>ERZ795055.2164-NODE-2164-length-15091-cov-4.285914_pt1 | contig 15091 bp, 9 predicted proteins | sample MGYA00375139_ERZ795055 | MGnify/ENA primary metagenome ERZ795055 (study PRJEB30184, sample SAMN05720283) | anaerobic digester metagenome | isolation source: active sludge of municipal wastewater-treating anaerobic digesters | place: USA | collected 2015-01-23 ... | reverse complement strand
GAAGAGGCGGTACCACCTGCCCGGCTCCGAGGCCCGCCTGACCTGGAAGGAGAGGCCCTCGACGCTCTTCGCGCTCAGGGCCGCCCGGGTCAGCGTCTGGAACAGGCGGCTCGCGTAGGGATCGGGCTCCGCCTGCAGGGCGAGGAGGCTTTGTTCCGTCCGGTCGGGGAAGATCTCGCGGGATGCCTCGCCGAAGACCAGGCTGAGGCCGCCCAGGAGATTCCTGGTGGAGACGGTGCCGACCAGGACGATGGCGAGGTAGGAGACCAGGAGGCCGAAACCTGCCAGGAAGAGGCTCGTCTTGCTGGCGATGCTGAAAGCCCGCCGCCGCGGGAGGCAAACCATGCCATGAAACATAGCCGAGCCGGCGAATAATGACTAGATTAGAGGTAGCGATTCCCTCTCCCCGCCCGGCGCCAAGGCGCCAGCCATGCCCGGGGGGAAGGGCGGACAAGGAGTGCCGGATGCCCCGGAGCAAGAATGAATGGAACAAGAAAAAGCCCAAGCTGCCCATGAAGCTCGGGGAGCGCGGCCCCGCCCAGCCGCCCATGGGGGGCTGGCCGTTCCGATTCTCCCTGGGCTACGTCGTCCTCATGATCCTCGCGGTCAGCCTCTTCAACTATTTCGTCTTCCAGGCCGACGACACCGTCGTGCCCTACTCCGTCTTCAAGGAGAAGGTCCGCTCGGGCGAGATCAAGCGGGTCGACATGGACTCGAACTACTACGTCGGCTACGCCGAGGCCGAGAGGCAGCCCGTCTCCCTCCTCCCCGGCAAGACCCCGGGCGCCGCCGTCGTGAAGACCGTCCCGGTCTACGACCCCGACTTCACGGCCCTCCTCGACGAGAAGCGGGTCGTCTACTCGGCCGTCGCCCGCGAGGGCAACGCAGTCCTCTCCTTCGTCCTCAACTGGATCCTCCCCCTCGCCTTCATGATCTTCGTATGGCGCCTCGTCTTCAAGCGCCTCGGCAACGCCAACTCCAACGTCCTGGCCTTCGGGCAGAACAAGGCCACCATCGTGGCGGAAGGGGACGTGAAGACCCGCTTCGTCGACGTGGCGGGCGTGGACGAGGCCAAGGAGGAGCTCGTCGAGGTCGTCGACTTCCTCAAGAACCCGAAGAAGTACACCGACATCGGCGGCAAGATCCCCAAGGGCGTCCTCCTCGTCGGCCCCCCGGGCACGGGCAAGACCCTCCTCGCGCGCGCCGTCGCCGGCGAGGCGGCGGTCTCCTTCTTCCGCATGAGCGGCGCCGACTTCGTCGAGATGTTCGTCGGCGTGGGCGCGGCCCGGGTCCGCGACCTCTTCAAGCAGGCCAGGGAGAAGGCCCCCTGCATCGTCTTCATCGACGAGCTGGACGCCATCGGAAAGAGCAGGCTCACGGGCGCCGTCGGCGGCAACGACGAGCGCGAGCAGACCCTGAACCAGCTCCTCGTGGAGATGGACGGCTTCGACGCGACGAGCGGCCTCATCATCCTGGCCGCGACGAACCGGCCGGACGTCCTCGACCCGGCCCTCCTCCGGCCCGGGCGCTTCGACCGCCAGGTCCTCGTGGACCGGCCCGACCTCGTGGGCCGCGAGGCCATCCTGCGCATCCACGCGAAGGCGGTGAGGCTCGACGGCGCCGTCGACCTCGCGAAGGTCGCCCGCGGGACGCCGGGCTTCGTCGGCGCGGACCTCGCCAACATCGTCAACGAGGCCGCCCTCCTAGCCGTGAGGGCGGGCAGGAAGAAGGTCGTCCAGACGGACTTCGACGCGGCGATTGAGAAGGTCGTCGCGGGCCTGGAGAAGAAGAGCCGGGTGATGAACCCCAAGGAGAAGCGGACCATCGCCTACCACGAGACGGGCCACGCCCTGGCGGCGGCGCACACGCCCGGCGCCGATCCCGTGAAGAAGATCTCCATCGTGCCCCGCGGCTTCGGCGCCCTGGGCTACACCCTCCAGCTGCCCATCGAGGACCGCTACGTCGTCACGGAGGAGGAGCTCCTGGGCCAGATCGACGTCCTCCTGGGAGGGCGGGCGGCCGAGGAGATCGCCTTCGGGCGGGTCTCCACGGGGGCCGCGAACGACCTCACGCGGGCGACGGACGTGGCCAGGCGGATGATCTCCGACTACGGCATGTCCGAGCGCTTCAGGAACGTGGCCCTCACTCGGCGCGGCGCGGGCATCCTGGGCGGCCAGGGCGAGGCCATGCTCTCCCGCGAATACAGCGAGGAGACCCAGCGCTACATCGACGAGGAGATCGCCCGCATCGTCGCGGCGCGCTACGAGCGCATCCTCGACCTCCTCGGGACCAAGCGGGAGCTCCTGGAGAAGGTGGCCTCGCGCCTCCTAGAAAAGGAGACCATCGAGGAGGCCGAGTTCGAGGCGCTGGTGGCCGGCAAGCCGGTCTCGGCGGCGCCCGAGACTGCCGCGCCCGAGGCGGCCGCGCCTGAAGCGGCGGCGCCCGAGGCGGCCAAGGCCTCAGCGCCCCAGGCCGCCCACCCCGAGCCCGAGGCGGGCAAGGCCCAGGCCTAGCCTCCGCCTATCGCCTGAGTCCCGCGACTCCGGTCGGGCGCCGCCTTGAGTCTGGCGGCCCCTTGACCGGAGTTTTCTTTTCGTCTATGTTCGCGGCATAAGTAAGACACTTCATGCAGTGTACTATTTTTCATGCCATGCGTCTTATCGAAAGGGGCTCGCCATGACCTACCTTCTCATCGCCTACTCGCTGTTGCTCCTGGGCATAGCCCTCCTGAGCCTCAAGTACAACGACAGCTTCGAGAACTTCCTCGTAGCCGGCAGGACCCAGCCCAGGGCCCTCATCATCGCCTCCATGCTCGCCTCCACCATCGGCGGCGGCATCACGATCGGCACGGTGAGCAAGGCCTACGCCATGGGCTTCGCCGCCTTCTGGTTCGTCGCCGCCGGCTCCCTCGCCCACTTCCTCCAGGGCGCCTTCCTCTCCAGGCGGGTCCGCGAGTCGGAGGCCCTGACCCTCCCCGACCTAGCCGGCAAGCTCGGCGGAAGGGGCGTCCGCAAGCTCGTCGCCGTCATCATAGTCTTCACCTGGACGGGGATAGCCGCCGGGCAGTTCCTCGCGGCCAGCAAGGTGGTCGGAACGATGACGGGCCTGAACCACAGCTGGGCCGTCGTCGCCTCCGCCCTCTTCCTCCTCGTCTACACCCTCATCGGCGGGCAGAAGTCAGTCCTGCGGAGCGACTTCATCCAGTTCGGCATCCTCGCCCTCGCCCTCCTGGGCTCCCTGGCCTGGCTCTACCTCGCCAAGTCCCCCGCTCCCGGCTCCATCGCCATCGAGCTCTTTTCGCCCAAGTTCAGCCCCCTCGACCTCTCCTACTACCTGGTCGTCGTCGCCGGCTCCTACTTCATCTGCCCGATGATGTTCGGCCGCGTCCTCTCCGCCGACAGCCCCGCCAACGCGCGGAAGTCCTCCTTCGTGAGCGGCTTCGGCATGCTGGGCTTCGCCTTCGCCATCACCTTCATCGGCCTCTGGGCCAGGGCGACGGGCTTCGACGCGGGCAAGCTGGATCCCCTGAACGCCATCGTCAAGAACGTCCTCCCGGGCTGGCTCGGCGTCTTCATGATGTTCGGCATCCTCGCCGCCATCCTCTCCACCGCCGACACCGTCCTCCTCACCGCCGCGGGCGTCCTCGAGAACGACGTCCTGGAGCGGAAGTCCCTGGCCTGGACCCGCGCCTGGGTCGCCATCGTGGCCGTCATCGGCGCCGTCATCGCCCTCTACCAGACGGACATCGTCGACCTCCTCCTCAGGACCTACCAGGGCTACACCTCCGGCATCGTCCCCGCCCTCTTCGTCGCCATCATGGCGATGGGGAAGCGGAAGGCCAAGCCGAGGCTCCTCTTCGCGGCCATCCTCGCGGGCTACCTCCTGGGCTTCGGCGGCAACTTCCTGCCCACGCCCACGGCGCAAAAGCTCGCGGCCTTCGCCGGCCTCGCGGTCTCCGCCATCCTCGCCCTCCTCTCGATCAGGGCGGGAGAGGGGAAGAAGCGGCTGGCCTGAGCCGCCGGCGCGGGGCGTCACGCCCCAGTCCGTCGCCTCTGCCGGGCGAATTTGGGAATAGAGGGCGCGGATGACGATCCGCGCCCTCTCTTTTTCGCGACGCCGCGGCGCGAGCGAGGCGCGGCTGCGGCCGGCTCCCGCCCGGCGCAGGTTTTTCGGGCTCCCGAGGCGCGGCTAGCCTCCGTTCCTCCCTTCCTGGCACGCTCCTTGCTCGCTAGTTGGCAGACCACTGCGAACAAGGAAGGCCGACATGTTCCTTCTCGTCAAAAACGCCGATGTTTTCGCCCCGGAGCGCCTGGGGCGTCGCGATATCCTGGCCGCGGGCGGCAAGATCCTGGCCATGGCCGAGCGGATCGATCCTTCCGGACTCCCCGGAGAGGTCGAGATCCTGGACGCCGCGGGCCTCTTCCTGGCCCCCGGCCTCATCGACGCCCACGTCCACGCCATAGGCGGCGGCGGGGAGGGCGGCTACGCGACCCGGACCCCCGAGCTTCGGGCCTCGGACTGCCTCAAGGCGGGCGTCACGACGGTCGTGGGCACCCTGGGCACCGACGGCGTCGCGCGGAGCATAGAGGCCCTGGTCGCGAAGGCCTACGCCCTGCGCGAGGACGGGGTCTCGGCCTTCTGCTACACGGGGAGCTACCGCGTCCCCCCGCGGACCGTCACGGGCGACGCGATGAAGGACATCATGATGGTCGAGCCGGTCATCGGCGTCGGCGAGGTGGCCCTCTCCGACCACCGCTCCTCCCTGCCCGGCCTGGCCGAGCTAGCCCGCCTCGCCTCGGAGGCGAGGGTCGGCGGCATGCTCTCCGGCAAGGCGGGCGTCGTCAACTTCCACATCGGCGACGCCCCGGCGGCCCTCTCCCCCCTGGAGGAGCTCGTCGCCTCTGGCGAGCTCCCCCGCTCCCAGTTCCTCCCCACCCACTGCAACCGGAGCCGGGCCGTCTTCGAGTCGGCCCTGGCCTGGGCCAGGGCGGGCGGCTGCGCCGACTTCACGACGAGCACGGTCCAGCGCTTCCTGGACGACGGGGAGCTGGGCGCGGCCAAGGCCCTGCGCCTCTTCCGCGAGGCGGGCATCCCCCTGGAGCGGGCGACCTGCACCTCCGACGGCCAGGGCTCCCTGCCCCGCTTCGACGCGGAGGGCAACTTCGCCGGGCTGGGCCTAGGAAGCTCGGCGTCGTTGTGGGAAGCGCTCAGGGAGGCTATACTCGCCGAGGGCCTGCCCCCGGAAGAGGCCCTGAAGCCCGCGACGAGCTCCCCGGCGGCCATCCTCAAGCTCCGCGGCAAGGGAAGGGTGGCCCTCGGGGCCGACGCCGACCTCATCCTCGTCGACCCGCGCGAGTACAGGCTCGCGGCCACGATCTCGGGCGGCAAAGTCGTCGCGCGGGAAGGCAAGGCCCTGGCGGCCGAGCGCTTCGAGTCCTGAGGGCGGCCGGCCCGAGGCGCGGGCCGAAGGCCGCCCCCAAGGAGGCGTAGATGAAACGCGTCTGTCTCGTCGCGGGAAGCGCGAACACGCGCCTCGAGCTCGAGCGCCAGCTCGCGGAGTACCTCGAAGGCGGGGCCGAGCTCCTCTCCTATTCGATAGACGCCGGCATAGACCGGCCCATCGAAGGCGACCTCGTCGTCGCCTCGAGCGAGCTCGTCGGCGAGGAGCTCAGCTCCTCCGGCCTCCTCGCGCCCGGGACGAGCCTCCTTGTCGGGCGGCGCACCGTCGACTGCGCCCACCTGGACCTCGTCGTCGCCCTCCCGCCGGGCACCAAGGCCCTCTTCGTGAACGACCGTCCGGAGACGGCGGAGGCCTGCATCGCGGCCCTGGCCGAGCTCGGCCTGGACGGCGTCGACTACCTCCCCTACTACCCCGGCGCGCCCAGCCCGCCTCCCGACATCGGCATAGCCGTCACCGCCGGCGAGGCGGCCCTCGTTCCGCCGGGCATAGCCGAGGTGATCGACATCGGCGTCCGCATCCTGGACTTCGGCACCATCGCGGAGATCCTCGTCAGGCTCGGCCTCCTCGACCGCGGCGTCGGGAGCTTCTCGCGGCGCTACCTCGCCGCCGTCGTCTCCGTGGCGCGGCGCCTGGCCCGCTCCACGGAGGAGACGCGCAGGCTCAACGCCCACCTCTCGAGCGTCATCGACTCCCTCTCCCACGGCATCCTCGTCTACGACGCCTCGGGCAGGGTCGCCGTCTGCAGCGAGAACCTCCGCAGCCTCCTCGGCCTCCGCCCCGGCGAGGGGCCGGGACGGAGCCTCCCCTCGATCATCCGGAACGCCGGCCTCCTCTCCTTCCTGGAGGGGCCGGGCGCGGAGGAGTCGGGCGTCTTCCGCCTCGCGGAGGGCGAGGTCCTCGTGAGCCGCTTCCGCGCGGAAGGAGGCTCCACGATAGCAGCCTTCCGCGACGACCGGGGCGCCGACGCCGAGGGCCGGCGCCTGGCCCGCGAGTACCGCAAGCGGGGCCACGTCGCCAAGTACACGATGGACGACATCGTCGGCTCGGGCGAGCCCATCCTCCGCGCCAAGCGCATCGCCCTGCGCCTGGCGGGGACGGACCTCTCCATCCTCATCCACGGCGAGTCGGGGACGGGCAAGGAGCTCTTCGCGAGCGCCATCCACGCCGCCTCCGGCCGCGCCTCCGGGCCCTTCCTGGCCGTGGACCTGGGCTCCCTCTCCGACGACCTCATCGAGAGCGAGCTCTTCGGCTACGAGGAGGGCGCCTTCACCGGGGCCAAGAAGGGCGGCAAGGCGGGCCTCTTCGAGCTCGCCGACGGGGGAACCCTCTTCCTGGACGAGATCGGCAACATCTCGCCCAAGGTCCAGCGCCGGCTACTCCGGGTCCTCCAGGAGAAGGAGGTCCTGCGGGTCGGCGGCTCGGAGATCAAGCGCGTCGACGTCCGCGTGATCGCCGCCACGAACGAGGACCTCCTGGAGCGGGCGGCCCGCGGCGAGTTCCGCGAGGACCTCTACTTCCGGCTGAAGATGGGCTGGATCCGCATCCCGCCCCTGCGGGAGCGGATCGAGGACATCCCCATCCTCGTCGCGCGCCTCCTCTCTCTGGAGGGGGCGCGGGACATCCCCGTCGCCCCGGAGGTCCTGGAGGCCCTGGCCGCGAGGGACTGGCCGGGCAACGTCCGCGAGCTCAGGAACACCCTCACCTACATGCTCGCCGTGCGGGAGGGGCCCGGCCTGGGTCCGGGCGACTTCCCGGAGGCCAGCTACTTCGCCCAGGCGGCCTGCGTCGACCCGGGCGCCGCCGGCAAGGGCCGGGGCCTGCCCGAGAGCCTCGCCAAGCGCTTCGCCCCGGCCTCCTTCCGCTCGGGCGACGCCTCGGGCGCCTTCGCGGCGGCAGCGGCGGCAGCGGGCTTCGTCGGCGCCGCCCTCTTCGCTGCCGGCCTGGACGCGGGCCCGGCCGCCGCCGCCGGCCTCGAGCCCGAGGACCGCTTCGTCCTCCTCGCCGTCGCCGAGCTCGAGGCCGGGGGCCGCCACGCGGGGCGGGAGGCGGTCGCCGCCCTCTGCGCCGGCCGCGGCCTCAAGCTGGGCCCGGGGGCGGTGCGCGCCCGCTTCGACCGGCTCGCGGCCAGGGGCTACATCGTCTCCTCCCGCGGCCGGGGCGGCACGAGCCTCACCGAGGAGGGCCGCCTCCTCCTCGAGGCCCAGGCTTGAGGCGCAAAGCCGAGGCGACGGGCCTTCGCGCGGCGCCAGGGGCTGGCCGCTGCGCCTTGCCGGACTTCGGACGCCGTGGTGCCGCGGCGCCTTGCCGGCCGCCGAGGCGTCGAAGGGGCGGGCGGCGCAAGCTGGCGTCCCAATTGGCTATTATTGGTTATTTGTATCCTATTAACCACTTAAAACCAATTACGGAGCGCTACCCATGAGCAACGGAGACCTTGTCATCGTCGGCGGAGCGGAAGTGTTGGAAAGGAAGACCATCCTTTCGCGCTTCGTCGAGCTTTCAGGCGGCCCGGAAGGACGCTTCCTCGTCCTGGCGAGCGCGACCGGAAGCCCCCTTGAGGGCTTCGAGCGGCAGCGCCGCTGGCTCGGCGAGGCAGGCGTGGCGCCCGAGCGGGTCGAGCTCCTCCGCGTCTCGGGCAAGGTAGACGGCTGGGAGCGGGGCGCCTGGGACGGGGCCGAGCTCGACCGCCTGGAGCGCGCCGACGGGCTCTGGCTCCTGGGCGGGGACCAGAACCTCACGATAGCCCTCCTACAGGACGAAGCGGGCGGGGACTCCCCCCTCCTCGCGGCGATCCGCCGCCGCGCCGCAAGAAGCCACGCCGAGGGCGGCCTGGTCGTCGGCGGCACGAGCGCGGGCGCGGCCGTCCTCTCCGACCCCATGCTCTGCGCGGGCACGAGCTTCGGGGCCCTGGCCCTGCCGCGGGCGAAAGGCCCGGGCGAGGCGGAGATGAGCCCCGCCCTCCTCGTGGGGCGCGGCTTCGGCCTCTTCCCCGAGGGCGTCGTCGACCAGCACTTCGACGCGAGGGCCCGCCTGGCCCGCCTCGCCGAGGCCGCCCTCGTGGAGGACGGGGCGAGGAGGCCGGCCTTCGGGATAGCGGAGGCGACGGCCCTGGTCTACGAGGGCGGCCCGCGCAGGATAAGCGTCACGGGCGCGGGGACGGTCTGCGTCCTCGACCCGCGGGGCGCGAAGCGGAGCCTTGTACCGACGAAGGCCGGCCCCCGCCTGAGGATAGAAGACCTCCTTTTCCACTGCCTGACCGAGGGCGACAGCTACTTTCCCGGGGAAGAGAGGGTCGACTTCGGCTTGAAGGAGGAGCTCCCGCCCTCAGGCGCGGCCTTCGCCTCTGAGCGGCCCGAAGCCTCGGGAGTCCTCTCGCCCTACTCCCGCCTCGCCGACTTCGCCGCCCGGATGCTCCTCGACAACGCCCCTGGCCTCCTCTTCCTGGACCCGCGCTCGGGACGGCGCTACGCGAGGAGCCTCCTTGTCGAGGAGACAGGCCTCCCCGAAGGCGGCTCGGCCTGCCTGGGCTGGGAAATCCGCCTGGGCAGGCACCTGCCGGGCCGGGAGGGCCCGGGGCGCAAGGAGGGCCGCCTCTACTACGACGGCCGCTACTCCTTCGAGAACGTCTACGTGGACATCCTTCCCCTCGAGATCGACATCAATCGCCCGGAATGAGCTTGAAATGGTACGGTTCTTGCTAAAAGTACCAGTGGAGAAATCCGTACTGTCTTAAAGGAGGCGGTCGGGCTCCGTGAAGACTACGCATTTCTGGAGGCCAGCATGAGGAGAAGCATTGCACGCGCGGCGATCGCCCTCGCGTTGATCGCGGCGTCGGCGGCGGGAGCGGCTCCCGCCGTGGACCGCTACGACGCGACCTACGTCGCGGAGGGATCCTCCCTCCGCTATTTCTACACCCCCGACACGACGGACCAGCGCGTCGCGGCGAACACCCAGGACGGGCTCGTCGAGAACGACAAGTACGGCCGCTTCGTCCCCTCCATCGCCGAGTCCTGGTCGAGCAACCCCGACTACACGGAATGGACCTTCAAGCTCAGGAAGGGCCTTCCCTGGGTCGACTCCAGGGGCCAGAAGACGAAGTACGAGATCACCGCCGACGACTACGTCGAGGGCTTCCGCTACGTCGCCGACCCCAAGAACGGGATCAAGAACCTCTCCAAGGACATCCGGAAGCTCATCGCCGGCCTCAACAACTACTACCTGGACCTCGTCGACATCGACGCGGGCAAGAAGACCGACATCACCCGCGCCAAGGCCCTCGAGGCCTTCGACGCGTCCGTGGGCGTGAAGGCCCCGGACAAGTACACGGTCGTCTTCAAGCTCACGAAGCCGACGCCCTTCTTCCTCTCCTTCCTCGTGATGGAGCTCTTCCTCCCCGTGGAGAAGGAGTTCCTCGCCTCCGTCGGCCCCGACTTCGGCGTCGCCAAGGAGAAGATCCTCTACTCGGGCGCCTACTACATCGCCGACTGGCAGCGGGACAAGCAGATCGTCCTCAAGGCCAACCCCTTCTACTGGGACGCGAAGGCGATCAAGGTGAAGACCGTCTCCCTGCAGAAGGTCGTGAGCGCCGACGTGCAGATCCAGATGTTCCAGCGCGGCGAGCTCTCGAGCGCGACCCTCGCGGCCGACCAGGTGAAGGCCCTCGCGAACACGAAGTGGGCGGACTACATCTACCCCGCGGAGCCCTCCTCCGTCACCTACTGGTTCGTCCAGAACTTCACCTCCCCGAACCCCGAGTTCAAGGCCTTCGTCAACAACCTGAACTTCCGCAAGGCCCTCTACTACGGAATCGACCGCGCCAAGCTCAACGAGCTCGACGACCCCTACCGGCCCGCGAACATCCTGCGCAACACGGTCGTGCCCGAGCAGGTCGTCGTGGACGAGAAGGGCAGGGACTACACGGAGTACCCCGGCGTCAAGGAGATCCGCGCCGCCGGCAACTACTACGACAAGCAGAAGGCGAGGGAGTACTTCGCCAAGGCCGTCGCCGAGCTCACCGACGGCAAGGGGACCATCAAGGGCGTCGCGGCCGGCAAGGTGGACATGAAGCCGATCGCCGAGTTCCAGGTCGACGGCAAGCTCCCCCTCCAGCTCCTCTACGTCTCCCTCCCCGACGCCGTGGAGACCAAGCGCGCCCTCCTCCTCAAGGCCATGCTCGAGGACGTCTTCGGCAAGGAGAACATCGAGGTCAAGCTCGGCCAGGCGATCGACGACATCTTCGCCGAGGTCGTGGAGCCCCGCCGCTTCGACATGCTCAACGACAACTTCCGCTTCGGCTTCGGCGACCCGAGCGCCCAGCTCGGCCGCCTCGTGACGAACGGCGCCATCAACGACGGCCAGTACTCCGACCCCGAGTACGACAAGCTCGTGGAGGAGGCCGCCGCCAAGAACGTCCTCTCCGAGCGCTACAAGACCTTCGCCCGCGCCGAGGCCCTCTTCCTGGACCGCTGCTACGTCCTCCCCTGGAAGACGGGCGGCGCCGCCTACACGATCAGCAAGATGGTGCCCTACACCTACCCCCGCGGCGGCTTCGGCATCACCCGCTTCAAGTACAAGGGCATGGTCGTCGAGAAGGATCCCGTCACCGCCAAGCGCTACGAGGAGATCAAGACCCAGTTCTTCAAGGAGCTCCAGGCGATCACCTCCAAGTGACGCCTCCCGTCCGGGGCCTTCGGGCCCCGGGCGGCCGGACCCGCGCCGAAGGCGGCCCTCCCGGGCCCTGCCCGGCGCGGGCCCTTCCCGGGCGGCCCGCCTCCGCGCGCGGCCGCATACCCACTTCCGGCACAGAGGATTGCGATGGGCACCTATATCCTTAAGCGGCTCGGCCAGTCGCTCGTCACCGTGGTCATCGTGGTGATCTCCGTCTTCATGCTCCTCAGGCTCATGCCCACGACAGGCTACTTCACCCGCGAGGACTACGTGAACCTCGACGCGACGGCCCGCGACGCCTACCTGCGGAACCTGGGCGTCCTGGACGATCCCGTGACCCAGCTCGGCCGCTTCGCGAAGGGCCTCGCGACGGGCGACCTGGGGAGATCCATCTCCATCTACCCGCGGACGCCCGTGGCCGCGATCATCGCGGAGAAGGCGCCCTACTCCGCCTACTTCGGCCTCGTCTCCATCGCCATCAGCATGGCCCTGGGCCTGGGCCTGGGCGTGCTCATGGCGCGGCATAAGGACGGGATCATCGACGGCGCGGGCACGGTCTACGTGACGATCGTCCGCGCGATCCCGAGCCTCATCTGGCTCTTCCTGATCCAGCAGTGGGTCTCCGGCCTCATGGGCTGGCCCATGGTCTTCTACGAGGACAGGCCCGTCTCCTGGATCCTGCCGACCGTCTCCTTCTCCCTCTCGGGCATAGCCTGGTACGCGATCTGGCTCAGGCGCTTCATGGTCGACGAGGAGAACCGCGACTACGTGAAGTTCGCGACCGCGAAGGGCCTCCCCAAGCGCCGCGTCGCGAGGGGCCATGTCCTCAGGAACGCCCTCGTCCCCCTGGTGCAATACTTCCCCCAGCAGATCCTGCTCACGATCGCGGGCTCCCTCCTCATCGAGAGCATCTACTCCATACCCGGCATGGGAGGCCTCCTCGTGAACGCGATACGGCAGCAGGACAACCCCATCGTCCAGGCCCTCGTCCTCCTCTACGCCGTCCTAGGCGTCCTGGGCGTCTTCCTCGGGGACCTCCTCATGGTCTTCGTGGACCCGCGCATCAAGCTCGAGGGCCCCTCGGCCAAGGGGGCGGAGGCATGAGGCGCGACCTTCCCGATCTCGGGCCGGAGCTCTTCCGTCCCGCGCCCTTCGACGAGTCGAAGGCCGAGCTGACGGGCTACGCCCGCTACTCCTACTGGCGCTCGACCTTCCGCACCTTCCTGAAGAGCCCGGTCTCCGTCTTCCTCCTCGCCCTGATCCTCGTCCTCGTGACGGCGAGCTTCGTCTATCCCGTCCTCTCCCCCGTCGACCCCAACCAGGTCGAGCTCGACACCTCCGCCTGGAACGCGAGGCCCGGAAACGGCCACGTCTTCGGCACGGACGGCCTGGGGCGCGACATCTGGGCGCGCACCTGGCACGGGACGCGGACCTCGATGCTCCTGGGCCTCGTGATCGCCCTCTTCGACGTCGGCATCGGCATGGCGGCCGGGGCGCTGTGGGGCTACGTGCGGAAGATCGACCGGATCATGACGGAGCTCTACAACGTGCTCAACAACATCCCGCAGACGGTCTTCCTCATCCTCCTCACCTACATCATGCGGCCCGGCTTCTGGACCATCGTCGTGGCCCTCTGCTCCACGGGCTGGATCGGCATCGCCCGCTTCGTGCGCAACAAGGTGATCACGATCCGCGACGCGGAATACAACGTCGCGTCCCGCTGCCTGGGCACCCCCCTGCGGCGGATGATCACGCGCAACGTCCTGCCCTACCTCGTGAGCATCCTCATCATGGAGGCCGCCCTCACCATCCCCTATTCGATCGGCTCGGAAGTCTTCCTCGGCTTCATAGGCCTGGGGCTGCCCATCGAGACCGTGTCGCTCGGGAATCTCGTCAACCTCGGGAAGAACAACTTCATGCTCTACCCCTACCAGCTCACCTGGCCGACCCTCGTCCTCGCGGCGATCACGGTCTCCTTCTACATCGTCGGGAACCGCTTCTCCGACGCCTCCGACCCGAGGAACCACGTATGAGCGGCCGCGACGACAAGCGCTCCCAGGCCGCCACCGGCCCGGCCAAGACCGCGGCCGCGGCGCCCGGCGCCCAGACGGCCTCAGGCGCCGCGGCGGCACCCATCCTCGAGGCGAAGGACCTCTCCATCAGCTTCTCCCTCCGCGGCCGGCGCCTCAGGGCCGTGCGCGGCGCCTCCCTCTCCCTCCGCGCGGGCGAGACCCTCGCCGTCGTGGGCGAGTCGGGCTCCGGGAAGAGCGTCCTCTCCAAGTCCTTCCTCGGCATGCTCGACAAGAACGGCCGCGTGGACTCGGGCTCCATCCTCTTCGGCGGCGAGGACCTCGCCGCGTACACGAAGGAGAGGCAGTGGCTCCAGGTCCGCGGCAAGCGCATCGCGATGATCTTCCAGGACCCGATGACGGCCCTGAACCCCCTGAAGACCGTGGGCGAGCAGATCCGCGAGGCCGCCGCCCTCCACCGGGGCCTCGACCGCAAGACCTCCCGCCTGGCCGTCCTCGAGACCCTGGAGCGGGTCGGCATCGCCGAGCCCGAGGCCCGGTACCGCCAGTACCCCCACGAGTTCTCAGGCGGCATGCGCCAGCGCGCCGTCATCGCGGCGGCTGTCGCCTGCAGGCCCGAGGTCCTCATCTGCGACGAGCCGACGACGGCCCTGGACGTGACGGTGCAGGCCCAGATCCTCGACCTCCTCAAGTCCCTCCAGAAGGACTTCGGCATGTCGATCCTCTTCATCACCCACGACCTGGGCGTCGTCGCGAAGGTCGCCGACCGCGTCGCTGTCATGTACGCGGGCCAGGTCATCGAGGAGGGCCTCTCCCGCGAGGTCTTCTACGACCCGAGGTGCCCCTACACCTGGGCCCTCCTCGCCTCCCTGCCCCAGCTCGGGGTGAAGGGCGAGGAGCTCTACTCCATCAAGGGCACGCCGCCGAGCCTCTTCAAGGAGATCAAGGGCGACGCCTTCGCCCCCAGGAACCCGAAGGCCCTCCTCGTCGACTACGAGGCCGAGCCGCCCGTCTTCGAGGTGAGCCCGACCCACTGGGCCCGGACCTGGCTCCTGGACCCGCGCGCGCCGCGCGTCGAGGCGCCGGACACGATAGCGCGGCTCCGCGGGCGCCTGGAGGCGCGCGCGGCCGCCGACGCCGGGGCCCGCGGGCCCGGCGAGGGAGGAAAGGCATGAGCGGCGAGGCGATACTCTCGGTCCGCGGCCTCGGGGTCGACTACCCCGTGGGCCGGAAGCTCTTCCCGGCCGTGCGCGGCGTGAGCTTCGACATCAGGAAGGGCGAGACCTTCTCCGTCGTCGGCGAGTCGGGCTCCGGCAAGACTACGATCGGTCGGGCCATCCTCCGCGTCGCGCCCGTGAGCAGGGGAGAGATCCTGTTCAAGGGCGAGCGCATCTCCGGGAGGATCCCCGCGGAGCGCGAGCGGGCCTTGAGGCAAGGCATCCAGATGATCTTCCAGGACCCGATGGCCTCCCTCAACGAGCGGGCGAAGATCGACTACATCGTCTCCGAGGGCCTCTACAACTTCCGCCTCTTCAAGGACGAGGCCGAGCGCCGCGCCAAGGTGGAGAAGGCCCTCCGCGAGGTCGGCCTCCTCCCCGAATTCGCGAGCCGCTTCCCCCACGAGTTCTCAGGCGGCCAGCGCCAGCGCATCGGCATCGCCCGCGCCCTCGTGATGGAGCCCGAGCTCCTGGTCGCCGACGAGCCGATCTCCGCCCTCGACGTCTCCATCCGCGCCCAGGTCATCAACCTCATGAACCGCCTGAAGCGGGACCTCGGGCTCACCTATCTCTTCATCGCCCACGACCTCTCGGTGGTGCGCTTCATCTCCGACCGCATCGCGGTGATGTACCTGGGCCGCCTGGTCGAGCTGGCCGAGGCCGAGGCCCTCTTCGCCAGGCCCCTCCATCCCTACACCCGCGCCCTCCTCTCGGCTGTG
>ERZ795055.2162-NODE-2162-length-15096-cov-4.731334_pt1 | contig 15096 bp, 14 predicted proteins | sample MGYA00375139_ERZ795055 | MGnify/ENA primary metagenome ERZ795055 (study PRJEB30184, sample SAMN05720283) | anaerobic digester metagenome | isolation source: active sludge of municipal wastewater-treating anaerobic digesters | place: USA | collected 2015-01-23 ... | reverse complement strand
CCGCGTTATTCGTCATGCGGGTTGGGGCTTTGAAGCGTGTATTCCCTGAAACGTTTTTCGGATGATGTCTTGGAACCGTATGCTTTGGAGCTGATCTCGGATTTCTGCAGGAACACGGCGACCGGCCCATGCTTTGTGTTCTGGGAGATCGTCAGTGTTTTATGTGTCTCCTGGATGATCGTTCCCCTTAGGACGACGCCACTATTAAGGGTGATCTTGTCATAATTCTTTTCCAGCGCCTTATCCTTGATCTGGATGATGACGGTTTCCGTGAGTTTCAAGGCGTTCGCGATATCCGCCCGGGTGGTCCAGACCAGCCAGGCGCAGAACACCAGTTCCAACAACAAGATGAGCTTGTTGATCATTCGGCGGCGATGGACTTCGTTGGCCAGGGTGATATGGTTGCGGCCCTGGTGTTTGGAAAAATACAACGCGACGTCGGATTTTTTAACGAGGTCGTCCGCCGTGATCGCGTCCATCGGGTAACCGGCGATCCCGTAGCTTGCCGTGATCCGGAAAAATTTGTTCTTGAAAAGGATCGGGCGGTGAAGCATGTTGTATTTTAAAAGCTGGATCATTTTTTTAGTTTCCCGGCAAGTCCTGTCCGGGAAGACTAGGAGGAATTCATCTCCGCCGTAGCGGAAGATCTTGCAGGGAAGGTCCTGGAACGACAGGCGCAGGATGCTTCCGATATACTTCAGGACCTCGTCACCGAACAAGTGGCCGTGTTTATCGTTGATCTTTTTGAAATGGTCCAGGTCCATGAAGACGATCGAAAAGACGCTTTTTTTCAGCTCCGCTTCCTTGAGCAGGCTTTCAAGAAAGGGTTTGAAGGCCTGGCGCAGCGAAACTTCCGTGAGGTAGTCCTTCTCTTCCAGCATGTTGAGGCTGATCTGGTCGAAATAGGAGAGAAGGCGGTATTTTTTTTCCGGTGAGCTCATGGCCAAGGATACTCGCTGATTTTAAGCCTTAAAAAGCTTATTTTAAGTTTAACATAAAGGGGGTTTTAAAGAAAAAAGGATTTATAAAAAGATTTTCAAGGCCGGAACGGTCCGCAAGATCCTGATATTATAAAAAAATTATGTTGTGGGCGGCCGTCCCGGAAGATAAAATTATTCATTATCTTAAACAGTCCGGCCAAAGGCCGATCAGGACCTGGTTACAGACGTGTGCCATAAGACCATCCTTAAAATTTTGAGCGTTGTTCTTTTGACGGGCCGTCTTTTTTTCGCGCCGGACGTCTCGTTCGCCCAATGTGTCGATTTTGACGGCGACGGCAGGGCCGACAGTTGCGGTTCGGTCGGGAACGTTCCCATGCCGACGGCCATTGAGCGGGTGGATACCGGAAGTTATTCTTCCGGCCAGGAAGAAGAGTATTCCGTCCAGCAGAGGCCTGCCGCCAAGAAGGCGCACCAACCGACGGGACCGAGCATGGAGACCATGGTCACCATGACGGTTTTTGAAAGCCTTCTGCAAGGCATGTTCAGCCCGCCTCCGGAACCGGCCGGCCCCACACCCGAACAGATCGAAGCCCAGCGCAAGCTCGAGGAAATGAAAAAGCTTGAATTCCAGCGGGCCAATAAGAATTTGATGAATAAATTAAAAGGCGGCGCTCCCGTTTCGGACGCCGGTGTCGTGGAGGCCGGAGGATTGAAATTAAAGGGCCTTCCTTCTTCGGGGGAAACCCACAGGGACTTTTTTGGCGCGCAGGGATCACAGTCGCCCACGGTTGCTTTGTTGCGCGATCCTGTGACGGGCGGGCCTATGGATTCAGCATGGCTTAAAGATCAGCAAAAACTTATTGAGCAAAGGCTTGATGAGCCCAACAAATGGTCCGACGGAATTTATAGATCGCTTAAAACAAAGGCCCCACCGCTTCCGTATAAGAAGTTCAATGAGCTCCAGTCCGGTGATGTGGTGCTGGTCAATGCCAGCGGTCTAAGCCGCGTGATCAACAAGGCCGATAACGCCCTTTCCGGGGCCGATTCCTCGGGCGCGTCTCATACGGTACTTTATTTGAGGGAAGTCAACGGCGTTAAACATTTTGTGGAGAACGTGCCCGGCGAAGGGCCGCGAATTATTTTTGAGGACGAGTTTTTAAGTAAATACGCTTCACGCGGGGCGCAGGTTGCCAAACTCGCGCAGCCTTTGAGCGACAAGGAGGCCAAAAAACTTTATTCCGCCGCTGTCGAGATGGCCGCGAAAAACCGCCAGGAGATCAATAATTCACAATTTCTGGGGACCAACTACGGCGCGTGGGGCAAGGATAACGTGGTCTGCTCCGAAGCGGACTGGGCGCTGTTGAACATGGCCAGGGACAAACAGGTCCCGGCTTCGGGTGATGCGGCAAAGAGAGCGTTAGGGGTTGACTTCAGCCCGGCGGACTTTTTCGACAATGGGCAGCATTTTCTGGTTTCTCCCATGGAGATGCCTTCGAGATGAGACAGTATACATTATAAGGAGCGATCATGAACGGTTTCAGCATGCAGCGTGTTTTTTTTCTGGTTTTGATGGGCTCGGTCCTTTTGTCCGGATGCACGACGATGGGAGGGGTCGCGGACATGGCGGATCAGAACAATATGGCGGGACTTCGAGGCCTGGTCCAGCAGGGCGCGGACGTCAACACGCCTGGCCTTCTGGGGTTTACCGCGCTTCATAATGCGGCTTTAAAGGGAAATGCTGAGATGGTCAAATTTCTTCTGGACCATGGAGCCAACACTGAGGTCGAGGTGCTGAGCGTGACGCCTTTGCTGCAGGCGATCTGGAAGGGACACACGGAAGTGGTGCGCCTTCTGGTGGCAGCCGGGGCGAATGTCAACAGGGCGCAAAGTTCTCACGGCGCCACGCCGATGACATATTGCGGCGCTTACGGTAATGCTGAGATAGCCCGCATCCTAGTCGATGCCGGCGCCGATGTTCACGCTAAGGATAAACGGGGAAAGACCGCGGTTGATCTTGCCGTGGAATACAAGAATTTCGAAGTGCTCGCGGTCCTGCGGAAGGCCGGCGTGGATGTTCCTTATGCGGGCGACCTTCAAAAAGACACGATCATGGCGATCCTTTCAGAGGATCGGCCGAAAGTCCTGTCCCTGCTCGATCAAGGGGCGGACCCTAACACAAAGACAAAGTCCGGAAAAGGTCTTTTGGCCTACGCTGTTTCGTATCAATGGCCTGATGTGGTTGAAGCGCTGATCAAAAAGGGCGCGGATGTGACGGTCAAGGATGAAACGGGGTGGACATTGGCCATGACCGCAGCCCTGGAAAATCAGGAGGAAATCGTTAAGGCGTTTGAGCAAGCGGGGGTCCAGGTGCCGTATTGCGGGGACAAGCAGAAAGACCTTTTGATCGCCGTGCTGTGGGAGGATAAAGAGAAAGTTTCGGAACTGTTATCGCAGGGGGCGGACGTCAACGGCCGTTATCGTTACAATTCACCGTTGTTGAATTACGCGGCCGTAAAAAAAGACATCGGCATGGCGGAACTTCTTTTAGATAAAGGCGCGGACCCCAACAGTGTTAATTCGTACGGGATCGGGCCGCTGATCGCCGCTCTTAATAAAGGAAGCGACACGTCCCTGGCTAAATATTTACTGCAACGCGGGGCGAATGCCGATGTTAGAAATGGTCAGGGCGTCTCGGCCTTGAACTTTGCGGTGGTCACCGGGGATGCGGATTTGGTCCGCTATATGCTGGAGCGCGGGGCAAAGCCGGATATCACCTCGGTGCTTTTAGCCCAGGGGAAAGTGGCCGGCCATACGGACATCAATTTTCCAGAGATCGCCGAGCTTTTAAGGCCTGAGGTCTTGCGCCGTCAGATGCTCAGGGCACAGGCCGCTGTTGAGTCCGCCCAGTCGCCGGAAGATTACCGCAAGGCGATCGCGGAATATAATGTGGCCAAAGAGCTGGCGCCGGATTTGGCTGAAATTTATTACAATCTCGGCCTGGTGCAGGAACAGGCCGGGTTTTACGCTGACGCGATCGTCAACCTGCAGAAATACCTGCAGCTTTCTCCCGGTGCCGCGGATACTCAGGCCGTCACGGACATGATCTATAAGCTGGAATATAAAAGAGACCAGGTCCTTAAGCAGTAAAGCCGTTTCTGTAGGGATTTTCTTGTCCCGCCATCCTTGCCTTGAAAAGGTGTCCGGGTTTTTGGGTAGGGATCTAACAGCTTGTTATTCCATATCTTCGGTGGTAAAATACAGCCATTGTTTCTCTGGCAGCCGGCAGGATCAATCAAGAACGCCGGAAGCGGAGAAAAATATCAGCAACAACCAACCAAGGGGGGGGTATGAGTTTCGTCAAGGAATTCAAGGATTTTGCCATGAAAGGCAATGTGGTCGACATGGCGGTCGGTATCATTATTGGTGGCGCTTTTGGAAAGATCGTTTCATCTATTGTCAGCGATATTATCATGCCTCCGATCGGGCTTTTGATGGGCGGTGTGAATTTCACGGACCTGAAACTGACCCTCAAGGCCGCTCAACTGGATGCGGTGACCGGTAAAACGGTCGAGGCTGTCACCTTGAATTATGGAAAATTCCTTCAAACGACGGTTGATTTTATCATTCTTGCGTTCGCGATCTTCCTTATGGTCAAGGCCATGAACACATTGAAAAAGAAGGAAGAGGTCAAGCCGTCCGCGCCTCCTGTTCCTACCAAAGAGGAGCTTTTATTGACTGATATACGCGATATTTTAAAGGCTCAAAAGTAACAGGCTGTTTTCAGAAGGAAAGATCCTAACGGAACAGTCGTTAAGAAAGGAAGAACGATGAAACGAATAATGATTATAGCTGTCTTTATGTCATGCATGTTTTTGTTAAAGCCCGCCTTGGCGCAGGAAGAGGCTGTTCAGAAAACGAAAGGTGCCAGCCAGCAGGCCTATGAACATGCTGATGACAACGCGATTTTCAACCGGACAGCGGATTGGTTCGCCACGATTGGTAAGTCCGCCGAGGAAAAAGAAAAGATCTTAGCTGAGCGTAAGGCGGATCGGGCGGTCAAGCGCGCGGAGAAAGAGGCGAAGAAAGCCCAAAAAAAAGCGGAAGAAGCGTCTAAAGGGGCCCAAAAAGGTTTAGAGGATGCCGGTCAGAAGGCGCAGAAGCAAATGGGAGAAGCCAATAAGCAGATGGGCGATCTGATGAAGAAGCAGGAAAAAAAATAAACAGATCAGGGCAAATAAAAAAACGGCAGGTGCTTTTACCAGAAAAGGGAAAACGCCTGCCGTTTTTTCCGATGTTAACTTTTTATAATGGTATCACAACATGATCAAGAAAATTTTAAAAGTTTCAGCAAAAATCATCGCAGGCTGTTTTGTGTTCTATCTTATTTTGGGGTTTATCATCATTCCTTTGGCCGCGAAGGTGGTCATTCCGTGGCAAGGCAGTAAGATCCTTAAAACGCCGGTCAAGGTCCGTTCGGTCTTCGTGAACCCTCTTTTGATCCAGTTGAAGATCAATGGCTTGGCGATCCTGGACCATAACAAACAGACGCTTCTGGGCTTTGAGAGCTTTTTTGTGGACGCCAGTTTCCTGCAGCTTTTTAAAAAGACCTATCGGATCGAGGATGTTTCCTTAAAAGGGCTTCAGGTCAACGCGGCGCTTTTGTCCGATGGACGGATCAACCTGATGGAGATCGTTCCGCAAGGATCGCCGGCGGAGGAACAATCCCAGCAAAAGGCTGCGGCAGAAGGGGCGGTTTCTGATGAAAAGGCACTGTCTTCAGAGGGGCAAGCGCCCGCTGAGGCAAAGCCGCTGCCGCTGGTCGTTGTTGACAGGATCGCGTTGGAAAATGGCACGGTCCGTTTTGAGGACCAGAGCGTTGAGCCGAAATTTTCTACTAGCTTAAACGGCATGCAGTTGGAGGTCACGGGTTTTTCCACTCAGCCTGAGGCGCAGACCAAGGTGACGTTTAAGGCTAAGCTGGATGAAAAGGGGATCATGGCCGTTGATGCGTTGATAAAACCTTTGGCGCAGCCGCTGGCGATGGAGACAAGTTTCAGTTTGAATGATTATGCCATGCAGGTCGTGACACCGTATGTCGGCAAATACACCGGACGCGGCCTTCAGGACGGCAAGCTTGATGTGAAAATGGATTACCGCATCAACGACAATCAGCTGACAGCCAGCCATAAATTGCTGATCCAGCATTTTGAGTTCGGTCAGACGGTGGAAAGTAAGGATGCCTTGCCGTTGCCGTTCGGTCTCGCCGTCGCCCTTCTTGAAGACCCCCAGGGGAGGATCAATATTTCCCTGCCGGTCTCGGGTGACATGAGCGATCCGCAATTTGAGTATTTTCATTTGATCGGCCAGGTCGCGCGGAATTTTTTCATGAAGCTTGTGACCAAGCCGTTCTCCGTCCTGGCTTCGATGATGGGCGGGTCAGACACCGGAACGGATGAGCTGGGCTATGTGCGGTTTTCTCCCGGAAGGGCGGACCTCTCGGAAGAGGAGAAACAAAAACTGGGATTGCTGATCAAAGGCTTGAACGAGCGCCCCAAGCTGCGTCTTGAGATCAATGGGGGCTTTGATCAGCAAGTGGACTGGAAGGCGATCCAGGCGGATATCTTTACGAGGGATTATGAGGAGTTAAGAAAAGATTCCAGCCGGGAAGAGACGGTTGCCTATCAGCTGTTGTATCAGCGCCGGTTCGGGATCCGCGCACTGTGGGACCTGACCAAAAAATACAAGCTGGAAGTCGCTCAATACGAGGAAGAAAAATTGAACCAGGAGATCAAGCGCCAGTTGATTGAACACGCTCCGCCGGATGAACAGGCTCTGGCTGTCTTGGCCCAGGCCAGGGCGCAGGTCGTGTATGATTTTTTTATCGCTTCTGGATTTGACGCCGGGCGTTTGAAAATAGGAGCAACGCAGAAGACCCAAAGCAGCATGGGCTATGTGCCGATGGAGTTTACGCTGACGGTCTTTGAACAATAATGTTGAACGTGTTTTAACAAGGGCGGCTGTTTTACGGCCGCCCTTTTTTTGTGAAAATGTGTTCAACGGTCCTGGGGCCGGTCGATCGGGATGCCTTCGGCTTCAGCAAGCTGAAGCATTTTTTCCAGGACATCATCGCAGAACAGATACTGCAGATAGGTCGTGTTTTCCTCGAGGCTGGTCATGTTGGATTTGATGAATTGATCATGCAGGGAGATCTTTCCCCTGGACTCAAGATACTTGAGTTTCTCGATGATCCGGGGATATTCGTTCAAACTTTTGCCGTAAAGCAGTTCAATCGCGCGCAGAGAGACCTTTCCCATGGAAAGGCTGGTGAAAAGATAATGCACGATCTCTTTCTGAGTGTCGAGTTTGTAGCCTTTTTCAATCGGGAGTTTTCCTTCCCCAAGAGAGCGGATATATTCATCCACGTCGCCATGGTTAGAATAACGGTAGGCGCCTGTGATGTGTCCGTTGGCGAAGCCGCCGATGGCGATAAAGCTGCTGTTGAACTGGATCGCGTCCGATAACTGGATGTTGCGCGCCGCGGGGTCCAGGGAACGCTGGTGCCCGCCGGTGGCGTGATAGCCGTGCTCCCGCAACAGCGGCCTGGACAGCAGGTCCATCTCTTTGATGCGTTGTTCGTCTTCCGTTGAAAGCCGGTTGCCTGTTTTGGAAAAGACCGTGGTGATCATGGGCTTAAAGCGGTTGGTATGAAGGACATCCGGCTTCCAGGAAATGAGGGTCTTTAAATCGTTCATGAATGAATCCACGGTCTGCCCGGGAATGCCCATCATAAGGTCAAGGCTGATGAACTTGATCTGGTGCTTGCGGGCCAGGTCAAAAATGTGTTTGACCTGCCGGGTGTCCTGGGGACGGTTGTTGATCTTCAACACAGCCGGGTCCAGGCTCTGCACCCCGAGCCCCAGGCGGTCGACGCCGTTTTTTTTGAGGATCTTGATCTTTCCCTCATTGAGAGTGGCCGGCCCTGTTTCAAAGGAGAATTGGACAGCTTTTTTTAGATTAAGCCCTGCGTGCAGGCGGTCAAAAAGTTCCTGCAACTGGCCTTCATTAAGCAAGGACGGAGTCCCGCCCGCCAGATAAACGGATTTGAACGGGGTCTTGTTAAGCAGGTGTGCGTAGATATCGATCTCTTTTAAGAGGGCGTCAAAATAATCATTGAGCTTGTGAACGGTCAAGTGCGAGGCGTGGCAGCAGAAAACGCACCGGTGCTGGCAGAAGGGGATGTTCAGATAAAGTCCGAGAGTTTTTTTAAAGATGTCGGAAGGGGAGCTGCGGATCTTTTCACGGAAGTCCGCTTCATCGATATTGTTCTGCCAGAGAAGGCGCGGCGGGTAATCCAGCGGAAGGCGGTTGGCCTCGCCCAGAAAATACGGGATGATATTGGCGAAGAGATGATCGTAGTTCTTTAAAGGTTTTTGCGGCGCGCCGGCCATGTCCTGTGCCCTCTTGTTCGGTTATTCGTTTTCTTTTATGAAGTTAAATATCCTTTGCCGGATATCATCGCAGAACAGATATTGGCAATATGTCAGCCATTCTTCCTGTGAAGCCATCAGGGATTTGATGTAATGTTCGCGGATCAGGAGCTTGCCGCGGGATTCAAGATAACGCAGCCTTTCAAGGATCGGGGTGAATGAATCCAGGGGGGCGTCGTAAAGCATCTCGACCGCGCGTTTGGAAACGGCCCCTTTCCAGAGCTGATTGAACAGATACGAGACGAGCTCTTTGGTCATGTCAAGGCGGATGCCGCGTTCGACCGGTAATCGTCCTTTTTTGACCGACTGGATGTATTCGTTCAAATTTCCGGAATTGGCGTAGCGCCAGGAGCCGGTCAAGTGGCTGTGGGAAAAAGGGCCCAGGCCGATGAAACTGCTGTTGAATTTAAAGGCGTCGGTAACGCCCAGGGTGTAGACTCCTGGTTTTAGCATGGCGGTGGAGTTGCCGGGTTTGTGCAGGTATCCGGCGAGGCTGAAAAGCTCCGCGGCCCGGGCGGCCATTTCTGCGATCCGTTTCAGGTCCGCGTCCGAGAATCGGTTGCCCATCCGGTAGAAAGATGTCAGAGATGAAGGGATGAACTCATAGACCGTGATCGAGGCCGGTTTCCATGACAGGACCTCGGTCAGGTCCGCGACAAAACTTTCCACGCTTTGCCCCGGCAGGCCGGTGATAAGGTCGATCTGGATGTTATCGATCCCCGCCGCGCGGATCGCGGCATGCATGTTTTTGATGTGGTCTTTCTCCTGGGTCCGATTGACCGTCCGCAGGACGTCCGGATCCATGCTCTGGATGCCGAGCGAGATCCTGTTGACGCCGAGATCACGCAAGATCCTTATTTTTCTTTCATTGAGGCTCGCGGGATGGGCTTCAAAGGAGATCTGCAAGGCGTTTTTTAAATTCAATTTTTGATGAAGGTTTTCCAGGAATTCCTTGAGTTGGCGCTCATCAAGGATCGAAGGCGTCCCGCCGCCGATCATGACCGAGCGAAGCGGCGCATGATCAAGCAGGCCGGCATAGAGGTCCATTTCTCCATATAAAGCCTCCAGAAAATCATCGGTTCGTTTGGTGTCGATGTAGAACGGATATCGGCAGAAGGAGCAGCGCTCAGAACAGAACGGGATGTGGATATACAGCCCCAGCAGTTTGTTGAAGATGCTGTCCGGCCGTGCCTTGATGTCCGCCTGGATTTTGGCCTGGTCGATCCCGCTGTCCCAAAAGACGAACGGGGGATAGTCGATCATGGCCTTTCGGGAATCCCGGTTCATCCGACGGGCGAATTCGGCAAAGGTATGGTCATGGTTGTTGAAGTGCTCATTCATAAACAGATCACGCTCGGATGTTTTGATCGTTTCACATAGTATAGCATAAGCGGTCCTGTTCCGAAGCGGCCCTTCAAATAAAGTCGGGCGGCCGTTCTGATCCGTAAAATGGGCCTTGTTGCAAAATGGAAGACGTAATATAATGCTTACGATTTAACATTCAACCCGTGGACGGGGCATTTTGAGTTCAAATCCAACCATTCAGAACAAAAGTGTTTTTCAGGCCAAGATCGCTCTCACGAACAATTGCGTGCTGAGGTGCGAGTATTGTTTTGTCGAGAAACAGAAGCAGCTGAATGTCATGAGCGTCGGCGTCGCCCGGCAGGCCGTTGATCTGATCCTGGATAACGGGGAAGGCCAGAAGATCATCAAGGTCTATGGCGGAGAGCCGTTATTGTGTTTTGACCTTGTCAGGGAGATCACGGCGTATGTGAGGAAAAACGAGAAGGCAGAGGCTCCGGCGCAGATGAGTCTGTGCACCAACGCTGTCCTGCTTAACGAGGACCATTTGCGTTTTTTGAAGGAAAATCGTTATCAGCTGGCGATCAGTTTTGACGGATTAAAAGACACGCAGGACAAGCACAGGAAATTTCCTGACGGAAAAGGGACTTTTGACATCGTCACAAAGAAGTTCCCGTTGATCTTTCAGGTCATGGGGGCTAAGGATGTCGCCGCCAATTTATCGATCGTCCCTTCTGAAGCGAAGAACCTGTTTGATAATTTTGCTTATATCCTTTCTTCGGGCTTCGCAACCGTAAATTTTGAGCCGGTGTTCGGATACAGGAGCTGGCAAAGGGAAGACCAGGAAACGTTCGTCGGCCAGATGAAGAAGATCATCAAATTTGTCCATGCCAATCTTCTGGAAGGGAAGTTTTTCTTCCTGGCGACGATCAACAGGGAGCTGAAATACAGGACGCTATCGAAGTTCGTCACGGACCCCTGCCCTTTCGTGCAGTGCCTGGAAGTCCAGCCGGACGGGGACCTCACGCTGGTGCCGTTCATCCGCGATTTCGATAAGAACGTCGGGAACCAGTGTTTCGTAGGCAATCTTGAAAAGGGCGTCTTCAACGAAAAGTACCTGGTCTGCCGTTATTCCCCGGGGGATATCTGCCGGCAGTGCGTGAAGGAAAGCTTTTTTCAGGATGACAGCGCCGCCGGGAAGATCGTGACCTTGCGTAACATGTTTTCGATCGAATACGCCGAGCTGCTGATCAAGCTCGCGCAAAAGGATGAACGGGTCCGTTCGTATATTGAACAGGCCAAAGGGCATATTTGTTTTTAACTTTTAGGATGCGGCCGGCATGATTGAACGTTTATTGAACAAAAAAGTTTATAAGCTGCGGATCCTGACAACAACGAAGTGCAACTGCCGCTGTTCGTATTGCTTTGTTGAAAAAAAGGATGAGTTCGCCGACTATGATGTTCTGGAGAAAGGCGTGCGTTTTTTGGTCGACAGTGCCGGCGATAAAAAGCTCCTCACGCTCTACGGCGGCGAACCGCTCTTTGCTTATGAGAATGTTCAGCGGGTGATCCCGTTCGCCAGGGAATACGCTATCAAGAAGCAAAAACGGCTGGTCATGGCGTTCGTGAGCAATTCGCTGCTGCTGAAAGAGGAGCATCTGAGGTTTTTGCAGAAGCAGGGCGTTCATTACATCACGTCATTGATCGGGTCCAAGAAATATCATGACGAAAAACGGCGCCCTGTGGACGGTAAAAGCTCTTATGACGCGGTGGCGGAAAAGGTCCCTTTGATCCAAAAGTACACGAAGGTGGAAGAGGCCGGCGTTTGTTTTTGTGTTTTTCCCGACCAGATCGAGGCGCTGTTCGATAACTTCAAACATGTTTTGTCATTGGGATTTCGAAACCTGAACATGGAACCGATCCTGGATTACAAGCCCTGGACGAAGAGGGAAGACGAAATATTTTTGGCCCATTGCAAAAAGATCATCGTGGAGCTTTTTGCAAGCATCAAGCGGCGGGATTTTATCTATCTGCGCCCGATCAGCCTGGAGCTCGCCTATAACAAGCTTTCGGACAAGTTCGCCTCAAGCTGCCTTTTTAATTTCGGATGCGTCCTGTATCCGGACGGATCCTTGGTCATGACGCCTTGGGTCCCCAAAGAGACGCATGCCGTCGCCAATCTGCTGAAAGATGAGGTCTATCGTTTTGCGGACTGCTGCTTTCCGGAAAGCGGCGGGCTTTGCAAGGACTGCACCGGCCATTATTTTCCGAGGTGGTCGGATAAGCAGAAACAGCTGATGGCCCACCGGGTCTACATGATCTATCATAAGTTCTGCCTGGAGGCGGCAAATCTTATACGGAAAAAAGCGAAGACCGATCCTTTATATAAGGAATATCTGGGAAAAGTGCTGGCCCATACCTGACGGCAGTCCATACGGAGACGCCTGCCTTATTCGGAAGCCTGTGACATGAACGTCCTTTTAAGAATAACCGACCAATGCAATCAGGATTGCTGCTTTTGTAATGTTTCATCTGATGAGAGCGTGCCGCTGGATGAGGCCATGCGGCGCGTCCGCCAGGCGAAAGACCTGCGCACTCTTTCGATCAGCGGCGGGGAGCCGACTTTAAATAAGGGACTTCTGGAACTGGTCCGGGAGGCCAAAAAGAATCCCGGCATCCAGTTCGTGAGCCTGCAGACCAACGCGGTCACGGCCGCGTCCTCGGATTATGCCCGGATGTTAAAGGAGGCTGGTCTGGATGAGGCGTTTGTCGCGCTTCACTCCCACCAGGAAAAACTGTCGAACGTGCTGACCGGTTCTCAACTTTGGCAAAAGACCGTTTCCGGAATTCAAAACCTGACGGCCGCCGGAATAAAGGTCGTGATCAACACGGTCATCAATAAGGCGACGTATGAACAGCTTCCGGAATTCTGCCTGTTCGTAGGCAGGACCTTTCCGGATGTTAAGGAGATCTGTTTTTCATTCATCCAGCCCCACGGACGGGCATGGAAGAACCGTTCGGCGCTCATCCCGCGTTACAGTGAGGTCGTGCCATTTTTGAAAAAGGCATTGGAATTTTGCGATGGCTGCGGGATCGCCTACTGCAACCCGTATTGCGGTTTTCCACTATGTTTGTTCCCGGCGCCCAAAAAATGTTCCAGCGAGTTTTTGGATTCTCCCAGGTCCTCTTCTGAAAAGGAGGGGGTTTCACTCGTAAAAAGGGACAAGGTCCAGGGGCCTGCTTGCCAGCACTGCGCAGAAAAGACCCGTTGCAACGGCGTGTGGAAAAAATACGCCGAGATCCATGGGTTTTCCGAACTGAAACCGTTCAAAAAATGAAATTCAAGAGTTGGTTGACAGGGGAAGTTTTTTTTGTATAATGCACATATGTGCAAAACTATTAAGGAGTGTCTATGCGTCCTAAAAAGACACGATGGGTAAAATGCGAGCCGGGAGAACGGTGTTTTCGTCCGCAAGGGGTTCGGGTGAAGGACCTGCAGGGGGTGGACCTGACGGTTGATGAATTTGAAGCGGTAAGGCTGGCGGACCATGAACGGCTCACGCAGGAGCAGATCGCTTTACAAATGAAGATCCATCGCTCCACGGTTTCAAGGATCCTGACCTCGGCCCACGGGAAAATTGCGGATGCGTTAGTGAATAAAAAGGCCGTCAAGGTTGAGGGCGGTTGTTGTAAATTCAGGGGGGCGTAATATGCAGGAAAGAAATATGTCCGTTTTTGAACGGTATTTAACGCTATGGGTTGTTGCGTGCATCGCGGCGGGAATATTTTTGGGCAAGGCCGCGCCCGGGGTGGCCAAGTCACTGGACGGATTTTCGATATTCGTCAACGGTGCGCCGGTGGTGTCCATTCCGATCGCGGTCTGTTTGTTTTTTATGATGTACCCGATCATGGTTAAGATCGATTTCGCTGAAGTCATTAAGGCGGGAAAATCCCCTAAGCCTGTCTGGCTGACCTTGTTTGTCAATTGGGCGGTCAAGCCGTTTACTATGTATGCGATCGCCTTGTTTTTTCTCGGGTTTTTATTTCGGGGTTTAATTGGCGTTGACGCTGTTGACTTTGTGAAACTTCCGCCGGGCTCGGATTGGGCGGTCGGCTCTGTCCACGGCTCCGGGACGGTTATCCTGCTGGAAGGCTTAAAAATGCTTCAGGTCCCTTTGTGGCGCAGTTATTTTGCAGGATGCATTTTGCTGGGCATCGCGCCGTGCACGGCCATGGTTTTGGTTTGGGGGTTTTTAGCTAAAGGCAATGACGGACATACTTTGGTGATGGTCGCCATCAATTCGCTGACCATGCTGTTGCTCTACGGCGTCTTGGGTGGATTTCTTTTAGGGGTGGGCAAAATGCCGGTTCCCTGGGAGGCGCTTGTATTGTCAATCGCGATCTATGTCGCGCTTCCGCTGGTGGCCGGGTATCTTTCGAGAAAGTGGATCGTCTCCCGCAAAGGCATTGATTGGTTCAATGAAAAATTTCTGCATGTCCTTTCGCCGGTCTCGATTATCGCGCTGTTGTTTACGCTGGTGCTTTTATTTTCGTTTAAGGGTGAGGTCATTCTTGCACAGCCGCTCACGATCCTGTGGATCGCGATCCCGCTGTTTATTCAGACCTGTTTGATTTTTGCCATTACCTACTGGCTGGCGAAAAAATTGCGTTTGAGTTATGGAGACGCGGCGCCCAGCGCCATGGTAGGTGCGAGTAATCACTTTGAGGTCGCGATCGCCACTGCTACAATGCTGTTTGGGTTATCATCCGGCGCTGCCCTGGCAACGGTGGTGGGTGTTTTGATCGAGGTGCCGGTCATGCTGATGCTGGTCAAGATCTGTTTGAAGACGCAGGGGATGTTCCAGTATAATGAATAAAATTGCAGGGGAAAATCAAGGAGACGGCGGATATGAAAATACTGGCCCATTTTATTATTTTCTTTGTGTTCGTTTTTGGCATTCACCGTTATCTGGTGCAAAAATCAGAAAAATGTGAAAATAAAGAGTGTGAATGTCCGATCAGAGAGAACCTGAGGGAGGGGTATCTGGTCGTTGGGGCGCTGTCATTGGCGGCGCTGTGCCTGATGGCCTTGATCGAGGTGGCGTTTTAAAACGCAAGGAGTTCAGGATGAAAGAGAGGACAAGGGTTTTATTCGTTTGCATCCATAATTCCGCGCGCAGCCAGATGGCAGAGGCATTTTTGAAAGAGATCGCGTCCGACAGGTTCGAGGTGGATAGCGCCGGACTTGAGCCGGGACAGCTCAATCCAGCCGTGGTTGAGGTGATGAAAGAATCCGGGATTGATCTCTCGGGGAAAAAGACCCAGAGCGTTCAAAGCTTGCTTGATCAGGGAAAACGATTTGATTA
>ERZ795055.2160-NODE-2160-length-15105-cov-4.845449_pt1 | contig 15105 bp, 9 predicted proteins | sample MGYA00375139_ERZ795055 | MGnify/ENA primary metagenome ERZ795055 (study PRJEB30184, sample SAMN05720283) | anaerobic digester metagenome | isolation source: active sludge of municipal wastewater-treating anaerobic digesters | place: USA | collected 2015-01-23 ... | reverse complement strand
ATCGCCGACTTCATTTCGATCAAGCCGGGCTACGAGATACCGGTCCAGGTCGCCCTGACCGGCGAGGTGCAGGACATCATCACCGACGACGTCGATTCGATACGAGACCACGTCAACATGCTGCGCGAACGGGACGACGGCCGCGCGTCTTTCATACCGCTCATCGAGTTCAAGTACCGGATCAAGGGGTTGCGCGCCCGCCGGGAGCTCGGCGCGTTCGCGGGCGAGAGTTCGATCAAGGGGTTCGTGACCGACTTCATCACGTGCAAAGAGAATTTTCTGGAGATACTCGACTATCTTTTCCGGGACACCATCGTCGTCGATACCTTCGATGCGGCGTTCGCGCTCATCAAGCGCGACGATTTCGACTTCAACGTCGTAACGATGACGGGCGAATACATAGACCGCAACCGCGTGATACGCGGCGGCAAGGTGGCGAAGGAAGAGTTCAGCATCCTTCGCAGGGACAACGAGATCGAGGCGCTCCGGTCCGAGATCGCCGGCGCGGAGGCTGAGCTCGCCGCGCAGGGGGCGGAGAAGGCATCCAAAGAGCGGGAGCTCGAAGAGTTGGAGTCGGAGCGCGCATCGTTCCAGGACCGCCTGAACAGGAGCGAGGTGCAGCTCGCCACCAAGGGGAGCGAATACGAAAAGCTGTGTTTCCAGCAGGAGCGTCTGAGCGAGAACCACCGGGTGGTGGTGGCGGAGATCACCGATCTGCTCGAGACCGACGGGCGGCTTGCCGGCGATATCGAGCGGCTCGCGCTGGTCATCACGGAGAACGAGCGGGCGGCGGCCGGCCTCAAGTCCGCGCTTGGCGCGATCGAGGGGGCGCTGTCAGAGCTGACCCGGCAGAAAGACGATATCAACGAAGAGCAGACCGGGCTCAAGATCGAGCTTGCCTCGTCCGAAGAAAAGGAATTCAACATCGCCGCCGCGCTGACGCGCCTTGTCCAGGAGCGGTCGGAGAAAGAGACGCTGCTCGAAAGCCGCACGGACGACGTGGCGATGTACCGGTCAAAGCAGGTCGACCTGGCGCAGTCGCTCGCGGGGGCGGAGGAGACGCTCCAGTCGCTCCGCGTCCAGAAAGGCGGCATAGCGAAATATATCGACGAGTCCAAAGAGCGTAGGCGGACGATTGCCGCGAAGCTCGGCGAGTACGACAAGGCTCTCAAGGAGCATCGCGCATCGCTCGCGCAGACCGGCGAGGAGCGCCTCAAGCACGAGCTGCGCGCCTCCGAGTTCCGGATGCACCTGAACGCGATGGCGGAGTACGCGCGCAAGGAGTACCAGGTCGTCCTCGACGAAGATCAGACGGAGATCGACGAGGCGACCGACTGGAACGAGGTCGCCCGGACGATCGCCGACATGAAGGCGCGGATCGAGAAAATGGGGCCGGTCAACCTTGCTGCGATCGAGGAGAACGAGGAGCTTGAGAAACGTTACGCATTTCTCATGCAGCAGCACCAGGACCTCGTGAACGCCAAGGAACAGCTTATCAAGGTCATCTCCAAGATCAACACCACGACGCGCAAGCTCTTCCTCGAGACTTTCGAGCAGATACGCACCAATTTCCAGGAGATGTTCGTCCGCCTCTTCGGCGGCGGCAAAGCGGACCTGATCATGATCGACGAGGCCGATGTCCTGGAGACCGGGATCGAGATCATCGCGCGCCCTCCGGGGAAGAAGCTCCAGAACGTGTCGCTGATGTCCGGCGGCGAAAGGGCGCTGACGGCCGTATCGCTCCTTTTCGCGATATTCAAGGTCAAGCCGAGCCCCTTCTGCGTCCTCGACGAGATCGACGCGCCGCTCGACGAGTCGAACATCGGGCGCTTTATCGATTGCCTGAAGGACTTCACCAAGAACTCGCAGTTCATCGTGGTGACCCACAATAAGAAAACGATCAGCGCCGCCGATATCATGTACGGCATCACGATGGAGCAGCGCGGCGTATCGAAGGTGGTGTCGGTGCGGTTCGCGCCGAAACGCGATCAGAAGCAGACGGAAATCCCCGCCGAACAGCGCATGCCGGAAGCGGTCCCCCCGGAGCAGACCTTCTCGCGCGGTGCGGTCAGGATCGACGAAGACCTCCAGACCATCGACCAGGAGCTCAAGGTCGAGATCCGAGAGCCTGAAGCGCTGGATATCAACGATAAATAGGGACAGCGCCCGATCATGCTGTCCCTATCTAGTTAGTTTCCCCTGAAAACTGTCCCTTCGTTCCAGTTCCACATCGATCATCTTCAAAATGCGCTGCTTGCCGTTGACCCACAGGGGGGCGACGAGGCGTTCGGCGGGGGCCTCGCCGGTCAGCCTTTGCACGGTGATGCCGGCGCGGATATTCTCCAGGACGTCGCAGGCGCGCCGTACGTATTCTTCGCGCGCGAGCAGTGCGAGCTTTCCTTCCGCGAACATCTTTTCGGCAATGGTCCCTTTGAGGACATGGAGGCAGTGCACCTTGACGCCGTCGATCCCCGAGTCGGAAAGTTCCCGCGCGGTTTCGATAGTTTCAGCTGCCCCTTCGCCGGGGAGGCCGACGATGATGTGCGCGCATACCTTCAGCCCGGCACGGCGCTTGATCGCACGGATAGCACTCAGGGAATCGCCCGCGGTGTGGCCGCGGTTGATCGCCGCAAGCGTCCGGTCGTGTACCGTCTGGACGCCGAGCTCGATCCACACGTCGCGTTTCAGCGCATATTGCTCGATGACGTCGAGGACCTCTTCGCCGACGCAATCCGGCCGTGTCCCGATCGCGATACCCACGACGTCATCGCTGACGAAGGCCTGATCGTATATGCTCTTCAGCTTGGCTGCCGGCGCGTAGGTATTCGTGAATGCCTGAAAGTAGGCGATAAACTTGCGAGCGCCGTAGCGGTTCCTGACCAGCTCGATCCCTTTCAGGATCTGTTCGCGCACGGAGAGGCCCCGGTCGCAGTACGAAGCCCTGCTTCCGGCATCGTCGCAGTAGATGCAGCCGCCTGACGCCACGGTCCCGTCGCGGTTCGGGCAGGTAAACCCGGCGTCAACGGAGACCTTGTAGACCTTGCAGCCGAATTTCTTTTTGAGGTAGTCGTTGAATGGGTAGTAGCGCTTCATAGGAAAATAAAAACCCCCGGAAAAGATCCCGGGGGTTTTTATTTAAATGCTCAGCACAAGTTACGGTTTGCTCTGGCTGATATCGTTAGTGCCAACCTTCTTTTGCTCTTCTACAGTGCTTGCGACGTACGGATCGACGATCGCGTTGTTTGACGGGTTGACGTCTTTACCGGAGTTATTCTCCGAATCGGCCTGCCCGGAATTCGGTTCCTGCGGCGTTACGACGCCGGTGCCGCTCACATTGACCCCATTGCCTGCCTGGACCGTCTGTGGCTCGCCGTCTTTCGGCGTTACGGTAGCCGTGCCGCTAATGACATTTATTGACGCGCCGCCTTCGTCGCCCTTGAACCCTGAGCCGGCATTGATCTCAACCGTTGAACCGTCCGCCACATTCACGGTAACATCGCCCGCGATCGAGCTGATAGTATAGCCGCCGTCGGGGTTTGCCGTTACTTGCACTGATTGACCGTCGCCGAGGTTCACCGTGTACGTTGATCCCATGGCGAGCGTGACCATTCCCTCTGTCGTCGCGATCTGCGCAACGCCGTTTGCGTCGACCGACAGGCTCAATATGGTACCCTTCACCGCCGCCACTGCGCTCGGCGTTTCGAACTCTGTTTTGGTCGGCGTCCCCGGGGTGATCTGCGCCCACATGTCGCCCATGATCAACTTGATCTTCCTGGTGAGCTGCCCTGATTTCTCGTCTTTGATCACCGACAAGGTCGTCAATGTGTCGTTCTTGATCTTGAGAACCGACTTGTCGGCATATTCCACTTCAGCCGTGCCGGTTTTTGTCTGGATCTCATCGCCGCTGTTCAGCGTCATGTTCGCCGTTGCCGGTGCCCACTTGTCCGAACCTGCCGCTTTTACCGTCACGTCGCCTTCGAACGATTTCAGAACAGCGCCTGACCCCGCGAACGAAACGCCCGAAAAGATCATTCCGCACATCACAACAATCGACAGACCTAAAAAGACCTTTCTTAACATACGTACCCCTCCTTTTTTTATTTAAAGCAATCTACAGGATAAGCGCCGTTAAGTCAATAGAGTTTTCGTTGTCAAAAACATGCCGTAAAATTAAAAACCCCGGCATTGACGCCGGGGTTTTTAATGAGTTGTTCAGCCGGTTACGGATTTATCGGGCTGATATTTCCCTTGCTCTGCTCTTCAGCGGTGCTCGCTGCGTTAGGATCGACATAAGCGTTGTTCGACGGGTTCGTGTCCCTGCCGCTGCCGGTCTGGCCGGTGCCGCCGCCGCCGTTGCCGAGGGCGTTGCCGCCGTTGAAGGGGCCGCCGACGTTGTCACTGCCGGAACCGCCGCTGCCGCTGCCGCCGCCAAATCCGCCAAAGCTATTGCTAGGACCGCCCAAACCGCCGCCACCGCCGCCGTCACCGAAGCCCATACCGCCGGTGGCCGCCGCGAAACCTGAACTCGCCTGCGTTGACCCTGACGCCGCAACGGCCTGCGAAATCTGGGAAGCGAAGCTCGGATTGGTGGTGTTCAATGCTATGGCGGCGTTGCCGAGGCCCCCGCCGATCGCCGATTGTGCTGCTGGATTTGCGGATCCCAACAGACTTGTAAATGCGTTGAGCACATCTGCGTTTGCTGTTAATGCAAGATTTTGTACCGCAGTGGACAGAGCCGCCTCGCCTGCAGGCGTAGAGGTATTGAAACCCGCAAGCCAGCTCGCCGGATTGGCAAGGAAAGCAGTGACTTCAGCTTGCGTCGCCGGTTCCGCAGCTGACGTCGCGGCACTGATCATGCCGCACATTACGACTACCGACAGGCCTAACAGAAACTTTTTAAACATACGCACACCTCCTTTTTTGCGTGAAAAAATGTTTTCAGTACATCATATAGGGCATTCGTAATTAAGTCAAACAATTAATTGCAATGACAACTATAAATTCGCATCGGATTTTCATGGGCGGCCCGCAGGATAAATAATTATTGCTCTTTACGCGGTTCCCCGTTAAAATACCCTGCTGAATGATCACGCTGCATGTTGCGTACTGAAAACGTAGTATCCGGAGATCAATAGCTATGACAGACGGGTGTGCTCTGAAAAAGAGAGGTGCGGTTCGGCGAAATGCGAGGCTGGTCATTGCAGCATGTCTTGTCGTAACGGCGATGCCCGTGCGGGTCTTTGCCATTGATACCGTTGGATCGCAACTCGAAGCGATACGCAAAAGAGAGAAAATCAAATGGGAGGAACCGAAAGCGGCGCAGATCATCGACGAACAGCCGCTTCCGATGCCGCAGCCGGTCGAGGGAGAGAAAGCGTTCCTTGTCAAGACGATCAATATCGAAGGGAATACCGTCATCCCGCTGAAAGACCTGCGTGTTTTTGTCGCTGACTGCGAAGGTAAAGAGGTTACGTTTACCCAGCTCCAGGCCGCGGCGACGGCGATCACCAATTTTTACCGGTTGAAGGGATATGTGACCTCGGCTGCCTATTTCCCGCCGCAGAAGATCGAAGAAGGGACCGTTACCATCCGCATCATGGAGGGTAAGATCGACAAGATCATGGTCGAGGGCAACCGGTGGTTCCGTACGGCGCTGATCCAGAAGGGGGTCAAGCAGAAGCAGGGAGACGTGCTCAACTACCAGAAGCTCGAGAACAGCCTGGTGAAGCTGAACCTCCACCCTGACCGGCAGACATCCGCGGTCCTTATCCCAGGCGTCCAGCCGGAGACGAGCGACGTCGTCCTGAAAGTGAAAGACAAATTTCCGCTCCACGTCGGCTATTCGTTCGACAACCTCGGCACCCGCCTGAGCGGCAAGCTGCGGCAGGGGTTCTCTCTGAAGGACACCAATTTCCTTACGCTTGACGACATTATGTATGCGAAAGCGATCGTTTCCGACCGGCATGACCTCGTCGGCGCGGTGACCGATTACCAGCTGCCGCTGCATAACGGGTATGGCACGCGGGCCGGGTTCAACTTCAGCTGGATCCGCTCGGAGCTCGGCAAAGAACTGAAGTTCGCGAAGTTGATCGGCGAGGCGTCGACCTTCGTTCCCTCCATCATCCAGCCGCTCTATGAGAGCCAGTATCTCGATGCGGAAATGGTCAACAGCTTCAACCTCAAAGACTCCAAGTCCAAGGTGTTCGGCGAATATGTTTATTTCGACAGCATCAGGTCCTGGACCTTTGCGATGAACCTGACCGAAAAGGACCGGTGGGGCAGGTTGTACCTGGGCAACGAGTTCAACTGCGGGTTCGGAGGGCTCCTCGGCGCTTCGACGCAGCACGACCAGACGAGCAGGCCGGGCGTCGGCGGGCAGTTCGTCCACTGGGACGTGGACTGGATGCGGGTAAACCGCTGTTTCTTCGAGACGATGCTGATATACCGGGGCTCGTTGCAGGTCGCGCAGACACAGCTTCTTCCTGCGGAGCAGATACGGCTTGGCGGCGCGGAGACGATACGCGGCTATCCCGAAGGCGAATACCTCGGCGATTACGGCTTCTATCAGAACGTCGAGCTGCGCGTACCGCCCTATTTCCTGCCGAAGGATTTTTATATCACGGGGACGAAGAAGAGCTGGCGCGACGCGATCCAGCTCGTGCACTTCATAGATGTCGGCAAGGGATTCCTGTACGAGCATCAGGAGGTCGAGCGCTCGACCATGATGATGGCCGGCACCGGCATGGGGCTTCGCGTGTCGTTCCTCGACTATATCAACGCGCGTTTCGACTGGGCGTGGCCGATCGGCGACCGGCCGATCTCGAGCAGCCCGAAGCCGCGGTTCCACTTTTCGCTGAACGTCGAGTATTGATCGCGGAGCGGCCCCCGCATGGGGGCAACCCGGCGAATCGAAGATTCGCGGAGCAGTCCCCGCATGGGGGCGTTTCAGAATTGATCAGCGAGAGGTGTCCTTCAGCCCCTTCAGCTCGTAGATCTGTACAAGCTGGTTCTTGCCTTTAACCTTCGCTGTGCCGAGCTCGCGGACTATCGCGCTGTCGCCGAGCTCTCGGAAGGTGTTCTCTCCGATAATTATCGTCGTCCCATATTCTTTGTTGAGCTGCTCGAGCCGCTGTGCGAGGTTTACCGCATCGCCGATCGCCGTATAGTCCATCAGTTCTTCCGAACCCATGTTCCCGACGACGACCGTGCCTGTGTTGATCCCTATTCGCGTGTTGAGCCGCCGCCCTGTTTTGGCGGTCCATTCCTCCTGGAGCGCGTCTACCACTTTCAACATGTCGAGAGCGACGAGGCTGGCGCGGCGCGCATGGTCGGGGAAGGCGAGCGGAGCGCTGAAGAGAACCATGATCGAATCCCCCATGAACTTGTCGACGGTGCCGCCGTGCCGGAAGACCACCCGGGTCATCGCGGTGAGGTATTTGTTGAGAAGCGCGGCCATGTCCTGCGGGTCGAGCGATTCGGAGATGGCGGTGAAACTCTCGATGTCGCAAAAGAGTATGGTTATCGTCCGCTTCTCGCCGCCCAGCTTGACGCTTTCGGGATTGGCGAGGAGCTGGTTGACGACCTGTTCGGCGGCGTAATGCTTGAAGATGTCCTTGATCTTACGCTTCTCTTTTTCCTCGGTGAGGAGCTTGAAGGCGGTGACCCCCGTGTAGGAAACGATCATGCTGAGGATCGGGTAGACGACGTTGACGATCATGTGCAGGTGCGAGAAAGAGAGCTGGGCGAGCGCGCAGTACCCGGCAAGCATCCCGAGCGAGATCGCGATGCCGCGCAATGCCGATGTCTTTGTCATGAAAAGGCCGAGGCAGAGCGCCAGGAGTATGATCGCGGCGCCGTCGATGACGGCGCTTATGGCGTTCCAGCGAAGAAAGTTATTATGGAGTATGTTCTGGACGACGTTCGCGTGCTTTTCGACGCCGGGCAGGAGCGGGCTGTATGGCGTGATCTTGAGGTCGCCGAGCCCCGCCGCGATCGCGCCGAAGATGACGATCTTCCCTTTGATCTTTTCGGGCGGTATCCGGCGCTCTTTGACGTCGACGAACGAGTAGTAGGGGAATGTCTCGTTCGGGCCGCAGTAGTTGATCAGGAGCCTGTTGTCTATAGTCAGCGGTATCACCGTGTCCTTGAGCAGTACCGAGTCGGACGTGATGAATTTCGTTTCTGACAGGTGCGCGCCGAGATAGGCGCGCGCCAGCTGAAGCGTCAGCGACGGATAATAATCGCCGGAAAGGCCGACGGCGAAAAGCTCGTGCCGCAGCGAGCCGTCGCGGTCGGGGATGATGTTGACGGCCCCTTCGCAGGCCGCCGCGGCGGCAAGCCGGCCGATGGAGTTCTCTGCGTTCACCGCTTCAAGAGGAAGATAGCGCGGGTCGTCGATCCCTTTCTTGACGAGCGCGTACGCCGAGCGGTCCAGGAGCGGTTTGATCCGCTTCAGCTCCTCCGGCGTCGCCGCAGCCCCTTTCTCGCCGGGCAGGGTGAAGTACATCGGGAGGATGACGTTCCCCGCGTAGGCGAAGGCGTCCGCGAGCGCGGCGTCGTTGTCGTTGGCGTGTTTTTCCGCTTCGAGCCGTTCGGCGAACGCCTTGCCGGCCGCCGTTTCTGCGTCGAGCCCGGACGAGGCGAACGCCTCCGCCAGTTTCTCGACCGTCGCGAGCGCGGTGTTCCTGTCCGGCTCGGTGAAAAGTATGTCGAATCCGATCACCGCGGCGCCGGAGTCCTTGAGGTAGCGGACCGCGTCCGCGATATAGGCGCGCGGCCACGGCCACCGGCCGAGCTTGTCGAGGCTCCGGTCGTCGATCGTGACGATCGCGATCTCGCCGCCCGGATCGGTTTTGCCGCGCAGCTGGAACCGAAGGTCGAGCGTTTTGAGCTCGATCACCGCCAGGAACGCGGGGTTGAGGACGTACAGGAGAAGAACGGCGGCCGCCGCCGCGAGACTGATCTTGACCGCGGACAGTTTGTGGAAGAGTTTCTTCATACGCGGATAGAATCTATAACCCAGAATGAGGTATTTGACAACGATTATTGAGACCCCCCAAAATAGTTGCCGACTTTTTCCATCATGCTATAATCATCAGCTCACCTCGTCTGAAATGAAAAGGAGGGATCTGTGCAGAATTATCACCATCTTTCGAAAGAAGACGTTCTCAGGGAGCTCGGCGTCACCGACAAAGGGATATCGTCCGATGAGGCTGCCCGCCGCCTCCACAAGTACGGGCCGAACATCCTGCAGGAGACGAAAAAGATATCGCCGTTTAAGATATTCGTATCCCAGTTCAACAATTTCATCATTTACATCCTTATTGCCGCGGTGGCCGTCTCTGCGTTTCTCGGCGAATACGTCGACTCGTTCGTGATCTTCCTTATCCTGCTCGGCAACGCTGTCCTCGGTTTTATCCAGGAATTCCGGGCGGAAAAGTCGATCGAGGCGCTTAGGAAGCTCGCGGGGCTCAAGGCGAAGGTGTTTCGCGACGGCAGTGTCCGGGAGGTCGACGCCTCCGAGCTCGTCCCCGGCGATGTCATACAGTTCGAGGTCGGAGAGAAGCTGTCGGCAGATGCGCGTGTGATAGAGGCGGTCAACCTCGAGACGCAGGAGGCGTCGCTGACCGGCGAGTCCTCCCCGGTCAAGAAGACGGCCGATGCCCTCGGCGCCGATATCCCGCTGGCAGACCGGCGTAATATGGTCTTTTCGGGGACGGTCGTGACCGCGGGGCGCGGGAGGGCGGTCGTCTGCTTCACCGGGATGCAGACCGAGATCGGCAAGATCGCCACGATGATCCAGGAGGTCGAGGTCGAGGCGACGCCGCTGCAGAAAAAGCTCGAGGAGCTGGGGAAATGGCTCGGGTATGCGACGATCGTCATCTGCATTGTCGTGTTCGCCGGCGGGCTGCTCAAGGGCGGGGAGATCACCCGGTTCAAGATCATAGAAATGTTCATGGTCGGCGTCAGCCTCGCGGTGGCGGCGATCCCCGAGGGGCTCCCCGCGGTCGTGACGATAGCGCTGGCGCTCGGCGTCCAGCGGATGGTGAAGCGTAATGCGCTGATCCGTCGGCTTCCGTCTGTGGAAACGCTCGGCTGTGCGACGGTGATCTGTTCTGACAAAACGGGGACGATCACCTGCAACGTCATGACCGTCCGCAGCCTTTACGTGAACGGCCAGACTGTCGTGGTGTCCGGGGCCGGGTCTGAAACAAGCGGCTCGTTCACCGTCGGGGATACGCATGAGGCGCCGCGCACGCCGGAACTCGAGCTTCTTCTCAAGATCGGCGCGCTGAACAACGATGCCGTCGTTTCCGGCGAAACGTTTGTTGGCGATCCGACCGAATGGGCGCTCGTCATCAGCGCCGCGAAGGCGGGTATCAGCAAGGAGGATCTGCAGAGAAAGTATCCGCGGATCGAGGAGATCGGGTTCGACAGCGAGCGCAAGCGGATGACGACCGTCCATCTGGTCGACGGCAGGAAGGTCGCGTACATGAAAGGGGCAGCCGAGGTTGTCCTCGGCCTCTGTACGAGGATCGCCGAGAACGGGAAGGTCGTGCCGCTGACAGACGAGGCGCGCAAGCGGATCGTCGAAAAGAACCGCTCTTTCGCCGACAGCGCCCTGCGGGTGTTGGGCTTCGCGTACAAGGAAGTCGCGGAGCGGTCCCCGCATGGGGACGACCCGGCGAACCGCAGGCTCGCGGAGCGGTCCCCGCATGGGGAGGACCTTGAGAGCGACATGATCTTTGTGGGGATGCAGGCGATGATCGACCCGCCGCGCGAAGAGGTCAAGCGGGCGATCGAGAAATGCACGAAGGCCGGGATCAAGGTCGTGATGATCACAGGGGATTACGAGCTGACGGCGAAGGCGGTCGCACGGGAGGTCGGGCTGCACGGCGACGCGATCTCGGGAAAAGAGCTCGAAAAAAAGACCGACCTTGCGCAGGTCGTGGAAGACCTTTCGATCTATGCGCGCGTTAACCCTGAGCACAAGATCAGGATCGTCGATCTTCTGAAGGGGAAAGGCCACGTTGTCGCGATGACCGGCGACGGCGTCAACGATGCGCCCGCCCTCAAGAAGGCCGACCTCGGGATCGCGATGGGGGTGGTCGGCACCGACGTGGCGCGAGAGGCGAGCGGTATGATCCTCACCGACGACAACTTCGCTTCGATCGTAAACGCGATCGAGGAGGGGCGCGGTATCTACGACAATATCAAGAAATTCGTCGGGTATCTCCTGAGCTGCAACCTGGGCGAGGTCATCACGATCTTTACCGCGATGCTGATCGGCTTTGTCGACGAGGGAAAGAATCTCGTCCTGCCGCTCACTGCGGTCCAGATCCTCTGGATGAACCTCGTGACCGACGGGCTGCCTGCCCTCGCGCTCGGCCTCGACCCGATCGACAAGAAGATCATGGAACGGCCGCCCCGCAAGCCGGGCGAGCGGATCGTGTCGAACAATATGATGCTCTATATACTATTCATCGGCGCGGTCGTGAGCGCGGCGACCCTTGGCATCTTCTGGTGGGGTCTGCATCACAAGACGGTCGAGGAGGCGCGGACGCTTGCATTCACCACGATCGTGGTGATGCAGCTGGTCAGCGTGCAGCTTGTCCGTATGAAATACCATGTCGGCGTCTTCTCGAACAGGTATCTGATCGGCGCCGTTCTCGCGTCATTCGGGCTCCAGCTCGCGGTGATCTATACGCCGCTGTCGAAGGTCTTTAAGACCGTCCCGCTGAACATGGACGAATGGGGCGCGATAGCGCTCATCTGCGCGGTGACATTTGTCGCGGGCGCCGCCTTTGTGAAATTAATATCGCGGATAACCAAGCAGATCGATTGACGTGAGGGCGTGCGCATGTCGCAGGTATTAGAGAAATACGCTAAGCTTCAGGCGTCTATCGCTGAGACCGGCAGCCTCCTCGTCGCCTATTCTGGCGGCCTGGATAGCACGTTCCTGCTCCGTGTCGCGCACGATATACTAGGCGATAAGGTCCTCGCGGTGACGGCCCGCTCGTCGACCTATCCCGAGCGCGAATACAACGAGGCGGCGGCGTACGCGAAGGCGATCGGCGCGCGTCACGTCGTTATCACCTCCGAAGAGCTCGACATACCCGGCTTTTCCGAGAATCCAAAAGACAGGTGCTATTACTGCAAGAAAGAGTTGTTCACCAAGCTCCGCGCTATCGCGGACGAGCACGGCATCGCCCGCATAGCCGACGGATCGAACGTCGACGACCTGGGCGACTACCGCCCGGGGCGGACCGCGGCGAGGGAATGCGCCGTCAGGAGCCCGCTGGCCGACGCGGGCCTGACAAAGATGGAGATCAGGCAGCTCTCGAAGCAGCTCGGCCTGGCGACGTGGGACAAGCCCTCGTTCGCGTGCCTGTCGTCGCGCGTGCCGTACGGCGACCGGATCACCCCGGACAAACTGCGGATGATCGACGAGGCCGAGGCGTTCCTGATCGCCGCGGGGTTCCGGCAGGTGCGCGTGCGCCATCACGGCGATACCGCGCGGATCGAGGTGCCGAAACAGGATATAGTCAGGATGCTTGACGACGGCATGCGGAGCCGCGTGGTTGAGAAGCTCAAGGGGTTGGGTTTTGCATACATCACGATCGATCTCGAGGGCTATAGGACAGGCAGCATGAATGAAGTGCTGTTGCGTAAAGAGAAATCTCGTGAAATGACCAACGGCCGATGAACCAGTGTCCGACAAGGAACTATAATAGAATACCTTGTTGGGATTTGGTCATCGGTCAATTGGGCGTTCGGTGAGCTATGGGTATGCACAAAAGAATACTTTCTCTGCTCTCCCTCCCTATGGTACTCTGTGTGCTCGTTTTCGCCCTGAACGGATGCAATCCGTTCATCGGCCGCGACCCGCGCATAACGCCGAGCCGCTGGCCGGTGGCGTTCACCAGCCCGCCGGTCTCGTCGAGCTACGGCATACGCTTCGACCCGCTGGGCAAGGGGATCAGGCATCACGACGGGATAGATATCGCCGTCGACACAGGGACATGCGTGTACGCGACCGCCGACGGCCGGGTGATCTTTGCCGGCGCCGACAACGGCCTGGGAAAATATGTCAAGATCGATCACGGCGACGAGCTCTATACCTACTATGGGCATCTGTCGAAGACAGTGGTAAAAGAGGGCGATAACGTGCGGCGGGGGCAACTGATCGCCTATTCGGGGAACACCGGACGGACGACTGGCGATCACCTGCATTACCAGATCAAATACCGCGGCAGTAACGTCAATCCCAAGTGGACGTTGCCGTAGTACGGGAACACAAAACTAATGACCAATGTCCAATGAGCCACATGCCAACAAGGTTGTTTTTATGATAATTCCTTGTTGGACATTTGGAAATTGGCCATTGGGCATAACCGGTATTGCCGGTACAAGGGAGCTACCATGAAAAAAGCGCTTATCACAGGGATAACCGGGCAGGACGGTTCGTACCTGGCCGAGTTCCTTCTCGAAAAAGGGTATAAAGTGAGCGGCATGGTCCGCCGCTCCAGCACCGAAAAGTTCGAGCGGATCGAGCATATCCGTGACCGTATCGACCTCCGGCAGGCCGACCTGCTCGACCAGCTCTCGCTGATCAAGCTGCTCGAAGAGACGCAGCCCGACGAGATCTACAACCTCGCCGCAATGTCGTTCGTGCCGACCTCGTGGGTACAGCCGGTGCTTACCGCGGAGTTCACCGCGGTCGGCGTGACTCGCATGCTCGACGCGATCCGGCTCGTGAATAAGCAGATCAAATTCTACCAGGCCTCGTCCAGCGAGATGTTCGGCAAGGTCAAGGAGATCCCGCAGACCGAGAAGACGCCGTTCCATCCGCGCAGCCCGTACGGCGTTGCCAAGGTCTACGGCCACTACATCACGCTCAACTATCGCGAGAGCTACGGCATATTCGCCTGCTCGGGTATCCTCTTCAACCATGAGTCGCCGCGGCGCGGCCTCGAGTTCGTCACCAAAAAGATCACCGACGGCGTCGCCCGGATCAAGCTGGGCATCGACAAGGAGCTCCGCCTCGGCAATATGGACTCCAAGCGCGACTGGGGGTTCGCCGGCGACTACGTCAAGGCTATGTGGATGATGCTCCAGCAGGGCGAGCCGGACGACTACGTGATCGCCACCGGCCACACCCATTCGGTGAAGGATTTCGTGATCGAGGCGTTCTCACACGCGGGCCTCGAGTGGGAAAAGCACGTGAAGACGGACCCGGCGTTCGTGCGCCCCGCGGAGGTCGACCTGCTGATCGGCAGCCCCGAGAAGGCGAAGAAAAAGTTCGGCTGGGAGCCCCGGGTGTCGTTCAAGGAGCTCGTGCGGATGATGGTCGACTACGATATCGAGAAATACAAGAAGCAGATAAAGAATAAATGACCAATGACCAATGAACCAATGTCCAACAAGGAACTGTTATAAATTACCTTGTTGGGATTTTGTCATTGGTAATTGGTCATTCGGTTCACGCGCAGTCTCGTGCCTCTGAGTGTTTTTTCATAGCGTTTCAAACTGATTCGAAAAGAGAATATGAAAGTCTTCGTCACGGGCGTCTCCGGTTTCGTCGGCCACTACCTGCTCGACCTTTTGCTGAAAAAAAAGCGGCAGGTTTTCGGTATCGGCCATACGACCCCCGACAGCGTCCTGCACTTCGTGAAGGGCCTCACGCTGTTCAAGACCGACCTGCGCGACGTCGAAGGGCTCAAGAACGACCTGCGGACGGCGCGCCCCGAAGAGATCTTCCACCTCGGCGGTATCGCGTCGGTGAAGCGGTTCGACGCGGACATCAAGGAGTCGTTCGAGATCAACGCGATCGGGTCGCTGAACCTGTTCGAAGCGGTCCGCCGCGTCGCGCCGAAGACGCCGGTCGTTTTTATCAGCTCGGCCGAGGTATACGGGCGGGTCCCGAAAAAGGCGATCCCGATCAGGGAGACGCAGCCGCTCGACCCGTGTAACTTCTACGGCGCCTCCAAAGCGGCGGCCGAGACGCTCGCCTTTAATTACTGCAAGAGCCACGGCCTGAAGATCGTCGTGATGCGGCCGTTCAACCATATCGGCCCGGGGCAGGCGACCGACTTCGTGACAGCG
>ERZ795055.2153-NODE-2153-length-15159-cov-10.864341_pt1 | contig 15159 bp, 10 predicted proteins | sample MGYA00375139_ERZ795055 | MGnify/ENA primary metagenome ERZ795055 (study PRJEB30184, sample SAMN05720283) | anaerobic digester metagenome | isolation source: active sludge of municipal wastewater-treating anaerobic digesters | place: USA | collected 2015-01-23 ... | reverse complement strand
GAAGCCAGCCGCTACGCCAAATATAAAATTATTTATTTAGCAATTCAAGTTAAATGGTTTAAATTAATCCAAATAAGTTTTCGTTAATTTGTTAAAAAGCTAATATCTATAGCCCGCGCCGCCCTGCGGGCGGCGCGGGCTGAGTAAGGGTATAGCGGGCGTTTCGGCGAAGCCGAAATGCCCGCTAATTAAGGATTTACAAAAATCATCTTTTTTATTTAACGTTTTTTTAAATTGATTGGTTTGAATTAATCCGTAGTCAGTTTATAATATTTTTTTATAAAAAGAAGTTAAAGGGTTATATGTGAAAAAAATAGCTTTTATTGTAAGGATGTTTCAGGAAAAAAGCTTTCATGGCGGCGGGGAAAAGCTTTTTTATAACCTTATTAAAAGATTTTCTCAAGATAATTTTGTGATAGACGTTTATTGCAGTGAATCCAACGTTGAAAACCCCAATTTTGTCAATAAAATCAATATAATAAAAGAACCTTATGACCATAATAAGCCTGAAACAATGGAAAATTTTTATAATAAAGTTCAAGAACAAATTAAAAATGAAATTTATGACCATATAATTTCTGAAAACATCACTCCGCCTGTTGATATAACTTTTCTTCAAGGGCATTCACTTATTAACAGGCTAAGAAAAACTAAAAATCCCTTTGAGAGCTTTCTTTACAGATTCAGAAAAATTAAAAAACAAAGAATAAAATATCAGGAGAAATGGCTAAAACAAGGGTACAGAAAGATTTTTGCCGTTTCAGAGTTATTAAAACAGGACATAATGGATAATTTCGACATTCCTGAAAATAATATTAAAGTGATTTATCCTGGCGTTGATATGCCTGAAACGCAGGATTTAAAAACTGTGAATTCACCGGTTATATTTGGACTATTAGCTCCCGGATTTAAGATAAAGGGCGGATATATCTTTCTAAATGCGCTTAAAATTCTTAAACAAAAGGGTTATAAGTTTAAAGCCAGGATAATTTATCCTAAATTCAAAGGAAATCTTGGGGTAAAACTTCTTGTGAGCCTGAACAATCTTTCTGAGAGCATTGATTTCATTTCTTATCAAAAAGATATTTTCGCTTTTTACAGATCGCTGGACTGTCTTGTCGTTCCATCTCTGGAAGACACGTTTAATCTTGCGGCGCTGGAAGCCATGTCAGTTGCCAAACCCTGTATTGTCAGTAAAAATGCGGGCGTTTCAGAAATAATTAACGATAATATTAATGGATTTACTTTTGAAATTAACAGGAAAAGCTCTGAAAATCTTGCTGAAAAGATGATGTTTTATATAGATAATCCTGATTTAAGAAGCGGATTATCGCAATCAGCTTTTAAGACAGCCGAAAAATACAGCTGGGACAAGGTTTATGAGGAATTTTCACATGAATTGTCTATGCTAAGTATTAAAAAAATCTGTAAATAAAATAGATATTAGCTTTTTAATAAATTAACGAAAATTTGTTTTGATTGGTACAGCCTATTTATTTGTAAGTAAAAGTAAATAATTTGTACAAAAACGCATAACATAGGCTAAAATTGGGAATAAATAGTTATAATAATAAAAGTCATTAATATATTTACAAATTAACGAGGTGTTTAAGATGGGCTTCGAAATAAATGATATAGGTTCTTCTATTTTGCTGGATAGTCTTGCAATTGCCTCAAAAGAAGTGGAAGCAAGCCTTGTAAAAATTTCTCACGGAAAACAAACGAGCGCAATGGAAAATGCCGCAAATCTTATGATTTCTGAAGAAATGGAAACGCAAAGAAGAGGGTCTTTACAGGCGATTGAAAATGCTCAAAACGGCATGAACATGCTGTCAACGGCTGAATCGGGCTTAAGTTCGGTAAACGACAATTTGCAAAAAATCAGAGAACTTGCTGTTCAACGTGAAAACGGAACGCTGAATGAAAATGACAGAGCCGCTATTGACAGTGAAATTGACGCCTTAGCCGATGAAATAGACAGGGTTTCACAATCAACCGCATATAATAAGATTACGCTTTTAGACGGCAGTAATGATGATATTACGCTTCAAATAGGAGCAAATTCAGAGGAAGAAACGAATTCTGTTAATATTAGCGATTCTTTAGGCTCTGTTTCATCAAACAATCTAAAAGCAGACAAAAATAATCCTGATTTTCTCGATAAAATAGACAATGCTTTATCCGGCATTAACAGTAAAAGAGCAACTATCGGCGCAATGTCCAATAGGCTGGAAAGCGCCGTTAACAGTTTATTTGTGCAAAATCACAATATAACTGCTTCTCAATCCCGTATAATTGATGTTGATATAGCCGCAGAAGTTTCTAAACTTACACAGAATCAAATTTTACAGCAAGCTTCAACAAGTTTGTTTGCGCAGGCAAACCAAAGCGCATCATTTGCAATGTCATTGTTATAATCATTTAGAAGCCGCGCGTTGATTGCGAAACTATACAAAAGAAGGGGCTACAGAGCCCCTTCTTTTGTATAAGACAAGTTTTGCGTTTAAAGATATCTTTCTATGCTTGAAACCAGAGTTTGCTTCTGCATAAGCCCTACTAGCCTTTCAACAGCTTCTCCTTTGTTGAAAACAAGAAGGCTCGGAATTCCACTTATGCTGTATTCCTGAGCTGTTCTGACATTTTCATCAGTGTTAAGTTTTACTACTTTAAGTTTTCCTTTATATTCTTCTGCAATTTCATCAATAATTGGAGCAATTTTTCGGCATGGTCCGCACCATGGCGCCCAAAAATCCACTAATACAGGAAGCTCAGACAGTTTTACCTCCTGCTCAAAATTTGAATCATTCACTTCTATTGCGTTTGACATGTTATTCTCCTTAAATGTAAACAATTTACGACTGATTTTATCATATTTAAATAATTATTATAGTATTATAAATTATTATATTACTATAACAACATTAAACCTCAATTAAATACATGGAAAATGAAAAAATATAATTTACTTATTATAGATAAATATCTGCTAAAACAACTGTTGGAAACCTTTTTGCCGGGAATTCTTGTTTTTACCTCTTTAGTTTTTGCGTCTGATCAATTTTTATATCTGGTAAAACAAATTTCAAACTACGGAATCCCTTTCAAAGTGGCTTTTATAGCTGTATTATTGCAATTGCCTTATATTATAGTTTTTACTATCCCGATGGCAATTTTACTTGCCACTATCCTGACTTTTAACAAACTTAACGCCAGCAATGAAATAACTGTAATGAGGGCATGCGGAATTAGCCTTAGAAGACTAGCCGCGCCAATCCTTATTTTCAGTTTTATTGCCGCTATAAGCAGTTTTATTATAAATGAATATGTGGTTCCCGCCGCAAACACACAGGCAAGAAACCTTATGTTATGGGCTTTAATGCAAAAAAATCTTCCTCAGGAAAAAACAAATTTTTCGTTTAAGGAATTTGATGTAAATAAACAGCTGAAAAGGCTTTTCTATGTAAGTAATTATAAAAACAGAAAGCTGGAAGGGGTAACAGTGTTAGATTTATCCAGAGAGAATATGATACAGGTTATTCAGGCAAAGCATGCTGAAGCTGACCCCGATAAATGGTATTTTTATGATGCTGTGAATTATTCCATTTCGCCAAGCGGCAAAATAATGAATACCGCCGCTTTTAAAGAATCTACCCTTAATACGGTTTTTAATTTATCAAAACTTCGAGAATTACAAAAAGCCCGTGATCTTAATTATTTTGCTTTAGCAAAATATATAAATGAAATTAAGGATTCAGAAAAAAACAGCAATGAATTAGCGAAATTAAAAATCAATCTTTATGAAAAGATATCGCTTCCCGCAACAAGTTTTTTAATATCAATTATAGGCATTCCTCTTGCGATAACGCCTCCAAGAGCAAGGTTTAACAGAGGATTGCTGTTCAGTATACTGATTATATTTTGTTATTACATTTTACGAGCGGTTTCTTCTTCTTTGGGAGAAGCGCAAATTATTGATCCATTGCTTGCGGCGTGGCTGCCTAATATTATTGTTCTTTTATCAGGATGTTTATTGTTTTACAGAAAAGAATTCCTTGTTAAATGATCCAAACGCCCTCAATGTAATGCTTTATAAAAATTACATTTTCACTATAAACAATAAAATTCTTTTATTTTTGGTAAAGTAAAGTTATGACAATTGCGCTTCAACAAAAACCTATAGATATTTTACAAAAAATATTCGGCTATAAGTCTTTTCGGGGACAACAGGCGGAAATTATTGAGCATATTATCAACGGCAAAGATGCTTTGATTCTCATGCCTACAGGCGGGGGAAAATCGCTTTGCTATCAAATTCCCGCTTTATGCCTTGAGGGGATTGTCGTGGTAATTTCCCCGCTTATTGCTTTAATGCAGGACCAGGTCGACGCCTTGAAACAGCTTGGCATAAAAGCAAGCGCGCTAAATTCCTCTTTATCAAGCGGTGAAGCGTCATCTGTTGAAGAATTAATGCTGAGTGGAAAGCTTGATATAGTTTATGTTTCCCCTGAGAGATTAAATACTGAGCGGTTTCTTGATCTTTTAACCCGATGCAGGCTTACTCTGTTTGCGATTGACGAAGCTCACTGCGTTTCTCAGTGGGGACATGATTTTAGACCGGAATATACTGAATTTAGCAAACTTAAAGAAAAATTCCCTGATATTCCCCGCATTGCATTAACCGCAACTGCTGATGATCTTACAAGGCAAGATATAATTAAGAATTTAAGACTTGAAAATGGTAAAGTATTCAGCTCCAGCTTTGATAGACCCAATATCAGATATCTGGTTACGCCAAAAGATAATGAAAAAAAACAGCTCCTGAATTTTATTGAAACAGAACATAAAGGCGATTCCGGAATTGTTTACTGCATTTCAAGAAACAAAGTTGAACAAATAGCAGAATGGCTTAAAAAACAGGGATATAATGCGCTGCCATATCATGCCGGGCTTAATAATAAAATTAGGCAGAAAAATCAGGATTATTTTATTAAAAATGACGGCGTAATTATGGTTGCGACAATCGCTTTTGGTATGGGCATTGATAAACCGGATGTAAGATTTGTTGCGCATATGGATTTGCCTAAAAGCATTGAATCATATTATCAGGAAACAGGCAGAGCAGGTCGGGACGGCTTGCCGTCAAATGCGTGGATGGTTTATGGGACAGAAGATATAGTTAAATTAAGACAATTTATTTATTCATCAAACGCAAATACTGAACACAAAAGAATTGAACATCAAAAACTTGACAGTTTAATTGGTTTTGCTGAAACTATGAAATGCAGAAGGCGGGTATTGCTTGAATATTTTGGAGAAAAAACAGAGAATAAGCCTTGCAATAACTGCGATACCTGCCTTGAGCCAGTAACGGGTTTTGACGCTACAGTTGCGATTCAAAAGGCATTATCGTGCATTTATCGTACAGGACAAAGATTTGGAGCGGCTCATATTATAGATATTCTTATGGGCAAGGAAAATGAAAAAATAAAAGGGTTTAATCATAATAAACTAAGCACTTTTGGAATAGGGCAGGAGTATTCCAAGTTCCAATGGAAATCAATTTTCAGGCAAATTATCGCTGTAGGGTTTGTAAATGTTGACATGGAGGATTACGGCGCGCTGAAATTAACCCCTGATTCCAATAAAATTTTGCGGGGACAGGAAAAAATATTTTTACGCAATGAAACCATTAAGGAAAAATCTTCAAAAACCAAACGAACAGAACCGAATAAACGCTCATCATTTAGCGCCCCTGCGGCTGAGGACCTTTTCCAGAAGCTAAGGGCGCTGAGGTTATCCCTTGCAAAAGGACAAAATGTGCCGCCATACGTCATTTTTCATGACAGCGCCCTGATTGATATGATAATTGCTATGCCGAAAAATTTATCTGAATTAGGAAAAATTTCAGGAGTTGGGCAAAGTAAACTTGAAAGATATGGGGAGGAATTTCTTAAGGCAATTAAAGAGCATCTCTATACCAATCATTAAAAATATTATCGGTCATAAGTAACAGACAAAAAATTTCAGCTCTTATTAAATTTTGCCGAACGAAAGTAGGGGCGAACCTAAGTGTTCGCCCTGATAAGTAACAAACAATAAAAGCCCCTTCCCTTTGAAGGGAAGGGGTTGGGGCTTAGTCCCCTACAAAATTTATTTTTGCGAGATTTTTTAGTAAATTCAATGGGTCGAGCGAACCGCCGTTGGCGGTTCGCTCGACCAAAAACAATCTTTAGCCCCCTCTCCCATTGGGAGAGGGGGTTGGGGGTGAGGGGATTTTGGACTGAATTTATAAAAATGTAGGGGAGCAAGGGGGTTGGGGTTGGGTAGATAAAAACTTGAAAACTTTTTGTTATACCGCCCCCAAAATGAATTTCGGATTTTTTCTTAAAACGTTAGGGGCGGTATGGCGAAGCAGGAGTGATGAAGTTGGGAAAATCCGGCTTTGCCGGTTTTCCTAAATTCAAACTCATTTTAGTATACCTACTTATCTCTTTATAAATAAAAATAATACTTCCAAATTGTACAGGTGGGTAATATTTCAAAAATTTTTGTTTGAGTATATTAAAACTTGTATATTCCACTCTCACTCATAAGCTGTTTATTCAGATCGGCAAGTCCGATCTTTTTTATTTCCGGATTTCTTTCTATAAATAACTCGAATTGCTAATTAGTCGAAACGCTGAAATAGCTTGAAATTTTATTTTAATTTTTTATACGGCTCGCAGGCTTTGCCTGCGAGCCGTATGCCCTTAAAAAGGCGTAGCGGCTGGCGAAGCCAGCCGCTACGCCAAATATAAAATTATTTATTTAGCAATTCAAGTTAAATAAAAAAGACAATTTGTGTAAGTCTTAAGCTTTTTAATCAATTAATGAGAACTTATTGGGATTGGTATAAATTAAGGGTGTTTCAATTTAGGAGAAACACCCTTAATTTATTGTTTTATAAAATTATAATCTTTATGCAATTTCTTCTAAAACTTTTTTAGCGACTTTAGGAGCTTGTGTTTCATCCGGAATTGGAACTTTCTTCTCAAAACTTTTTAAATAATTTGATACGGCTCTTAATAAAGTAAATTTGCCTGCTTCTTCAGGAATTAGCTGTTTTGCGCCTACCGGGTTTTCAGAAGCATCTTTTATAGCAATTAAATCCAGTTCTTTTACTATTTTTACATCAAAAGGAGTTTGACGGGAAGGAGGCGTTAAAATTAATTCCACACGAGGATAAATATGTGTTGAAGCCTCAGGCGGAGTTCTTTTTTCTATTTGGTTAAGCACACTGGGACTAAAAAATTTTGCTACACTTGGAGATACACTTACAAAGCCTTTAAATGCAGGAGTTTTGTTTTGAGTAGCATTAAAAGAATTTTGCGCGCCATTAATCAACATAATTTTCCTTCTCTCTTTCTTTTTTACCGAGTCTTTTTAACATATATATTTTACTTTTATTTATATAAAACTACTAAAAAATAATATTTCCGTATGGAATTAAAATTTTTTAAATTTTTTCACAAATTAAATATTAAATTTATAAAATAAGAAAACATTTTTAAAACAATTTTAATATATATAATAATTTTTTTATAATGTCAATACAAATAAATGTTATCCCAAAAGACCTTGCCATTAATTTTTAATGAACTTGTCCTGATTTTACTTTCTTTTATTGTATTGTTTTTAATAACTTGGTATTATTTATTAATAAACTTAAAATTTTGTAACCGGACATTTAAACAATTGGAATTAATTTAAATGAAAATAAATACCAGCAGATTTGGAGAAATAGAAATAAACGAGGAGCTTATTTTTAATTTTATTGAACCTATTTTGGGTTATGATAATCTGAAAAAATATGTATTGATTGATAACCAGCCTGATTCGCCTTTTAAATGGCTGCAATCTCTTGAAGACGGCAATATTGCTTTTCCGGTAACTTTTCCTTCTCTCTTTGGCTTTGATTATCAGTTTGTTATTCCTGAAGAAAAATCTCTAAAACTTGAATTAAAAGGAATAGAAAACGTCATAACCTTTAATATCGTATGCATTCCTCAAGGAAAAGTTCAGGATACCACAATAAATCTTGCGGGTCCTATTGTTATAAACTCGGAAAATAAAAATGCAATGCAATTGGTGATTACTAATACAAAATATACCGCTAAACATAAGCTTTTTAATGAAGATATACTTAAAAAACAGCAGAAAAAAACAGAAAAAGAAGAATCAAAACAAACATAATTTAAATTTATTAACCCAAGGACTACTATAAATGCTAGTTTTAACTCGAAAAAGAGGTCAAAAATTAATAATAAATGACAATATAGAGATTACAATCCTGGAAACACGAGGAGAATCTGTAAAAATTGGAGTGAAAGCTCCAAAAGAAATTTCTATTTTCAGGGAAGAAATCTATGAGGAAATTAAAAAAGCTAATGAACAAGCTCTTAATGAAATGGGTTGCGCGGATTTAAATAAATTAACCGGTTTTGGCGGCATTAAAAAAGATGTTTCTTCTGATTACTTAAGCAAAATTCAATCATTTACAAATAAATTAAGCGTTGATAAACCTAAAGATCAATAATGAGCGCATCTGAAAACATTATAGGTGTCTTAATGACAAATAATGATAAATCTGTTAAAGATTTAATAATTAAGGCAAGAAAAGAAGTTTTAATAAATAAAAATTATTTTAAAGCTTTAATTTCTATTTCTGAAATAGAAAAAACTAACGCTTTAAATGATGAAGAAAAACTTTTTTTAAAAAATACCGCTGCGTTAGCATACCTTGAAAACAAGGAATATAATAAAGCCGCTGAACTTTATAAGGAAATTAACGAGAACTATCAGGCGGGCTTTTGCGAACTTTTGCTTGGAAATGAACAGGAAGCTGAACGTTTATGGCATAATGCGCCGGACGCTCCTGCATGTCAGTGGGGAAAGTGTTTGCTGGATTTTATAAAACTTAAAAAAGGCAAAAAACCCACTTTTTTCCAGATAAGAAATCATCTTGAAACCGACATCGGGTATTTTATACAAGCAAACAGGATTAAATATACAGAAAATTTAATCAAGCATGATGAGCTTTTTATGTCTGTTAATCTTGAATCATATAAACTTATCGGAAGAACTTTATTGAATTACGGTTTTTTTAACATGGCAAGGAAATATCTTTTAAAAAGCCTTCAAATACTGCCTAATGAAGCAGAAACATTATATTTTTTAGGAAGATATTATTATTTAACGGGAGCATATAGAGAATGTCAAATAACGCTTGGCAAGTGCCTTGAAAGCAACTTTGACTACACTCCCGCCAGAGAACTGCTTGCAAAAACAGAATTAAAGCTGGACAATATATGGTGATGCAACAGCATAATACAATTACAGAAATATAATAATCGGAGATAAATTAGTAAAATGTGTATCAAAAAAATAATTAACGGGCTTAAATATGGTCTTTTTGAAGATAACAGAGTCGGAATAATAAAAGTGGAGGGGATAATCATTGATGCAGGCAATTTATCGTCTTCCTCAAAAGTGATTGAATCCTTTGAAAATGCGGAAAAAATGGGAATAAAAAATATTGTGTTAAGAATAAACAGTCCTGGCGGAACAGTAGGGGCTTCTCAGGAAATTTACAGAGAAATTAAAAAATATCAAAAAGAAGGCATGAAAATAGTCGCATCTTTGGGGGACCTTGCCGCCAGCGGCGGATTATATGTTGCTGTTGCCGCTGACAAGATTGTAAGCAATCCCGGAACTGTTACAGGCTCAATCGGCGTTATAATTAAAACAAATGTGGTTAAAAAATTGTATAAAAAAATCGGAATTGACAGTCAAACAGTTAAATCCGGCAAATTTAAAGACATTCTTTCCTCTACAAAAAATCTTTCAGAAGAGGAAAAAGAAATTTTACAGGAGCTTATAGATTCTACTTATGAGCAGTTTGTGGAATCAATTTCCGAAAATCGTAACATAGACAAAGAAGACATTAAAAAATTTGCTGATGGTCGTATATTTTCAGGGCTTCAGGCTAAAAAGCTTGGACTTGTTGATGAAATTGGTTCACAGTCTGATGCTGTTGATCTTGTTGCAAAAATTGCGGGCATGAAGAAAAAACCGATTTCAATTAATTTAAGTCCTAAGAAATCTTTTATGCAAAAAATTACCGGATCAAATCTTCAGGAACTTCTTGAAAACGCAGGAGTTAACGCTTTTTACAAAAAAACTCCGCTTTGGTTAATGCCGGATTTTTAAAAAATGTGAACATTTATTAATAAACCCTGAAGATAGTTATAAAATTGCCGACATTATTAATATATAAAATCATCGTCAGTTTAAAAATCTTCAGGGAGTCAACTCAAATGGGGCTTACTTTAAATTTTAGAAATATACTTGATCTTTATGGTCTTAAAGCCGGAAACCTTTATCAGGAATCGTTTTCTCTCGCAGAAAATGTTGACCTTTTTCTAAGTGTTTTTGATATTAATGATGATGGGATTATCGATAAAAGCGCTGAATTTAAAGCGTTTTTAAAAACTATCGGTTTGCCTGAGAGCATGGCAGATAATATATTCGCCGCTTATGCAGGAGGAAATGATCAGTTAACTAAAACTGAAATCGAAACAATGATAGCTTCCCTTGATAATAATAATGACGGTAAACTTGATTTTAAAGAATCTCTTGAATTTTATAATACTTCGGCAAATCTTGATTTAGACGCTGATACGCTTAATTATCAGCAATATAACTCATTTTTTGCGGCAACTAAAAGCGCAATTACCGGAATAGATACCGGAACTGTTGATCAAAAATTAGATGACAGTGAATATGCGGCTTATCTTGTTAAAAACAATTTGCAAGGCAGATTTGGCGATGATTTTGTGAATTTGTTTGATAAAGGCAATGATGGCATTGATTTTGAAGAATTTATAGCTAAATTAATTCAGTGGGATAAAAATAATGACGGCTCGGTTGATTATACAAACGCTGATCCTTTTAAAGCAGAAGGAACAGAGTTTTATGATCTTTATAAACAGGCTGTAAAAATTACTTCGAGTTCTTATATTCCCCAGGATTTTAATAATATAATGAATATCTTTAATATTAGCGTTAATGATCCGTTCAACGGTTCAAATAATACTGTAGCAAGTAACGCTAATAGTTTTGTTAATATTATTGACGCTAACGGTGACGGATTTGTCGCTAAAGCAGAATATGAAAGCTTTTTAGAAAATATCGGGCTTTCTTCTCAAATGTCAAATAACCTTTTTAATGAGAATGACTCTAATTCGGATAATTTATTAAGCCTTGCGGAATTAACAACTGTTATGAGTTCTTTTGACGCAAACAGCGATAATTCCATAAATTTTGAAGAAGGACTTACTTTTTTAAATCATTATTCCAATGCGAATATATCAATTGATATGAGCGAATTTAGCGAATCTTCAGAAGCTTTTAACTACTATTCAACACATTTTGAATCCGCAAAATCATTAATATTAAACTATGACATGGATGAAGACGGCAAAATAGACAGCAGTCAGGACGAAGCAGGCATCGTTCTTGAGGCTTTTAAAATAATGCCCGCAGATGAATATTCCGCCGGTTATGTAAATCTTTATGATTCCAACGGAGATGGAGCAATCAGCTTTGAAGAATATTTGAAAAAACATCTTGACTGGGATTTAAACAGAAACGGCTCTCTTGATATGTATAATTCAACTGCTCCTGAAGCGGCTGAATACTATAATTTTTTACCTGAAGTCTATAAAACAGCCAGCGATGATGTGGAATTAATGGCTCAAAACCTTATTTTAGCCGTTGATCAATATGATAATCTTAAAATTGAAAAAGAAGAATTTGCGACTTTTATGGCGCAAAATTACGGACTTTCCGGTCAAATGGCGGAAGATTTAATAACTTTATATGATTCAAATACTGACGGTTCTGTTGACTTCACCGAACTTACAGCGGCATATAGAGCTTTTGATTCCATAACAGTTGATGCGGAAGGAAATGAATCAGGAGGAGCAGACGGAAAATTATCTTATAAAGAAATGATAGCGTTCCAAAATTCTCTTACACCTATAGACATTGATCCCGAACTTGTTTCTATCGAGCAGTATTCAGGCTTATATAATCTGGCATTATCTCTTACTTCAAGTTTGGATGAAAATAAGAACGGCGAAGTAAGCGTTGAAGAATACAGAACCGTTTTAAAACAAATGTATGAACAAGCAGGACTTGAAGTTCCATATTATGCCGCTGAAAATTTTATCAGAATTTTTGACCAGGATAAAAACGGAACAGTCAACGTAATAGAAGCCATCAATAAATATGCCGAATATGACACAAATAAAGACGGCGTTGTTTCAGCGGAAGAAGCGGCTGATCTTAACGCTAAGCTTGAAAATAAAAAATTATATAATTCTGTTAACGATGAAATTATGGATAAAGCTGATAAAGACAATAACAATAAATTAAGTGTTGATGAATATTCAGCTTATTTAAAAGAAAATATGCTTCCTGAGCTTTTAGCTGATGATGCATTCGCTATGTTTGATTTAAATGCGGATGGACAGTTAAGCCGTCTGGAATTAATGGAAGCTTATTCAAGATATGATAATACAGCGGAAAATACAGCTTATATAGAAAGTCAGACAGGCGTTCCTTATGTTTTATATACAGGAGATGCTGACGGTAAACTTGATGCGGACGAAAAACTTCGTATGTATCAGGATTTAGCGGCTCTGGATTATGCGGGAGTTGATTTTAATATTGATTCTGCAAAAATAAATCAGTACAATTCAGTAACAGCTTCGCTTGAAGAATTTATAAACCAGATTGATTTTGACAAAAACGGACTGGTAAGTTCTGTTGAATATCAAAAACATCTTGAAGAACAAGGTTTGCCGGATTATTTTGCCGATAACGCAATTGATAATGCGATAGTTAATTTTGATTTAAACAATGATGACAGCCTTGATTTTATTGAATGGGTAAAAGTAAATCTTGATTATGACACAAACGGCAATGGCGAACTTGAGCTGGATGAAGTTTTGCAAATGTGCGGCGATCTTTCCGGCGTAACATTAACAGTGGATTCGACTAATATTGACCAGCATGAACTTTTGTACGACAAAGCAAACGTCATAATGCAAAACTATGACATTAACGGCGACAGAATTATAACCGCAAATGAACTTGAAGATTATATGAAACAGTACGAACTCCCTGCTGTTTACGCTCAGGATATGGTTGACGCCTATAATACAGGAATTAATGCCGATGCAGGGCTTGATGTTATTGAACTTCTTAAAGTTTACGTTGATTTTGACGCAAATAAAAACGGTATTCTTGAATTTGAAGAAGAATTTGCGATGTATGACAATATGTCAGCGGTAAATTTAGGAATTAATCAGGATAACGCAAACCAGTATAAAAAAATTAACGATGTAGTAAGCGAAATTATTGGAACTTATGATTTAAACCTTGATAAAAAACTTGATACCAATGAAATAGCTAAGTTTTTTAAAGCTCAGGGAATGTCAGAAGATTCCGTTACTGAGGCTTTAGCCGCTTATGACGTTGAAGGCGGACCTGATAATGCTTTAGACGTTCTTGAGTGGATGAAAATGTATTATGATTTTGACGCAAATAAAGACGGTATTTTAAACAATCAGGAAGACCTTGCTCTTTTTGACACTCTTGCAGGAACGGGATTAAATCCAAATCCGGCTAACGCCGATCAGCTTGGTAAAATTCAAACTGTTGTTGATTCAGCGATACAAAAACTTGATATGGATCAGGATAAAAAATTAAGTGTCGCAGAAATGCAAAAAAGAATGAAAGAGCTTGGATTGCCTGATTATATAGCAAACGAGTTTATAAATAACGCTTCAGGCAATCTTGCGTTTACTTATGACCAGGACGGCGACGGCAAGGTTGATAAGCTTGAATACATGAAAGCATTAGTTGATTTTGACGCTAATAATAACGGCGTACTTGAATTTAACGAAGAAATGGCAATGTACAGCGGAATGTCAGGAGCGAATCTGAATCCTTCCGCCGATGAAGTTACACAGTATTCAACAATTTATAATCAGGTTAAAGCTTTATTCGCTAAAGAAGACAGCGTTACCGACAGAATTTTAACTGCCGAAGAATTTGAAAATTATTTTACAGACCTCCAGCTTCCTGCGTATATGTCGGCTGAAGCAGTTACTATGTATGACATTAACGGCGACGGCGGACTTGATATCTACGAATGGATGAAATCTCAGGTAGCTTTTGATGTTAACAAAAGCGGAAAACTTGAGTTTAATGAACAAATGTCGTTAATGGGCATTATAGCTGACCCTGATATTCCGATAGACCCGAATACGATGAATGTAAATCAGGTTACAGCTCTTTTTAATTACTCAAAAAATTATGTTGCATATCTTGATAAAGACGGCGACAAGAAATTTTCAGTCGATGAATACGCTACTTATCTTAAAACAATAGGACTTTCTGATAATGTGGCGGCTGATATAGTAGCTTCTCAGGATTTAAACGGCGATTTAGGCATTGATATAATGGAATGGCTGAATACCAATCTGGTATTTGACGCAAATCACAGCGGAGTTATTGATTTCAACGAAACAATGGCTTTATATCAAGCTACAACAGGAATAGAATTTAATACAGATAACAGCAATTTAACTCAACATCAGGCATTATATAATTATGCCGTATCAAATATTAATGTATACGGAGCATTTGACAAAAAATTATCAGCTGAAGAATTTAAAACCTGGTTTAGCGTCTGGGGAATGACTGAAGATCAGGCAAATCAGATCATTTCTAACTATGATTTAAATTTCAACGGAGATATGGACGCTCTGGAATTCACAAAAGCCTTAATAGACAATGATACTAATACAAACGGAGCATGGGACAGCTCGGAAATAATGAACTTCTTTGATTCCGCATTACCTGCAATCGATTTAGGCGGGGTTGACGATACTAACGTTACGCAAAAATGGGCATTATATAAATATGCGTTTGATTCTATAAACGCATACGATAAAGATTATAACAAAGAATTGTCAACAACTGAAATGAAAAATTGGTTTAGCGTCTGGGGAATGACTGAAGATCAGGCAAATCAGATCATTTCTAACT
>ERZ795055.2150-NODE-2150-length-15186-cov-9.247241_pt1 | contig 15186 bp, 5 predicted proteins | sample MGYA00375139_ERZ795055 | MGnify/ENA primary metagenome ERZ795055 (study PRJEB30184, sample SAMN05720283) | anaerobic digester metagenome | isolation source: active sludge of municipal wastewater-treating anaerobic digesters | place: USA | collected 2015-01-23 ... | reverse complement strand
CAGCTTGACGAGCTGGGGATTGAGATCAAAAAGGAGGAGAAGAAGGGGTAGTGCGGCTTTGCCTTGCCTGTTACGGTTCCTGACGCTAGGTCATCCCATCTAATAACTAATGCCTGTCATTCCCGTCGAAGTTGATCCCGGTCCGGTCAGATCAGTCTTCTTTCAGTGCGCGGCGGTTTCTTCTGACCGGAAGGTGCATCCGGCGGCCTCGTGAAGGGTATCGAGAAGCAAAATAGAGATCCTTCTCCCGGCGTTGATATAAGCCATATTGATCCACCCAGCAGTTCTGCGTAAGCCTTCGAGATAGAGAGTCCGAGACCGGTGCCGCTGTACTGCTTCGAGCTAGGCCCTTCTACCTGGTAAAACCGCTCGAATACCTTCTCCTGGTGCTCGGGTGCAATTCCGATGCCTGTATCCGACACGAAGAACTCGACCATCTCACCCCTGACCACGTACCCGAGTTCGACCCTTCCCTTCCTGGTGAATCGCAGGGCGTTGTTCAGAAGGTTGGCAAAAATCTGGATCACCTTCGTCTCGTCAGTCATCACCTGCGCCTCACTGTCATCGAGGTGAGTGGTGAAGTTGAGCACCAGGTTCTGCTCCTGCGCGCGAAGGCGGTACTGGTCGAACAGAGTCCTGATCATGGCGTTAAGGTTGACATTTGACCGGCTGATCTTCACAAGTCCGGTTTCGATATTAGAAATGTCAACGATGTCTGTGATGATTGAGAGGAGCTGGTTGCTCGACTGGTAAATAATATCTATGTATTGCCGGCGGCTCTCATCGGTGAGGTCGGGGGAGTCGAGCAGCGTGGTGAATCCTACGATGGCGTTCATCGGGGTACGGATCTCGTGTGAAACGTTATGGAGGAATGCCGTTTTCAGCCTGTCACTCTGCTCGGCCTTTTCCTTCGCCCTGATAAGTTCCTCTTCGATTCTTTTCCTCTCGGTGATGTCGGAGATGAATCCCTCCAGCGCCACGAGCTTGTCGCTTTCATAATAGCCTCGGCCGCGTTCCCAGACCCACTTCCTGCTTCCCGATGAGGTGATGATGCGGTACTCAATTGTATACAGGTAACCGGTGTTGAGGGCCTGGTGGATTTCACTCCAGACTCTCTTTACGTCTTCCGGGTCAATGATCGAACCGTATGTTCTTATCTTATTGCCAATGAATTCATTGGGCAGGTAACCGGCGAGCTCGTAGATGCCGTCGCTGATATACTGCATGGTCCAGTTGTCGTCGTTGTTGCAGCGGAAGACCACTCCGCGGAGGTTGTTGATGATTGTGCTGAGCTTTTTGTTGCTCTCCCGCATCTCCTCCTCGGTCCGTTTGCGGTCAGTGATGTCCCGGCCGATGCTCTGGTAGAACCGTTTGCCCTCCACCTCCACGGTGTAGGCGCTAATCTCAATGGGGAATGTGGTGCCGTCGCTTCTCTCGTGAACTGTTTCGATGTATGAAGAGCCGGTCTCGTTGAGATTCCTTACATGGTCCGCCAGCCGTGGTGCTTCGTTCGGAGTGCGTATGTCAGAGATGTTCATGCCGATGAACTTCTGGCGTGGGTATCCGTAGGTGGCAACGGCTCGCTCATTTGCCTCGACGATGTTCATGTCACTGTCAATCAGCAGTATGACGTCGTTGCCATGTTTCATCACGAAGTCGAAGTGCTTCATGATGGCCTGCCGGTTGAGTTCCTCCTGATGTTTCTCGCGGAGGTACCGCGCCCTGGTGGATTTGATTATGAGGTAGGCCAGGCTGACCATCGCCAGGTAGACAAATCCCATGATCATCCATAGCATTGTCAGCTCGCGCATGAATCTTGCAAGGATCTCCGAGGCGTCTCGCTTTGCGATGAGGTACCAGTCGGTGCCGGGTACTTTCTTAACTGAGGCAACCACCTCGGTGCCGGTATAGTCCCGGTAGCTCTCCGGCTCCTCACCGTCGGTTTGGGGTCTCATCGCACTGAGTTCCATTTCGGTGGCAGGAAGTGTCACGGGCCTGTCGTATCCTGCCAGGTGTGAACCGTTGAGGTAGATAACCGAGTCGCCCTCAAACCTGAACAGAATGCATTCAGCAGTTTTTCCCGGGGTGGGCCAGGTGGAGAGCATGGGGAAGAGTTCCTTCTCCGGATCGATTCTCAGGACCAGCACTCCGGCGAGGACGGTGTCGCCCTCGTAGGGCATTTTCATCGGGATGAGCAGGTCGAGATGCAGGTATTTGACCACGCTGGCAGTGTGGAAATCAGATATTGTTATGACCGGGTTGGATATGGCTTTTGTGACGTTTGCCCTGAGGTTTTCGCCTATGACAGATTCGGATTCAGGGACGGCCATTCCCGGTTTGCCTCCGGCATCAACAAGCACCGCACCTCCGAAGTCATAGTTATCGATAAGGGTTTTGAGAAGCTGTTCGAGTCTCGACTGTTCGCGCCTGGAGCTGTCCCTGATGAACATTGCATCGATATGTTCAACGAGTGTAACGTTTTCGTGGATCAGTGTGGCATCATTGAGAAGCTCCCTTTTCCAGTCGGAGACCTGGGCCGATTTAAGGTTTGCGACGGCTTCCATCTCAGTGACGGCATCGCGGAGTATTCTCTGTTTCTGGCCTTTGGAATAGATGATCACGCTGGCTGTCAGGAGAGCGGCAGTAAAAAGGAGCACACTGAGGGAGGTCCAGGGGAATGGTGTCTTGTTACTGTTCTTTTTCATCGTGGCTCCTGCGGTAAAATTCAGCCGGGGCATGAAGTTAAGAAAATTGTATCTAATCAACCTGTGAATGCAGGTGATTATTGTGTCAGGAGGAGGAAAAAAAGCAAATCCCTGTGCGGTATGTGAGAGTGTCGGAGGGGATAAAAGAATAACCTCCCGCGACTCTTTCAGGATTCGCAGTGGTTATCGGAGCAGTGTATTGATTGTAAGTATAAAATCCTGTTTCAACCGGGGCAGGATTGAGACAGGCAAATGGATTCTATTTGGTACTTTTCTTTTCCTTCTTCTCTTTACGCTTCTCCTTCAGGCTCTTGGTTGGCTCTTTCTTCTTGTCCTTCTTTGATACGAGACCTTTTGTCATAACTTCAGGAATTTGATTTACAATTATTTACAGAAGCTGATACATAAGTGCTTCCAATGAGGATAAAAATAGTATCAGGGAATGTAAAATGCAACCATTGTTGAAGAAAAAGTGAAAAGTTGTGTGTTGTTTCCTGGGGGATCAGGGTTGGGTAGGAGGTTGGTCGCAGTCTGGGTTCCCTTTATCCTACCTGAATCACTTTTGGTCAAATAAAAGCTGAGGTGTGTTTCTTTATTCTTAAATTTAGACTGTTTTTAAGGCTGAGCATATATTTATTCAAAACTGATCCCCTGGTGGCATAGCCCCGGGAGTCATTGTCTTTTCTTGTGTGAATAACGTATGCCCGGCTCTTAACCGCGAGTCGGGTTTCTTTTTTTGGCTCGCGGCAGGTGAGAAGTCAGTGTGACTGACGGAACGAAGGTATATCGACATCATATCGAAGATAAAGGCTAACTAAAAGAAATACAGTATTTTAGTGAATCGTTTTCTGTTGAAACATTGTCGCGTGAATTGTGCATTTCCGGGATGATTCCCGGGGACTTTTTGAACAACTCTTAATTCAGAAATTGATTATGAAAAGCTTAATCAATTCAAAGGCCGGGGCCATGCTGCTGGTGTTTATGGCTCTGTCGGGTACGACTGCATGGGCTGATGTGGACGATTTTGTGCTATCCGTCAGGGATGTGACACAGCCTACGGCAAGTACGATAGAGTTCAACCTCTACCTGCGTGATGCAGACAACGCTCAGCCGTTCGAGTTTGCAGCTCTTCAGCTGGGGCTGCTTCTGAACTCATCGATCTATGGTGCCGGTACGCTAACTGTAAGTTACAGCAATACAGGTTCAGGTCTTGATGGCGACCAGCAGTTTGTCGGTTCAATTGATGTGGTTGCTCCGCTGGCTGGGTATGATGGTAAAACCCTTATCAGGCTGATGGCCAACAGTATTCCCCCGGTGCCGCCTGGTGCCGGGTCCGGAACGGTAATTTCTTCTGCAGGCGACGGAACCTTGCTGGCTCATTTCACGATAACAAGTTCGGTCAGCTTCACATCCAACACCCGTGCCGGACTGGAATTTTGTTCCGGCAGTGCAGTCTCACCGCTATGGGCAACTGTGGTTTATTCATATATCGAGGGTAACAGCACACCGTTGCCTGTCACTCCGGGCCTGGATGCAATTGTTAATGGAGATCCCCTGCTGAATCCCAGGCTGCCTGCATTGTTCGACCTCACGGGAGGTGAGCCCTATTGCACGGGCGCCGGCGGGTCCCTGACAGGCCTGAGCGGCTCGGAGTTGGATGCAGCCTATACTGTCTACAGGAACGGATTCCCGGTTGGGACAATAAATGGCACCGGCAATGCCCTGTCCTTCGGTCTTCAGCCGGCAAGTACCCTCACAGTGCGTGCAACAAATATCGCCGGGACGGTTCAGATGAACGGCGAGCTTGTGATAACGGCAATTCCGACGAATACGATCTCACTCACCTCGGGGGCAGGTTCGAATAATCAGGCTGTGTGCATCAACACAGCGATGACAAATATTACCTTCTCCACGACTGGAGCAACCGGAGCTTCATTTTCGGGGCTTCCGGCAGGGGTCACCGGCAATTGGGCAGCAGGGGTTGTCACAATAAGCGGAACACCTACGGAAGCCGGCACAAATAATTACACAGTTACTCTGACAGGCGGGTGCGGTACGGCAAGTGCCACCGGAACCATCACAGTCAATGCATTACCATCTGCCGCAGGTTCTATCTCAGGTTCACCATCCTTTACACCCGGAACATCAGGGGTACCTTACTCAGTTGGTACTATCGCCTCAGCAACCAGTTATATCTGGAGCTATTCAGGCACTGGTGTTATCATTAATGGAACCGGCGCCAGCGTGACCCTTGATTTCTCAGCTTCAGCCTCATCCGGAACGCTCTCTGTATTCGGTCGCAACAGCTGCGGAGACGGTTCAGCATCAACGCTTGATCTCTCACCCTCCACAAAAACGCTGACACTCACATCAGTCCTGCTTGAAGGATTGTATGCAGGAGGCGGTACCATGCGGGAAGTTACCAATGGATATAACCCTCAGTTTCCGGGAATCGCTGACCGAGTCACAATTGAACTTCACGACGCAGCCAGTTATTCCACAATAGTTTATTCTGTTCCCGATGTGAACCTTAGCCTGACTGGAACAGCGACCGTTACAGTCCCGGCAGCATTCTCGGGCAGCTATTATATTACAGTAAAGCACAGAAACAGCCTGGAAACGACCACCTCAGTTCCAGTCACATTCGCAGGCACAACAATAAACCAGTCTTTTGGTGCAAGAACAGATGTTTTTGGTGATAACCTGAAATCTTCCGGCGACGGATTCTACCTTATATTCGGAGCTGATGTAAATCAGGATGGTCTTGTTGACACGGGTGATATGAATGATGTTGATAATGGGTCATCAGCAATTCTGATCGGATACAATGTTTCTGACACCAACGGTGACGGAATCGTAGATACCTCTGATATGAACATGGTCGACAATAATTCAGCGGCAATTGTATATATAAGGATTCCATTCTAAAAAAAGTAATCAACGGATAAGCACTTTCAAAATGAAGTTAAGCACGTTATTTTCAAGAAAAGCCTTTGTGGGTTTATTCCTGCTGATTGCAGCAGTGAGTAACGTTAATGGTCAGGCTCCTACTTATTTGTGTGAACTGAGAAATGATATCCAGGTCGATGCCAGGACATACGAATTTGATGTTTATCTGTTGCGTACGGGTGCAACACCTTTTGAATTCACAAGTATGCAGTTCGGAATCAACGTCAATCCCGGGATGCGGAATGGTGGTACAATTACGGTCACCATCCTGGCCGGGTCATCTGAACTCGTTCCACTGCAGATTCCGAATAATTCGAGGTTCACATTTGATAATACCACGAACTGCATCAGGATGACCGGAACACCTCCTCCGGGAGCAGGAAGCGGAACTATTATTTCGAATACCGGCAATGGAACAAGACTGGGAAGAATTCGCCTGGTGAATACAGTTGATTTTGGTACAGTTACCCCGGATCTATCGTGGAGCTACTCTCTTGCGACCGGGTATATTACAAGGGTTAATGCATATGTCGCCGGAATTGCTACTGACATAACCGTTCAGGCATCTCAGACAACTTCGAATCTGCTCAATAACCTGCTTAATCCTCCTGCCCCGGTTCAGTACGCTGTAACAGGCGGTGGAGCATACTGTGAGGGTGGATCAGGTGTTGAGGTTGGTCTCTCAGATTCAGAATCGGGAGTGGTTTATACTCTATACCTGGGTGCAACGCCATTAACGCCTACTGTTAATGGAACCGGAAATCCAATTTCCTTCGGCTTCCAGACAGTTGCCGGGACCTATACTGTAAGCGGAACAAATGCCGGCGGAACAACCCCAATGACCGGCAGCGCCGTCGTTTCAATCTCACCTTTACCCGCACAACCAGAGTCCATAACAGGTCCGGCTAACCCGTGTCCAAACACAGCTGGTATTATTTACGAGGTTCCGGCTGTACCCGGAGCCACATCCTACACCTGGAGTATCGGTTCCGGAACTATAACTGCTGGTCAGGGTACCAGGACAATTACTGTTACTTCCGGTAACTCCGACGGTAATCTGGTTGTCTATGCCTCCAATGCCTGCGGAAACAGCCCGACAAGGGATCGTTGGCTGGTCCTTGGTACCAGTTCAGGAGCACCGGCAGCAGTAGACATAACAAATAACAATACCTGTTTCGGGACAAGTAAAACACTTACAGTATCAGGAGGCTCTCTTGGTACGGCGGCGGTATGGGAATGGTTTACCGGTTCATGCGGCGGAACTTCTGCCGGCACTGGCGCAAGCATCACAGTTAACCCTGCTGCAGGAACAAGCACAACTTATTATGTCAGGGCTGCAGGAACATGCAACACAACGGCATGTGCAAGCGGCATTGTAACTGTCCCTGCCAGCGTCGGCACCCCGACTGTTCCTGTACCTTCGGCAGCAACAATCTGCCAGGGAACTCCTTCGATTACCGTAACAACCTCAGCGGCAAATGCAACCAGCTATAACTGGACGATTTCAGGAACCGGGAATACGGTAACAGGAACGGGGGCTACTGCAACCGTTAACTTTAACTCCGCGTTCAGCGGGGTGGCAACAATAAGCGTAACAGCCAACGGTTGTGGAGGACCATCAGGTTCTGCTTCAACAAATGTGACAGTAAGACCTACCCCGACTGCCTCCATCAGTGGAACAACATCAGTTTGCCAGGGAGCAATAGCTCCGAATATTACCTTTACCAACCCGCAGACTTTACCGGTAACTATTACCTATAATGTAAGCGGGTCGAATGAAGCCAATATAAACGTTGCAGCCTCAAGTTCAACGACCCTTACTGTGCCTACAACATCCTACGGCCTTTATACTTATAACCTGGTGAGTGTGGCCTATCAGACGGCACCTTCCTGCTCCAATCCAATTTCAGGGAGCGCAACAGTCACAGTAAATGCGACACCCTCTGTGAGTGACCTGGCGACCTCCATAACCACAGGCAGTACTTTCTCCGTTACACCTTCTGTAATACCTCCTGCTACCTACACCTGGACTACTCCAGTCTACTCCGGCGGAGTAACCGGTGGCGCCGCTCAGCCAACACCGGTTGCAAGTATAACCGGAACCCTTTCAATCCCCTCGGGCACAGGAACCGCAACATACACGGTTACACCGAGGACCGGCACCTGCGTGGGAAGTACTTTTACCCTTACAGTGACTGTCACTTCTACATGTGAGCCTGTTGTGATAACAACCCATCCTGTGAATGCAAGCATGTGTGCAGGAGGCTCTGCCTCGTTCAGCGTTGCAACAACCGGTACTGCTCCGTCATACCAGTGGCAATACAACAACAGCGGAACATGGATCAGCGTTGCCAATAACACTCCTGCGGGCGCGGTCTACACCAATTCAAATACAACTAACTTAGGTGTTTCCGGTATATCAGCTGCAGGAAGCTATCAGTACCGGTGCTATGCCACCAACTGTACTGTCAGCACAGCCACCTCAAACGCCGCAACGCTGACAGTCAACGCCATCCCGGCACAACCGACTGTCACCGTCACCCAGCCAACTTGCACCACAGCAACCGGCACAATATCCGTTACTGCACCTACCGGAGCCGGCATGACCTACAGTATTGACGGATCAACATATACAAATACCACCGGCACATTCAATTCAGTTGCGCCGGGCGCATATACTGTGACTGCAAGGAGTTCGGCAGGATGCATATCTCCGGGAAGATCAGTCACTGTCAATGACCAGCCCCCGACTCCTGTAGTGGGCAATCAGTCAACCTCCATCAACACCGGTCAAACGTTCACTGTCACTCCGACCGGTACACCAACGGGCACAACCTACACATGGCCTGCGCCGACATATACAGGCGGGGTGACCGGAGGCGTTGCACAGGCAACCGGAGTGGCAAGCATCAGCGGCACTCTTACTATACCAACAGGTACAGGCACTGCTATATACACAGTCACCCCCACAACCGGAACATGCTCCGGTACCCCGTTCACTTTAACAGTGACAGTCTCCTCGAGCTGCCTTGCAGTTGACATTACAGCCAATCCTGCAAACGCAAGCATTTGTGCCGGCGGTACTGCTGCATTCAGTGTTACGGCAACGGGAACCACGCCGGCATTCCAGTGGCAATATTACAACGGCTCAACATGGGTAAGTGTCGCCAACGGAACACCCTCCGGCGCAACCTATACCAACGCCACCACAACCACCCTCGGAGTGTCAGGCATAACAGCAGCGGGAAGTTACCAGTATCGCTGCACAGCCACCAACTGCGGCAGCAGCACTGATCAGTCGGCTGCAGCTACCCTGACTGTAAACTCAATACCGGCACAACCCACCGCCACAATAACCCAGCCGACCTGCTCCACTGCAACAGGAACAATATCCGTTACGTCGCCTACCGGCACCGGAATGACCTACAGCATTGACGGATCGACATATACAAATACCACTGGTACATTCAATTCGGTTGCTCCGGGCACCTATTCTGTGACTGCAAGGAGCTCAGCCGGATGCACTTCACCTGTAAGATCCGTCACTGTGAATGATCAGCCTCCCACACCTGTTGTGGGTAATCAGACTACCTCCATCAATACCGGCCAGACTTTCACCGTTACTCCGTCCGGTACACCAACGGGCACAACCTACACATGGCCTGCGCCGACCTATACAGGCGGGGTGACAGGAGGCATTGCCCAGTCTACAGGAGTAGCAAGCATTACCGGCACTCTGACAATACCATCGGGTAGCGGCACGGCTGTTTACACTGTGACACCTGTTGCTGGCACATGCTCTGGCAACCCATTCCTGGTTACGGTAAACGTATCGTCCAGCTGCATTCCTGTTGTAATTACGGCAGATCCCTCAAATGATGCCATTTGTCCGGGAGAAAGCGCCTCCTTCAGTGTGACAGCTACAGGTACTGCCCCCGTCTATCAGTGGGAGTATTTCAATGGCTCGACATGGAATAATGTCGTAAACGGAACACCCTCAGGTGCAGTATACACCAATGCCGCCACCAATACACTTGGAGTGGCAGGGATAACCGTTGCGGGAAGTTACCAGTACCGTTGCAATGCCACAAACTGCTCTGTAAGCAGCGACCAGTCGGCCGCCGCTACCCTGACAGTCAACGCAGCACCTGCCCAGCCGACAATAACTGCTGACGGGCCAACAACCTTCTGTCAGGGTGAGGATGTAGTTCTGTCCGCTCCGTTGTCCGACAGTTATTTATGGTCGAACGGAGAAATCACAAGAAGCATCACGGTAACTGTTGCCGGCAATTACACTGTACAGGTCACCAACGCCGCCGGATGTCAGAGTGTTCCTTCCGGTACAACAGTTGTGACAGTAAATCCCCTTCCCTCGAGACCCACTATCGCACCGGCCGGTACAGTAAACATTTGCGCCGGCACCAGCCGGACACTGAATGCAAGCGCCGGAACAACATACCTCTGGTCTACCGGGGCGACGACACAGTCGATAGATGTCTCCACCGCCGGCAGCTATACCGTTCAGGTGACAAACAGCCTGGGTTGCCTCAGCCAGCCTTCACTTGCAACAACTGTTGTAGTTAATCCGCTGCCAGCCACACCAACCATAACTGCTTCCGGACCAACAGCTATCTGCGTCGGAAGCAATGTTATACTCACATCGTCACTGAGTACGTCATACCTCTGGTCAACCGGCGCCACAACACGCAGCATCACAGTCAGCAATGCAGGAGATTACTCGGTCAGAGTTACTGACGCTACCACTTGCCAGAGCGCACCGTCGGCAGAAACAACAGTCACCGTCAACCCGCTTCCTTCGGCACCGACAGTGGGCATAATTACGCAGCCCACCTGCTCGGTAGCTACCGGAAGCGTAGTGTTGAGCGGTTTGCCTGCTACCGGCACCTGGACACTCACCCGCAGTCCCGGCGGAGCCACCCAGACTGGCACCGGGACCACTTATACGGTTACCGGACTGCCGGCCGGCTCACATACATTTACTGTTACCAATGCGAACGGCTGCATCTCAGTGGCATCCGCCGCAGTTGTCATAACCACACCACCCGCTGTCCCGACCGCGCCTGTTGCTGGCACGGTTACTCAGCCGACTTGTGCCGTCACTACAGGCAGTGTCGGGATCAGCGGGTTACCCTCTACCGGCAACTGGACACTCACCCGCAATCCCGGCGGAGCGGAGTCGACAGGATCCGGAACTACTTTCACGGCATTGGGCATCCCGGCAGGTACGTATACCTATACGGTAACCAATGCTGCAGGATGCGTTTCGCCTGCTTCCGCTTCATTCACAGTCAACGCTCCTTTGCCGGTTCCGGCAGTGCCTGTTCTTACAGTCGACTGTGCCCTTGGCTTTAACAGAGCGGTGATTACAGTTACCAGCCCCACGGGAACAGGTATTGAATACCGTCTTGACGCAGGGGCATGGCAGCCGGGCATCGTTTTCAGCAATGTTGCAAACGGCACCCACACTGTCACTGCGCGAAACTCCTCGGGCTGCACCACCACCAGTCCGGAATTCTCTGTCAACTGCGGCTGCGCCACACCGCCTCTGCTCACGCTGGGAGCTACATCCGGATCCACCTGCGGACTTACTGCAGTGACAGTCAGTGGTAATACATTCGGCGGAAGCGCCACGAGTGTCACGATCAGCGATAACGGAGGAGGAACGGTCACACCGGCTTCGTCAACGACATCGCCGTTCGCCTTCACCTACACCCCGGTGGCAGGAGACGCCGGCAGGACAGTAGTAATCACCGTGACGACAAACAATCCTCTCGGTTCGCCCTGCGCAGCTGCATCGGCGACCTACACACTGTCAGTGAACGCCCTTCCTGTTGCACCCGTTCCGGGAACACTGACCCAACCGACCTGTGCACTGCCGACGGGAAGCGTTGTGCTAAACAGTCTGCCTGCATCGGGCGACTGGACCATAACACGAAACCCGGGAGGACAGACTACTACAGGATCGGGCACCAGCACTACAATAACAGGACTTGCTCCGGGCACATACACCTTCACTGTCACAAATGCACTGACCTGTGTCTCAGCGGCATCAGCAAACGTGGTTATCAGCGCCCAGCCTGATACGCCTGCGGCACCTGTCGTTGGCACCATCACCCAGCCCACCTGCGCCCTGTCAACAGGAAGCGTGGCCCTTAGCGGTCTCCCCGCAACGGGAACGTGGACTCTGACGCGAAGCCCGGGTAATGTTACAATCAGCGGCACCGGCGCCACACGCACAGTTGCGGCCATCCCGCCGGGGACATACACGTTCAGTGTGGCAAACGCTGCAGGCTGTGCCTCACCTGCTTCATCAGAGGTTGTGATTAACGCACAGCCTGTCACACCTCCCGCACCGGTCATCGGCACAATAACACATCCCACCTGCGAACTGGCAACGGGAAGCATCGTGCTTGAGAACATGCCCGAGACAGGCGAATGGACCCTTATCCGATACCCGGGAGGATCGACCTCGACAGGCACAGGTTCAAGCGCCACAATCTCATCGCTCCCTGCCGGTACTTATAACTTCGCAGTGCGAAATGCTGACGGATGCACATCGCCGGTATCGGCAAATGCAGTGATCAACACGCAGCCTCCGACACCGACGACCCCTGTGGTGGGAACCATTACACACCCCACCTTCCAGGTAGCAACGGGAAGCGTTGTACTGTCAGGATTGCCCGCAAGCGGGACATGGACCCTGATACGAAACCCGGACGGCTTTACCAGCCAGGGCACAGGCACAACACGCACTGTATCAGGACTGGAGCCGGGCACATATACATTTGCTGTGACAAACGCATCAGGCTGTACTTCTGTGCCAACGGGCGATGTGGTTATCAACGCAAGACCCGGAGCGCCGGTGCTGGTTATCAACAACCCGCCCAACATCTGCGAGAATGAGACAACAGACCTCACTGCACCTGCAGTGACTGCAGGGTCAGACGCAAACCTGACTTTCACCTACTGGACCGATACAGAGGGAACAGTGGCCTATGCTACACCTCAGGCAGCGCCTGCTGGAACATACTACATCAAAGGCACCTCAACGGCTGGATACTATACAATCAAGCCTGTTGTCGTCACTGCCGATGAGATCCCGGTGGCGTTTGCCGGTCTGGATCAGCCACTTGACTACCTCTTTGGCACAACACTGACAGCTGATATCCCGGCGATCGGTACAGGAATCTGGGCGCTTGTATCAGGCACCGGCGACCTGTTCAATTCAACGGCGCCGTCCACTGCTGTGAGCGGACTGTCGGTAGGGGAGAACGTTTTCAGCTGGACAGTTACAAACGGCGCATGCGATCCGGCGACTGACCTCGTGATTGTAAGGGTCAATGACTTAATGATTCCGACGCTTATAACCCCCAACGAGGACACCCGAAATGACACATTCGAGATTCACGGGCTGGAGACCCTGGGCAGGACCGAGCTGATCATCTTCGATCGCCGCGGGCTGAAGGTCTGGGAGAGCCGGGCCTATGAGAATGACTGGGACGGCCGTGATTACAACAGCAATCCTCTTCCCGAAGACACATACTTCTATGTGCTCAGGGCCGAGAACGGTGTTTCGCTCAGCGGGTATATAGTTGTCAGGAGATGAACGTGAAGAATCGTTGCGCGTTAACAAGTAATAAAATTCAAACAGGAATAAATTTCAGTAGCATGAAGAAGTTCATAAGTCTGTCGGTTCTGATCCTTTTGCCAATGATGCTGTTGGGTCAGCTGACACCGGTAACCAATCACTATGTTCTTAATCCGTTGAGGATCAATCCGTCATATGCCGGCAGCAGGGGAGGCCTCAGTGTTGCGGCCTTCTACCGCCAGCAATGGGTCGGTATTGACGGCGCCCCGCGCACGATGAGCCTCGAGGTAGATGCCCCGGTGCTTTCAAACAAGCTGGGACTGGGACTCTTCGTTGTCAACGACCAGATCGGCGTGACGAAGCAGACCGAGATAATGACCTCATACGCCTTCAGGATCAGCGTAGGGAGCGGAACCCTTGCCCTTGGCCTGGGAGCAGGACTGGTTGCAACGAACACGGCATGGTCGGATCTGCTGGTCAACGATCCGGGCGATGAATACATGCTTGTGGATTCAAGGGTGTTCCTGGTGCCCGACTTCAGTTTCGGGACCTTCTACACTGTCAAGAACTATTTCGTGAGCTTCTCCATCCCGAGGCTGCTGGGATACAATTTCGATCTTGACAAAAACAAGTATTCCCTGAAGGTGGAGCCCGGCAATTATAACTACGTGCTTACAACAGGATATATGTTCCCGCTGGGACAGAAGGCCAGGTTCGTACCGTCAGCCCTGGTCTCTTATTCGCCGGGCGACAAGCTTCTGTATGATGCCAGCGCACACTTCATCCTTTATGACCGGCTCTGGATGGGTGCCACCTACAGGAGCACCGGGTCGGTGACGGCGCTGGCACAGTTCGCCATAAACAACCAGTTCAAGGTGGCCTACTCGTACGATTTCGATTTCGGGAAGCTCGGGACCTACAGTAACGGCTCCCACGAGGTGATGCTCAGGTATGAGTTCCGCTACAAGGTCGATGTGGTGAATCCGCTGATTTTTTAGGCTTCGCTCTGCGGGCTGTTACGGCTGCGCAAAGGCTCCCGGTACGCTTTGCAAAGGCTGCAAAGAGGATCCGGGCAAGCTCTAAAAAGGCTGCACAGGGGCTCCCGGCACGCCGGACATTGGTTGTGCACGAAAATTGATTACCTGAATTATAAACTTTCACCTAACTTAGACACACAGAATTTTAATGTTATGAATATAAGGACCTCGGTTTTAGTTTTAGTTGTTATTCTGTTGCAGAGTGCGGTGATGGCACAGCAGTCGCCTTACAACGTGACAAAGGCCTCCTTCAGCACCGACAGCTATGATGAGTTTGCCCCTGTGTTTTTTGGCAACGGGCTGGTGTTCAGTACTGACAGGGGCCAGGCAGTAAACAGCCAGGGACAGGCTGTTGTGAAGATGTTTTATGTTGACACCCTGGCCGAGCATCAGAAGCCAAAGCCTTTCTCCAAGGACCTGAAGAGCAAGCTGAATGACGGTCCGGCATCGTTCAACCGCGCCGGCGATACAATCTATTTCTCCAGGAACCTGGTTGTGGAGGGCAACTTCAAGCTCCTATCAACCTACAGGAACAAGCTCGGGCTCTTTTATGCAGTCAGGGAGGGCAAGGGCTGGAGCAGAATCCGCGAGCTTCGCTTTAATACCGAGTGGTTCAACATAACTATGCCCTGCCTGTCGCACGACGGCAAGAGGCTTTATTTTGCCTCGGATAAGCCCGACGGTGTCGGGGGGCTCGATATTTATTACAGCAACTGGAGGAACGGTTACTGGGAGGATCCGGTTAACCTGGGTCCGGAGGTGAACACCGAAGGCAACGAGACCTATCCCTTCATCAGCGAGACCGGAGAGCTCTTCTTCGCATCTGACGGACTCGGAGGGTTCGGAGGCAAGGATATTTATGTCACGAAGCAGAAGGATAACAGCT
>ERZ795055.2149-NODE-2149-length-15201-cov-5.971676_pt1 | contig 15201 bp, 23 predicted proteins | sample MGYA00375139_ERZ795055 | MGnify/ENA primary metagenome ERZ795055 (study PRJEB30184, sample SAMN05720283) | anaerobic digester metagenome | isolation source: active sludge of municipal wastewater-treating anaerobic digesters | place: USA | collected 2015-01-23 ... | reverse complement strand
AACAGCAGGTTCGCTGTCTGTATCCACAGTTCCGTAGTAGAAACGGATATACTGATCGTTGATCATTTCCTGCTCGAAAGTCAACGTCATGAAATTTCTTTCATTGTTGTCTTCCATGGAAACCTGAAGAACCATCGGTAAACATTTTGTTCCCATCGTCTTGAACTCGTCGGTATCGCAACCACCGTAGAAAATCACAAACCCTTTGGAGTTGTGTTTCTTCGCCCAGATGATGGCTTCTTTCGGAGTACCCGGATATTCGCCTTCAAATTTACCTTTGGAACCGTAAGAATCTGCAGAACCTGAAGATTCTAAAGTTGCTTTCTGGGTTGAAGGAGTCATGTAAATTTTCAGGAAATTGGCTCCATCTTTAAAGATGAAATTTCCGTCCCAGCTTACGCCGTCTTCATTCAGCGTTGGCCATGTCTGCACATCTTCTGTAAGAACTGCAATGGCTTCACCTCTTTTTGGTGTAGGAACACCCGGATTAGATCCGTATTTTACTAAGTGTCTCATTTTGTTTTAAAGTATTTTTTTAAAAATCCCTGCCCGAAAACAGGGATTCTTTAGAGGTTAATATTATCCGCGAGCCATTTCTGTCCACACACCGTTCAGGAAGATCAGATCCATGTACTTGGCCTGAGTATTCAACACTGCGGCTGTTCCTGAAATCTTGATTTTACCTGCTACATTGTCAATCGTAAGCGTGTTAGTCGCCTGACCGTAAATTCTTACTTTGTTACCTTCAACACCGCCGATGATCTCAGCTAAAGTATCAGCAGCTGCACCTTTGTAGATGTACTGATCTGCGTTGTACTCGATGGTATCATCTGTAAATTCTACTACAGAAGAAACTGCTGCAGGTCCGGTAGTTCTGGAAACTTCTTTCCAAGCATCAACACCAGTTTTCACCAATGTAAGCTCACCACCTGATTTCAGGTTGAAGTCTGCGGTAAGGTCTAAATTCCCCTGGTCTTTCACATTCACTGCAGAAGCCAAAGAAATATCACCACGAAGTACAAGGTAATCACCTACGTTTCCGGTAATCTTTGTGATGTCGGTAGTGAAACCGCTATCAACATAAGTTCTGTTGTGGTTCACTTCCAGCACGCCTGTTTTCTCGTCGTAGGCTACGGCGTAGAAATTAGCGCTCATTGCAGGAACGTTGTTGGTCCAGATTGCCTGGTAAGTTTCTGCATAAGGAGTTCCTTCGTCTACCGTTAAACCGATGTGGTTGATACCCAAACCGATTTTGTAGTCTGCGAAGATGTAAACATCTCTCAGGAACTTCTCAATGGTGTACTTGGCTTTTTCTTCCGGTTTGTACTCCAAAACTTTGATGTTGTCCATGAAAGTGATCACCATCAAATCGGAACCTTCCATCTGCTGAAGCGGAACGAAAGTTACGTTAGGATAATCTTTCGGAGTGGTCGGCATACCTTTGTAGTCGGTATTTTGACCGAAAGTATCTTCGTATGTTCTCTTGTAGGTTCTTAACCAGCTTGGAGAAAGAATCAACTGCAAAGACTGTGTTTTCACATCTGCAGGAAGTTTAGAAATCATTCCGTCGATATAATCAACAATGTTTGCTGCACTTGGAACACCTACGTTAAACGGACGGTACTTGCCTGCGTTTCTTGCATCAAGAATCTGTTTTCTCAAGCCGTCGTTTCTGAACAGATAAGAAGAAGATTTCTGAACTTCACCAGGTCCAGGAACCAATGGTTCAACATGTACCCCGTTGATCAACACATCAGCATCTTCAGCTCTGGCTTTCTTGGTGAATTCTGTTAACAAAAATTCGATGAAAGTCATTTTGTACGCCTGAGAACCTTCTCTGTTGAAATTCTGCAACCATGAGTTCTCGATCTTCTGCATTTCCCAGTAATTGAACTGAAGGTCAATCTGTGCAGGCTGCACATACATTGTTTCAGGCTTAATGGTTGCATCACCTTTTGGCGACCACTTCGCTTTTCTTGGCTGGGTAACTTCACCAACTACCATTTGTGCTGACTTCAGTCTGTCGGAAACTCCGGTGACAGTTGGCCAGTGTGCAGGCAATGGGAAATAAGTACTGAAAAGAGAATCGATTTTGTCCGGATTGTCGTTTGCAAACGCTTCGAATCCTTCGTTCAGTTTGTCAACTGCAACAGATGAACGGAAATCTGTAGTAGATCCTGTGGCTCCTGCCAAAGCTCTTGCGTTCCACGGAGCATCAGTTGACCAAAGTTTACCTTCGTAACCCATCAGCTGAGAGCCAACAGCAAAAGCCATTGCGATACCCATACCGATTTTACCTGCGTAAGCAGATACGGTTTCCACTGCGGTGTCCGGAGCGTCTTTCAATTTTTCGATGGTTTGCGTCTGCAGTTCCACCGTGCGCTGTAATCCTGCCACAGTTTCGGCAAGTGTGGTATTTTCCGTCTGCGTTTCTTCAGCTACAGCCGTTACAGCATTAAGCTGTTCCAATGCAGTCTGCACTTCCGCGAGTTCTGCGTTTGCCTGGGCGATAAGCGTAGAAGCTTTCTCTTCGCCAAGCATGGTGTTTAGGTTGGTTCTTTCATCATCTGAAAGAAAAACCTGATTGTCCTTCGTTGAAAGTGCTGCCCAACCGAGCAACCCAGCCAACATGGCCTGAAACTTTTTCATATGTTTTAAAAATTATTTGGTTTTGTTATTAAGTTCTGCTCTTGCGATGGCGAGTTTGTACGCCATTTCGATATTTCCGATGCTGTCGGCTAATCCCATTTTTATGGCATCTTTTGCGTAAACCACTTTACCGTGGAGGACTTCATCCTTAACCTGGGGACGCGATGCTTTAACATCAGCCATGAATCTTTCTGCTAAAGGAATCAGTCTTTTTTCAAGAAGTTCTGTATTACCTTCCAGGGCTTCTTTGAGTTCCTGATTTTTATCGTGGGATTGTGGCGGACGAATCATGATAAGTTCCTTATCCGGTTTCTCGAACATGATCATTGCACCAATGGAACCAACTTCCGCAGTGAAATCATTTGCCATCATGATATGATCGGCACAGATTGCAGCTACATAATAATGCAGCGAACACGCTTTTTCTACAAAAGCGATTACAGGTTTGTTGATTTTACCTTTCAGATCGTGGAACATTGGAATTACGGCAGCGTTTCCGCCCGGTCCGTCCATTTTGAAAATGAAAGCTTTCACGGAAGGATCCTGATTGTATTCCATAATTTTAGAAATTAAAGAATCTGCACCCACGTTGCACATTGCTGTATATTTTGTGAGTTCACCATCGAATGATACTACTGCAACTTTGTTTTTAAGTTCCGGCTGGTTATTGGATGGGTTAACCGATGCTTCACCCAGCATCTTATAGAAAGTCTGCGCTTCCTCTCTCTGGAATGAACCGCTTCTCAATCCGGCAATGATTTCTTTATATCCGGAAACAGCAGGTGTTTCCATCATCCAGATGCCTGTACTGATTTCTGATAGTAAGGATTTTAAACTCATAGGGCGAATCTACCGCCACCGCCACGAAAAAGGCGTTACATTAAAACGAAGGAAAAAAGTAATGTTCAATAAATAGCACTGTTCAGTGACAATGAACAGTGCTATTTATTGAACAAAAAGGACATTTTATTTCAAAAAAAAATCCCGGATCACGTCCGGGACAGAAAGAACATCTCATTTTTTTATTGGTTAGATAATCAGATTTGTTGCTTTATTTCTTTGTAATATTTATTGGTTTGATAAACACGGTCTGCAAGTCCGTTTGTACCTCCATTTACTTTTTTTGTTACCGCAATAATCGAGATATGAGAAATATCCTTGCAAAGTGAAAAAATATTGTTTGTCCTGAAAAACCAAAGTGCGGATTCAAAAGGATATTTTGTAATGACTAAATCAGGATTTTTAACGCAATCTTCACCTATGAATTTTGAAAATGCTGCGTAATTGTTTTTCCCGGTTAATTGGATATATCCACGACCTCTGTATTTCCAGCCATCACCGCTTTTTTCATCATCATTTCCCATTCGGTTTGCGTAAACCTTGTTTGCTATTGCTTGTGGTTTTCGGGCGTATTTTTCGGCTTCTGCATTTGTTTTGAAATACTTTCCGAAAGTGTTGCGAAGTCCTTTTGCTGAATAATTCAGGTTTTCTTCTTTTACCCTGAAATTATTGGATTCGTGAGAACATTGTCCGAGAAAATGCGCCAGCTCAAAAGCATTGAGTTTCCAAAGTACGGATAATTTTTTATAGTCCATTTTTATATTATTTTTTTAGGTTTTCGCAAATAAAACCACAACCAAATTGCACCAATCAAAAATCCTGTTCCGATAATTCCGTAGAGCCAAGCTCCGAATGTGAAATTCTTTGTGGTAACTTCTTTTGCACTTTCCCGGATTTCTTTTGCTGCTTCTTTCAATACATCTTCTTTTACCAGATTTCTGCTAAAGTTTTCGAGCTTATTTTCGAGTGTTTCCGAAATGGTTTTTTTTTCTGAATTGTCAGATTTTGACCTTTTTGTTTTGATGGAAAAATCTGCGTTTCCGATAATTTTAATAGTTTGTATCGTATCTCCGTTTTCAATCTCGTGGATTTCAAATGGCTTGTCAGTTTCAGCCTTTCCCTTAATTTCAACTTCGGTTTTGCTTTCATTCTTTTTTTGTGAAGTTTCAGATTTTTTAACTTCCTTTTTTTCTTCTGTTTTCTTTTCATTTTTTACGCTATCTTTTACGGAAGTAATTTTGGCTGCTTCCTTTTCAAAAGTCTTTTTTTTGATGACTTCCTTTGACTTACAACTCGTCAGAATCAGTAGGAATATCAGTAGTAGGTGTTTCATCCGATTTTTCTTTTTTTACGTTTTGTAATAATTCGCGAATAAGGTCTTCTCTTTTTTCCAGAATTTCCAAAATTTGAATCATTGAAGCATCTGTTTTTCGTCTTAATTTATGGTCTGCTTTTTCCTGTACCGATTTCCATTCCGTGAAAACCAAAGCAACGGTTGCGAGTAACGAAACTAATGGAACTGCGGAAAATGGAAATACAAAAAAATACGTACTCGGAACAATGGCATCAAAAATAAATGCGTACAAAAGCATTCCGAAATAATGATTGAATTTCTCAACACTTCTGCGGTAACCTTCGCTTCTGCGTGCTTCGTCAATTTGTTTGGCTTTCCTGATTCCGAAATATAAATCAATCACCATTGAGACGAGTACCGCACACCAAAGGATTCCAATCACTATAAGTTTGGAAATCATCGCTGCATAATCTGCTTTAAGAAATTCTAAAATCATAAATTTTTACTTTATTAAATTCCACAAAGGAAAATTCACACCTAAGCTAACGTGCGGAAAACCGCAGATATTTTCGTACAATATTTCTGCAATGAAGTTTTCGTCCATTCCCTGAATACCAATTCCCCAAGCAAAATTATTTTTCATATTGATTTTAAATCCATCAAAATATCCAACATAACCTGTAAAAGCTATTATTTCAGATACTTTTTGAGAACCTTGTAATCTTATGATATAGAAATTCTCATCACGGCGGTCATATTCTTTAGCGTAGTCATAAGTATATTCTGCACTAAGCATTGCAAAAGTTTTTTCATTTTTTAACTCATACAACAACCCGATTTGTCCGCTGAAATATTCGTGTTCAAAATCGTAAGATAAACCACCTGTATATCGTCCCCCCAAAGTTGGTTTCAAACTTTGCGAAAATGCGAGTGCTGAGAATAGCAGGAAAAGGAATGTTATTTTTTTCATCTTTCAAATATTTCAAAATGCCCTTTATCGGCACGGTTTATTGTATTGTAAAGCCAAAGACCAAAAGCCGTTAGCGTTCCATCTTTGTAGTTTCTGTGCAAAACATAACTCACAGTATCGTTTATGCTCCCGAATTTGTAACCTTGTTTTTTCTTGAACAAAAACCAAAGCCAGTTGAAAATGGTAACGCAACCCAGAATATCCAAAACGATAGCAGTAGCCTTTAAATCGCCTGAAAACTCATCCATAGCCTTTCCTATACTTCTGCGCCAAAACTTCGCAATTACCCCGATAACAAATGCAGGAGGTACGAATACCGTTAAGATGAGTATTGCGAAAATGATTAAGGCAATCCACTGCAATAACACCTTAATTCTCTTTAGTGCTATTCTCATCCTACCACTCCGACCCATCTGGTCTTTTTGCGTTAAAATATCCGTTTGCATCATCAATTAAAATAGCGGTGCGCATTATCACTGGCAACGGGTTGAAATTCAAATTCTCATTGAAAAGAAAACTTGAATATCTGTCATATTGCAACTCGGTTAAAAACTCTTCGCTGCCTTCAATTTCTTCATTATAATCTGGATTTGGCACTGGGTTTCCGTTCACATCTCTAACAACAACTCTGCGCTGGTTATGCACTTTCCATTGTTGCCCTTCATTTTTTGTTGGGTGGCACATTTCTGTGATTTCTTCCATCGTGTTTAGGTCGATGTAATGCGTCTCAAAGTTGATATACCATTCTTTTAATCGCTCGATATTGTTGTTCCCAACATAAACTAAAACTCTGGCATAGCCATATTTCGGATCATCAGAAATTCTTTGTGCAAAAGCCGTTTCAAAAGTGAAATCCTTGTTATTTATTGTGATTGTTTTCATCGTTTATAAATTTCAATTACTGTGTTATTAGAGAACCACACCGAATCAAACGCATTATATATATTAACAATTGCCAATCCAGCTAATCCATTATTCTGTACACACGATATAATCGTATTATCATTTAGTTTTGTCACAATTCCGCCAGAAATATTATAGACTGATTCGACATATTCACGAGTAGCGACAACATCGGTAATATCTAAAGTAATTCGGGTGAAGAATGGCACAGATTGTTTTCCCGATGCAACAGGTTGCGCTAAAGTTATATAATGAGGTGCTGCACCGATTACAAGAACTGTACCTTTTCCACCACTACGGCCTCTAAAACCATAATTTTTTCCTCCTTCTTTATTATAAATACTCGGAGAAATTTGTCTATTAGGGCTACCGGTAGAGTATGGAGACATCATTCCTTTAAGAATGATTTCAACACGTTTTGAACCCATTGGTATATCATCGAAGTAACATTGTGAATAATCTTCAATATGCCATTTTGTGAAGTCTATTTTAGTATTATTCGCTGAAGAAGTAGGATTTACCGCTATTGCAACGCCTGCGGAATTGCATAGAACTAAAGTATCTGCATCCACAACTTTTACATAGCAATCTGTTTTCACCCACTCGTCGGGAATTACAGTGTAATCGGATAAAAGTCCAAGTGTAGTCGCCTCATAAGTACCTAAAATCTTATTTAAATCATTGATGTAAAGTCCTATTCTCTTTTGTCCTGAATGGGAAAATCCGTGTGCAGGTGCTGTAATTGTCGCTGTTGCCCAATCTACATTTGTAGGATATATCTCTCTGTTAGTAGAGTGGACATATCTTTTCAGAAGTTTTCTTGAATCATCATTCAAATCATCTATGTACGCAATATCTTTTTCAATATTTAAGTCATTAGAATATTTCAATCTACTCCCATCACTCCTTAATCTATTCGGAACCGTTGGATTAGTATTATTAGGCAATACTAAAGCATCTGCTTTAATTCTACCTGTAAATTCGAGTTGATTAATCGCACCTGCAACGAATTTTAAACCAGAACTCAACCACTTCCCAGCCGTTGCATCCCAATAGTGTAGCATCTTATCTACTACAGAAGATGTTCTTCCGTTAATTGCTGTTATCTGCCCATCCTGCGTATCGTTTCGGTTTTTTTCGGCGGTAATTTGGGCTTGTAGCGCATTATCGGCTAATGTGCGGTTTACTATTTCTGCGTCAATTTCATTTTCAACAGCCGTAAGCCTATCCGAAGGCTTTATTTTCTCAGGCAAAGAATTATCAATTTCATAAATTTGCCCATCGGTTCCAGGAGGTAATTCTGCACCGCCACCACTCGGCAATAACTCAATCTCACTACCGCGCAATTTCCACTTTACACCCGTATTATTTTTCAAAGTAAAAGGCGTAATTCTATTTGAAATTAAAAACACAGAATTATCAACAACTCCCACGGCATTCAAAATTACATCACCTCCTGTGGCATTGAATATAAGACCTTCACGACCACCGTAGAAATATTGATCCCCTGCAAATGCAATAGAAGTCTTTTTGATTCCCGCAATCGTAGGAATCCCAACGCCTGGTGACTTGGTTAAATAGAAAGATCCGCGTGTATCAAACGGCAATGCTAGAGTGATTGGTGCTGAAGCATCGGTGATATCGATATATCGCCAATCGCTTTCCTGTTTTTGTTTGTAAGTGGAGTTTCCAGTTTCAACTAAAACTCCCGTTGTGGTTACAATTAACCGCGCAATAAATAAACCTGTGTAAGCTGGTTCTACTGCCTCTGGTGCTTCCAAACCTTCTACCAAATGAAATACATCCGCATCAGGTTGAGCCTCGATAATTAATATTTTCTGGTCGGCCACTACCGGCGTATATGGGAACTGTTGGGGAACTGTGCGGGAGTAGGAGTCCCCGTTGATGATGACTTCATTTTTTAACTCGGGCGGTAAAGCGAGGTAGGCTTTGTTGGCAGTGGCGGTTATGTCACCTATGGTGAGGATGCGGTCGCCACTGCTCTGATAAGTAGTTACAGATTTTTCGCCGTTGACATCGTAGAAAGTTTCTTTGACTATACTTTTACCCACCCGAAGAATGAAGCTGCACGGAAACGCGAAACGCGGATCTGCCAGAACTTCGGCATCCGTAAAATCTTTGTCGGTGAAATATGTATTTCCTTTTTTCGCCATCTTAGTAATCCTCAGTTATATCAATAAAGTGTCCGTCGCCACCGGTGTAAATTACTTCGCCACCGTTTCCTGTAGGAACTTCAGGTTCTGCAGGCGCATCGACTTCAATAATTCCGTTATAAAAAAGCGCAGGAGTTTCGTCCGGAAATGCTTTTTCGAAATCCAGTTCCCAGAGTTTATCGCTGCTGTCGTCTTTAAAATTGGTAGAGAAGTACATCGGGTTCCACGGAGTTCCCAATATTTTACGGTAAGGTTGTCCGCAGATTTCTGAAATGATAATCAGCGGTTCATTCAATAAATCCTTAACGAAGGCATTGATCTGAATTTCGTCACCTGGATAAGAACCTCCAATCTTCTGATTGAAACCCCGACTTTCGAGCTCGCCTGTAGTATCGGTATTTACTTTCTGTTTGGATGGGGTAAGATACAGCAGGGTGAACTTGAAACCTTCTCTCAACACAATGTCTCCAACGGTCACCACGCCACTCTCATCCACACCTGGGAAAGTAACAACATCATCAGCCTGCGCCACGTAGAGATAGCCATACTTTGCAGATGGCAATCCGGAATTATTAGCAGGCTTCACAACGTTTACTCGCACTTTTTAAATTTTCTCCGAAATTATGGGAGCGGCCTAAAAAAACGTGTTACATTAAAACTTTCCGGAAGTGAAAAACTTAAAGCTTTTATTATTTCTGAAAGCGGAAACCGAACCGCTGTTCCGGTAACGCCAGTACAGGATGCGCATTTGGTTTTCGTTGAAACCATATTCCAGCAGATCATATTTATCGATAAAAATATTGATGCCTTTTTTTATTTTCTTGCTGTCATCACAACCATGGCAGAATCCGGACATGAAGAAATAAAATGAGGTATTGAAAAGCGTATCGAGGAAGCGGTAAAAATTTTCAAGATCTTCAAAACTAAGATCGATCTGAAATTCCGCATTGTTCTTGAATTCTAAAATATCGGTGGAGAATGCTGTTTTCTTCCCGATTTTCCTGCTGTAAATCGTGAGCTGATAAAACTTCACTTTATAATCCGGGCGCAATGCTCTGGTGAGGAACATCCCAAAAACACTGGTGGGTTCTATTCGGATTTCGGTAAAGTTTTCGCCGCTGTTTTCGGTGTAGATTCCTGCACATTCTTTTGTGATGTAGGGAATAATGTATCCGGGAACTTCAATTGGCGCGACTTTCATAATCAGAACAGCGGTTTTACGGTGTTGATGTTGAAGGATATCTGCGTCCGCAGCGTGGTAGAATCGAATGCAGGTCTTAACCTGGTATTCTGAAAAACATCATTCCGATAGATCAGAATGTTCTGTCCTTGTATCGTCTTCAGCAGGATTGCACCGGTTCCGGTGATCCTTTGGCTGTCGGTTTGGGTAATCATCTTTGGGATGGACCATGAAACTTCCGACTGGTAAACCTGCCCGGATGCTGATGGTTTCTGGGCGGTACTGAGTGTAGCCGAACCTGGCGTATGTTTTTCGCGGGGTTTGGTTTCGGCCAATGCAGTGATCTGTGAATCCGTCATATTTGCGGAAATTTCACCGATTGGGACCAACTGAATGCTGATGATGTGTAAAAGTGCTGACATTGTGTGAGTTAGGTTTCTAACAAATGTAAATAAATTATTTCTATTGACAATATATATTTACAAAAATCTTCTCCGGAGAAGGGATTCATTTTGTAATTCTGTAAGGTTGGCTTTATCAGGGGATTTGCGCCCCTTTTTCATTTTGTAATACCCGAATTTGTGGTTTTGTAATTTTGTAATTAACTGTATTATTACAGTTTTTTCTGTAATCTTTATATTTTATTACAAAAGAGTATAAAAAGTGTAACTAATTACAAATCAACAATTTGCCTTGTTTATTACAGAATTACAAATTAATTTGGGTTTTTCTTTGGGGGAAAGGGGGAAAAGCTGGCGGGCGAATTCCGCAGATGCGTTTACAGGAAAGGGATTGCGGAGACTGTAAGTGCAGAAAGTGCCCAAAAACCAAAGTGCGGAATTGGCTAATCGCTGAGAATCGCATAAAAAAAACCGAACTGGGATTCGTTCGGTTTGGGGGAGTTTAGAAAGGGCAATCGTCTTTGGGTGGTTTAGGTTGAAGCTCTTTATAATCTCGTTCGATCTTTTCTGCAATGGCTTTTCGCACAAAAGATGAAACCTTTATGTTTCTTTGTTTAAGTTTCTCCAGCGTTCTCTTTTGAGTGCCGGATATCTTCAAAGTAAATATTTCGGTGTATAAAGGTTTCATGATGCTTTTGTAATACTTTTGTTTCGTTTATTTGGGAGTTACAAGACATTACAAATCACGTACACCTACAACATTTCCGTTAATAGGAGTTCCATCTTCGTAAAGTCCTTCGTGTTCAATTTCAGCAATCATTTGCATTGGTTTATTTCCTTTAAAATACTCCCATAAAGCATCAAATCTGTCTTGGCTTAATCCAACTTTTGGCCAGAATATGTTTTGGTTGTTTAACGGCTCGCAAGTCATTGATTTTTTTCTGCCTAATCCAGTAAGTTTAAAATCCGATTTCACAAGAGTAACGTCTTGTAACAGCGGTTTTGTGCTATTGCCGTTTTCGGCTTCATTTGATGTTGGTTTTGTACTTTCCATAATCTGTCTTAAATTTAAAAATTAGTGTGTGTTTTTTCGGCAACATCACAAAGCCGCCATCCGTTATATGAAAGTGGGCGGAAGTTATTCAATTGAATTTTCGGTGAAAGAAAAAGAAAAAATCTGCCCACGCTAAACTATTTTGTGTAATCAACTTCTATTCGTTGTAATACTTCAGGTTCTCCATAATAATATTGTAATTCCCCATCCCACATTGTAATATAAACTCTGTATTGAATTGAAGGATTTAAAATATCAGCAACGTGATACCAAACCTTTCCACCGTGATTCCCCCAACTCCCATATTGGAATCCTTCATACCTCAAAATTTTCCATCCTCTTTTTTCAATTTCAGACGGTGCTTTACTTTTGATAGCTTCTACTTTTTCGTCAGTTCCAATTACTGAATAACCAATCAATCCTATGATTGAAATTGCAATTACAAATTTTACGATTGCTTCCATTTTTTTAAGTTTAAATATGTTTCCCACGCTCATTTTTTCTTTTTCTTTTTAAGTGCTTCTAATCAGGTGTAGTGCGTGAAATCCCACCTTCATATAACACTGGTTTTGCAATAGCGGTTTTGAAAGTTCTTTGCGTATAAAAACCGCCATCGCAAAGCCTTTTAACGTTGTACGCCATTAGGACGGACAGATTGCTATAATTTGATACTTACCATCAACTGTATGCTTTGTAGCTTCTTTAACTGTTTTATATACAGGAATGTAACCAGCAACAAATTCATTTGTTACCATAACTTTATGATGTTCACCTCTTACATCTTTTACATCAACGCTTTCATTTAGACGTAAAACGGCATACAACATTGGGTTTGCTGCTATGTCGGCAGACGTGGTAACAATGGGCTTTATTTCATAATCAACTTTAGCCCCAGCTTGACTTTTACTATTTAGCTTTTTTGCCATAATTCAACTTTTTATTAATAATTAAACATTTGTTCCGAACATCAGTTTTTCAAATTCCGCCACAGCAGCAAGCCCTACCGTTACAAGCAATAATTTTTTATAATTTTTTGCCATCGCTAATTATCGCTAATTGTCTTTTTTAAACCCATGAATTCAATCCATTCTCCATAATATTCTTTCCCAAAAATTGGTATATACCCATATACTTTACATGTGTTTTTCAGTAGATTAACATTTTCAATCCTAATTGGGAATCCTTCATTATCTACAACCTCTTTACCGTCTTGGATTTTTTGAAGTAATCTTCCAAATTCAACCCCATAAGTAAAAGAATTAGAGGAGTCGGGAAATGATATTAATAAATTGCTTTTTGCCATCGCTTAAAAAATTATAAAAAATTACTGTTCGCTTCGCCTTGTAACAAGGCATTTGCAAAATGTGGGGCTGAAAAATAATACTGCATAAGCCCCACACTTCGCAATATGCCCAATCCGTTATCTGTAACCTTACGAACCGCACAAAAGCAAGTCCATTTCCTTATTAGCATATCCCGAATAAAAGACATATACATAAGGATTTTCAAGGTTGTGAGATTGATATTTCAAATAGTCGTGAGCGTTTTTTGACGTAAGAAAAAAGGCTACAATTCTATCTGTGTAAAATTTTGTTATTTCTGTCGGTTTTTTCATTCGTTTGTCAGACTTTTTAAAAGTTCGTAATTCACCCTCCAGTTCTTCATCAACATATCCAAATTCAAAAGGTAACCCTTTGTGATTAGTAGATGGAGAATAATCAGAATGACCACTTACATAATTTTCTTGTAAGTCAAGTACAACATAAATTGGCTGTCTTGTACAAATGTTTTTCCCTTCTTCGATTTCTTTTTGTCGAAGTGGAATTATTTCATTTTTTAAGTATTCTAAATTCATTATAAATAATTTTTGAGCTAATAGAAGGCTACAGATAACATCGGTTTTATGCAAGTCGGGCGAATCGTTCCGATTCTACGACTGTGCATAAAATCCCGACCTGCATAAAGCCGTGAACCGTTGTAGGCAATGCTTCCCATTATTGTGCTTAAACAGGCTCAAAAGATGAAATTTTATCAGCGAAATTAATAGCTTCCGTTGGTGTTTCTACGTTTAGCCAAATAGTACAACTTCCTGTAAAAACGCCATACCCTGAATTTAATCCAGACGTACCAAAAAATAACGTTGGTATTTCATCTTCCTCTAATTCGTTATCGTCTATTACTTCTTGAGAAACCAATTTTTTTTCATAAAATGTTAAAGGGTCTTTCTCTGAATCAACTTCTGTGAATCCTAAATGTAGAAACTCGAAATGATGCTTTGCTTTAAATTCTTGTTTTGTCATTTTTATAATTTTTAATTGTTAATATTTTAGTTTTATTTACCGCACTGCCTACAACACTGTATTGCAAAAAGCGGGGGTGAATGTTATATGCAGTAGGTTTTGTTTATTAATTAATTTAAGTTTAAGTAGAACAGAAGTGCATTTTTAGCCCCGCCTTCTGCAATACTTTTCCGTTATATAAAATAATTTTTCCGCCTTCGCTTTTTACAATTCGGATGAAAAAAGGTTTGGTTTTAAATTATCAATTCGCTGTTTTCCTGCTTCAAAATATTCTTTGTCAATCTCACAGGAAATTCCTTTCATTCCCATATTGAAAACAGCTTCCATTGTTGAGAAAGAACCGCCAAAAAAATCAGCCACCACAATTTCGTTTTTTGGTTTATCGGGAATTACAAGGGCTAAAAGTCTCTCCAAAAGCCGAACGGGTTTTTGTGTCGGGTGAATTGCTGAATAGTGGTCGCGAACTTGTTTAATAATTGATTTTTCGTTTAAACCATCTTTAAAACCTCGCACAACTGAAACCTCTCTTTTCTCTTTTGTTATATCGGATGAAATAGAAATGTTATTTGCCTTCCATTCGTCAGAAATATCCCTTGTGTTATTCTCAAGAAAATTTTCAACAGCAATTAAAGATTTTGGATTTTTCAGAATAGACCGCATCCGCTTTATATCACCGATAATTGATTCAATATCGTGTCCTTTCATTTCCAAATATGGGATTTTCACTTTATTAATTGTTCCTTTTCCTTTTGTAAACAAGGTTACAGTTTCGTGGACTCTTGAAAGATTCATTAGTGGACTTGTGCAGTGGCTTTTGTTCCAAATAATTTCCTCTTTGAAAGTAAATCCCAAATCTGCTAAAATCGTATTCCAACGGTAGAAACTTTCGCCACGCCCGAAAAGAACGATAAAGCCGTTTTTAGTTAAAAGTCTTTTACAATCTGAAAAGAATAACTGCTCATCAAATTCCCGTTCTAATTTTTGATTTTTCAGATATAAATACGGAGGGTCGGTGAGGATTACATCTATACTTTCATCAGGCAGTCTTGCCATTAAATATTTGTTGTCTTCGTTAAATAATTCTATCATTTTAAATTTTCTTAATACATAACCTATTTTTCTTAACACATAACCTACTTATGTAGTAAGGTTGGCTTACGCCATTTTTGCCATCGCTTGGAAAAAATTACTTTACATAACAAGTGGTTTTGCAAGATTGCGCTGAAACTATTGTGCGCATAAGCGCAACCTCGCAAAGCCTTAAACGTTAGCAGCAACCCTACACAACACGCTGTGAAGGATGCAGCATTTTGACATTTATCCAGTTGAAAAATTCTTCTTCGGATTTCCAAACAGGCGGTAGTTCTGCATTTGCTTTGATACATTTCCATTTTGACTTTCCGTCCGGTGTTTTTGTTTCTACACAATCAGACATT
>ERZ795055.2148-NODE-2148-length-15208-cov-4.988253_pt1 | contig 15208 bp, 8 predicted proteins | sample MGYA00375139_ERZ795055 | MGnify/ENA primary metagenome ERZ795055 (study PRJEB30184, sample SAMN05720283) | anaerobic digester metagenome | isolation source: active sludge of municipal wastewater-treating anaerobic digesters | place: USA | collected 2015-01-23 ... | reverse complement strand
GTAACCGACATAATAACGGTTCCGGGAACAGGCAGGAACATCGACATTGTGTTTTCGGATCCGATTGATCCATACCAGGACACTGAAGGAATTATCTGGCTCTCCCCTGCCGCTGAGATGTCGGTAAGCATCAATTCAAACATTGTCACCATGTTCCCGGTTTCGGCGCCTGAGGGACCGTTTGAGCTCATTGTGGAAACATCTCTGAAAAATAAAAATGGCGCGTCTCTCTCCTCCCCTTTCAGGAAGCAGCTCGATCTTTCGCCTGCCTTGCCTGCAATAGAACTGAGCGGCAACGGAGTCATTGTGCCGTCATCGAAGGAGCTGATCTTTCCTTTTAAGGCAGCGAACCTCAGGGCTGTAGACCTGAAGATCATAAAGATATTTGATAACAACCTGCCCTGGTTCCTTCAGGAAAACGACATCAATACAGGCTATTCCGTCAAGCGGTTCGGCCGTCCGGTTTATTCAGGCAAGGTCGATCTGGTGAATCCTTCGGGAAGCGGTTCATCGGGCTGGAACCTTTACACCATCGATCTTTCGGAGTATATCGATGTCGAACCCGGCATTCTCTACAGGGTTGAACTTTCAATGCGGCCGTCCTATTCCCTTTATTCCTGTTCCGATCCTTCAGAAATTGAGAAGTATGAAGAGATGATAAGGATGACCGAAGAAACAGGACGGTCGTCATGGGACGATCCCGACAATTTCTATTCCGACAGCGATGACTATATATATTATTCATACGGGTTCAACTGGCGCGACCGGGACAACCCCTGCAAGGCTTCATATTTCAATCCCGACAGGAAGATAAGAAGGAACCTGCTTGCTTCCAACTTCGGGATCATTGCAAAAAAAGGTACGGGCAATGACCTGAATGTCATTGTAAACGATCTGCTGACAGCCTTGCCTTTAAGTGAGGTGGATATCACGGTTTACGATATGCAGATACAGCAGATAGCTTCGGGAATTACAGGTAAAGACGGTTCGTTGAAGCTCTCATGCCAGGGTACTCCCTTTCTTATTATCGCCCGTAAAGACCGTGACCGTAATTATCTGAAGATAACCGACGGGTCGGCTCTTTCGATGAGCTCTTTCGATGTGTCGGGAGTGACTCCCGAAAAAGGCATCAAGGCATTCATATTCGGAGAGAGGGATGTCTGGCGGCCCGGCGATTCAATATTCCTTTCAGTCTTCATAAAGGATATGAATCTTACTCTTCCTCCCGACCATCCCGTTCAGTTCGAGCTCACCAATCCTCTTTCCCAGAAAGTGGATCAACAGGTAGTGATCCCGGGAGGACTTAACCTTCTCACCTTCAGAACGGCGACCTCTCCCGATGCCGTTACCGGCGATTACACGGCAAGGTTCAGCATTGGAGGGGCAAGGTTTACAAAGAGGGTGAGGGTTGAAACCATCAAACCCAACAGGCTCAGCATCGATCTGAAATTCCAGGAAGAGCTGCTTGGCGGAACAGGAAGCCCGGCAAGAGGCAGTCTCAATGTAAAATGGCTTAACGGAGCCACTGCAGGCAACCTGAAGTCGTCAGTTGAATATATTCTGAAACCGGCTGTTACAAGTTTCAAGGCATTTCCCGGCTACAACTTCGACGATCCTTCCATACAGTACTATCCGGAAACTGCAGGCATGTTTGAAGGCTCAGTTGATGAGAAAGGCTTTGCATCCGTGATATTCAATCCGGGTGACGAGATAAACGCGCCCGGTATGATGAATGCCGTTTTCACGGCGAAGGTTGCCGAGAAGGGCGGTGATGAAAGCATAACACAGACTGTTTACAGGTATGCGCCATACAGGATGTTCGCAGGGATCGAGCTTCCCGGCCTGAAGGAAAGCGGCAGGATGCTCTTTACCGACAGGGAAAACAAGGTCAACATTGCGACTGTCGATCCGCTTGGCAACCCGGTAAGCGCTGAAACCGAGATCAATGTTTACAAGATATCATACAGCTGGTGGTGGGAATCGGACCATGAGGATCTTGCCGCCTATATTTCAAACGACATTTATAAGCCGGTCATTACCTCGGAGGTCACAACCAGCGGCGGCAAGGGCTCTTTCAGTTTCACTATCCCGAGGAACGAATGGGGCAGGTACCTGATAAGGGTTTCAATACCCGGAGGGCATTCGACGGGAAAGGTCGTGCTTATCGACTGGCCCTGGGAATACGGCATGAAGGGGAACTCCGAAGGCGCTACTCTTCTTTCGGTAAGCACCGACAAGGAAAAGTACAATCCGGGCGATGAGGTTAAACTCAGCTTTCCTGCTCCCGAAAACTCAAGGATAATAGTTACGCTCGAGAATTCAACTTCGGTTGTTGAGGAGATCAGGGCAATCGGGCAGAAGGGCAACAGTGTTGTAACTTTCAAAGCCAGGCCTGAAATGGCTCCCAATGTCTATGCCAATGTGACTGTTATACAACCTCATGCCCAGACACTTAACGATATGCCGATAAGGCTCTACGGGATTGTGCCCGTGATGGTTGAGGATCCGGCAACAAGGCTTGAACCTGTAATAACAATGCCTAATCAGCTCAGATCAGGTCAGCAGTTCGAGGTAAAGGTCAATGAAGCCGGAAAGAAGCCCATGAACTACACTCTGGCCATTGTTGACGAAGGGCTTCTTAACATAACAGGATTTAAAACACCCGATCCGTGGAAGTATTTCTATGCCCGTGAAGCTCTTGGAGTGAGGACATGGGACCTTTACGACATGGTTCTGGGAGCTTTCGGAGGGACTCTCGACAGGCTTCTTGCCACGGGAGGAGATGAGGCTGTTATCGACAGGGCGGCCAACAAGGCCCGGCGTTTCATCCCGGTTGTGAAGTTCCTCGGACCCTTTACCCTCGGGCAGGGAAAAACCCAGACTCACAGGATCACGCTTCCCCAGTATACCGGTTCGGTAAGAGCAATGGTAATAGCAGGCAGCGACAGGGCTTACGGGTTCTCTGAAAAAAGTGTCCTGGTCAAGGATCCGCTTATGATCCTGGCAACTGCTCCACGTGTGGTCAGTCCGGGTGAAAAGGTTGCGTTGCCGGTCACGCTCTTCATCCAGAAGGAAAACATAACTAGTGTAAGCCTTAGCGTTGAAGGCAATGAGCTTGTTAATTTTGAAGAAAGTTCAAAGACAATTGCGATATCCGGGACCGGTGAGAAGGATGTTGATTTCTCCTTTACGGCAGGTGAAAAGACCGGTATCGCCACAATCAGACTGAAAGCCTCCGGTGGAGGCGAGACGGCCGTTTACGATATCTCTCTCGATGTCAGGAGTCCAAACCCTCCCGAGACAAGGGCGGAGCTGAGGATACTGAAGCCAGGTGAGAAATGGGAAACTTCATTCGTTCCATTCGGAATGGACGGCACCAATTCTGCATCCATCGAAGCATCTCTCCTTCCTTCAGTCAATCTCGGAAAACGGCTTTCCTACCTTATTGAATATCCACACGGCTGCACTGAACAGATCATTTCAGCCGCTTTCCCGCAGATCTGGCTTGGAGAGCTTTCCGGGGCAGCCGATACGGATACTGAGAAGACACAGAAAAACATAAAGGAAGCCATCAGTAAAATGGTCACCAGGCAGATGAACAACGGAGGGCTTGCCCTGTGGCCGGGGAATTATCAGCCCGACAACTGGGTTACATCCTACGCCGGGCACTTCATGGCTGAAGCAGAACGCAAGGGTTATGCGATACCTCAGGATTTCAGGAGAAAATGGACAAATTACCAGAAGAGCGAAGCCCAGGGATGGAAGTATGATCCGCGTTTCAGGCAGACGGCCAATGATCAGGCTTACCGGCTGTTTACCCTTGCCCTTGCCGGATCGCCCGAACGGGGGGCCATGAACAGGCTGAGGGAGTCGAAGGACATACCGCAGCTTGCACGCTGGCTTCTTGCAGCTGCTTTTGCAACATCGGGAAGGCCGGAAGCGTCCGGAGAACTTCTCGACATGAGAAACCTCGGGACTGAAAAAGAATACTCCGGCTGGTACTATGGAAGCCCGTTGCGCGACAAATCGATAATTCTTTATACTCTGGCCACGCTTAAGAAGGAAGAGGAAGCCCTTCCTTTGCTAAGGTCGGTCTGCGATGAACTGAACTCAGAGACATGGTTCAGCACACAGTCGGTTGCCTGGGGGCTTTTTGCATACATGAAATATGCTGAACTGGTATCGCCCGGCGGGAACGGTGAAGCAGCTTTCCGGATCACATACAACGGGCAGGGTTCTGAAAGCAAAGTATTACCCGGGAAAGTGCTTTCAAGAAACCTTAAGGCTGATGTCCGGACTGCTCTTGTTGCAGAGAACCTGTCCGACAGACCACTGTATTTCAATCTGGTAAGAAAAGGGACACCGCTGGTTTCCGATCAGGCAGCTTCAGAGAACGGCTTAAGTTTGCGGGTGGATTACACCGATACCGGACTGAAACCTGTTGATCACCGTAATCTTGTCCAGGGTACCGACTTCATGATGGTGGCAAAGGTCACGAATACCTCATTCGACAGAGTCGACAACATAGCCCTGACACAGATGACGCCTTCAGGATGGGAGATACTGAATACCAGGATGTTCGAAGTTGATTACGGGATAAAGGAAAGCGCCTTTGACTACCGTGACATCAGGGATGACAGGGTGAACACCTATTTCTCGCTGAACCGGGGCGAATCGAAAACCTTTGTTCTTACTTTAAATGCGGCTTACAAGGGAGAATTCTACCAGCCGGCCATATTGTGCGAGGCCATGTACACATCGGGCTGCAGCTCAAGAATACCCGGAACAAAGGTTGTTGTCACCGGACAATGAATTGAAGAAGGCCCTGAAAATAACGCTGTTCACAGCCTGTGTGGCTCTGATCCCGGTTTTGGTCGCACCCATGCCGCGGTTCACGTCGCCGCTTTCGACTGTGGTGGAAGCCCGCGACGGAAGTCTTCTCGGGGCAAGGATAGCGGATGACGGCCAGTGGAGGTTTCCTCCCGGCCCGGAGGTGCCTGAAAAATTCAGGAAGGCTCTTCTGACCTTCGAGGACAAATATTTCTATTATCATCCGGGGATAAATCCGGTTTCCATCTTCCGTGCATTCCGGGACAACATCCGGTCGGGCGAAATAGTAAGCGGAGGAAGCACAATTACAATGCAGGTTGCAAGGCTTTCCGGGGGAAACAGGCCGAGAACCTACACTGAGAAGATAATTGAGATCTTCCAGGCTCTTAAAATGGAATTATTCCGTTCGAAGAAGGCTATACTGTCGACCTATGCGGCCAACGCACCTTTCGGAGGAAACATAGTAGGTCTTGAAGCTGCAACCTGGCGATACACGGGAAAATCGCCGGACGACATTACCTGGGCTGAAGCCGCGGCGCTTGCGGTACTCCCCAATTCACCGTCGCTTGTTTATCCCGGAAGAAACCAGGAGATACTTGTACGGAAGAGGGATGACCTTCTGAAGAAGCTTTATGAAAGGAAGCTTATCGATTCGCTTACTCTTGTCCTGTCGATGGATGAGCCACTTCCGGGAGAACCCCGCCCTCTCCCTTCGGCAGCTCCTCACCTCACCGATCAGTACTACACCACGCGGCGCGGAGAAAGGATAAAGACGACCATCGATCCGTTGTTCCAGGAACAGGCAGAAGCAATACTAAACAGTCACCAGAAGGAACTTTCCTCGAACCTTATCTTCAATGCAGCAGCCCTTATTGTTGATGTGGAATCGGGTGAAGTACTGGCTTATGCAGGGAACAGTACCAATGAAGGATTGGAGGATCATGGCGGAAGCGTCGACATAATACGTTCTCTCCGCAGCACGGGAAGTATTCTCAAACCATTATTATACGCCGGTATGCAGGAATCGGGCGAACTTCTTCCCACTGCGCTTGTACCCGACATCCCTACAAGGTTTCCCGGTTTTGCCCCTGAGAATTTCGATGAGAGCTACAGCGGGGCTGTGCCGGCGGATGAGGCTCTTTCTCAATCGCTCAACATACCGGCGGTGAGCATGTTAAGAAAATACACGCCGGGACGGTTCCTTGAACTCCTCGGGCATACCGGCTTTACTACCTTCCGGATGCCTGCCGGTCATTACGGGCTTTCTCTTATACTGGGAGGCGGAGAGACCTCATTGTGGGAGCTGGCCGGAGTTTATGCTTCCCTGTCGAGGGTGCTTGGACGATATACAAAGGAAAAAAGATATGTTTCAGACGATTATCATCCTCCGCTGATAATTCATGAGGAAGAAGAAAGTAAAGCTGTTGAGGAAGATTCTGATCCTCCCCTTTCGGCCGGATCGATCTGGCTCACCTATGAGGCATTGAGGAAGGTTAACCGTCCGGAAACGGAAGCCGGATGGCAGTATTTTGCCTCCACTCCCGAGCTGGCCTGGAAAACCGGCACAAGTTTCGGGTTCAGGGATGCCTGGGCTGTTGGAACCACACCCGGATATGTAATTGCTGTATGGGCAGGGAATGCCGACGGAGAAGGAAGACCCGGACTGACAGGAGTTTCGGCGGCAGCTCCGCTTATGTTCGATCTTGCCGGGATGATGAAACAGGGCGGATGGTTTTCCCCTCCGTGGGAATCGCTTACTGCGGTCGAAGTCTGCAGGGAAAGCGGTTACCGGGCAGGGCCGGACTGCAAAGATAAGCTTGAGGTTTTTGCAGCGGTCAACGGACTCAGGGCGGAGACCTGTCCCTGGCACAGCATGGTCCATCTCGACAGCACCCGGAGCAGGCAGGTCAACACCGGCTGTGTGCCGGCTGCAGAGATAATAAATGAGCCATGGTTCATCCTCCCACCTGCCATGGAATACTTCTACAGGCAGAAACACCCCGCATACAGGCCGCTTCCGCCTTTTGCACCCGGGTGCGCCCCCGACAGGAGCCGTCCGGAGATGGAATTCATCTATCCCACAAACGGATTAAGGATCTTCATCCCCCGTGATCACACCGGAGAGATGACCCGCGTAATAGCAGAAGCCGTTCACAGGGATGCCCGGGAGAAACTGTTCTGGCATCTCGATGAAGATTACATCACATCAACAAAATTCATCCATCAGACTGATATATTTGCCGCTCCCGGCCCTCACAGGCTGACTATCGTTGACGAAAGCGGCAATATGGCATCATGTTCATTTACAATAATAGCCGGCACATAGCAGGGATCAATGGCACAAATGGGAGAGGAAGAAAATTTTCCGTTGACAGGGAAGGGAAGCAGTTTAAAATTGGGAAAACATCTTCACTCCGGATGCTGAATATGAGTTCAGGAGGTTTTTTTTTCCTAATTTGCATCCATAACCGATTTCAAATGAAAAAATCCATTCTGATCTTCATTCTGACATCATTCAGCCTTGTTTCCATTTCACAGATTGCTGAAACAAACAGAGCCGGGCTGAAAAAGACCGCTTCTGATCTTTCGGTTCCGCCGCAACCGATCGATCCTCAGATAGTTCAGGACCAGGATGACATGACCTGGGATGATTACCGTCCGATACCCGGAAAAAACTGGGCGGAACCGTCGCTCCAGCCTCAGAGGAAGTTCAGGATGGCGCTGGTGGCCGTCGATTTTCCGGATCAGCCGTTTGTAATAACACAGCCGAAGCACTCGGATCTCTTCGGCAATCCTCAGATCGATCCCGTCAAAAGGGAGGATGTCCCCCGATTCTATTCCGATTTCTGGCTTAAGCCTTCCGAGGTGAATCATGGCCAGACCATCAACGGCTACTGGATGGAACAGTCGCGCGGCCGGTTTGGCATCACAGCTCTTGATGCCTTCGGTCCTTACAGGATGCCCGGAAATCTTTGGGAATACGGACTGAACGAGTGGGGGCAGCACGAAAGCGCTCCCGGCGACAGACGGCCTTCGAAAAGAATGGAACGGCATGTCGATTCATTGTGGAAAGCCGACAGGGGAGATCTCAAACAGCAATATGACGCCATCCTGAGAATTTATGCAGGCTATGATGAAACAGGAGTCTGGCAGGAATTCGGAGAGATGAAATTCTTATCCAGGGACGACATTCCGCCCGAATGGGGAAATCCCGATACCACAAAGCCGCGCTGGGCTGTGACACGGTATGTTCCATGGACATCATGGAAAGCGGCTCAGATGCAATGGGGGCTCTCATCGATACGTCAGGGGGAAAATTCCGGGACGATCACCCACGAGCTGGGCCATTTTGCATTTTCAATCGGCGACAATAACAATAATCCTTATGTTGAACCTTACAGAAGAGTGGGTTCGGGAACATGGGACATGATGGACCGCGGCTGCTTTAACGGTCCGGGCGGACCTCACATGAGATGGGTTGTTCCGCCGTCGATGGGTGCTGCGATGCCGGCCGGACTGATGTTAAGGAACAGGATGATCAACGGTTTTCTCGACAAAGAGCAGGTACTCACTCTGAGCAGGGAAGATCTTGCAAAATCCGGCCCTGTTGTGGCAAAGGTCACTTCGAGGGCTGTGGAGCCTCTCCCCGGTAGTTTCGCCGGGATAGTTGTAAGACTCGACGGCGCTGAACCGCACGACAGGACTCCGGCAGACGATCCCGCTGTTAATCCATTGTCGCCGGGCATTCCGGATTTTGACTACTATACGCTCGAGGTTGTCCAGAGGATGGGCTATGACTCCTTTTGTCCCGACAACGGTGTTCTGATCGCAAAGAACAAGGACAAGGAGAGCCGTAACGGCGGCCCCAACGGATTCAACTGCTTCAACTGGGTTATAGATGCCCATCCGGAGGATATCAACATGGTAGATTATGTAAAGCCCGACGGGCAGAAAGTGATGAGGACGATAGCTGATTATCGCCAGCTTAACGATGCTTTGTTCCATGCCGGTCTGAATTCGGGAAGCATCGCAGAATGGACCGATGAGCACAACCGGCTTCATTTCTATGTAATTGATGTCGAAAAGAATGAAGACGGAATACTGTCGTATGAACTGGGTGTAAGGTCGCTCAACGGGTCGGGTCCTCAAAAGAGAGGAGTGATTGTGAGTCTGCCGCATGAAAGGAAGATAAAAGGCGCTTCAGGCTATGTCGTCTTTACTGTCAGCAACACAGGGGAACCAACCGCATCCGATCCGGCGCTTCACCTTCAGAACACGTCGCAATTGCTTGACAGTGACATATTCAGGCTTTCAGTAACGTGCAACGGAAACAAATGTCCGGTTACACTTCTCAACGGGTTCATTTCCCTGCTTCCCGGAGAAACCGGAGAGGTCCCGGTCTATGTCTCATTTGAAGGACTGACCTCAAGGAAGGTGAAGATCAGCCTGACGGTGACTTCCGAAAGCGATCCGGCAGCAAACATAAGCGGAACCGTCACATTGAAAAGAAAATAGAAAAAATTCAGATATGAGCAAGACAGAAAAAATACTTATCCTGGATAATGAAATTGAAGCCAGACTAATCGACGGACTTCTTAACGAAAAGGGCATTCCTCATCTTATAAGGTCATACCACGATTCTGCCTATGATGGTTTATGGCAGTTCCATTCAGGCTGGGGGCAGCTCGATGCTCCCGAAGAATACAGGGATGAGATCATGAGCATTTACGAAGAGATGTCACAGGCTGACGGGATGCATCATGAGGAGGATGTTCACCCGGAAGATTAATTCTCTTCGGTTTTCTTTCTTTTTCCTGAAAATATTCCCTTTTCAAGTCCCCTGATAAGCAAAAGGTTTATTCCTGCTATTAACACCATGCCGGCGATAAGCCAGGCGTAGGCGCTTTTCCAGTTGCCTTCGCCTCCGGTCATCATGGTCCATTCCGACATGCCTCCTATGCTTGCTATAAGAGTGAGAGGCATGAAAACCGTGGTAATGAGAGTCAGCCGCTTAACTGTTGAATTTGTCTCGTTCGACATCTGTGTCATCTTGTTGTTGAGCAGTGATGTATAGAGTTCCATTAAGCTTGTTTCGATTTCCCGGTATGTCTCGGTGAGTTCGAAGAATTTTGAAAGGTGGTCGTAGATGTCCCGGAACGGTACTACGGCTTTTTCAGGAATGAAAGGGCAGTCGAGCCTGTTGATCTTCACAAGGATCTCACGTTCGTGGTAAAGGCTTTTCCTGAGCATCACAAGGTTCCGGCGAAGATGTATCAGCTGCATGGGCTGGAAAGTAGTGACATCTTCCATGAGAACATCCTCAGCCTCTTCGAGTTCATCTTCCATTGTGTCGAAGGCGCTGTATTTCTGGTCGACGAGAAAGTCGAGCACCTTGTGAAGCAGCATTGCCGGACTTGTCCGGGCATTCAAGGTATCATGCTCCACTATTTCGATGATATTTTTTAATGGCTTTCTGTTATCTGAATTATGTCCGCTGACTGTTATCAGGAAGTTTTTCCCGATGAAGAAGTTTACTTCGTCGGTGAAAAGCGATTTATCCTCATAGCTGAAAGCATTGAAGAGGATAAAGGTGTTGTTGAGGAAGTGTTCTATCTTGGGAACCTGTTTATCGTCGAAGCAGTCCTCGACCGAAAGAGGGTGTATTCCCATCAGGTCGATCAGATTATTAAGTTCATCTTTCTCAGGACGGAAGTAGTTAAGCCATATAAAGCCGCCTTCCCTGAGAGCAGTAACAGCTTCCGCGATCGTTTCAACCCCGTAAAACAGGCCGGATTGCGAAAAATGATAAAACCTTGATTCTGACATAAAATTTAGCGTTGAAAATAACAGTCTCAATCCGGTAAACAGAACAAAACGCGGAATCCAAATTACAATAATTTAGGATATGAGGCTTTAACGAAGAAGCTGTTTTTTGAATAATTATCATGGCTTTTTTATTACTTTTACCCGGTAATGACCTCCGACAATCATGCCTGACCCTGCGACGAACAAAGCCCTTTTTATTCTTAATCCGAATGCGGGCATCCCCCCACTGAAGTTTTTCGTAAGCGAAGAGCTGAGACGGCGCCGGGACGAACTGGCTTATTACAAGTCGCTCAGTGTTGATGAGTCGGGAAATCTTATAAGAAACAATTTCGACAAGTACAATATATTCATTGCTGCCGGAGGCGACGGCACGGTTCACACAATAGCTTCCAGGCTGGCAGGAACGGGAAAGCTTCTGGGAGTTCTTCCGATCGGCTCGGGAAACGGGTTTGCCAGGGAACTGGGATTCGGTCCCATTATCGGAACCCTTCTTAAGGATATCGAACGAAACGAGAGTTTCGATATTGACATGATAACTGTCAACGGCGAACTATGCCTTAACGTTGCCGGCGTAGGCCTCGACAGCTTTGTCGCCCACTCTTTCGACAAGCTGGGGACCAGAGGTTTCTGGTCGTATGTCTGGGTAACGATCGGAAATTTCATCCGGCTGCGTCCCTTTCAGGCGGAAATACACTTTGACGGAGGAGAAACTATCCGGGAGGATCTTTTTGTTCTGGTAGCTGCCAATACCCGGCAATTCGGCAACTACGCCTTCATTGCTCCTGATGCCGCCCCCAACGACGGCATGCTCGACATTGTTATGCTGAAGCCTTTCCCGAAATTGCTGTTCCCGGTTATCATCTTCGATCTTTTTACCAAAAGACTTGGCAGATCAAAGTATTACAGAAGTGTCAGGACAGATCGCGAGGTGACTATCAGAACGGTCGAGACAAGGTTTCAGATCGACGGCGAGCCGGTGACACTGGAGGGGGATGTGAAAATAAATATAAGGAAGAAGGCGCTTAAGGTACTGAAGACCAGAAAGAACAAGTTTGCCAGCGTATCAGTTGCAGAGGGAACCTGACCAACTACCGTCGCGTTGCAATTTTCAAGAAACAATTAATCAACAAAATAATCTGATCATGAAGAAAGTGTTATTGATCCTGACGTTTGCCGGACTTTCATTAAGCATTTCTGCCCAGATTCCCGGTGACCTGAGTTCCCGCCGTGTTGCTCTTCCCAACGGATGGAACTTAACCCCGGCAGGAAAGGTACTTCAGCTCGGGGATCTCCCCCTCAATATTGTTGTTTCGCGTAACGGACGACTCGCAGCCGTGACCAACAACGGGCAAAGCACCCAGATGATCCATCTGGTGGATGTAAAAAAAGGAATTGTAACTGATTCGGTCATTATAGGCAAATCGTGGCTGGGCCTTGCTTTTTCGGAAAACGGGAAAGCGCTTTATGCTTCCGGAGGGAACGACAACTGGATAATAAAATACACTATACGTAAAAAGGAACTGATCAATTCCGACACCATAAAAATTGGAAAGCCCTGGCCTGAAAAAATATCGATTGCCGGAATTGCCCTCGACGGCAAAAAGAAAGTCATCTATGCTGTGACAAAGGAAAATAATATGCTTTATGCGATTGATCTGGTGACAAAGAGCATCATCTCGCAGACTCCGCTGGGTGGTGAGGGTTACACCTGCATCCTGTCGCCCGACAGGAAGACACTTTATGCATCGTGCTGGGGTTGCGACAAGGTTGTGGTTTTTGACACTTACTCACAAAAAGTCAGAGGTACTATCAGTGTCGGCGACAATCCCAACGACATGTGCCAGAGTTCAGACGGCAGATGGCTGTTTGTTGCCAATGCCAACGACAACAATGTTTCTGTTATCGACACCAGGTACGGGAAGGTTGTCGAGACTCTCAATTCGGCCCTTTATCCCGATTCACCGAGCGGATCCACAACCAACGGAGTAGCTCTGAGCAGGGATGAAAAGACTCTTTATGCTGCCAATGCCGACAACAACTGTCTTGCCGTATTTGATGTCACTACACCCGGAAGAAGCAAAGGAAAAGGTTTTATCCCCACCGGATGGTATCCTACATGTGTGAGGGTTTCGGGCAACAGTATACTTGTGGCCAACGGCAAGGGAATGACATCCCTGCCAAATCCTTACGGTCCCAATCCTGCACGCAGCGGCGATGTTGTCGTCCACCACGAAGGAGGAAAGGAGCAGGTAATAAAGGTTCAGTATATCGGAGGAGGCCTTTTCAGGGGAACCATGAGCATTATTGATACTCCGGGTGAAGAAACGGCCGGCAAGTACTCAGAAGCTGTCTACGACAATACTCCATACACAAAGGAGAATGAGCTCACCGCTGAAGGCGAGGCCGGCAATCCCGTTCCCCGCAAGGTAGGAGATCCGTCGCCAATCAAATATGTATTTTATATTATCAAGGAAAACCGCACCTACGACCAGATCCTGGGCGATATGCCTGAAGGCAACGGTGATCCCGGGCTTGTTCTTTTCGGTGAAAAGGTTACTCCCAACCATCATGCCATTGCCAGGGAATTCGTTCTCCTTGACAATTTCTATGTGAACGGTGAGGTGAGCGCCGACGGCCATAACTGGACGATGGGAGCCTATGCCACTGATTTTCTTGAAAAGAACTGGCCCACCAGCTATGGAGGAAGGGGCGGCAGTTATCCGGGGGAAGGAGCCAGGGAAGTTGCCAACAACAAGGTTTTCTTCTGGGACCTGTGCAGGAAGAATGGAGTTAGTTACCGCACCTATGGCGAGTTTGTTAGCGGAGGTCTGCCGACTCTCGAAGTATTGAAGAACAATTACTGTCCCTCTTTCACAGAGTGGGATGAATCAGTGAGGGACACAGTCAGGTTCTACCAGTGGAAGCGCGATTTCGACTCATTGCTTGCCATCAATGCGGTTCCGCGGTTCAATACAGTCAGGTTCATTAACGATCACACCCAGGGGCTCAGTCTGGGAAAGCCCACTCCTTTTGCACATGTTGCCGACAACGATCTTGCACTCGGCATGTTTGTCGACTATCTGAGTCACAGTCCGATCTGGAACGAGACACTAATAATTTCGGTTGAAGATGATGCACAGAACGGTCCTGATCATGTGGACGCCCACAGAAGCGTTGCTCTTCTGGCAGGAGGATTCGTTAAGCAGGGATTCGTCGATCATACGCCCTACACCACCACTTCTCTTCTCAGGACAATGGAGCTTATTCTCGGATTGCCTCCGATGTCGCAGTACGACGCAGCCGCCAATTCGCTGTGGAGATGTTTCAACACCTCGTCAGGCCATCCTCCGTATAAATACAGGCCTGCGAATATTGATCTGAATGAAAAGAACACTGGTAAGAACAAATGGCAGGCTCTTAGCGAAACTTTTGATTTCAGCGTCGAGGACAGGGTTAATGATTTTGATTTCAACGAGGTGATCTGGCGAGCTGTGAAGGGACTGGATTCCCCGTGTCCGCCATCGGTAAGAGCTGCTTTCCTGACGACGGAGAAAGAGGACTGATCCCAATGCTTTTCAGACCTGACAACAGGAGGATTATTCCTGAACCATTACCTGTTCCCTCAGGAAGCTCCCTGATCCCGGGGTCCTTGACCATCCTTACGCGTATTCCGGTGTTTGAGATCAGAAGCGGAAGCATGATGTAGGTCTTGTATCCCGGGAATGAAAAAATAAGGGAGGAGCCGTCGGGCACTCTGGGCAGAGAAAATCTTCCTTTTGCGTCGGTTGTAGTGAATATTGTCGATTTTGAAACCAGCACCCTGACACCCTGAAGGGGATTTCCTTCCTCATCAACCACTGTTCCCCCGGCCTGCTTCTGAGCCTGAAATGACGAAGACACCATAGCCGTGACCGGCGAAGCTGCTTCGGTAAAACTGTAGCCCTGACTCCTGAAGCAGGGAAGAATTACAGCAGTGACCTGCATCCAGACCAGCGGCCAGAGCAGGTACATGACAACTGTATTCATCTGATTTTTACTTCTTCTTTTTCTTTTTGCCGAGTTCTTTTCTCGTATCCTCGAGTAACTCCTCAAGTTCGCTTACCGAGAGGTCCTTTTCCCGCGCAAAGAAAGAAGCGAGAGCAGGAAAAGAGCTGTTGAAATATCCGTCAAGAAGCCTGAAAAGCTGGCGCTTTGAATACTCTTCCTTCGATACCAGCGGATGATAAAGATGTGTGTTTCCATAGGCCTGGTGCCCCACGAAACCTTTTCTCTCAAGAACTCTGACAACGGTCGAAACTGTGTTTCGAGCCGGTCGCGGTTCATCAAATCTCATGCGTATATCCTTTACAATTGCGCTTTTCATGTCCCAGATAATCTGCATGATCTCTTCCTCTGCCCTTGTAAGAGCCTGATTTTTTGACATTCTTCTCATATCCGATCAGATTTGGTATAAATCAACAAATAAGTACAGGTTTCCCGAAGGAGAAATATAACTAAAATTTTATATATGCAAATATAGAACTATCATAATAGTTGCGCAACAATCCGGGAA
>ERZ795055.2144-NODE-2144-length-15226-cov-5.479467_pt1 | contig 15226 bp, 15 predicted proteins | sample MGYA00375139_ERZ795055 | MGnify/ENA primary metagenome ERZ795055 (study PRJEB30184, sample SAMN05720283) | anaerobic digester metagenome | isolation source: active sludge of municipal wastewater-treating anaerobic digesters | place: USA | collected 2015-01-23 ... | reverse complement strand
AGCTATCGGGACGCCCTTCAACCCTTTTCCTCTTTCGCCCTGAAGAAGCTGAAATTCACCCCGCCGTAATGCCTGTGCTCAAAAAAACATTTATGATCGGCAAAACTCATGTTTCTCGGGTGCTCAAGAATGAAAAATGCCTCATCCTTCATAATACCTGATTCAAGTACCATGTCAGGTATTTCCTTAAGCCACTGTAAGTTATATGGCGGATCGGCAAAGACCAGATCATATTTTGTCCTGCAGGTCCTGAGGTAGGCTTTTACATCAATATGTACCGTTTTTATATTTTCAATGCCAAGCTCGCGTATTATCTTCCTGATGCCATTGATATGAACGATGTCCTTCTCAACAAGATGTACTTCTGCTGTTCCCCTTGAAGCAAATTCATAACTCATTGTCCCTGTTCCGGAAAAAAGATCAAGTATTGCAGCAGACTCAAAATCAATTCTGTTTGTGAGGATGTTGAAAAGGGCCTCTCGCGCAAAATCAGTCGTTGGCCTGGCTTTGAATCCGGCCGGAGGTGTTATCCGGCGACCTTTGTATATGCCTCCGATTATTCGCAAGTGGCTGCAGTGAAAAGGTTTATATAGCGATGCAGTACAGTCTCATTGAAGACATAGCTGAATGTAAACCTGCCGGCAGGAGTGGCATATTTCAACTTTCTTATGTATGATGAAAACGCTGTTGAGAGCTCATCATACTTTTCAGTGATCCCGCTCAGGATGATTGTCTCTTCCTGCTTTATTCCCAGGCTTCGGAAGGTATTAAGCACATAATATAGTATATCGCTTATGCTTCTGTAAGTAAAGGAATTACAGAATTTCAGAGTATCCCCTGAAAAGATTATAAGGTTGATATAGTCTCTTTCTATATGAAGATGTATGTAGTTTCCTTCAGTTCCTTTTCTTTCATGGGAAATATGATGAAGAAGTGGTTTTGTGTGGTTGTAAGGCAGTGTTCCGGGAAATCTGCCGGAAATCAGTGTGTATAATGATGCAGGCACTGAAAAAACAAGGTATGAATCCGGATCTGCATTCCTGTTTGAAAGTATTACTTCTCCTTCTTCGATTTTATGGTTGAAGCTGAAGTATTCATCCTTTTTCCCGGGATCAAAGAGGGGGCCGGGAACAAGTGTGAGTTTTCCTGATGGGAGTATAATGTTTATCTTTCTGTATTGTCTGCCAAGGAAATCATCCTTGCTGATAAATTCTTCTGTATCAGTTATTTTTAAAAAGTTTCCCTCTTCTGCCTCCCATGAGCGGAGCATTACATATTTGTTTCTTATTGTATCGAGAATGCAGAATGTCAGGGCATCTGTGCCTGCCTGTAATGACAAATCATAGTTCTCCGTGGAGTTTATGTCGAGTGTTTCGTCAAACAGTTCAATGAAAGGCATCAGAATTTTTATTTAATACAAAAATAGAAAAGTAAGTGCAAAGGTTGCAAAGATTTGGCAAAGATCGCAAAGATTTATATTGCTATATTTTTATCCTTTGCTTACTTTGCAGCCGGACTTCCTGTTTTCGGTAAAAATGCGTGACACTATAATCTACAACAACCTTGTAAAAAACCTGGGAAACATTCCCACGGAGGATCAGTCACTTGCATTGAAGAAGCTTGCCTCATACATTATAAGTGATTCAAATGATGTCATTTTTCTGATGACAGGTTATGCAGGCACGGGCAAGACAAGTGTGATAAGCTCGCTTGTGAAAACACTTGACCTTCTCCGGATGAAGTCTTTTCTTCTGGCTCCCACCGGAAGGGCAGCAAAGGTGCTTGCATCATATTCCGGCAGAACAGCATTCACAATCCATAAAAAGATCTACCGGCAGAAATCAGTGAAGGACGGTATAGGCAGTTTCAGCCTCGACAGAAACCTTTCAAGAGGCACATATTTTATTGTTGATGAAGCATCAATGGTCTCGAACAATTCGGGTGATGCGTCTGTTTTCGGCACCGGAAAACTGCTTGACGACCTTATTGAATACGTTTATTCAGGCACTGACTGCAAACTGATACTTGTTGGCGATACGGCCCAGCTTCCACCTGTCGGTTCAGTATTAAGTCCTGCACTCGATGGTGCAATGCTTGGCGGCTATGGCTTCGGTCTTGTGACCTGTGAACTGAAACAGGTGGTCAGACAGAGTGAAACATCCGGTATACTGATGAATGCAACCCGGCTGAGGCTTCAGCTCGCTGAGGAAAACCTTTCACATCCTGAAATTGACTGCCTTAACTTCAGCGATATAAGGCGTATAACAGGAGGTGAGTTAATAGACGAGATTTCAACAGCCTATGGCACCTGCGGACTGGAGGGAACAATTATTGTTGTCAATTCAAACAAGCTGGCAAACAAGTATAACCAGGGTATCAGAAACAGGATCTTCTACAGGGAGGAAGAGGTAAGCCCGGGTGATATGGTTATGGTTGTCAAAAACAACTACTATATACTTGAGGAAGAAGATGATGGTACTAATTTCATTGCTAACGGCGACATAGCAGAGGTCAGGAAGATAAGGAAATATGAGGAACGCTATGGTTTCCGCTTTGCAGAGATGGTCCTGAAATTTCCCGATTATGACATTGAGGTGGAATCGAAAGTGATGCTTGATGTTCTGGGGCTCGATACTCCGGCATTGCCTTCGGAAAAGAACAAAGAGCTGTATCAGAACATATTAGCTGATTATGTGAATATACGTACACGCCGTAAGCAGTATGAAGCAGTGCGGGATAATCCATATTTCAATGCCCTGCAGATTAAGTTCGCCTATGCTGTTACCTGTCATAAAGCCCAGGGCGGACAATGGGAGAGGGTGTTCATTGATCAGGGAATGTTCAACAGGAATGAAATAAGCATAGACTATCTGAGATGGTTTTATACTGCGCTTACCCGTTCAACAGACAGGGTTTATCTTGTGAATTTTTCTGATGAATTTTTTGTTTCCCGCTGATAACGCAGATTATCGCTGATCTGGGATTAAATATCTGCATCACTCAGCGAATTCTGCGGGAAATAACTATTCGGCTGCAAAGGAAAAATGCTGTTGAACAACAATCCATTTACCTTTTCTTTTCTCTGCCACGCCTGTCCACCTTGTGTTCAGCCAGCTTGCAGGTTCACCGCGCCAGGTATTAATATCATCAAGCACACAGTACCACCAGGCTACAGTCCCCGATCCGGAGATATCTATTCTCAGGTCCCTGATCTCATATCTTACTGCCTGGAAATCAGGACTCATCCAGCTTTTTTCAGCCTTTCTGAATTCGTCGAATCCCTTGACAACCCTGTTGTAAGGACTCACCTCAAGATAGCTTGAATCATTCACAATAACACTGTGAAGCAGTGCCAGGTCTTTCTTTCCGGCCCACCCGATACAGGACCTGATTGTTTTTTCTATTTCAGGCTTCTCGCTGCTGTAATCATGTGTTCTGTTACAACTGCTCAGTACAATAACAACTAAAATAATAAAGGAAAATTTTTTCATCACCTCATATTGTTTATTGATACCAAGGTAAATAAGTTTTCAGACAGGTGCCAGACAGGTTTTACAGCAGGCAAAAACAGGTTGACGGAAAGCGTAAATCAATTTATTATTTAACTTTCAGTAAATTTTAATATCTGCCAGATGAAATCATATCGTAAGGAGCTTTGGTTTGAAGCCCCGACAAGAAGGGCCTTTATAAATATCACCGGTCATGTGCAGAAATGCCTTCAGGAATCAGGTGTAAAAGAAGGGCTGATACTTGTAAATGCCATGCATATAACAGCCAGTGTTTTCATAAATGATGATGAAAGCGGATTGCATCACGATTTTGAAGTATGGCTTGAGAAACTTGCTCCTGAAAAACCCTATAGTCAGTATCATCATAATGGTTATGAGGATAATGCCGATGCTCATATCAAAAGAACTATAATGGGACGTGAGGTTGTTGTTGCCATAACTAACGGACAGATGGATTTCGGTCCCTGGGAACAGATCTTCTACGGCGAATTCGACGGCAAGCGCCGGAAAAGAGTACTTGTTAAAATTATTGGTGAGTGATCATATTATTCACTACGGAGTGGCACAGAGTGAAACACGGAGTATAAAAACAGTGATGCTCCGTGCAATTCCGTGTAACTCCGTGGTTAAAAAGTATTTATAATAGCTTCATATCCTTAATGATACCGTCGATCCTTGAATCAAGGAATTTCTCAGTCTCATCGAATTTTGCAGCTGACTCAAGCTTTGTATTCACACTGAAATAGAACTTTATTTTGGGCTCAGTTCCTGACGGGCGCACTGATATCTTGCTGCCATCTTCAAGGAAGAACTGCAGTACATCTGACTTAACAAGACTGATTTTGCTGTTTTTTCCGTTAAGCATGTCCTTTTCAACCTGCAATTCATAATCAGCAATTCTGACAACCCTGCTGCCATTTATTTTTTCAGGGGGATTACTTCTGTATCCTGCCATCATTGCCTTTATTTCGTCAGCTCCTTCCTTGCCTTTCCTGACTATGTTCACAAGCTTCTCCTTGTAGAAACCATATTTGATATAAATGTCGATAAGCAGTTCATAAAGCGATTTCCCTGAATTTTTTGCCCATGCAGTTGCTTCAGCCATAAGTGCACAGGATGCAACGGCATCCTTATCCCTGACATATTCGCCAGGCAGGAAGCCGTAGCTTTCCTCTCCGCCGCCTATGTATTTCTTTTTTCCTTCATTTTCGCGGATAAGCTCTGCAAAGAATTTGAAGCCTGTCAGAACATTATGATATTCAACTTTATAGTCTTCGGCAATCTTTTCTATCAGGTTGGTAGTGACTATTGTCTTGATAATGTATTCATTACCCTTATATTTCCCCTTTTCTTTGTACTGGGAGAGAATATACCAGACAAGTAAAACACAGGTCTGGTTCCCGTTAAGAAGAATAAATTCACCCTTTTTATTTTTCACTGCAATGCCAAGTCTGTCTGCATCCGGATCGCTGGCCATGACAAGTTCAGCTCCTGTTTCAATAGCTTTTTCTATTGCCATCTTCAGGGCTCCGGGCTCTTCCGGATTGGGAGATTTGACTGTCGGGAAGTTGCCATCGATCACATCCTGTTCCTTAACGCTTATTATGTTCCGGAAGCCATACATTTTTAATGCCGGCGGAATAAGCATTACTCCTGTGCCATGTATCGGTGTGTAAACAATTCCCATGTCGGCAAACTTGCTTATAATCCCGGGGTTATGGCTCATTTTATGAACTTCCCTGAGGAAGAGTTCGTCAGTCTCTTTTCCAAGAGTTTTTATAAGGTTTTTGTCCCCGTTGAATCTGATCTGGCTGACGCTTGTAATTTTTCTGACTTCAGCTATAATTGCCTCGTCATGAGGTGCAACTACCTGTCCGCCGTCATTCCAGTATGCCTTATAGCCGTTATATTCAGGAGGATTATGGGATGCTGTTATAACTACTCCGCTTGTGCAACCGTAATGCTTGATAGCATAAGACAGTTCAGGCGTAGGGCGGAGCGATTCAAAGAGAAATACTTCAAAGCCATTGGCTGAGAATATCTCTGCAGTGGTTTCTGCAAATAGCCTGCTGTTATTCCTGCAGTCGTGGGCGACAGCAACCTTTATCCCTTTGTTTCCACACTGGCTTATGATATAGTTTGACAGACCCTGGGTGGCCATTCCCAGTGTATAGATGTTCATCCTGTTCGTGCCTGCTCCCATTATGCCTCTCAGTCCGCCGGTTCCGAATTCAAGGTCCTGGTAGAAAGCATCCGTTAGTTTCTTTTCATCATTGTCGAGCATGTTCCTGACCTCATTGCGGGTCTCTTCATTGAACTCCTCGCTGAGCCATATACGGGCTCTTTCCCTGATCTGTTCTGCGGATAACATACAAGAATTATTTAGGTTAATTTACTTATGCACTTTTTCAGGCTTGTCCTCCAGTGAGGAATTTCAAGATTATAATTCTCCCTGATCCTGCTTTTGTCCATCACTGAATAGGAGGGCCTTTTTGCTGCCTGGGCAAAGTCGCGTGAAAGAACAGGCATTACCCTGCAACTCTTTCCGGCTTCTTTCATAATCTCTGTTGCAAAGTCAAACCATGTACACACACCTTCATCTGAATAGTTGTAAATACCCGGTTTAAAGGCAAAAAGGTTTCTTATTACACCTGATATAATCTTCATAATGGCATCAGCCAGATCAGCGGCATAGGTTGGTGAACCTGTCTGATCAAATACTACATTAAGTGTCTCTTTTTCAGAGCCTAATCTCATCATAGTCTTTACAAAATTATTTCCGTATGAGGAGTAAAGCCATGATGTTCGTATTACAATTGTTGAGGGGTGCGCCAGTGCCATTTTTTCGCCTGAAAGCTTTGACCTTGCGTAAGCTGATTCAGGATCGGGTTCAGTATCTTCACTGCAGGGGACATTATTCCTGCTTCCGTAAATATAGTCGGTTGAAACATGTATGAACCTGCAGTCGGTGTCTTTGATTGCATCTGTTAAATTTTTAACAGAATGACTGTTTATTTTCATAGCAGCTTCAGGCTCGCTTTCAGCCCTGTCGACAAGGTTATAAGCGGCACAGTTAACAATCCATGCGGGATTCAGCTTTGAAATGTATTCGCTTGTTTTCTCAGGATCAGTTATGTCAAGTGTATCTATGTCAGTGAACACAAATTCATAACCGTAATACTGTTTTGAAAGCTCCCTGAGTTCGCTTCCCAGCTGACCGTTTGCACCAGTTATCAGAATTGCTGACATAGCATCTTTCCTGTTAATAATTGAAATTGTATTCAGCCCTTTCAAAAGCAGGGTTTCTCAGATCTTTATCACTTATAACAGGAGGCAGATTGTTCAGCTTCCAGTCAATATTGATGACAGGATCATTCAGATTAATACCCCTTTCAAGCTGAGGATTGTACACATTGTCACATTTATACTGAATTACGGCTGTTTCGCTTAACACTGAAAAACCGTGTGCAAAACCTCTGGGTATGAACAGCTGTTTCTTTGTTTCAGAATCGAGTTCAATGCCAAACCATTTCCCGAAGGTGGGAGATCCTTTTCTTATATCAAGTGCAACATCGAAGATCCTGCCCTGCACCACCCTTATCAGTTTTGACTGGGCCTGAGGGTTCAGCTGATAATGAAGGCCGCGGATCACTCCCCGGGTGGATTTTGATTCATTATCCTGTACAGGCCGGAATTCAATACCTGATTCAGTGAATCGTTCCTGGTTATAGCTTTCAAAAAAGTAACCCCTGCTGTCGTTGAAGACCCTGGGTTCTATAATTATCAGACCTTTTAATCCTGTTTCTATAATATTCATACTGCTACTAATATTCCGTCTTAAACGTTTATTTCATCCCTGGCAATTCTCAGAAGGTATTTGCCATACTGACTGTTTTTTACTGGTTCGGCAATAGCAATTAGCTGTTCTCTTGTAATAAAGCCTCTCTTTAAGGCTATTTCCTCAATGCAGGAGGCTTTCAGTCCCTGTCTTTGCTCAAGGGTTGCTATAAAGTTTGATGCCTGCAGCAGGCTTTCATAGGTTCCCGTGTCGAGCCATGCCATTCCTCTGCCCATAAGCCTTATCTCAAGGCTTCCTTCTTCAAGGTAGAGCCTGTTAAGGTCAGTTATCTCAAGCTCACCACGTGCTGAAGGCTTAAGTGATTTTGCCTTTGCAGCAACTGTATTGTCGTAAAAATATAATCCGGTCACTGCGTAGTTCGATTTTGGATTCTTTGGTTTCTCTTCAAGGCTTAACACCTTTTTGTTACCGTCGAATTCAACAACTCCATAACGCTCAGGATCATTCACATAATAACCGAAAACGCATGCCCCTCTTTTCAGTTCAGCTGTTTTAAGCAGCACATCTCCGAAACCATGACCATAGAAGATATTGTCACCCAGGATCATACATACGGTGTCGTTGCCGATAAACTTTTCACCAAGAATGAAAGCCTGGGCAAGACCGTCGGGCGAGGGCTGCTCCATATAACTGAAATTCAGACCTATTGAATGACCGTCTCCAAGCAGGTTCCTGAAACCGGGCAGGTCCCTTGGGGTTGAAATAACAAGTATTTCCCTAATTCCGGCCAGCATAAGCACCGACAGCGGATAATAAATCATAGGTTTGTCGTAAACCGGAAGCATCTGTTTTGAGATAGAACTTGTTATGGGATAAAGCCTTGTCCCTGAGCCTCCTGCTAAAATAATGCCTTTCATGATTCTGTTATTGTGTTATCGGATCTGTTAAGTTCTGTTTCAATGTTAATGTATGCAAAGATAACATAACGGATTAAATGTGAAAATCCTGTTTCAGGCAACCGGCTACCGGCTATCGGCTATCGGCTATCGGCTCTCCTTCCGCCTGTTGCGTCCCGATAGCTATGTAACACTTCACAATTCAGGTAACAAGCTGTATAAATGAATTTTGAATACAGTTTTCTAATGTTAAAACCCCCATCCTGGCCTTCCCCCAGGGGGAAGGTACAAAAAGCCGTTTTGCACAGGAGAAAGTATAAAAAGGCGTTCCCCCCGTGGGGGGAAATTGAAAGGGGGGTTATAACGAAAAAAAGTGCTACATGAATTCAGAAGAAATACATAGCAATTGGAAGACAAAAGACCAAAGACAAAAGACCAAAGACAAAAAAATGCCTGTGAAGGATATAGCAGGTGAAAATGCAAATAATTGACAGAATAATATTTAACAACAGGATGAGATTATATTTTTTTACAGCAGTATTAGCAGCATTTTTATCAGCCGGTGCACTAATTGGACAGGATACTCCTGAAACAAAGGGACTTAAAGCTATCAATGAGGATGTACTGAAGGCACAGATTTCATTCCTTGCATCAGACTGGACAGAAGGAAGACTTGCAGGGGAGAAAGGCAGTCGCATTGCCGGTGACTATATTGCCGGGATGTTACAGTTATATGGTGTAAAACCTTTCGGAGATCTTTCAAAATCTGCCAGATACAATGAGCCTGATAAGGTTGGGAAGAAAACTTATTTTCAGAATTTTGTACTTCTCAAAACAATGCCCGGAGACAATAATGTCCTTCAGCTGATCGCAAATGATGGTAAAACAACAAGAACATTGAATTTTACTGAGAATGTCGATTTCACTGTATTCGCCATGGATCCGGCAGCAGAGATCAAAGCCCCTGTTGTCTTTGCGGGTTATGCTTATAAGAATGATGAACTCAGGTACAACGATTTTGCAAAACTTGATGTAAAGGGAAAATTCATTCTTAAGCTTGCCGGATATCCCGGATTTATCTCTGAAAAATCTGAAAATCAGGAAATGTACAGGATTTCACTTAAAATGGATTCACTGTACCGGGCTCTTGGAGTTGCAGGAATTATTGAATTCAGTACTGATGCAAAAGTCGCAGGCAGGCCTGCTGTTCCTGATTTTCTTGATTCATCACCTGCCGAAGTACCGGCAAGACCTGGCAGGCCAAGAGCTTACTATTCAATACCCGGTGGCAAGCTGAATGATTCCCCGAAAAGAATTTCAGTATCTGCAAGGATTGCAAATGAACTGCTGAAGGGAACAGGCATTGATCTGAACGAGTATATTAAGAAAGCCGATAACAAGCAGCAATACACACTTAATCAGAATGTTTCAAAGGAAATCTATCTGAAGACCACAGTAAAAACCAGCCAGGTTGCCGTAAGAAATATTCTCGGATTAATTGAAGGCAGAAAAAAAGATGAATACATTGTACTTGGCGCTCACTATGACCATGTAGGAACTGGAAATGGCTATATCTGGAACGGTGCTGATGATAATGCTTCAGGCACTGCAGGTGTTATGACAATAGCAAAGGCAATAATGGAAAGCGGCCATCAGCCTGAAAAATCAATAATTATTGCACTATGGGATGCAGAGGAAGAAGGACTTTTAGGTTCAAGATACTTTACTGACAATAGCGTATGCCCCCTCGAACAGATTAAGCTGAATTTTAATTTTGACATGATCTCAAGATATGTTTCAGAAAATGAAACAAAAAAGATTACAATGACTTATAATGATAAATACCCGTCCTTCAGGGATATTACAGAGGCCAATCTGAGTAAATACGGCATTGACCTCATTGTTGACTATCAGCCATCAAACGATCCTCCCGGAGGCTCTGACCACAGATCCTTTGTTGCCAAAGGAATAACTGTGATGCGCTTCAAACCTGGTCACAGGGAGGAGTATCATCAGCCGGAGGATGAGTTTTCAACCCTTGACTGGGACATATTTGAAAAGATAGTTAAAATAAGCTTCCTGAATACCTGGCAGCTGGCAAACACCGAATGGTAATCAAATTCTATAAATAAGGAAATTATGAAGACAAGGATTTTAATTCTAATGGCACTTTTTCTGCTTCCCGCATTTGGAATAAGGCTGAATGCACAGGCAGAACCCGGTAAAAAGCTTAATGTAATAATAATAGGCGCCCATCCTGATGATCCTGACAAGGTAGCAGGTTGTGCATATAAATGGGCAAATGAAGGCAATAATGTTATGATGGTATCACTCACAAACGGTGATGCCGGCCATCAGTCAATGAAAGCTCCCGAGCTTGCAACAAGGAGAAGAGAGGAAGCCAGAAAAGCAGGCGAAGTAATTGGTATTAAATATATTACACTCGATAATCATGATGGTCAGCTGATGCCCACCTATGAAAACAGGCTCCAGGTAATCAGGATAATAAGGGAACACAATGCCGACCTTGTTATATTCCCGCGACCTTATGATTATCACCCCGATCACAGATATACCGGAACATTGGTACTTGATGCAGCCTACATGGTAACTGTCCCGACAGTTCTGCCTGAGGTTCCGCATCTCAAAAGAAATCCCATGTTTCTCTTTATGAGCGACGGTTTTATTCACCCAGAACCATTTGCAGCAGATGTTGCAATTGATATCGACGATGTTATTGAAAAGAAAATGGACATGTATCATCAGCACACATCTCAGATGTACGAGTGGCTGCCCTTCAACAGGGGAAATCTTGATGAAGTCCCGAAGGGAGAAAAGGAAAGACGCGAATGGCTTGGCAAAACAAGGAAGGGAGGGTCAGATGCGACTCCCTACAGAACAAAACTTATCGAGCTGTATGGCATGGAAAGAGGTTCTTCAGTTAATTATTGTGAAGCTTTCCAGGATTCAGGCTATGGTGTGAAACTTACAAAGGATAATATTAAAACATATTTCCCCTTCCTTAAATAGCTTCAAAAAAGTGGTCAGATGGCATGAATTTTGAATTCATAAAGAAAATTCATGCCATGAAAAAGACAATAATCATTTTGCTTGTCTCCGTTGTAGCATTGTCAGCCGGTTTCAAACCAGTTCAGGACAAGGAGGAGAAACTTTCGCGCAGTGAAAAAAAGGCTCTTAAGCAGCAACTGATAAAAGAAGCCATTGAATCAAGGCATTTTGTGATCAACCTTGAGAAGCTCTATGTATCACCTTATGGCATAATTGACCTCATACAAAGCAGGAACTATATAATAATCGAGGGAAATAAAGCAGCGATAAGAGCGGGCTATATGGGTCGCCAGAGCGGGCTGTTACCAATAGCAGGAATAAACCTTGCAGGGGAGCCTTCGGTTTACAAGATGCAAACCAACAGCGAAAAAGGCAATTACAGGGTTGAGTTTGAGGTAAACGGAACAAACGACCGCTTTCATGTAATTCTTTTTATAAGTGAAAACGGATATTGCAACGCAACAATCTCAGGTGCAAAAATCAATAATGCCCGTTATTCAGGCGATCTTAATCCGATAATCAGAAAGAAGGACGTGCCTGAACCGGATGCTATACGCTTATAAGGGCCATCTGATCTTCTACTGATAATCAAGATACTGACTGTTCATCTTTAGTTCGATGAAGTCATTCCCTGCTTCATTGTAACCATACTCGAAGCAATAACGGTACTTTTTACCTTCCGATGTTTCAATAACATGGGTGAAGAAACTGAAATTATAACCGAGGGCGAAAAGGGCATCCTTATGAATACGCAATTTCCCTTCGGCATACAGATCGGCAAGGATTCGACGGTTGCGACGTAGCAGACCATGTACATTCCGTACAAAATTATTTGAGTCGCGGTTTAGCCTGTTGTTGTAATTATTCCTGCACTGGTCGGAACAAAACTTCTTATCAGTGCGGCCACGAAGGATGCCGCCACAATCGAGACACTTTTTTTCCACAGCACTAACGTTTTGATAAAGATATAAAAAAACGTTTTCAAACGGATGGAAACGACTATAAACAATTTATAACAGGGTATAAATGTTTAACAACCGAAACACCTTCCGGGCCTGTACTAAGTTTGTTCAGAAATTAATTCTGATGTCAAACTAAAAACAAAAAGTCATGAACTCACTCAAAAACAGGGTACAGCTGATTGGTCACCTCGGAATGGATCCGGAACTCAAAACTCTTGAAAGCGGAAAAAAAGTGTCGCACTTCACTTTTGCAACTGACGACAGTTACAAAAACACTGACGGGCAGAAGGTTAATGAAACAACATGGCATAACATTGTTGCATGGAACGGCGTTGCAGAACTTACTGAGAAACATCTGAAAAAAGGCAAAAAGATTTTTCTTGAAGGAAGGATTATCTATCGCTCCTATGAGGACAAAAACAAAGTCACAAAGTACATTACCGAAATTGTGATGAATGATTTTCTGTTCCTTGATACATTGAAGAACAATGGCAAGGTTCCAGCCTCAAAGGAAGAATAGAGTCTTCGCTGCAGTGCTTAATGCAGGGACACTGTTTCAGTTCCCTGCATTTTTATTTCTTGTCCTTCTTAATCTTCTCTGCAGTTGTCAGTACCACAGACTGATCGGGCGGCATCACCTCAAGAACCTCATACAGGGCCTTGCATATCTCGCTGTAAGTAGCATGTATGCCTTCATTTTTAAGCACGAGGTCTATGTATCTTATAGATCTGTCAATCAACTTATTGTTGCTCGCCTTAACATAAGTCATTACATTACCCTGGTACCTTCCGAGACGTCCCATTATAAGGGTTGAATGAGTATTCAGTATCATCTTGAGAATAAGGTGATGACACAGTGGATCGGTAAAGGGTATCTGAAGCAGATGAGTGTTTTTCTCAAGCCTGAACTCTATTCCGGAATCAACATGTGCTATTCTGAAAATATGTTGTACAGCATGTTTTTCAGCATTTTGCCTGCGCTCAAGGACCTTTGCACTGAAATCAAAGCCCAGAAGGCGTTTCATAGAAGCTATACCACCGATATCAGGCCATTCCAGTGTCCGCGGTTTTCTCCAAAGCAGGCTGTCCCATGCTTTTGAGCTGTCGGGAGCTGAAGGCATATAAAGGTAACACAGTGAGATCTTCGGATCATTTTCGTGAATATTTTCAAAGGGATAAAGACTGAAAGTGGGTGAACGCTCAGTAGTATCTGTAATAATTGTAATTCCGAGATAAGGATCTGATTCATAAAGAAGATAGTCTCCTTTTTTATAAAATTCCGATTCACTTTCGATGAAGCCGGCTATGAATCCGATATCAGTTTTTTTCCAGTAGTCCAGAAGTTCAGATAAAACAGCTGACAACTCAGATTCTTTCTTGTCATTATATAAAAGTGCAAATCCGGCTGCGGCGAGCAATACTGTTGAAGACTGCATCCTGGTGCTTCCTGTGATGCCCATCGGTCCTACAGTCAGGTTGATTTTCTCAATCCTTTTATTTTCAATTACATTTTTCGACCGTTCAGCCACCTTGCAAAGAATATCATCAGGATTGCAATAAAGGAAGAAGGGATTCCTTCCAGACATTTTTACGGCCTCTTCAACAGCACCAATCACAATGGGAGTCTCACCCCCTTCTGTTATGCCTACAAGAAGGTCTCCATCCCTGAAGCCTGCTTCTTTAAGCTGGCGCGCACCGTATTCAGTATAGTCCTCGAAATTTTCTATCGAACGGATCAGTGCAACATCCCCTCCGGACATGAAACTGAAAACCCGGTTCTCCATTGGTAAGCCTTTGTATACCTGCCTCCATATAGTTTCGATTGTAAGAGAAAGCCGTCCGGTTGCACCACAGCCACAGAAATAAACATCTCTGCCTGCGTTGAAAGTATCTTTTATAGCATCAGCCAGGTATTTTATTTCCTTTTCTTTTCCTTTAAGAACCGTCAGTGTATTGGTATCCAGCCCTTTAAGAACTGAAACTGCTTTTACCGGATTCTCAATTGAAAGCTTTGAAAGGTTCACTGTATCAGGATGAGAAGATTCTGTGACTAAAGCGCCAAGCTTATATTGTGATGAAATTGACAGAAAATAATCTGCTTTAATGTTGGATTCCTTTGACATTTTATTCTGAATTAAAAGTTGCCAAATTTAATCTGAAGTTTTAACATAATTTAAAAAAGACAGAAGATAATATACTTTCTGTTTGTGTAATTCTCTGACATAATGAGTTACATTTGCGGTCCAGCTTATAACTTATTCTATGAAAATAAAACATTGTATTCTTCTTCTGATTATTGCTTCTACAACATGTATTTTACCGGTCAGCGGACAGCAGAATGCTTTAAATGAAGGTAAGCCTGTTGCTGAAATATTCACTGACTTTCACATCAATCTTGATGATACCACACAAACGACCGGCTTCGGGTTAAACAGGGCATACTTTGGTTATATCTATAAGGTTGATGAGCACTTTTCAGCTAACATTACAGCAAATCTGGGCAACCCTGATGACATGGTCCCCGGGACTATAAGAAGACGCTATGCCTACTTCAAGGAGGTTTCAATCAGCTGGTCAGACGACAGGATGAATGTATTTTTTGGTCTGACTGACACAAGACTTTTCAGGTTCCAGCAGCGATTCTGGGGTAAGAGATATCTTGCAAACACCTATCAGTCACTTAACGGTTATGGTTATGTTGCTGACCTTGGGCTTGCCCTTGATTATAAAATAAATGACATTCTGAGTGCTGACCTTACTGTAATGAACGGGGAAGGTTATCTTGAACTGCAGCTTGACAATAATGTAAGAAGTTCATTAGGATTAAACATAACTCCTGGTGACAATATTTTTTTCCGCATCTATGGAGATATTGAAAAGAAGCATGGAGTAAATAGTCGACCCTTATAAAGTAGCTATATTGTTGATAACTAATGATATAAGTTAATATTAATGTTTGTCAGTTTGCAGGCTTTTTGGTAGATTCGTTAA
>ERZ795055.2141-NODE-2141-length-15230-cov-5.331730_pt1 | contig 15230 bp, 19 predicted proteins | sample MGYA00375139_ERZ795055 | MGnify/ENA primary metagenome ERZ795055 (study PRJEB30184, sample SAMN05720283) | anaerobic digester metagenome | isolation source: active sludge of municipal wastewater-treating anaerobic digesters | place: USA | collected 2015-01-23 ... | reverse complement strand
GCATGAGTGTCGAAATACTGCATCTGTCTTCCGTAGATCGATGGTGATGATGTGGAAATCCCGTACGGGTTAGGATGAGTGTAGCACGCCCGCGATGCGCCGTCAACAATAAGGGCGCACGGGGTCCCGGAGGAGGTCGGAGGGTCGGAAACGGGGCTCGGAGCCCCGCCCGGGCGGCATGGCCCCGCCCGGCTAGCTATTTTGGCACACTATATCGAATTCCCCGGGAATGCGTCAATACGAGGCCGACGCGCGGGGGCCCTACATGCGGAATTCCTCGCCTAGGTAGATCCTCCTGGCCATCTCGCTGGCGAGCACCTCGTCGCGGTTCCCCGAGACGACGATGTTCCCGAGGTTGATGATGTGGGCCCGGTGGGTTATCTCGAGTGTGTCCCGGACGTTGTGGTCGGTGATCAGGACCCCGATCCCCGCCTCGGAGAGCCTGCGGACGATGAGCTTGATCTCATGGACGGCGATAGGGTCGATGCCCGCGAAGGGCTCGTCGAGGAGGAGGAACTTCGGATCGAGGGCCAGGGCCCGGGCTATCTCCGTCCTCCTCCGCTCGCCGCCGGAGAGGGTGTAGGCCTTCTGCTTCCGGATGCCGGCTATCCCGAAGCTCTCGAGCAGCCGGTCGAGGAGCTCGCGCTTGCCGCGCTCGCTCAGGTCGGCCCTCGTCTCCAGGACGGCCCGCACGTTGGCCTCGACCGAGAGCTTGCGGAAGACCGAGGGCTCCTGGGGCAGGTAGGCGATGCCGAGCCGGGCCCGCCGGTACATCGGCTGCCGCGTGATGTCGCGGCCGTCCAGGGCGACGAGGCCGGCGGTCGGGCGGATGAAGCCCACGATCATGTAGAAGACCGTCGTCTTGCCCGCCCCGTTCGGGCCGAGGAGGCCGACGACCTCCCCGGTGGACATGCTGAAGCTCGCGTCGGCCACGGCGAGCTTCTTGCCGTAGAGCTTGCGCAGGCCCCGCACCTCGAGGCTGTGGGGGGCGGCGGCTGGGGCGAGAGGCAGGGAGGGCTCGGCGAGCTCGCTCACGGCGAGGCCTCCTCGGGCTCCTCGGCCTTATCGGGCTCGTCTGCCTTGTCTGCCACCTTCCCGCTCACCTCGCCCTCGAGCCTGATCTCGTCGGTCTCGGTGTTCACCACGATGCGGGCGGCCCGGTACTCGTCCCCGTCCTTGCGCGCCGACGGCATGCCGGAGAGCTCGAGCACCTTGTCCGCCCGCCGGAACAAGGCGTACTCGGCCCGGCAGGAGAGGTCCTTCTTGAGGATGCGCACCGCCACCTGCGCCAGGGTGACCTCGGTCTCGCCGTCGTTCTCGATCCACTCGGCCTTGAGCACGAGCTCGTTCTCCTCGTCCTCGAGCATCGAGGGCCCCTGGGCCCGCGCGAGCTTGCGCAGCCGGTCGTAGTAGAGCCGCGGCGCCTCGAGCCGGATGCCGCGCTCCGAGTCGGCGACCTTCACCGAGCCCGAGCAATCGAGGTAGGCGTAGTCCTTGCCCGCGAGCTCGATCCGGTCGGCGGAGATCGAGATGCTCCCCGTGCTCACCCTCGCCCGCCCCGTGAGGAGGGTGCGCTCCTTGCCCTTGGCCAGGACGCTCTCGACGGAGTCCGCGCTGAAGGAGATCGGGTCGGCGGCCGCGGGGGGGGCGGCCAGGATCGCCGCCGCGGCGAGGGCGGCGGCGAGGAGCGCGGGAGCGGGCCTCATTCGCCCTCCTCCTCCGGGTCGGCCACGAGGCCCTCGACGCCCTCGCGGAAGGAGAAGGAGCGCCGCCGCGCGTCGGCCTCGAAGCCCGCCCCGCTCACCCGCGAGCCGTCGCCCCGGCTCACCGTCACTTTCCGGTCGAGCCGCCCCTCGAGGCGCTTCCCCTTCCCGTCCCAGCGCAGGTACTCGCCCTCGAGCACCGCGTCCTGGCGCAGCGACTCGAGGCGGACCTCCCCGGAGAGCTCGGCGTCCTCGGTCTCCGACCAGAACAGGGCCCGCTCGGCCCTCCCCCGCGAGACGAGATCCCCCGTGTCCGGGTCGTACTCGGCGAAGCTCACCCCGGTAAGCTCGGTGCGCTTCTCCTCCGCGTAGACCTCGGCCCTCGCGGCCTTGAGCTCGAAGGAGGGCGCGCCCCGGACGACGATCGTATGCTTGTAGTCGGTGAAGATGGCCGTCGGCGGCTCCCGCGCCCCCTCCTCGCCCTTGCCCGTCCCGTAGTCGAAGCTGCAGGCCGCGAGGGCCAGGGGGAGGGCGAGGAGGAGGAAGGAGGGCGGCTGGAGGGACACGGGCTCCCTAGCCCTTCTGCTCGGCGGGCCGCGCTCGGGCGGGCGAGCCGCCCGCGGCAGCCCGCGCCGCGCAGGCCCCCACGAAGGCCGCGAAGAGGGGGGCCGGCTCCCGGGGCCGGGACTTCAGCTCGGGATGGCACTGGACCCCGAGGCCCCAGGGGTGGCCCTTCCACTCGACGGCCTCGACCAGGCTCCCGTCGGGGGTCAGTGCCGAGAGCCGCAGGCCCGCCCGCTCGAGCTCGGGGCGGTAGGCGTTCGAGACCTCGTAGCGGTGGCGGTGCCGCTCCCAGACCGAGGCCTTGCCGTAGATCGAGCGGATGAGGCTCCCCTCGGAGAGGACGGACTCGCACTTGCCCAGGCGCTGGGTGCCGCCGTAGCTCTTCACGTCGACCTGGTCCTCGAGGAGGCTCACCACCGGGTGGGGCGAGTCGGGATTGAACTCGGTGGAGTCGGCGTCCGCCCAGCCGATCACGTTGCGCGCCGCGTCGATGACCATGATCTGCAGGCCCAGGCAGATGCCGAAGTAGGGAAGCCCGCTCTCGCGCGCGTAGCGCGCCGCCCGCACCATACCCGCCGAGCCCCGCTGCCCGTAGCCTCCCGGCACGAGGATCCCGTCCACGCCCGCGAAGACCTCGGCCGCGTCCGCGTCGGCCGCCTCGAGCCTGCTCGAGTCGAGCTTGACGATCTCGACGGAGGCCCCGTTCGCGATGCCACCGTGGTACAGGGCCTCCCAGACCGACTTGTAGGCGTCGGCGAGCTCCATGTACTTCCCGACGACCCCGATGCGGACGCTCCGCTCGGGCTCGCGGAAGCGGCGCACCACCTCGACCCAGGGCTTCAATTCGGCGTGCCTGCTCTCGATGCCCATCTTCTTCAGGAGGAAGGCGTCGAGCCCCTGCGCGTGGTAGATGAGGGGCACCTCGTAGATCGTCGTCTTCGCGTCGTGCCCGGAGACCACCCCCTCGAACTCCACGTTGGTGAAGCCCGAGATCTTGCGGCGCATCCCCTCCTCGATGGGCTCGGCGCCCCGGAGGATCAGGGCGTCGGGCTGGATCCCGACCTCCTGGAGCTCCTTGACCGCGTGCTGGGTGGGCTTGGTCTTGAGCTCGCCGCCGGAGACCGCCGGCACCAGGGTCACGTGCACCGACAGGGCGTTCTGCCGGCCCAGCTCGTGGATGAGCTGCCTAGCCGCCTCGAGGAAGGGGATGGACTCCATGTCGCCCACCGTGCCGCCGATCTCGACGATCGTGATGTCGACGTCGGGGTCCTTGCCCGGCTCGAGGATGCGGGCCTTGATCTCGTCGGTGATGTGGGGGATGACCTGGACCGTGCGGCCGAGGAAGCGGCCCTCCCGCTCCTTGTCGATCACCGCCCGGTAGACCTGGCCCGTCGTGATCGAGTTGGCCCGCGACAGTGGGGAGTTCGTAAAGCGCCAGTAGTTCCCGAGGTCGAGGTCCGTCTCGGCCCCGTCGTCCGTGACGTAGACCTCGCCGTGCTGGTAGGGACTCATCGTCCCCGCGTCCACGTTGAGGTAGGGATCGATCTTGACCATCCGCACGGACAGGCCGCGCGATTCCATGAGAGCGCCGATCGAGGAGGCCGCCACGCCCTTGCCCAGGGAGGAGCAGACGCCGCCCGTCACGAAGATGAGCTTCTTCATGGGTCTTCAGTATCCCGGAAGGGGCCCGGGCTGTCAATCGAGCCCCCGGCCGTGCTATCCTCGGGCCGTGGACTACACGATCCGCCTCGAGGCCGACGGGGACGACGGCTACTTCACCGTCCGCTGGTCCCCCATCGCCAAGGCGGACAAGTACGAGATCGCGCGGGGGGCCCCCGCCATCGGCGGCATCGTCGAGCTCTACTACATGGACGAGAAGGGCAAGCTCAACCTCTTCTGCCTCCAGCGCTCCTGGTACGGCGGCATCAGGGCCATGGCCCGGGAGCGCTGCGACGCCTCCATCGAGAAGGACCCCTACCGCCTCTCCATCCTCGTCAAATGGCGCGACCGCATCTACTACCGCTGGACCAACAGCGAGTCCAAGCGCGACATGGACGACGTCATGTTCTTCTTCCTCGAGACCTACTCCCCCGGCTCGGGCGCCGTCGAGAGCTCGGGCCGCTTCGAGCGCATCCACGTCAAGGAGATCGACGCGGACAAGCTCGTCTCCGTCTAGGCCGGCCCGGAAGGCCCCGCCGCTTCCCCCTAAACCCTCCCCCCTCCCCCGCCGACAATGGAAAGGCAGGAGGGCCCGAGTACCGTGATCCGAGGACTGTATACCGGCGCGAGCGGCATGACCGCCCAGCAGATCCGCCTGGACGCCCTGTCGAACAACCTCGCCAACGTCGACACCTCTGGCTACAAGCGCGACGTCGCCGTCCACAAGGCCTTCGCCCAGCTCCTGCTGCGCCGCACGGGCGACGACGGCGTCTACCGCACCCCCTTCGGCTCGGCCGACCGGGCCCCCGTCGTCGGCGCGATCGGCACCGGCGTCGAGACCAACGAGCTCTTCACCGAATTCGAGCAGGGCGCGCTCAAGGAGACCGAGAGCGACTTCGACCTCGCCCTCGACGGGAAGGGCTTCTTCTGCGTCCAGACCCCCCAGGGCGAGCGCTACACCCGCTCGGGCGACTTCATCCTGGGCAAGGAAGGCTACCTCGAGACCAAGGGCGGCTATCCCGTCCTCGGCGAGGCCGGCCCCATCCGCGTCAAGGCCAACAACTTCCAGATCGACAAGGACGGCAACCTCTTCGTCAACCGCCGCTACCAGGACGATCCCTTCTCCCTGGTCGCCCGCGAGGAGAACACCTGGGACCAGCTGGAGAAGCTCGACACCCTGAAGCTCGTCGGCTTCGGACAGGACCGCTACATCGCCAAGCAGGGAGCCAACCTCTGGCGCTCGACCGAGGAGTCGGGCGAGGCCGCCGTCCTGGGCGCCGGCTCCCGGCCCAAGGTCCTCCAGGGCTTCGTGGAGGCCTCCAACGTCAACCCCGTCCTCGAGATGGTGCGCATGATCGAGGTCAACCGCGCCTACGAGGCCAACCAGAAATCCATCCAGTCCGAGGACTCCATGCTCGGCAAGCTCTTCGGCGAAGTGATCCGCGTCTAGGCGCGGCGGAGGAATAAGGAATGGTACGGAGCCTATGGTCGGCGGCGAGCGGCATGATCGGCCAGCAAGCCAACATCGACACGATCTCGAACAACCTCTCGAACGTCAACACGCCCGGCTTCAAGAAAGTCCGCGCCGACTTCGAGGACCTCATCTACCAGACCACCCGCGTCGCCGGCACCCCCGCCACCGAGGACACCGTCGTCCCCGTCCCCGTCCAGATGGGCCACGGCGTCAAGCTCGCCGCCACCCAGCGCCAGTTCCTCCAGGGCGCCCTGCAGAACACCGAGAACCTCTCGGACCTCGCCATCCAGGGCGACGGCTTCTTCCGCATCATGCTCTACGACGGCAGCTACGGCTACACCCGCGACGGCTCCTTCAAGATCGACTCGAACGGCCAGTTCGTCACCTCGAACGGCTACAAGCTCATGCCCGAGCTCGTCCTGCCCCAGGGCTTCATCCCCGAGACCCTCTCCGTCTCCCAGGACGGCCGCGTCAACGTGAAGGTCCCCGGCCGCGACGATCCCATCGACGTCGGCCAGCTCGAGCTCTACCGCTTCCCCAACCCCGCCGGCCTCACCGCCGTCGGCGAGAACCTCTTCAAGGTCTCCAACGCCTCCGGCGACAGCATGGCCGGACGCCCCGGCTTCGACGGCATGGGCAAGACCATCCACAAGTTCCTCGAGATGTCCAACGTCTCCGTCGTCCGCGAGATGGTCAACATGATCGTCGCCCAGCGCGCCTACGAGTTCAACTCCAAGGCCATCCAGACCTCGGACAACATGCTCTCCACCGCGACCAACCTCAAGCGGTAGGCCGCGTTAGTCGATAGTTTGTAGGTAGGGGGGGAAGCCTCCCCCTCGCTCCGGCCCGGCTCATCGCCGGTCCTCCGCTTCCCCCTCTGCGGGGGCATCCGCCCCCGCAACGCCCCCGCAACGCCCCCGCGGCGCCGCGCAAGGAGAGCAGCATGAACGTATCCGACCTGGCCGACCTCTCCTACCGCTACCGCGACGTGAAGCCCCCCGCCGCCCGGGCCCAGGTGCAGGGCACGGGCGCCCGCGTCGCCGACGGCCGCGCCGTCGACCGGAAGAGCGACCTGTTCAAGCAGTGCCGCGAATTCGAGTCCATCTTCGCCAAGATGATGCTCAAGGAGATGCGGGCCAGCGTGGACAAGTCGGACAGCCTCCTCTCCGGCGGCTGGGCCGAGGACATCTTCCAGGACATGCTCGACGACGAGCACGCGAAGTCCATGGCCGAGACCGCGGGCCTGGGCATAGCCGAGCTGCTCTACCGCCAGCTGGCCTAGCTCCCGAGCCTCCCCACGAGGAGCCGGAGGGCCTCCTCCCTCCCCAGAGGATCCCCGACCCGTATCTCCACCTCGGGCCAATCCTTGAAGACCTCCTCGAGGAAGGCGGCGATCGAGCGCATCGCCCCGCTCCCCCAGGCGGCGGCCTCGCCCGCGACGGCGCCGATCAGCTTCGCCTCCCGCTCCTCGCCCTCCTCGAGCATGAAGACGTCGACCGCCTCGCATTCGACCTCGCTCCCCGCCTCGAGCCGGCGTTCCGAGACGACGAAGCAGTCGAGGCACTCCTCGCCCGCGGCGCCGCTGCCGAGGACGAAGCCGTAGGCGTAGGGATAGGCCGCCCGGAGCTTCCGGCTGCCCTCGAGGCGCAAGATCGCCTCGTCGTAGCGGTACCTGGTATCGGAGCCCCGCTCGGCCTCGATGAACACCCGCACGAGCCGCCTCCTTTCCAGCGCGACGCGATAGGCGATCCCCGCTCCCTGCCCGCCTCGCTCAGCCGTCCAGGCAGATCGAGGTCTCGAAGGCCACTCGGGCGCGGCCGCTGATCTTCACCAGCCGAGGCTCGCCCCCGGGGCTGAAGACCTCCACCCCCATATAGCCCTTCCGGCCGATCGCCTCGCCCTGGGTGATGGCGAAGCGCGTGCCCTCGGCCCTCGCCTCGAGGCGCCCATACCGGGTCAGGTAGGCTCCCAGCGGCCCGTTGGCGTTGCCCGTCACCGGGTCCTCGTCGATGCCGATGGCCGGCGCGAACATCCTCCCGCTGGCGAGGATCCCTTCCTCCCGCGCATCCAGGGTGAAGGCGTAGAACCCGTTGCAGCCGATCCTCGAGCTCAGGCCCCGCAGGACCTCGGCCCTGATGGCGATCCCGTCCAGCGCCTCCTTCCGGCGCATCGGGACGAGTACCTTGGCATGCCCCGTCGAGACGATCTGGATCGGCAAGGAGCCCTCGATCTCCTCCTCGCCCATGCCCAAGCCCTCGAGCAGCGTCGCCCGCTCGGGGCCGCCCAAGACCGCCCCGAACTCGACGGCCGCCTGGGTCATGACGATCCGGAGGTCCCCCTCCTCAGGCAGGATCTCGACCGGCAGGATGCCAGCCTTCGTCTTCTGGCGCAGCGTCCCCCTCGAGATTCCCCGCTCCCGCGCGTAGACGTAGTGGGCGGCGACGGTCGCGTGCCCGCAGATCGGCACCTCCCTCGTCGGCGTGAAGAAGCGGACCTGGATATCGTAGCCATCGCCGCCCTCCCCGACGACGAAGGCCGTCTCGGACTTGTTCATCTCCCGGGCGATGCGCCGCATCAGCGGCTCGTCGAGCCCCCCGGCATCGAGGACCACGCCCGCCGGGTTCCCCCCGAAGAGCTCCGTCGTGAAGGCGTCGACCTGGAACACGCGCAGCCTCATGCCCGCTCCCTCCCGATAGCAGATCCGCCGCCCCGCGACCCATCGCAGGGCGCCCCCGGCGCCGCGTATCGCCCGCCGGCTACCGGGCAGCGTGGCATTATAGGGCGGAAAAGCCGCCCGGGCAAAAAAAAAACTTCCCCGAAGGGAAGCCCGTCGTCGACGGAAACGGAGCGGATCAGGACTCGGAGAACTCGAGGCCGAGCAGGAGGTACTCCTCCGCGACGCCGTTCGCCTTATAGAAGCGTATGGCGTCCTCATTCCCCCGCATGACGCCGACCTCAACCTCGTCCATACCCTCCCGCCTCGCCTCGTCGATGCAATGCCGAAGGAGGCTCGTACCGATCCCCGCGTCTCTGCTTTCCCGCGCTACGATCAGCTCGTTGATCAGGGCCGTTCCCTTCTTGTGGTAGACGCTCCGATAGTTGACCACCGAAACGAAGCCGAGCACCCGCCCATCCCGCTCGAACACGAAGTTCCTGTACATGCCGTCGTGCCGCCGCATGAAGTCGTAATGCTCGTAAACCGCCTCCATGGACAGCTCCTGGTCCTCGCCCAAGGACTCATTAAGCTGTCCGAGCAAGTCGACGACGGCGGGAATATCGTCCCTGATCCACGGGCGTATCGGCATATGCAGCTTCTCCTTATGAGGCCTCGGCAGTTCTCGCGCTATACTGGCCGATCATCCAACCATGCGCATGGCCGCGTCAAGGAGGCGAGAACACAATGGGCGCTTTGCAAACCAGGATGGGAAACTACATGAAGGTACGCGGCTATTCCGAGCGATCGATCAAGCTCTACACCATGTGCCTGCGGGTCTTCACCCGCCATCATCGGACATCGCCGCTCGCGGTCTCCGCGCAGCGGATAGAGAGCTTCTTCCTCCACCTGCGCGAGGAAGGACGCAGCGATTCCACCATCCGCATCTACTACGAATCGCTCAAGCTCTTCTATACGATGGTCGGCATGAGGGAGCGCCTCCCCCCCATCCGCATCGGCCGCTCGGCGAGCGCCATCCCGTACATACCCAGCCGAGCTCAAGTGCTCTCGCTCCTCCGCGCCTGCTCGAGCTTGAAGTTCAGGACCCTTTTCTCCTTGATCTATTCCGCTGGCCTTCGTGTCTCCGAAGCGGCGAACCTGCAGCTCGCCGATATCGACCTCGAGCGCCGCGTGATATTCGTGCGGAACGGCAAGAACAAGAAAAACCGCTATACGATCCTCGCCGAAGCCGTCCGGCCGATGCTCGAGGATTACCTCAGCGTCTACCGGCCGTCGACCTATCTGTTCTATAGAAACCGGGACATCACCGAGCCAATCTCGACAAGCCACATACAGAGGACCTTCGCCAAACTGGTCGAAGAGAGCGGCGCGCACGGGGACGTGCGCGTGCACACCCTGCGCCATTGCTTCGCTACGCACCTGCTGGAGCAGGGTACCAGCATCTTCTACATCATGCACCTGCTCGGGCATTCGAACATACAGACGACCATGGTCTACCTGCACATGCGAGAGCTTTCGAGCCTCAGCATCCGATCCCCTCTAGATCACGATGGGTCAAAGCCGGTATACAGCCATCCCGCCTCGACCTTCAGCCTGCAGTCGGCTTGAAGCCCAAGCGGCCATGCCGAAGGGCCACTTCGAAGGAAGCGGCGGCGAAGCCAATGCCAAGCTCTTCCATACGGCGGCGAGCAGGTCCCGGGGAGATGCGCCGCCGTCCATGCGCCGAAAGCTACGCGGCGTCGCCGCGGCGCCCGTCCAGCGATCGCTTCGAGCGCCTCCTCGATACCAAGCGATGCCGCGTTCCCGCAGCGGCCAAGGGAGGGGACCTGGCGCCCCGGCCCTTGGCGCGCATCCCCGCTTTGCGTAGTAGGTGCTGGCCATAGAGCAGCACCATGATGGCGAGGAATAGCGGATCGAATCGAACCGATACTTCCCATACGACCGCGACGGGCACGGCATCGCGGGCGTCGACATCGCCCGAGGATAGCCAACTCGCTTTTACCTGAAATGTACTTTTTTATTTCTCATACTGATCATAGTAAAATACAAATGCAAGCAAACTCCATCGGAGGTAATAAACACTGGACGCTTAGGTAGAAGCAACTCCGTTTCGACCATATGCCATGCTGTATACTGCCGCTACAGGATTCAACACCGACAATAATCATCAAACGAGCATAAAAGTCCGTATCTCCTCGGAAGCAAACTCAAATATCTCCGGAGTAATAAGTTCACCAACGCTGAAACCACAACGCCGCCAGGATCGCTGATCGCAGGATTCCCTTCGAGCGAGCGCATCTCGTTCTAGTACCTGCCAGCGCCTGCGGACCACAAGGAGCTATCAGGTGCCATCTCGCTTTTAAAATACCCATGTCTCCATGGCAATCCCAAAACAATCTTGCGCGCTATATCCTCAAATGGTTAAAAGCTTCTCATCATCCTTGAGTATTTTTGTTAATCCTTCCCCCCAGTATTTTACTTCAACTCCCATTCCCAGCAGCGATTCTGTCGTTCCCAATGAATCGCTACAAGCCTTGCATGCAGACACCTTCACTCCGACATGAATCAGTTCCTTGATGTCATTTCGCACCAACTCAGATGCTACTGCGAGCCCAGCTGTTGATCCCCAAATTATCACCGTGACATTGTCCCACCAATGGTTTATCTTCGAGTTTTTTGCATACATGGAAACCATTTTATCGAACATAATCGGGTCTGAGTTCGTCCAAAGAATAGAGAGCGTGGACATTGATTACCTCCTCCCCAATATACTGGCATGAGGCTCGCTAGGATTTCCCTTGCGCGCCTTGACGCGCCAGGTCAACATGCCCAACGCAAGCCGCCGCCGTGGCGGGTAATTCACACAAGCATAATCATGCGGTTTTAGCTATAAGCAGGTGATTCGGATCGAAACGATTGTCAGGCATCGCTTCTCACCCTTTTCCCCAGCCTATAGGCCTCTCGGTAATACTGTTTATTGTATCTCATCCGGTTTTGCTTCATTACCCGTTCATCTTTGCGCAATCTAGCAACAATTCTTTCAAGCTCCGTTGCTTCTTTCTGATCCGCCAAGTATTTCAGATACTGCAATTCAAGATCATCACTTTGCTTCAGGTCCATGAATTCTTGATACTTGGCTTTTACAGCTTCCTTTTCGTTTTCCTTCTCAAAAATCAGCAGATACAGGGCGTTTTCGTTCTTGTTCTTGAACAATGCTTCACCGCCATTCCTTAATTGCTCTAGATACCCGCGAGCCTGCTCATAAGCGCCCAAGTAATAGTGGCTTAAAGCTACTTTATACAGAATCTCAGGATCATCCCTAAAAACACCAGTATTTTGAGACTGATAAATACCGAGCGCTTCTTCATAGCTGCCATTAGCCAGCAATGCATCAGCATATTCGACCATGTTTTTATGCGTCGATGAGTATTCGGCCTTCTGTCTTAATACTTCCATCTTCTGATTTGGCTTCATAATGCTGACTAAGCTGTCGTGAAGCGAATACATCCTTCCTCGCGAAAATACTTCTGGCGCAACTTCAATGAGCAGATACGCAACACCGCCCGCATAAGGGATCATTATTAGTATCCAAACCCAGGTAGTACTTCTGCCCGTCTTGAAAATATGAATAATACAGAGCAATTGCAGTAAATACGGAGCGAGTAAAACCGCATAGCGCGCCATCAGCTAATCCTCCAGCCTCAGTATATCGCTTTACATGCATTCATAGCATACCTGGCCATAGAATCGTAACCAGCGATCAATCTGCACGAATGCTTTGCAGATCGCATGACAAAACGCCGGATCACGTTAAGCGATTGCAGGAAAACTCAGATTCTCGCAAAAAACGCAAAGATTTGGCCCGCACAGGACCACGAGCCTTGTTTGGTCCCCATTCCGTAATGTGAACAGAATCTGCTCAGAAGCACCCACAACCCTACCAGGATGAAGATGCCTCATGTCCTCACATCGCATCAGAGGCGACTCCATGCCTTCGATTACCCAAATGACTAGGACGATCCCCCGAACCCTCTACCAAGGACTCCACCGCAGCCTCCGTCCACCGTAGTAGTATAACGCGACTATCGCCGATGAGCTCGTCGCAGCACGCACGACCCATCGAGGGCTGGAGCGCCCTGAGATCCTGCTCGGGCTCCACTAGAGCCAGGAGCAGGCTTTTTTGCTACTTTGACGCCATAGGGATGCCCTACCCCAGCATCCAGTTCCCCTATCGCTGGGTCCACTACGATGGGCGCCACGGCACTTCGCTTTTCCGCGACCTTAGGGTCAGCCCAAAACGTTTCCGAAAACGATATGGAAGCTATGACTCTAGCGACATGTTCTCGATAAACGACTCATCTCGGAACGCCTGTCCGCCACCATTGATCGATTCGTATACAGCCGCCGTGCGGCCGATACCGTCAAGAATAAGGATCACCATCCATGAGCCTGCGCCCGTGTCGGACGGATGACCGGCACGGCCAGGCTGGCAATGCCTCCCAACGCGGCCGCTCCGCTCCCTTCTTCGGCATTGATCGGGATCTTCGAGTTTGAACCGGAACGGCTAGAGACGACTACCTTTGCTAGCGGGATGGAAATGCATTCATACTACGAGCAAGATCAAAGCTTCCAGAAAACGAGCTAGACCACGAACATCTTCATGCACTGATACGTAAACCCGACGAGAGCTTTTGGCCTTCTGCATCTCCAGTACATTCGTACGTATATCCCTGCAGTTGGAGGTGATCGGAAGCTCGCCTCCGTCTGCGCTCAGCTCAACCGACGACCCAGGTAGCGCCTTGGCTTCCATTCCCCGCGAGAGGCCCATGATGGCTAATCATAGATTCTACCTCGGGTGTTCGGTTCTTCTCGAACCACATTACTCAATTGTATAATAGTCCCCGAATACTTCAAATCCAAACGGCACCAAAAAAGCGCTATTCCCATCATTCAGAAAGCGTTGATAGCATTTTACTCTATCAACTGACTCTTTCCAGACCTTGCCGGATCTTCGTAAAACCAATATACGTTTCTGCAAGAAACATTCTAGCCATTCCTGCTCCGCGACCTGTATTCCTATTCTACCTTTCTCAGCTAGCGTTGATCCGCAGATGCTCTTGCATCCATCAACCCCATGCTGGACACATGTATCATATATTTGCCCCAGCGTTATTGGTAATCGCGCTCCTAACTCTTTGAAAATCTGAACAGCAGGATCCCAATAAAGCATATCACATGTGTGTTGTTGAGCCTCCATGAAAAGTCGGTCATCAATGCACATCCTAAAATCATCGATAAACTTTTCCAATCCATCTACGCAAGCATTCAATCCATCGTCAGTATGCTCCATCTCGTCAATTTGAATAAACGCATCAATGTATTTTACTAATCTATTCCCTGGATTTAGCCTCTGGTACTCTTTCAAAAAAAGCGTCCCATCGTATGTCCCACTTGTCAATCCGAAAAAACCGAATGTAATGCCTCTTCCATCATGGATGTTTTCGGCATAATCGTATTGCAATATGGTAGAGCCATTTTCGAATACTGCGGTTATTTTTTGGATAGTTGCTTTATTCTGTTCAATATAGTTGTTCTGTGAATACGCAAAACTCGTCATAAGTGATAGCACAATTGATACGACACTTGTTTTCTTCACACTAGTGCCCTCTACTACTCTAGTTTGTGCGCATTGGCTCGTCCAATCGAGATTTGCTCAACCCGTGGACTGATGCTGATGCGCAATCCTCATTGAGTAGACCGAAGCGGGTTTCGTGATAGACCGTGTTGCCCGGACTATACGATTGCTAGACAGCGCGGTTTCAGCCAACAAAAGCGAAGATATAGCCTAAGAATAGAAGCGATAGTACGAACATCCTTCCGCTGCCAAGGGAAAGGTATAGTGTCCCCCTCTTTGTTCAGACCAGAGATACTGAGCGAGGAAAGAGGATATGGCGGAGCAGCAGCGATGGACGGCGAATCGCAAGTCCGAGGTGATACTCCAGGTCCTGCGCCAGACCACCACGGTCATCGACGTGGCCAGGCAGAATGACCTGACCCGAGCGAGGTCCAAGAATGGGTCGATACCTTCCTTAAGGCCGGCGAACAGGGATTAAAGGCACGAGCTCCAGGAGCCGTCGCCCAGGCCGAGCAGGAGATCAAGGCTACGATCGGCGATCTCTACGTCGAGAACGCGATCCTAAGAAAAGCAAAGGACTTGTGGGGGAACTCAGAGGAGACCGAATCCTGCCCCTGCAAGGCCAGCTGCGCGAAGACAGGATTCGGGCGAGCATCAGGACCATCTGTTCGGTGCTCGGATACAACCGCTCAAACGTATACTACGCCCCCAAGCCGGAATCGAAGAAGGCCATTCCGGAGGATCCGCAGCTGGTTGAGGCCATCCGAGATGTAATCGAGCGCTCCCCGGAATATGGTACACGGCGGATTACCGCGGTGCTCCGGAGGGAGCGGAAGACGAACATCAACCGAAAAAAGGTCCACAGGATCGTCAAGGAGCAGGGCTGGCAGCGTTGGAAGCGTCCCTATGGCACTCGGCCTCGTGCGAGGGGCTCGAAAAGCGAGGCTCCCCAGGCGAACAGCCGCTGGGCGATCTATATGACCCATGTGCTCACTCAGAAAGACGGTTGGTGCAACTTGGTGGCCCTTATCGACTGCCATGACCGCTACCTGGTCGGCTGGCGGTTCTCGAAGTCAGGCAAGGCCGGACTTTCCGCCGGCGCCTTGGAAGATGCCTTGATCCGAGAGAAGATAGTCCCTGGGAGTCATGGACTGTGTCAAGGTCGGTTTCGTTTTGCCGGTTTTAGTCGGTTTGAATTTGCCGGTTTCCGCCACTTACTCGAAGACGTAAGTGCCCGTGTTCGCGGCGCCTACGCGCAGCCGTTCCTTCATCCGGTATGAGTCCGCTTTCAGGCTGACGGCATGAGCGTGGTGCAGGAGCCGGTCGAGCATGGCGGTGGCGACTGCCTCGTCGGACATCAGCTCCGCCCATTTAGCGAAGGTCTTGTTCGACGTCATCACTATGGATCCGGTCTCGTAGCGGGCATTGATGAGCTGGAAAAACACATGGACCTGCTCCGGGGTAAGCGGTATGTGCCAGGGCCAATGGGACAGTCATGAATTTCAACTAGTGTAGATTCCC
>ERZ795055.2137-NODE-2137-length-15240-cov-21.320250_pt1 | contig 15240 bp, 13 predicted proteins | sample MGYA00375139_ERZ795055 | MGnify/ENA primary metagenome ERZ795055 (study PRJEB30184, sample SAMN05720283) | anaerobic digester metagenome | isolation source: active sludge of municipal wastewater-treating anaerobic digesters | place: USA | collected 2015-01-23 ... | reverse complement strand
CCCGCCACCGCCATGCGTCAGTACGAAGACTTCATGCGCCACGTCTACACGACGGGCGTGACCAAGACCGACCGCACGGGCACGGGCACGCGCTCGGTGTTCGGCCACCAGATGCGCTTCAACCTGGCGGAGGGCTTCCCGCTGGTGACCACCAAGAAGCTGCACCTGCGCTCGATCATCCACGAGCTGCTGTGGTTCCTGAAGGGCGACGCGAACATCGCCTACCTGCGCGACAACAAGGTCACGATCTGGGACGAATGGGCCGACGCCCAGGGCAACCTCGGGCCGGTGTACGGCGTGCAGTGGCGCTCCTGGCCCACGCCCGAGGGCGGGCACATCGACCAGATCGCGCAGGTGCTGGCGCAGATCAAGAGCAACCCCGATTCGCGCCGGCTGATCGTCTCGGCCTGGAACGTGTCGGACATCCCGAAAATGGCGCTGCCGCCCTGCCACCTGCTGTTCCAGTTCTACGTGGCCGAGGGCAGGCTCAGCTGCCAGCTCTACCAGCGCAGCTGCGACATCTTTCTGGGCGTGCCCTTCAACATCGCGAGCTACGCGCTGCTCACGCACATGGTGGCGCAGCAGTGCGACCTGGCCGTGGGCGACTTCGTGTGGACCGGCGGCGACTGCCACATCTACGCGAACCACTCCACGCAGGTCGAGGAGCAGCTCGCGCGCGAACCGCGGCCCTACCCGCGGCTGGCGATCCATCGCCGGCCGCCCTCGATCTTCGACTACGCCTTCGAGGACTTCGAGATCCTGGGCTACGACCCGCATCCCCACATCAAGGCGCCGGTGGCGGTCTAGCTAGGGCCCACATGCGACTGCTGATCCTCGGCAACTCGGGCAGTGGCAAGACCACGCTGGCGCGCGCGCTGGCGGCCCGGCTCAATTCGCCGCGGCTGGAGCTCGACGAGATCGTCTGGGAGGCCGGCGCGGTGGCCGAGCCTCGGCCCGAGCAGGCCGTGCTCGCCGACCTCGACGCCTTCCTGCGCGGGCAGCCGCGCTGGATCCTCGAGGGCTGCTACGGCGAACTCGCCCGCCACGCCCTGCCGCGTGCCGACGCGCTGGTCTTCCTCGACCCGGGCCTCGAGGCCTGCCTCGCCAACGCCCGGGCGCGGCCTTGGGAGCCCGAGAAGTACGACCGTCCCGAGGATCAGGCCGCGATGCTGCCGGGGCTGCTCGCCTGGGTGCGCGAGTACTACGAGCGCGGCGACCAGAGTTCGTGGTCGGCGCACCATGCGCTGTTCGAATCCTTCAGCGGGCGCAAGCTGGTGCTGCACTCGCTCGACGGCGCGGCCGGCCGGCTGCTCGAGTGGCTCGCGCAGGAGCGCGGCGCCTGAGCCGCGCGCGGTGACCCGCCCATGAGCCTCCTGACCCTGATCGTGGCGCGCGCCCGCAACGGCGTGATCGGCCGCGGCAACCAGTTGCCCTGGCGCCTGCCCGAGGACCTGGCGCATTTCAAGCGCACGACCATGGGCCGGCCCATCGTCATGGGGCGCAAGACCTGGGAATCGATTGGCCGCCCGCTGCCCGGCCGGCGCAGCGTGGTGGTGTCGCGCGACCCGGGCTACGAGGCCCCCGGTGCCGAGGTGGTGAGCAGCATGGCGGCGGCCCTCGCGCTCACCGCGGCCGAGCCCGAGGTGTTCGTGATCGGCGGGGCGCAGATCTACGCCGCCGCCTTGCCCCTGGCCACGCGCATCCTGCTCACCCAGATCGACGCCGACTTCGAGGGCGATGCGCACTTTGCCGCGCCCGACCCTGCCGTCTGGCAGGAGGTCGGCCGCGAGCACCACGGGCCGGCCGCCGAGCGCCCCTGGGGCTTCGACATCGTGACCTACGAGCGCCGCCCGGCGCCCTGAGCCGGCACCGCGCCGCGCCGGGCGCTCCCCCGGCCGTGCCCGCGCTAGTCAGCCCCTGGCCTCAGCTTGGCCAGAAATGAGTTGTGTTTTTGATCCAACGCCGTGTGCGGTATGCAAGCCTGCCCATAAGATCGCGCCTTCCCGCATCGTGTCCACTGCGGCGCGGGCTTTTTCGGGGCGACCTTGGTCGCCCCGTTTTCTTTTGGGCCTGGCCGGGGGGGCGCGCCCGGGGGAACGGTCTGTCCGCAATTGGCAAGCCGCCGCCGGCAAGCGGCTATAGAGTCCCGGGGATCTGCCGCTCGCCGCGTTGGGCTGGCTCCCTGCACTCCGCCCCCGAAAGCCGTCCCTCATGCTTCGCGCCAGGAACCCTGCCCCACGCCGGCCGATGCACAGCGCGATGCGCCGCTGGCGCGCGCTGCCGGCGCTCGCGGCGGCGGCCTTGCTGGCCGCGTGCGCCACGCGCCCCGTCAACCCTCCGATCAAGCAAGCAGAGCCCGAGCGGGGCTACAGCTTCACGGCGCGCACGAGCGGGCAACGCCCGCCCGATCTGGTCGTATTGGCGTTCTCGGGCGGCGGCACGCGGGCAGCGGCCTTTTCTTACGGCACGCTCGAAGCCCTGCGTGCCATCCCCCAGCCCGCTTCGTCCGGGCGCGGTGCGGGCACGCTGCTCGACGCGGTGAGCGTGATCACGGGCGTGTCCGGCGGCAGCTTCACCGCCCTGGCCTACGGTCTGTACGGCGAGCGGCTGTTCGAGGACTACGAGCAGCGCTTCCTCAAGCGCGACGTCGAGGGCGAACTGCTCAGACGAGTCCTGCAGCCGATCAACTGGGGGCCGCTGTCGTCGACCGCCTGGGGGCGATCCGAGCTCGCCGCGGACTACTACGACGAGATTCTGTTCAACGGCGCGAGCTTCGGCGAACTCGCCAAGCGTCCCGGCCCCATGATCGTGGCCGCCGCCACCGAGATCACCACCGGCGAGCGCTTCTACTTCACGCAGACCATGTTCGACGTGCTCTGCTCGAACCTGTCGGAGGTGCGCTTGGCGCGTGCCGCGGCCTCGTCCTCGGCGGTGCCGGTGCTGTTCTCGCCCGTGACCTTCAACAACTACGGCGGTTCGTGCGACTTCACGCTGCCGGTCTTGATCAGTTCCGGCCAGGCAAGGGACGTGGGCGCCTCGCGCGCCGCATCGCGCTCACGACGCGAGGTCCAGAACCTGCTTGCCTATCGCGACGGGCAACAGCGCCCCTACCTGCACCTGGTCGACGGTGGCGTCTCGGACAACCTGGCCACGCGCGAGGTCCAGGCGATCCTCGACGAAGTGGAAGCACGCAGCGTGTCTGGTCTGCCCACCAACTTCGAGGGCACGCGCAGCCTGGCCATCATCGTCGTCAACGCCATGCCCAAGGCCAAGCTGCTCTGGGACCGCCGCGAGTCGGCGCCGGGCAGCGTGGATGTGCTGCTGCAGGCCACCGGCGTGCCGATCGACTTCTACTCGTACGAGTCGATCGAGCAGCTGCGCGACACGGCGGCGCGCTGGCGTGCCGCGCGAGCGATGCGCGCCTCGGGCAAGCTGCCCCAGGACCCCGCCTTCGTGGCCGAGCAGCGCATGCCCGACATCGATCTGCACGTCATCGAGGTCGCCTTCGATCAGCTGGCGGACCCGGCCGAGCGCGACTACCTGCTGCAGTTGCCCACCTCGTTCGCGCTGCCGGCCGAGGCGGTCGATCGCCTGCGCGCCGCCGCGGGCGTGCTGCTGCGCCAGTCACCTGATTTTCAGACCTATCTGCGCTACCTGCAGACGCCGGCGCGCGCCCGCTGAAGCGGACCGGCCACGCTCCCACCATGACGCCACTGAGCTTCTCCGTCCTGTGCTTCGCCTTGCTCCTCGGGGCGATCGCGCTCGGCCAGTGGCTGCGCTCGCGACTGCCCGGCGAGCACCTGAGCGCGGGCTCCGAGGCCGCGGTGCGCGCCGCGGTGGGCCTGCTCATCACCCTGACCTCGATCGTGCTGGGCTTCACCGTGGGCGGGGCGCGGGCCTACTACGACTCGGTCGAGACGAGCTTCACCACCCTGGCGGCGCAGTCGCGCGGGCTCGATCGGACGCTCGAGCGCCTCGGCCCCGAAGCCGCCCCGGCGCGCATGCTGCTGCGCCAGGCGGCCGGATCGGCGGTGCGGGTGGCCTGGCCAGGGCACGTCACGCGCCTGCCCGAGGTCCCTCCCGGAGAGGGCGTGGCGCGTCTGGAGCAGTTGCAGGATCGCCTCTTCGGCCTGCGCTTCGAGGCGCCGCGCGAACAGGCACTGCTGGTTCAGGCACTGCAGCAGCTGCGCGTCATGCTCGACGAAACGGGCCGGGTCTTCGAGCTGGCCGCGCCCCGCGTGCAGCGCCCCCTGGTGCTGGCGCTGGCCTGTTGGCTGGTGTGCATCTTCCTGGGGCTGTCGATGCTCGCGCCCGGCACGCCCACGGCGATCGGGGCGCTCACGCTGGGGGCGCTAGCCGCAACCGGTGCGATCCTGCTGACGCTCGAGTATTACGATCCGCTGCGCGGCCTGGTGGCGATCTCGCCCGAGATCCTCGAGCAGGCCTTCGCATCCCAGCCGCCGGTGGCCCGATGAAGCACGCGGCCTGCCCGGACCCGATCGACCCGACCGCAGCGGTGCGCAAGCCCGGCGGATCGGAGCAAGTAGCGTGCGTGTCCTTACCGGCACGCGAGGTACGATGTATCCACCCAGCCCGACAGGGCACTTCAACCGGAGATGATCGAGATGAACAAGAAGCTGCTGCTGGTCCTGGCCGTGCCTGCCGCCTTCGTGGCCGGGGGCGCCGCGTTCGCGCAATACCCCATCCTCGACGCAGCGGCCAGCCGCGTCGTGCAGAAGTACCAGAGCTCGACCTGCGAGCAGCTTTGGGAGGCGCGCAGCCAGCCCAAGTCGCCGCGCGAGCAGGAACTGATCAACCTGCTGCGCAATGATCCTGCCGCGCGCACCGAGTTCATCAACCGCATCGCCGCCCCCGTGGCCAACAAGATGTTCGAGTGCGGCATGATTCCCTGATCCCAGAACGCGGGGCGGGCTCGCGCCCGCCTCTGCCCCTTACGTCCGAGGCGCACTCCGTGCGCTGCCGCCCCGGACGCCCGGTCGCGCGCACGACAGAGTGAAACCATGCCCCACCCCGCTTTGCGCCTGATCGTCCCGCTGCTGCTGGCCAGCGCCAGCCTTGCCTGCGCGGCCACGACGACCAAGCCGCCGGCCGCCAAGCCCGCCGCGCCGGCTGCACCGGTCTACAAGATGGAAGTCGAGCCGCGCGCCATGGACCTGCTCAAGGCCATGAGCACCCGGCTGGCCGCCGCCCAGTCGCTGTCGTTCACGGCGGTGGTGGGCTACGAGTTCCCCAGCCGGCTCGGCCCGCCCATCGTCTACACCACCCGCTACGACGTGGCCATGCAGCGCCCCGACCGCCTGCTCGTGCTCACGCTGGGCGACGGGCCGGTGTCCGAGTTCTATTACGACGGCAAGCAGATGATCGCGTTTGCGCCCGCCGAAGGCCTGGCAGCGGTGGCCGACGCGCCGCCCACGGTGGAGGCCATGCTGCGCGCGGCCTATCAGAACGCGGCGATCTTCTTTCCGTTCACCGACCTTCTGGTGCCCGATCCCTACGCGGTCTTCGCCAAGGAGGCCAAGCTCGCGTTCGTGGTCGGCCCCTCGGGCGTGGTGGGCGGCACCAAGACCGACATGGTGGTCTGGGCCAACAACGACGTCTTCCTGCAGATCTGGATCGGCACCGAGGACAAGCTGCCGCGCCGCGTGCGCGCCATCTTCCGCGACGATCCGATGCGCCTGCGGCACGACATGGAACTGACCAACTGGCAACTGGGCCAGCCCCTTGCGCCGGAGAAGTTCACCTCCGCCAAGGCCCTGGCGGCACCGCGCATCGGCTTTGCCGCGCCCAAGCTGCCGCCGGGCATGAAGCCGCAGTTGTTCAAGAACGGCAAGCCCGTCGCGGCACCCAAGCCCGCGGCGAAGGCCAAGCCCGCGCAGCCGACTCAATCGAAGTAAGGAAGGAACCCATCATGCGTAGAGGCACCATTTCCGCCGCCTGCATCGTGCTCGCGAGCATCGCCTGGGCGGGCGACGCCCACGCCTGGGCGAGCGCCAACCGCTTCGGCGGCAGCACGGCGCACACCTATGGCGCGACCGGTCACGAGAACCGCTACGGCGGCAGCACCGAGCACGTGGCGGGCGAAGGCACGGAGCACACCAACGCCTGGGGCGGCTCGACGGCGGGCCGTTACGGCGAAGGCGCGGAACACACCAACGTGTACGGCGGCACGACCGCCGCGCGCTATGGCGAAGGCGCGGTGCACACCACGCCCTACGGCACCGCGGCCTATCACCCACCGGGCGCGTACTACCCAGCCGCGCCGGTTTACCACCCGCCGGTGGCCGTGCCCTATTACTCGACCGGTTGCTACGGCTGCGCCGCCGCGGCGGGTGCCGTGGTCGGCGTGGCAGCGGGCGCAGCGGTCGCCTCGGCCAACACCGCCGCAGCCACCAACAACGCCTATGCGGCGGGTGTGGCGGCCGGCAGCGCCTCGACCGCGACTGCCTACAACGCCGGCGTGGCTGCCGGGGCAGCGGGCGCAGCGGCCCCGGCCGGGGGGGCTTTCGTGATGGGCGTGAACTATGCGGCGCTGCCCGCCGGCGCGATGGTGATCCCCAAGAACGGCGTGACCTACTACCTCAGCGGCAACACCTGGTTCCGGCCCTACTACGGCGCCAACGGGGTCTACTACCAGGTCGTGCCCGCGCCGTAATCGATTTACAAGGCAAGCGCGGCGGGCGGGCCGATCAACCGGCCTGGTCCGCCGTCCGCAGCGCCGCATCGGCCGGCATGGCTGCGGCCAGGCGCTCCAGGAGGCGCTCGCGCCAGGTGCCGGGATAGGCAAACACGTGCAGGGGGCGCGTCGCAGGCACGCGCCAGACCTCGCGCTGCGCGGGCGCGGCCGCCAGCAAGGCGGCTGCCTCGGCTGCTGGCACGCCGCTGTCGCGCTCGGGTTGCACGAGGATCACGGGCACGCTCAGGCGCGCCAGCGCCAGCGCCGGATCGCCAGCGGCGTCGGGCATCTGGCCGGCCGCCACATGGCCCACGCCCGGCCCGTAGCGCGCCCGCATCAGGCCGCGATGACTGGCCCAGGCGGACTCCATCACCACCAGCCGCAGGCCTTGCGGCCGGGCCAGCGCCAGCGCGGGCGCAAGCGCGCCGCCCAGGCCCTGGCCGAAGATCGCCAGGCCCCTCGTGCCGTGGTTCGCTTGCAGCCAGGCGAGGGCGCACTGGGCATCCTGCGCCATGCCCGCAAGCGAGGGCTGGCCCGCCGACTGGCCGAAGCCGCGGTAGTCGAACATCAGCACGCCCCACCCGGCCGGCGGCAGCCAGGCCACCTGGGCCAGGTGCTGAGCATGGTTGGCGCTGGCCGCATGCAGGTGCAGGATCGCGCCGCGCGCCGCGCCCACCGGGGGCAGCCACAGCCCCGCAAGGCTCGAGCCTTGCGGCCCGGCGATCGTCACCGCCTCGCCCGTCAGGCCGAAGTGGTCCGCGCGCCAGTAGCTGCGGCGATCGGGTGTGTAGAGCAGGCCTTCGACGAAGCTGCGCACGAAGCCCATCGCGCGCTCAGCACTCCACCACGTTGACGGCGAGGCCGCCTCGTGCGGTTTCCTTGTACTTGGTCTTCATGTCGGCGCCGGTGTCGCGCATCGTCTTGATCACCTGGTCGAGCGACACGTGGTGGCTGCCGTCGCCGGCCAGCGCCATGCGCGCGGCGTTGATCGCCTTGACGGACGCGATCGCGTTGCGCTCGATGCACGGAATCTGCACCAGGCCGCCGACCGGATCGCAGGTCAGGCCGAGGTGATGCTCCATGCCGATCTCGGCGGCGTTTTCCACCTGCTCCGGCGTGCCGCCCAGCACCGCGGCGAGCGCCCCGGCGGCCATCGAACAGGCCACGCCGACCTCGCCCTGGCAGCCCACCTCGGCGCCGCTGATGCTGGCGTTCTCCTTGTAGAGGATGCCGATGGCCGCGGCGGTGAGCAGGAAGTCGTGCACGCCGCGCTCGGTGGCCCCGGGCACGAAGCGGCTGTAGTAGTGCAGCACCGCGGGCACGATGCCCGCCGCGCCGTTGGTGGGCGCGGTGACCACCCGGCCGCCGGCGGCGTTCTCTTCGTTGACCGCCAGCGCGTAGAGATTCACCCAGTCGAGCACCGCCAGCGGATCGCGCAACTGTGCCTCGGGGTGGGCGCGCAGCCGCTCGTGCAGGCGCGGCGCCCGACGCCGCACCTTGAGCGGACCCGGCAGCACGCCGTCGGTGGCGATGCCGCGCGCCACGCAGGCCTGCATCGCCTGCCAGATCGCGTCCAGCGCGGCATCGATCTCGGCCGCGCTGCGCCAGTGGCCCTCGTTGATGCGCATCACCTCGGCGATCGAGCAGCCGCGCGCGCGCGCGTGATCCAGCAGCTCGGCCGCGTTGTGGAAGGGCAGCGGCAGCACGGTCGTGTCGGGCGCGACGCGCTTCTGCGCCGAGCCGTCGGCGGCGAGTTCCTCGCTCACCACGAAGCCCCCGCCGACCGAGTAGTAGACGCGGTTCGCGAGCTCGAGGCCTGCGGCGTCGAAGGCGACGAAGCGCAGGCCGTTGGCGTGGAAGGGCAGCGACTCGCGGCGGTAGAAGAGCAGGTCGGTCTTCTCGTCGAAGTCGAGCGCGTGCTCGCCCAGCAGCACGAGCCGACGCTGGGATCGGATCGCCGCGAGCAGGCGCGGCACGGCGTCCACGTCCACGCGGTCCGGCTCCTCGCCTGACAGGCCCAGCAGCACCGCGGTGTCGCTGCCGTGGCCCTTGCCGGTGGCGCCCAGCGAGCCGTAGAGCTCAGCGCGCACCCGCGCCACCTGCGCCAGCAACCCCTCGTGCGCCAGGCGCAGGGCGAAGATGCGCGCGGCGCGCATCGGCCCCACGGTGTGCGAGGACGACGGTCCGATGCCGATCTTGAAGAGGTCGAAGACGCTGACTGCCATGGGAAGAGCATGTCACCTGCCGGCCCGCCGCGCAAAGCGGCCGCGCGCGCCGGCAAAGACGCCGCACCGCGCGCGGTCGCTGCGGCCTCAGCGCACCGCCGCCACCATCGCCTCGAGCACCTGGCGCTGCACGTCGGCGCGGGTCAGCGAGTCCATGTGGCGGCCACCGTCGACGCGGATGAAGCGCGTCCCGGGCGGGGCCGCGGCGGCGAGTTGCTCGCCGTGCTTGAAGGGGATCACCTCGTCGGCCGTGCCGTGCACGATCAGCAGGGGCACGCGCAAGCCGCTCAGCGTCGCCACCGGGTCGGCCTGGGCACCCGGCAGCATCGGCGCCGCCATCGGAACCAGCGGCGCGAGCACCACCGACTGCGCCGCGGCGTCGCGGGCAATGCCGCGGTAGCTGGCAAAGGCCGCCTCGATCACCGCCAGCCGCACGCCCGCGCTGTCGAGCGCCAGCAGGCGCAGCGCGGTGGCACCGCCCAGGCTCTGGCCGAGCACCACCAGCCGGCCGCCGTCCACACCCGGGCGCGTGCGCAGGTAGGCCAGCGCCGCCGCCGCGTCTTGGACCACGCCCTCGAGCGTCGGCCGACCTTCGGACCGGCCGAATCCGCGGTAGTCGAGCATCAGCACGTTGAAGCCCGCGGCCGGCAGCCAGCTCACCAGCGGCAGGTGGTTGCTCACGTTGGCCGCGTTGCCGTGCAGGTGCAGCACGCTGCCGCGCGCCGGGCCCTGCGCCGGCAGCCACCAGCCGTGCAGGCGCGAGCCGTCGGCCGCGGTGATGAACACATCCTCGTGCTGCAGGCCGAACTGCTCCGGGCGCGAATACCGGGCCGCGTCCGGGTAGAAGAACATCCGCTCGACGCAGCCGGCGAGCAGCGGCGCCACCACCAGCAGCGGCGCGAGCTTGCGCATCGCCGTCAACCGACCTCGCCCACGCGTCGGCACCCGGTCGTCACGACGACGCCGTCAGGAAGCCACCGCGGCCTCGGCCGCGTACTCAGACATCGGGATGCACGAGCACATCACGTTGCGGTCGCCGTACACGTTGTCGACCCGGCCCACCGGCGGCCAGTACTTCTGCTGCTTGAGGGTGGCGAGCGGGAAGGCGGCCTCCTCGCGCGAATAGGCGTGGGCCCACTCGCTGGCCATCACCACCGCGGCGGTGTGGGGCGCGTTCTTGAGCGGGTTGTCCTCGCGGTCGACACGCCCCTGCTCCACCGCGCGGATCTCGTCGCGGATGGCGATCATCGCGTCGCAGAAGCGGTCGAGCTCGTGCAGGGCCTCGCTCTCGGTGGGCTCGACCATCAGCGTGCCCGGCACCGGGAAGCTCAGGGTCGGCGCATGGAAGCCGTAGTCCATCAGGCGCTTGGCCACGTCCTCGGCGCTGATGCCGCTGGTCTCCTTGAGCGGACGCAGATCCAGGATGCACTCGTGCGCCACCAGGCCGTTGCGGCCGGTGTAGAGCGTGGGGTAGTGCGGCGCCAGGCGCGTGGCCACGTAGTTGGCGTTGAGCAGCGCGGCCTGGGTGGCGCGCTTGAGGCCCGCCGCTCCCATCATGGTCACGTACATCCAGCTGATCGCCAGGATGCCGGCCGAACCGTAGTTGGCCGCGCTCACCATGCCCACCGGCCCGTCGCCGCCCAGGCGACCCGGCAGGTAGGGCGCGAGGTGCGCGCGCACCCCCACCGGGCCCACGCCCGGGCCGCCGCCGCCGTGCGGGATGCAGAAGGTCTTGTGCAGGTTGAGGTGCGACACGTCCGAGCCGAACTTGCCCGGCTTGGCCAGACCCACCAGCGCGTTCATGTTGGCGCCGTCGGTGTACACCTGCCCGCCGTGCTCATGCACGATGGCGCAGATCTCGGTGATCGCCTCCTCGAACACGCCGTGCGTCGAGGGGTAGGTGACCATCAGCGCCGCGAGCTCGTGGGAGTGCTGCTCGGCCTTGACGCGCAGGTCGGCCACGTCGACGTTGCCATTGGCGTCGCACTTGACCACCACCACGTCCATGCCGCACATCTGCGCGCTCGCGGGGTTGGTGCCGTGCGCGCTCTCGGGGATCAGGCAGATCCTGCGGTGGCCCTCGCCGCGCGCGCGGTGATAGGCGCGGATCGCCAGCAGACCCGCGTACTCGCCCTGCGCGCCGGAGTTGGGCTGCAGGCTCACGGCGTCGTAGCCGGTGCACTCGGCAAGCATCGCCTCGAGCTCGGCGATCAGGCGCGCGTAGCCGCCGGTCTGCTCGGCGGGCGCGTAGGGGTGGATGTGGGCGAAGGCCGGCCAGGTGACCGGGATCATCTCGGCCGTGGCGTTGAGCTTCATGGTGCACGAGCCCAGCGGAATCATGGTGCGGTCGAGCGCCAGGTCCTTGTCGGCCAGGCTGCGCAGGTAGCGCAGCATCTCGTGCTCGGCGTGGTGCGTGTTGAACACCGGATGGGTCAGGAAGGCGCTGGCGCGCGCCAGGCCCGCCGGCAGCGCGTCGGCCACGGTGGCGTCGAGCGCCTCGACCTCGGCGCGCACGCCGAACAGCGCCCACAGCGCGGCCAGGTCGGCACGGGTGACGGTCTCGTCGAGCGTGATGCCCACCGCGTCGGCACCGAGCTCGCGCAGGTTGATGCGTGCGGCCCGCGCAGCGGCGTGGATGCGCGTGGCGTCGACCCCGCGCACGGTGATCGTGTCGAAGAAGCTCGCGTTCACCGCGAGCCCCGCGGCGCGCAGACCCGCAGCGAGGATGGCGGTCATGCGGTGCACGCGGCGCGCGATGCGCTTGAGGCCCTCGGGGCCGTGATACACGGCGTACATGCTGGCCATCACCGCCAGCAGGACCTGCGCGGTGCAGATGTTCGAGGTCGCCTTCTCGCGGCGGATGTGCTGCTCGCGCGTCTGCAGGGTGAGGCGGTAGGCGGCGCTGCCCTGGGCGTCGACCGACACCCCCACCAGGCGGCCGGGCATGGAGCGCTTGAAGCCGTCCTTGCAGGCCAGGAAGGCGGCGTGCGGACCGCCGAAGCCGAAGGGCACGCCGAAGCGCTGGGTGTTGCCCACCACCATGTCGGCGCCCCACTCGCCCGGGGGCGTGAGCAGGGTGAGCGCGAGCACGTCGGCCGCCACCGCCACCAGGCCACCGCGCGCGTGCACGGCGGTGGCGATCGCGCGCAGGTCCTTGACCTCGCCGGTGCTGGCCGGGTACTGCAGCAGCACCCCGAAGGCCTCGGTCGTGGCCGCGGCGGCGTCGTCGCCCACCACGACCTCGAGCCCCAGCGGCTCGGCGCGGGTACGCACCACGGCGATGGTCTGCGGATGGCAGTCGGCCGACACGAAGAACACGTTGCTCTTGCTCCTGGCCGAGCGCTTGGCCAGCGTCATCGCCTCGGCCGCGGCGGTGGCCTCGTCGAGCAGGGAGGCGTTGCTGATCTCCATGCCCGTGAGGTCGGCGACCATGGTCTGGAAGTTGATCAGCGCCTCCATGCGGCCCTGGGAGATCTCGGCCTGGTAGGGCGTGTAGGCCGTGTACCAGGCGGGGTTCTCGAGGATGTTGCGCAGGATGACCTTGGGCGTGAAGGTGCCCGCATAGCCCTGGCCGATGAAGCTGCGGAAGACCTCGTTGCGCGCCGCGATGTCCGCGAGCTTGGCGAGCGCCTCTTCCTCGGACACCGCAGCAGGCAGGGCCAGGGGCGCGGTCAGCCGGATCGACTCGGGCACGATGGCGGCGGTCAGGGCCTCGAGCGAGGGCTGGCCGATCACCGCCAGCATCACGGCCATCTCGGCCTCGTTGGGGCCGATGTGGCGGCCGAGGAACTCGTCGTGCGCCTCGAGGGCGGCGAGCGAGGCGGGAGCAAAGGCAGGGCGGGCGGTCATGCGGACACTCCGGATCGGGCCGCGCAGGGGCGCGGCGGGCGTGAAGCGGGATTACTTGGCGACGTTGGCCTCGTAGGCCGCGGCGTCGAGCAGGCCGGCAAGCTGGCCGGCATTGCTGGGGCGGATGCGGAACAGCCACGCCGAGAACGCGTCGGCGTTGATGCTCTCGGGCGCGTCGACCACCGCGCTGTTGGCGGCCACGATCTCGCCGTCGATCGGCGCGTACACGTCCGAGGCAGCCTTGACCGACTCGACCACGGCGCAGGCCTCGCCCTGGGCCACCTTGCGCCCGGCCTCGGGCAATTCGACGAACACGAGGTCACCCAGCGCGTCCTGCGCGAAGGTGGTGATGCCCACGGTGATGCTGCCGTCGGCTTCCTGGCGCAGCCATTCGTGGGACTCGGTGTACTTGAGGTCGGCGGGGATGCTCATGCGCGGCTCCGTGATGGGGTGAAGTCGAGGCGGGACGGGAATGCGCGCGCGTCAGACCAGGGCCTGGCCGTTGCGCGCGAAGGGAATCTTGACGACCAGGGCGTTGACGAGCTTGCCGCGCAGGTCCACCTGCACGGTGTCGCCCACCGCCACGCCGGCGGGCACGCGCGCCAGCGCGATCGAGGCGGCCAGCGTGGGCGAGTAGGTGCCGCTGGTGGTCTCGCCCTCGCCCTGGGCGCAGACCACCTTCTGGTGCGCGCGCAGCACGCCCTTGTCCAGCAGCTTGAGCCCCACCAGCTGACGCAGTTGGCCGCGCGACTGCAGGGCCTCGAGCGCGTCGCGGCCAATGAAGCGGCGCGCGCCGTCCTTGAGGTCCACGGTCCAGGCGAGCCCCGACTCCAGCGGGCCGACGGTCTCGTCCATGTCCTGGCCGTAGAGGTTCATGCCCGCCTCGAGGCGCAGCGTGTCGCGCGCGCCCAGGCCGGCCTCGGCCACGCCGGCGGCCTTGAGCCGCGCCCAGAAGCCCGCAGCGGCAGCGCCAGGCAGCACGATCTCGCAGCCGTCCTCGCCGGTGTAGCCGGTGCGCGCGATGAACCACTCCGCGCCCTCGACCTCGGCAAAGGCCCCCGAGAAGATCTTGAGCCCGGCGATCAGCGCAGCCTGCGCGGGCAGCACCTGCGCCAGGATCGCCCGCGCCTGCGGCCCCTGCACGGCAATCATCGCGAGCTCGGGCCGCGGCGTGAGCGTGACGGCGAACTTCTGCGCCACCAGGCCCATCCAGGCGATGTCCTTCTCGGCGGTGCCGGCGTTGACCACCATGCGGTAGGCATCGCCCTCGATCCAGTAGACGATCAGGTCGTCGATCACGCCGCCCTGGGCATTGAGCATGCACGAGTAGAGCGCCTTGCCCGGCACGAGCTTGGCCACGTCGTTGGCCAGCAGGTGGCGCAGGAAGTCGCGGCTGCCCGCGCCATCGATGTCGACCACGCGCATGTGCGAGACGTCGAACATGCCCGCGACGCGGCGCACCGCGTGGTGCTCCTCGATCTGCGAGCCGTAGTTGACGGGCATGTCCCAGCCGCCGAAGTCCACGGTGCGGGCACCCGAGGCGATGTGGGTGTCGAAGAGCGGCGTGCGCTTGAGCATGGGGCCTCGCAAACGAAAAAGGGGCGCGCACCGAAGCCTCGGTACGCACCCCTCTGTCCTTTTGCCTGAGAGTTTCGGCCGGCGTTGCCGCCAGCCCTGCCCCTTCGGCGCCGGCCACGCGCCAGGCGCGGCCGATCTCTCCAGAGTCGCCGGATCCGGGACGGTTCGTGTACCTGAGCGATTACGGGTGAGTTGCGCCTTCGGCGGCACCGCGCAGTGCGCTGTGCTCTCTCCCGTTCCGGATCGTCACGGCGAAGGCGGCATCATAGCCGAGGCCGGCTTGGCGCCACCCTCCGTGGCGACCCGCAGCAGGCGCCCGGACGGACGGCGGGCGAGGCTCGCCCGGCCCCTTGCCTCAGGCGCGCACGCAGTCGAGGAAGTACTCCATCTGCCCGTCGATGCGCTGCTTGACCAGGCCGTGCACATCGGTCTCGAAGCCCGGGAACTTGGCGCTGAACTCGCGGGCGAAGCGCAGGTAGCGCACGATGGTCGAGTTGACCACCTCGCCCGGGATGAGCAGGGGGATGCCCGGCGGGTAGGGGGTGAGCAGCACCGCGGAGGTGCGGCCCTCGAGCTCGTCGATCGGCACGCGATCGATCTCGCCGTGCGCCATGCGGGCGTAGGCGTCGGTGGGGCGCATCGCGGGCACCATCTCGGACAGGTACATCTCGGTGGTCAGGCGGGCCACGTCGTTGCCGCCGTAGACCGTGTGGATGCCGTCGCACAGGTCGCGCAGGCCCATGTTCTCGTAGCTCGGGTTGGCGCGCAGAAACTCGGGCATCACGCGCCACAGCGGCTGGTTCTTGTCGTAGTCGTCCTTGAACTGCTGCAGCTCGGTGACCATCGTGTTCCAGCGGCCCTTGGTGATGCCGATGGTGAACATGATGAAGAAGG
>ERZ795055.2133-NODE-2133-length-15244-cov-10.367108_pt1 | contig 15244 bp, 11 predicted proteins | sample MGYA00375139_ERZ795055 | MGnify/ENA primary metagenome ERZ795055 (study PRJEB30184, sample SAMN05720283) | anaerobic digester metagenome | isolation source: active sludge of municipal wastewater-treating anaerobic digesters | place: USA | collected 2015-01-23 ... | reverse complement strand
ATTGTTTTATCTTAAATTGTTTTATCTTAAATTGTTTTATCTTAAATTGTTTTATGTTTATTAATTGTAACATTTTATAAATATAAAGGATGATTAATATTAATCAAAAACTCTTTTTCTATGCAATGTTATTCTTTCACTTAAATCAACTTCTCCTTTAGAATGTCTTAGCTCAGTTAATTTTATTTCTACACTATTTGTAACTGGTCTTCCTCTTAGTTTTGATTCATTTAACTTATCTCTGGCAGTCTCCATAGCAATATAATATGCATGATCATCTGACATTGCTATAATATCTATTTCTTCATCATAAAATCCAGTAACTAAAGAATCTCCTACATTATTTACATATTTTCTTTTTCCATAAAGCCAGCGAATAGTTCCAGTATATTTTTTATCCACAAAAATTCTTTTGTTTTTGAGTTTATATTATTTTATGTGATATTTTATTCACTTCATTCAATAAATTGGATAAGGTGTTATTTCAAATATAACTTCTGGAAATATTTTATTATTGAGGAGTTATTCAATCATACTTCATATTTCTAGCTCTAATATCTCTTGACTTTTCAAGTAACTCTTCAGCTTTTTCAACACTAATTCCAAAAATTTCAGAGGCATATTTATAAGCCTGAGGTAACAAATCACTTATTCTAATTAAATCAGATTGATCTATTGCTTGACAATTTTCGTTACAGAACTGATCAATCCAAGTAGCGATAACATACTCCTCTCGAGTAATATATCCTTCACAAATAGACAGATTGATAAACTTATCTTTTTCAATCATAGAGTCTACAAATTGTTCAATTCTTTTTTTGTTAGAAAATATTTCCATGGTTAACGTATCTTAATTTTCCTTATAAATATTTGTATAAAACAAACCATTTAAAAACATACATTTATTAAATAAAGTATAAATTAAGAGGCAAAAAACGTGAAACATAATATTAAAGTAACACTTGTTTTGATTTCAATGTTCTTGTTTACTCAACTAATTGGTTTGGCAGTTATGTATGCTTATACACCTATCATATCTCAAGAAATAACTAATGGTACTGTTCAAAACATAACTCTTAATCCACTTCCATACGGGATGCAGCCTCCAGAAGTTGTTGAGCAAGCTGATTTTTGGACAATGTTGCCCTCAATTGCAGTAGCATTTTTTCTTGCAATATTATTTGTGTTTTTTTTAACAAAACTAAAAGCAGCAATGATTATTAAATGGTGGTTTTTTATTGTAGTTGTTATTGTTTTAGGAATTACATTTAATGCTGTTTTAATGAATTTGCTTCCTTATTATGACTTTAAAATTATTTCTCTTTCAGAACTTGTTGCTTTAGCTATTGCACTTCCTCTAGCAATATACAAAATTTTCAAGAGAAATATACTTATACATAATCTCACTGAACTATTAATTTATCCAGGTATTGCTGTTGTTTTTGTTCCAATACTTAATATCTGGACAACAATTGTTCTTCTAATAGCTATTTCAATTTATGATATGTGGGCTGTTTGGCATTCAGGTTTTATGCAGAAAATGGCAAAATTCCAGATGGATCATCTTAAAATATTCACAGGTTTTTTTGTTCCTTATCTAAACAAAAAGCAAAGAGATATGATAAAAGAAGCAAAAGCATCAAAGTCAGATATGAAAAATAAACTTAAAGACAAAAAAATGAAAGTTAATGTTGCAATACTTGGTGGAGGAGATGTTGTATTCCCAATAATTACTGCAGGTGTTGTATTAAGGTCTTTAGGATTAATTCCTGCTCTTGTAGTTACATTATTTTCAACAATTGCTCTCTTTGTTTTGTTTGTCTTTGCTAAAAAAGGCAAATTCTACCCAGCAATGCCCTTTTTGACAGCAGGTCTTTTAGCAGGAATTGGTATTGCTTATTTAGTTGCTTAGTTTTGCTCTCGTTTTTGCGATTCTTTGTCTATTTTTTTCATTTCTCTTCGGTTTTTGCTTTGTTACTACTTAATAAGCAACACATGACGAAAGATTTATAAAGGGGTGTAACTGCTATAAAGTCATTACAAAATTTATCTAAAACAAATAAAAATAAAATGGTAGTTAAACCCGAATTAGTCAATAAAGTGAAAGATTACTTTAATCTTAATATTTATGAAACAAAAGTTTGGCTTGCTTTGCTTAGTAAGGGTGTTGCTTCTGCAGGTGAAATAGCTGAAATCTCCGGCGTTCCAAGGTCAAGAACTTATGATGTACTTGAATCACTTGAAAAAAATGGTTTTGCAATGCAGAAAATAGGTAAACCAGTAAAGTATTTTGCTGTAAAGCCTGTAGCAGTTATTGAAAAATTAAAAAAGAGTACAATGGAAGAAATGGAAGATAAAATAAAAACTCTTTCAAAAATTAGAGAGACTAATGAATATCAAGAACTTGAATTACTTCATTCTTCTAAAACAGAACCAATAAAAAAACAAGACCTCTCAGGAACAATAAGGGGAAGAACAAATATTAACAGTCAGATTTCAGATGTTTTAACACTTGCAAAAGAAGAAGTTGTTATCTGTGCATCTGTGAATGAAATTAAAAAAAGAATAAAATTACTTGAACCAATAATCAAACAAATTTCAGATAACGGAATTAAAGTTTTAATTGCTTTAAATGGAAATGAATCAGAAATAAAACAGCTTAGTGAAAAATTAAATCTTAAAATAAAGAGAATAGATGTTGCTGCATCATTTTATGTTGCTGATAAAACAGAGATATTATTCATGTTAAATGAATCAACAGACAATCAAGAACAAATGGCTGTTTGGTTCTCTTCAAATTTCTTTGCTAATTCCTTTACTTCTTTATTTGAAATGGCTTTAAAAAAAGCTAATGAATCTAAGAAGTAACTTTAATTGAAAAGAAATTCCACAGCTCGATATGGCTGGAGATTAATTATTAAAAATAAATACAATTAGTTATTTTTGATATAAAAAACTTTTATTAAGATAAATATAATTAATTTTTTTATATTATATAAGTTTTCAGTTTTATTATTGACATATTTTTTATTTGTTTTCTATTACTTCTTTTGAACTGTTTAATCAATAATTTTATATTTTGATTAGGATTTTTATTTGCTCTAATTCTTCCATCATCACCAACATACCAGATTGGATGTGCTTTTTTAAAGTGTTCAACAGCCTTTTTATTGTCTTTATGAGGACCTATTGAAACAAGCTCTTGTCTTTTCTTTGAAATAACATAAATTTCTGCATCTCTTCCTCCAGAGTATTCAAAATGCCATTCAATTATATCTATATTTTTATTAATATATTCAAAAAGAACTTTTGCAAATTTTTTCAGTTTTGTTCCAGCTATATCTCCTTCTTGTTTATTTGTTCTAAGATAAATAACATTAAAATTAGCATTAAACTTTTCTGCTTTTTCTTTTATATACGTCTTTTCAATCTTTTTTTCAATAAAGAATCCTTCATTTGGATTAGCTAAAAATTCTTTTGCAGCTGTTCTAAATTTTTCAAAGGTTTCGTGAGAAAGGGCCATTGCAACATTTCTCTCTTTAAATGTTGGGTCAATAAGTATAACAGGACATTTTTTCTTTGAAGGATTTAATTTTTCAAGAAGTTCATATTTGTCTTTATACATTTTTTCAATGTCAACAATTATTTGTCCTTTTGTTTCAGACATCTCATATAACATTTTTTCAAAACTTCCATAATAACAGATTAATAATTCTAGTGCATAACCCGAGAAACCATTTATATATGATTCTGCACCATACACTTTTTGACTATGGCAAAATGATTTAGCAAGAATTATTTCATCAATAAGCTTTTTATTTTCTCTTAATTTTTTATTTATATATTTTATATGAAAATAAGACAAATCAGTAGTATTTCTTGCTTCTTCTGGTTTTTTTACATTAACTGAAGGAACAATTTCAATGTTTATTTTTTCATTTCTTTTAAAATTTATTTTATAGTAATCTCTTGATCCGTGAACTTTCTTAACTTTTGTTTTTAGTCCCTTAATCTTAAACCAAAAGAATATTTTTTTAAATTGTTTTTTTATCTCATCTTCAGAATATTTTTGATTAAATCTAACAAATATGTCGATATCTTGATTACCTTTTTTTATCATTGTTCCCTTTGCAACACTTCCACCAACAAATACTGAAGCATCAATTTTATTTTTATGCAACTTTTTCTCAATTTCATTTATTATTATTCTTGAAGTATTTTCAATAAATCTTCTTTCTTCTGAATTAATTTTAACCTCTTTTACACATTTTTCTAATACAGCAGATAAAACCATGTATATTAATAACAAAGGTCTTATTTAAATTTTGTTTATCGTTAACAAATAACTTTATAAATTTGATATTTGTTCTATAAAGATAAGAGGTATTATGAAAAAATATTCTACCCAAGCGTTTATTGTAGTTTTTTTATTAATTATAAGTTTATCTTATGTTAGCTCTAATGTTTATCTAGGCAATCTGAGTCATAATATAAAAGAAACTTATTTTCCAGGTGAACAAATAAGTGGGTGGATTAATATTAGTCTAGAAAATGAGTCAACTTTATCCTATTTTTCAGATAATTTTGGAAATCAAATAGTCTTAGATTCATTACTAAAAAAGTTAAATGTTTCTTATATTTGCAATATTAAAGATTGTGGATCGAATTATATTACTGCAGGTCCTGGATTTGATTTTAAAAAATTAGCATTTTCAAGTGAAACATTAGTTGGTTTTAAATTAACAGGTAGTTCTGTTAGTGTTTCAGATATTTCACTTAATATTAAGAGCAATGCACAAGCAGGTTGTTTAAGCCAACTTTTAGTTGATTTTAATGCAGATAATACACCAGATTTTTCAAATAAAAACTATTTACTGGAAAATTGTGGTAGTTTCATTAGATCCTCATGTTATTCTAGATTTTCAGAATGGTTTTCAATAACAAGTACACCTTATTGTGAAGTAATCAAAATACCAAAATCTCCTGCAATTGAAATTAAAGCAAGTATAAAAAAAGAGTCTATTGTAACTCCATTCAAACCTGGGCTAATTAAAGCATCTGTTTATAATAATCTAGGTAATTTAATAGGAGTTTGTAATTTATCAGAACCATCTTCTTCAATAAATTATGCTTCTTGTTTATTTCCATATGCAATAAAAGATAACACTCCTTACTCTGTTTGTGTTTCATCAACTGAAGAACAAGAAGTAAAGGGTTATTTTATTCAGTCTAGAGCATCTGCTCCTTTTTGCGGGTATTATGACATACCTTCAGAATTAGGTTCAAATACTTTTAATGGAGAATATAATATTACAGTAGTATCTAAAAAATTTGATAAAGTAAATACTTTTAATATTAATCAATCAACATTTGGAATACAAAATGGTGGAGAATCTCTTGCAGAAAAGATAAATGCTTATCTTGAAAAAGTTTATCTTTCTGATTGTTCAAATTCTTGTGTTGTACCAATTAAGATATCAGGTTTAAGCCAGGAAATTGAATTAAGTGGACTTAATGTTGTCTATACCTCTGAAAGTAGTGGTGGGGTTTTAACAAAGACACTTTATAACGTTGGAAAATCAGAGAATACTATTAAATCTAATTATTTTAATATTCCTTTAGACAGTCTTAAATTCAGAACACCTCAAAATCAGTCTGATTATATACTAAAATTATCTTTAGGTGGAAAAGAGATTCTTAATAAGTCAATAACTGTTAAAGTTGAGCCAGATATACGAGTTTCTTCAATATACCCCTCAGTAGTTCCCGCAACACAAAAATCAGATTTTTTTGCATTTTTAGATTACTCTTTAGACCCATTAGATTACACATTTAAATGGAATTTTGGAGATAATACTGAGGTAATTACTACAACTGAACCATTGTTATCACACACTTATTATGATGTGGGAAATTTCACATTAAATATAACTATGTTTAAAGATAATCAAGAAGTTTCTGTTTCTTCATTTAATATCTTAATTACTTCACCCAAAGAAGCAATTCCTTCAAGAATTATAGAAGTAAATTCTGCATTATCTAATATAAAAACTCAAATTAGTCTTTTACCTCAAGCATATCAAGATAAAATAAAAGAGAAAATAGCTTTGTCTGAACTTGAAGAAGACTTCAAAGAAATTAGTAATAACTATAATCAAATAAAATCACTTACAACAACTTCTGATTCAGAATATGCCTCAATTATGAATCAGATTAATGAACTAAATATTCCCCAATCAGTTCAATCAGCCGACAGTTTTTCTCAATCTTTGTTAAATTATCCTCCAGAAATTATTGATTTATCTGTAATTGAAACACTATTTGAAGAGGAATTTGATAGTGATAATATTGAATCTTATAAAGAGAAAATATACTCCTGGTCAATTGAGAATATTGATGTTTTCTTAAATTATAAAAATCTTGTAAGTTATAAAAAGAATGTTAGAGAAGATTTAGGAAGCCTGTATAAAATAACAATTACTCCAATAAATGAGATTGATTATCCTTTTTATATTATAATTAAAGAACCAAAGGATAACATTATTTTTACTAAAGAGTATAATATTAGTGAAGATTATGACTATACTGGAATAGTTCTTCAAAATCTTTTAGAGCCAGTAAATATAGAGTTTTTAGTATTAGAGAAAATATCTCCTAATCAAATGCCGATTTTTATTTCACCAAGTGCTAGTTATTTAATAGAAGAGAAAATAAATCCAATATCAATTGAAAAACCAAGAGTTTTTCTTAAATTATTAATAAGTTTTATCATATTAATTATTATTTTTTTAGGAGCGTATATATTTCTTCAAGAGTGGTATAAAAAAAGTTATGAAAAAAGTTTATTTAAGAATAGTAATCAGCTTTATAACTTAATATTTTTTATTAATAACGCTAAAAAACAAAATAAATCTGATTCTGAGATAATAAGTATGCTTAAAGCTAAAAAATGGAAAGGCGAACAAATTGGATATGCTATAAAGAAATTTAAAGGAGAAAGAGTTGGTATGTGGGAAATACCTTTATTTAAGTTTAAAGATAATAAAAAGGTTCAGAGTGAAATAGACAAAAGACAAGTTAAAAAAGTAGCTTATTAAACATTTCATCACACAAAAATTTAAAAACAATTTTTTGTTCATAAAATATTAAAAAGAAGTAGGTTAAAATGGATATTTTTAAAAATTTAAAGAAATTTTTTTCAAAGTGGTTAAAAAAGAAGGGCAAGATAAGCTTAGGTTTTTATGGTCCTCCAAATGCTGGAAAAACAAGTTTAGCTAATAGAATATGTAAAGATTGGACAGGTGAAGAAATAGGTTCAGTAAGTAATGTGCCTCATGAAACAAGAGCAGTTCAATTTAAAGAAAAAGTAGAAATAGAACATAAGAATAGGAAATTAACATTTAAACTTGTTGATACTCCCGGAATTGCAACAAAAATAGATTATGAAGAATTTTTAAAATTTGGTATTAAGAAAAAAGATGCTCAAAAAAGAGCAAAAGAAGCAACACAAGGAGTTATTGATGCAATTAAATGGATTGAAGATATGGAAGGAGTCATAGTTGTATTAGATGCAACAAAAAATCCTTATTCTCAAGTTAATATAACCATAATAGGTAATCTTGTTGCAAGAAAGATACCTGTTTTAATTGTTGCAAATAAGATTGATATAAGAAAAGCAGATGTTAAACGTGTTAAAGATGCTTTTCCAGAATATAAGGTTGTTGGTATAAGTGCAAGAACTGGAGAAAATATGGATCAGTTTTATGATGAACTTTTTAAACTTATGAAATAATTAAGATTTAAAAACCATAATAATTTAATATATATAATAAGAGGAAAGATGAAAAAAAATAAAAAAATAAATGGATTAACTATTGAATTTATGTCCTATTCAGAAATAAGAAATTTAGAAAGTGCAGAAAGAATTAAGAAAATTCTTGCAGTTGTTCTAGGTAATAAGATAGTAATTCTACAAGGTAGATTAAAGCCAGATGAAGAAACAAGATTAATTGAAGATACAATGGCTATGATTGGTCATGTTAAAGGATTTAAAGGTATTGAACTTGCAGTTATAGGTTCAGAAAATAAACTATCTATTTCAAAGACAATAGCAAGTAACTTCGCAAAAATTTTAGTTGGAGACACAGCAGCGATGACGCTTATTGGACCAGCAAATATAATTAAAGACATAAAAAGAAATCCTAAAAAGATTGAATTAATGTTGCGAAGGTAAGTCTATAAAAGCTGTATTTTTCTTTATACGAAATTATTTAAATATGAGAAACTAATACTTTTATGCCTCATCAATGTGTTCACTGTTCTAAAGTTTATCCTAATGCTTCAAAAGAGCTTTTAGAAGGATGTAGCTGTGGCAGTCACTTTTTCTTTTTCATATCTGAAGAAAAGATGAAAATACTTTCAGAAAAACAGGGTATAAACATTCAAAATGTTCTACCAATTGATTTTCCAGAAGAAGATAAGAAAGAAATTGAACAGGAAGTTAGAGAAATTATGGGTATTGAAGATGAAGAAGAGCCAGTTATTCTTGATTTAGAATCTATTAGAGTTTTAGGTCCAGGAAAATTTGAAATTGATATAGTTAATTTGTTTAATAAGAAAAGACCAGTAATATATAAGTTAGAAGAAGGTAAGTATATTATTGATATTGTTTCTGGATTGAAAGATTCAAAAATTATAGACATAAATAATATTAATGACAGTAAGGAAATAAATCCAAATAATGAAAAAAAATAATTTATACTTTTTTTCTCTGTTTTATAATAATTAAGTAAATAACTGTAATTGCAAAACATATTTCTATTAAGTTAAATAAACTAAAAAATGGAACCATTACTTCTTTATTTGGACAAGGTAATGTTTTTTGTCCATCAGTACACCCCGCAGTTTCATTTTTGGTATTACTTCCCGCTATTCCCCAATTAGCTGTCCATTCAAGAGTATACTCTTTTTCTGATAAGCAATCACCACTAACATTTACATCAGTATAACATAAAACTGATTCTGTGTTACACCCAGTTTCAAGAGGGTTACTAGGAGTTAACTCAGTATATTCAATACATTTATTAGATCCACCATCCCACTTACAACCACATTTAAAATATCCTTCACATCCATCTAAACCATTCATAGTAATTTCAGGATTATCACAAAAGTCATATTCTTTAAACATTGAATTATGATCTTCAATTGTTGATATTACTGCATCATTCCAATTTAAACTCTCTTCACATTCTGATTTAGATAAATCTAGACAAGATGTTTTCATAAATCCTACACCCGGTCCAGTTCCAGGTCCAGTACCATCATCATCGTCATCATCATCCTCAGGAGGAGTATCACAAGTTTCACCTAATGATTTACAAACACCATAACAACACTGTTGTTCATCAATACTACATCCACAATCTTGAGGACAGCTGGTACAATCCTCTCCTTCTTCAATGCTACAGTTTCTATCACCACAGTTATTTATACATTGATTTGAATCTAAAGTTGTTTGGTAAATAAATGCACAATAAATTGCCTTTTGAATAGGAACAGCTCCACTTTGCCATTCATAAATACAAGTATCTCTTTTAGTTTGATTGCACATACAATCAGAAGTTTCAACTGAACCACAACGTTCAATTGAATAATAAATAGAAGCACATCTTATTGCATCTTCCTCTTGAACATTGTTTATTCCAATTTGCCATTCATTTAAACAAGTTATATGTGAATTAGAATCAATAGCACAAGTAGACATTGGTACAGAACCACACATTTTATTAGAATAATAGTTTAAACCAATACATTTCCATATGTCTTCTAAACTAATGTTATTTATTCCACTTTTCCATTCATTTAAACAAATTATATGTGCATCAGGATTATCAACACAATTTGACATTGGTACAGAACCACATTTTTCTTCTGGATAAATTATAGGATTATCTCCATAACGTGCAAAATAATCTAATTTAATACAATCTACTAATTTGTCAATAGAAACATTAGCTTCATTTTTCCATTCTTCAATGCAAGTTCTACTTGCTATTGAATTAGAACTACAATCAGTCATTCTTACAGAACCGCACCGCTCTACTGAAAAATAAGCTGCAGCACACCTTATTGCAGTACTTAAGTTAGCATTTCCACTATGATATTCATTTAAACAATTTATATGTGCATTAGGGTCAATACTGCAACTAGACATAGGTACAGAACCGCACCACTCTACAGAGTTATAAGATTCAGTACATTCAAATAAACTATCTGAATCAGCATTTCCACTATAGTATTCATTTAAACAATTTATATGTGCATTATAATCAGTAGCACAAGTAGACATTGGTACAGAACCACACCATTTCTCTTCTGCACTAACACAAAAAGAAAACATAATCATAATTGAAATTATTACAAAAAGAAATAAAATACTTTTTTTACTCACACTCTTTTTCATATTAAACTAAATAATTCAGTGTTTATAAACATTTTTATTATTTAATATTTAAAAAATTTAAACTATTTATTTTATAATTAATCCTAAATATAGAAAAGAATAATGAAACTATCTTTTTTTCTTTTTTTTAATCTTTTTTCCAGAATTATTATTTGTTTTTTTAAAAAGTTTTTTTCTATTTTTAATTGCCAAGTAAATAAGTATAATTGCAATTATTGCAACAACTAAGTTCACAATATTAAAAAATGGAACCATTATCTCTTTATCTGGACAAGGTAATTTTTTCTCCCCATCAGTACATCCCATATCTTTATTTTCATTACCACTATTCGATTGTCCCCAATTAGCTGTCCATTCAAGAGTGTATTCCTCTTCAACTTCACAATCTCCAACAATATTTGTATCAGTATAACATTGTGACGATAGTGGAGAAGGTTCTAAAGTACATTCTTCAATCGGAGTAAAGTCTAAATATTCAAGACATTTTTCATTTTTCCATACACAACCACATTCAAAGTATCCTTCACAATCATCTCCAGAGGTTATAGTATATTTTTTATTACCGCAAAAATCATATTCTTTAAGAAGTGAATTATGATCTTGTATAGTTGATATTATTGGATCATTCCAATTTAGCTTATTATTGCATTTAGCTTGAGTATCTAAATCTGAACAAGATGTTGGAGCTATTAATACTCTATAAAAAGGATTAGGTTCGCTTGGACAATCACTAGGACAATTATCATAATTTTCTCCCCAGTTACATTTTTCATTTCCACAAGTAACTATTGTTCCTTCACATTCTCCAGAATCTAAACAATTTTGCCCAACTCCACAAGGACAATCACTTAAACAATTTTTACAATTTTCTCCTGTTTCACAAATTGGTGTTGAACTTACTCCACAAGTTAATATTGTCCCAACACATACTGCATCATTTTCTTTAATTTCACATTTTTGTCCACTTCCACATAAACAATCTCCAGGACAATTATCACAATTTTCTCCATCAATTTCATCACATTTTTCATTTCCACAAGTAGTCATAACCTTACACTCACCAGATTGTGAACATATTTCTCCGGTCTTACAACTACAATCTCCACAATTATTACAATTTTCTCCCTCGTCACATACTCTATTATTGTTACATTCACATACTATTCCGTCACAACTTTCTTTACAACTTCCATCACAACAAGGTATTGTTCCAGGATGATCAATACATGCATCAGGGTTTACAACACAAGTTCCCCCTGCAGGTTTAAAGTCAGTAGTAACTTCTAATTCACATTCTTTTCCAAAAACACATTCACCACAATTCTTTAATTTACCACAATTATCATATATCTCTCCACATTCTTTACCCATTTCAGCACAAGTCTTTGGAAGGCAGCAACTTCCATCATTACAAACTTCGTTATTCTCGCATTTCCCACAATCTAACTTAGTTCCACAACCATTATCCCATTCTCCGCAATTTTTTTCAAGATCACTACAATCTTTTGCTTCAGGACAGTCAACACATTCATGTTTATATTCCCCTAATATATCTGCTAAAGTTGTAGCTCTTCCATTAACAATATCATCTGTATCAATCCATCTGAAGTATAATCCACTTTGTTCACATTTTTCTGTTGCATCACAATTTCCACAATATATTTTTTCACATTTAAAATCAGTCCATCCGCATTTTGAATTAAGTTTTTCACATGTTTCAGTTTTATCTTCTTCACAATTATGACATTTGTTATCAACAATACAAGTTTTATCTTCTTCTAAGCAATTATTTGGACAATCTTTTGTTTCACCGCAAACATTTATTTTAATACCACAATCTTCTTTAGTGCATTCTATTTCAGGACAATCACTTTTTGGAATACACAATCCACTGTAAATATTACAAGCTTCTCCTTCCCCACAATATCCACAAAAATATTCTTCACCACAATCATTTACCCAATTTCCACACTCTCTTCCTGCTTCTTCACAACCTTTACAATCTTGTATTTGAGATTCATCAATACATTTTGCTGTGCTTACACAAGGTTCATTAGATTCAGAACAAGTAAGAGGTTGACAACCACTAGCACAATCTGACTCAATCCATAAATAACAACCATCAACATTAGTACAATTTTTAATTTTATTTGTATCTGAACATTTTTTTATTCCTTCTTCTTCTTTTGTACAAGCATTAGTACTTGAACAAGTAGCTTCTGTACCTTCACAATAACTAGGTATTGTTCCATCAGTACTTATACAAAAATTAAGACAGTCTTCACTTACTTGCCATTCAAGACATTCTCCGACTTTTGTACAAGTTTGAAGATCACCAACTAAATTACAAGTTTTTTGTCCTTCCTGAGTACAGGATTTTGAAGTAGTTTGACAAGTACATTTTCCATCTAAGCAACTCTGTCCACTTGGACAAGAGGTTTCTGTTCCCCATTTTAAACATCCTCCACCAATATCATCACAAGTTTGTAAGTTACCATTAGCATTACAATTTGTTTGTCCTGGAGTACATTCACTTTCACAACATGCTCCATCACCTTCAAAAATAAAAAAATCATTTTGGTTTCCACCTCTTTTAGCAGGGTGATGATCCTGTCCAAAATCAATATCTATATATTTATTATTTTTACTTTCTTTAAAATAAACTTGATCTCCACATTTAATTTCTCCACTTGTTCCGTCAGATTTATAAATTAAAACTTTAAGCTCATTTCCACCTTCTCCTCCTGCACCTTTAGTTCCTGAACCATGAATCCAATCATTATCATTCCAAAATAAATAATTTCTTCCAGTTGTATACATCAAACCTTTGTCAGTTTCAAGAGCTAAGAAGTCAATATAATCTCCTGAAACTAAAAACTTATCTTGATTAGCTGCATAAGTTCCATCAGCATTTAGTAATCTTAATTTAAACAATTCATCGTTATGCTCAACTTTATCTTTGTTTGCATTAACACCTTCATTTAACTCAGTTCCCTCTCCATTTACTGATAAATACATTTTACTTGCTTGTTCTTGAATTGTAATTGTTTGACCACTTTTTATTGAATTTCCTGCACTAACACAAAAAGAAAACATAATCATAATTGAAATTATTACAAAAAGAAATAAAATACTTTTTTTACTCACACTCTTTTTCATATTAAACTAAATAATTCAGTGTTTATAAACATTTTTATTATTTATTATTTAAAAAATTTAAATTAATTATTTTATGATATATACATTAAACATTTTTTATTTTTAATATTAGTTCAATATTTTAATAATACTTTTTAATAATATTTTTATTTTAAGAGAGACAGTAATTAAATAAAAAGAATCTTTTTTATATAAAATAAATTTAAAAATTATCAAATAAAATTTTTATAATATAAATTTTAAATGAACTAATTATTTTACAACTATTAAAGAAATTTTTAATCTTAAAAAATCTAGATAAATAGTATATTTTACATTTTTTTATTTTATAATTAATCCTAAATATAGAAAAGAATAATGAAACTATCTTTTTTTCTTTTTTTTAATCTTTTTTCCAGAATTATTATTTGTTTTTTTAAAAAGTTTTTTTCTATTTTTAATTGCCAAGTAAATAAGTATAATTGCAATTATTGCAACAACTAAGTTCACAATATTAAAAAATGGAACCATTACTTCTTTATCTGGACAAGGTAATGTTTTTTGTCCATCAGTACACCCAGTATCCTCATTTTTATAACCACTATTTTTGTCTTTCCAACTAGCTGTCCATTTAAGAGTATACTCATCTTCAGTTTTACAATCTCCTAAAACATTTAAATCAGTATAACAGTCAGCTGAAGCAGTACATGCTTTAGTTTCAGTAAAATCTAAATATTCAAGACATCTTCCATAGTCCATATCCCATATACAACCACATTTAAAATATCCTTCACATCCTCCAGAAGTTATAGTATATTTTTTATTACCGCAAAAATCATTTGCTCTAAGAACTGAATTATGATCTTCAATTGTTGATATTACTGCATCGTTCCAATTTAACTTATTACTACATTTAGATTGAGTATCTAACTCTGAACAAGATGTTGGATTTATTCTATCAAATACAGGTGGGATAGGAGGTTTAGTACATACCCCCATATTACAATATTCTTTAGTTTCATCACATTTACAATCAGGACAGTTATTACAATTTTCTCCAGGATCACAAACACTATTACCGCATTTTACAAGAGGATCAATACATTCACCTATAGCATTACAAACTTTATCACTACCACAATCACAATCTTCACAATTATTACAATCTTCTCCATCTTCAACACGGCAACTTCCATCTCCACAAGTAATTGGAGTTTCTCCTTCACATACTCCAGAATCTGAACAAGTTTTTCCTGACGCAGGATCACAAGCACAATCTTCACAATTTTTACAATTTTCTTCAATACCGCACTGACCATCAGGACAATCCACAAGAATATTAATACATTCACCTATAGCATTACAAGTTTCTCCAAGTTCAGTTTTGCAAGCACAATCTCCACAATTATTACAATTTTCTCCAAGCTCAGCATTACAAGCACCATTATTATTACAAGTACCTGGTGGACAAACACCACAATCACTAGGACAATTAGTACAATCTTCACCAGCACCACAAACACTATTAGGACAATCCACATGAGGATTAATAATACAATTACTTATTGTACCTATAGTATTACAAATTTCTCCAAGTTCAGTTTTGCAAGCACAATCTCCACAATTATTACAATTTTCTCC
>ERZ795055.2128-NODE-2128-length-15262-cov-4.232327_pt1 | contig 15262 bp, 1 predicted proteins | sample MGYA00375139_ERZ795055 | MGnify/ENA primary metagenome ERZ795055 (study PRJEB30184, sample SAMN05720283) | anaerobic digester metagenome | isolation source: active sludge of municipal wastewater-treating anaerobic digesters | place: USA | collected 2015-01-23 ... | reverse complement strand
AACTATGAAGGCGGTTGCGAAACTGCGGTCCGCATCGTCCGCAGTGAATTACAGCATCGTGAACGCCAAGGTCGGCGGGGTGTGGAAGCTGTATATAGTGGCTGACGATTGGAGCCGGGGGGCTGCTTTACGGTCCCTCAAGCTGAGGGCGGTCGAAGATCTTGATCCTGCGAAGTACGGTTTGGCGCACAAGGATCTCAACGCTCCGTTCGACCTGCAGGAACGTGCGCTGGAGACGCCGCTTCAGATACCCGTATACGTGACGCGCCAGATCCCGGGCAGCGATCAGCTGCAGCATGTCCTCATCGACTTCTGGGGGAAAGTGACAGCCGCGATCGAGGCGGAGAGCGTCAACCCGTCCGGTGTCGGTGCGGGGGCGCTGGTCCCGGTCAAGATGACGGCCGAGAAGCTGAACAACAAGATCCGCGAGTGGGATGCGAAGGGGTTATTGCCGCAAGTGCCGAACGCGTACGGCACGCCGGTCAGCGGCCCCTCGGCGGAGAAATTTGTCGAGAGCAACAAGGGCATCGTCTATTTTACGTGCGCATGGGATTATGTTCCGGCCAGATACGCCGTCAGGGTGTTCAAGTACGACAGGAACACCGGTTCCATTGAGCCGATCGATTGGTGGGGAGTCAAAGAAACTATCGATCTCCAGATATCGGACAACGGTAAGGTTATCTATGTGTCGAGCGATAAGTGGGATTACGGCGGCCATCAGTACTCGTACCGGTTGTTCGACAGCGATACCGGCGCAGTTATCGAGAGCGGATCCGCGGTAAAGCCGGTGACCGTTGCGAAATTCAAACCTGAGAACGGTACGGTCGAGAAGATACCTGCGCCGGAAGTCGCCGCGAAGCCGGTGTATCTCGCCATATACAGGGCGCTCCAGAAAGAGGAGGGCGTATCGTTTGACTTTACCGGGCTGTCCATAATGGGCGAACTTGTGCGCAATGCGTTGAGCGCGGGCGGCTTCACGCCCATAACCCCCGACCAGATGAAGTGGAACCCCGCCAGCGGGATCGATCCGGCAAGGCTCGCCGAGATATTGACCGCGGTTGCGAAAAACGGACAGGGCGGCTTCCTGGAAATTGCCGGCGTGCCGGCGGCGATACCGGAAGCGGCGAAGGTGCCGGTGGCGGCGACGCCTGCTCTGAAGGCGAGAATGCAGGAGATAGATGCCGAGGCGGTTAAACAGCTTGATGCGATCGATACGTTCGTCGATCTCGACCGGCTGGTGAAGGAAGCGCCCGGTTATGTCGGGATGGCCAAGGAGAAGGCGAAGGAGAAGCTTGCCGCCGAGGTCAAAGATGTCCTGAGCGGCGCCAGGAAGGTCGGCAGGGAAGGGAAGGCGCTCGAGACGAAGTTCTTTGATGGGTTCGCGGTCGGGAACCGCCTGCTCGCGCACGCTGACATAGCGGGCGGCGCGGTCGAGCATGCCGAGGACATGGTGCGGAAAGCCGACGCGGGCCTTGTCGCGCGCCTGCGCGTGCACGAGGTCCTGCACCACATCCTGGGAGACGCGGAACACAAGATCATGAGCGGCGAAGAGCTGCTGCGCGACCGGCTGCTGTCCGAGCACCTGATGAAGAGCACGGCGGCGGAAGAGGCGGCGAAGGCGCTGATCGGCGAGGCGCGCGACCTGAGCGTCTTCAGGAACTTGCCGGCGAACGTGAAGAGCCCGTCGGTGATCTACATCACGGCCGACCCGGACAACATGAACCTGCTGCACGCGGCTATCGAGAAGCGAAAGGACAACAAGAACCTGAAGATCATCATCGCGTATAACGATAATTATACGTGGACGGCCGATTACCGGGAGAAGCTGATGAAGCAGTACCCGGGGATCGTCGCCGGGTTCGTGAAAAAGAGCGAACTGAACGATATGATTAAGGAAGGGAAGGATATGGACGATGCGCTGGTGCTTGCCGCGCGAAAAACGACGAATAACGACAAGCTGACGGCGCAGGATATCGGGTTCATCGGGAGCGCGGAAGGGATGTACGTCGACGAGCGGACAAAACAGCCGATCGACTTCAGCGTGGCGAAGGGGCTGAAGAAGATCCCGGAGATCAGGCCGGTGCGGAAGGGCGCCGACGAGTTCCACGACGTGGGAACGCTGATCGACGTGGCGGACCTGGCGGTGATGGCGCACCGTATCCTGGGGGACAAGTACGACCCGAAGATGACGTTCGCGAAGCTGGCGGACGCTTTGGGCGGCGACTTGAAGGACGCCCTGCTCGAGCAGGTGAAGGCGGCCGGGCTGGACGCGGGTGCGGCCGTGGCCGAAGGGCTGGTGCAGATCCCGCCGACGACGAAGGGCGTGACGGGCGAGCTGCAGAACAGCATCAACTCGCTGCGGAGCACGCTGATCGCGGCGTAAGCAAGAATGTCATCGCAGGGGCCAGGCATGCCTGGCCCTTGTCGACATAAAGAGGGCGCATCGAAAGATGCGCCCTCTCTTATTGCGAGCGGCCGCTTGATTTGCGAAGGTTTTCTATGAATTGAGAGGAGACGGGATAATTATTTTGCTGCAGGACCGCCACATCCTGCCATGCAGCTTCGTATTGGCCCAGGCGGTACGATGTAACGGCCCTGTTGAAGATCGCTTCGGGATAAGAAGGTCGCAGCTCTATCGCGCGCGAGTAATCGCTGAGGGCGTTTTGCAGGTCGTTTTTGCCGAAATAGGCGTTGCCCCGGTTGAAATAGCTATCGGCGAGGCGGGGATCGATATATATCGCGCGGTTGATGCGCTCGATCGCGCGGTCGTACTCGCCGGCTTCGTTCAGCAGGATGCCGCAGTTGAGATATGATAGAGACTGTGCGGGGGCGATCCCGATAGCGCGCTCAAGCGTTGCGATAGCTCCGCCGATGTCTCCTGACGCTTTCTGCGCCAGCGCGAGATACCCGTATGCGTCGAGAAACGACGGGTCAAACCGGATAGACAGCGCGGCGTCTTCGCGCGCGCCCGGCGCATCCCCGAGCATGAGTTTTGCGTAGGCGCGGCGGCAATAGGCTTTCGCGTACCGCGGGTTCAGCTCGATCGCGCGCGAGAGATCGGCGGCGGCCCGGGCGACCATACCTTTCTCAAGATAGGCGTTGCCGCGGTTGTACCAGCCTTTGACGTGGCGCGGGAGAATACCCAAGAGTTTACTGTAATCCGCGATGGCGTCGTCATATCTTTTCAGGTTGAAGAATGCTACCCCCCGATTGTTGTACGCCTCCATGAAGAAGGGATCGGCGGCGATCGCGCTGCTGAAGTCTTCGACCGCCCGGTCATATTCCCCCATGCTGTTATAGGCGTTGCCCCGTCCGTTCCACGCCTCGTTGAAGCGCGGATCTCGCGCGAGCGCTTCCGTAAAATCCGCTATGGCCTGCTGATGTTCCCCCTTCTCGTCGAGGGCGACGCCTCGGTTGGTATAGGCGATGACTGCGTCCCGGTTTTTGCGCAGAACGTCGCTCCAGAGGGTGACGCTGTCTTTCCAGATATGGCAGCGGTGCCACGTGAGCGCTGCGAGGGCTGCGATGAGTGCGATGATCAACGTCGATGATGCCGCACGCGCGGTAAAACTACGGGAGGCCATCGATCTGTTTAGCCCGACTGCGGCGATCAGGGCGATGCCGATCGAGGGGAGATAGGTGAACCGGTCAGCCGGTGCGCCCCCGCCGCCGACCGGCAGTATCTGTATTACCGGCGCGATCGCGATGAGAAAGAAAAATCCCCCAAAGAGGATCTTTTGCGATCGCGGCGCCGCGTAGAGCAGGAGGCCGATGCATGCCGCGACGATAAGCGGCGCCGCCAGGTAGAGAGCCGGCAGCGACTGCTCGACACACTTCGGGTATTGATAGAGGCATGAGAGACCTGATGGGAAGATCATCTTGCCGAGGTAGAAAACTATGTTGTAGGCGGCGACGAAGAGACGTTGTACAGGGGTGAACGCCGGCATTCTCCTGACCGATCCCGCCGGGTAATGCGCGATCAGTGCGACGATCCCCGCAGCGAGCGCCAGCGCGAAGAAAGGGAGTTTTTCGACAATGACTTTCCGGGTTAGCTTTCGGCCGTCTGTCCAGTCAATTAACAGCATGATCAGAGGGATCGTCACCCCCATCGGCTTCGAGAGGAGCGAGAGGCCGCACAACAGGATCGCGCATGAGTATGGTGCGACGGAGCCGCTTCGCGAATAACGGTGGTATGCGATCAGCGTACCGAGGAAGAAGAGAGCCGAGAGCAGGTCTTTTCGCTCGGTTACCCAGGCAACCGATTCGACACGCAGCGGGTGGACGGCGAAGAGGAGCGTTGCGAGCAGAGAGACGAGCGCAGAACGGGTTATTAGCAGAAGCAGCCAGAATGCGAGGAGTGCGTTGATGATATGGAGCGCATAGTTGGTTGCATGGTATGCGAGCGGGTTTAGTCCGAAAAAGCGATATTCGATTGCATAGGACACAAGGACCAGCGGGTGATAGAGAAATTCATGAAAAGAGCCGAAGATCGCCTTGATGTTGTTCCACGACAGGGCGGTTATCTTCTGGTTTTCGGTCACCAACAGATTGTCGTCGTAGTTGTTGAAGCCGTTGAAAAGCGAAGGATAGAAGGCGGCGGCAGTTACCGTGATGACGACGAGGGCAAAGATGATCAGGATGGTTCTTGTTCTCAAACGCTGCTCTCGATGAGTTTAAGTTATTATGTTGCAGAGCATTATGATATCTAATGGTATGTCTGAAGTCAAGGCTGAAAATTGCGCCCGCCCTTGACAAACCAGGTTTTTGGAGGTATAATTTGTTGTGGTTCAGTAAATTAAGTATGTTTTTAACGTTTCATGGGAGTTGTCTCATGAATGGTCGTTTGGTGTTAGGGAGATGGCGAAGTTTGAGATGCGTCAACCGCCTCATCAGCGGTGTGCTCGCCTTGATCTTTGTCTGTGAGGTGCCTTCGTACGGCGGCACGATCGGCCGGCGGACCGATTCGCTTCAGCCGCGTTCCAATATCAACGACGAAGAGTTTCGTCGTGTCTTCAAGCTGCAGGGCGATCTCGAGCGCGCGAAGAAGATCACGCGTTTTATCGAGACCGGTACTATCTCGACCGTCGAGGACGTTATCGCTGCGGCGAAAAATATGCCGGGGGTGAACGCATCCAAGGATATTGTTGTCGGTAAGAGGTATGTACTGATCAGGGTGTCGGACGGGATCGCCATCCGCTATTTCGACCCGCAGTATTACGTGACTGCGCCGGAGCATCTGGTGCCGCTGCCGCCTTTCCTGGCCGGGAAACCAGTCAAGAAGAGCGTCGCGCGCCAGTTGCTGGCAGGCGCCGATGACAGGCGGAGGCTCGAGTCGGCAGGGGTTCTTCCCCGGCTGGAAGGAATTGCGCCGGTCCTGCGGCCGGTCGGCCTGGCGGCATCGCTCGGCAAGAGCGATTTGACAGACGAACAGATACGGCTCCTGCAGAAGCGTTCACGCGGGGTCATGACGATCTACGAATTTCTCGAGAAGCACCGTGACGCCGCGCGCGGCGGCTATTCGCTCGGGCTCAGCGACTATATGCGCCTCTATCAGTCGGTCTCGCTTGCGTGCGGCCTCGTCGACAGCGAAACCGTCTACGGGCGGATGTTCCAGCGCCGTGACGCCAGGACGCTGGAATTCATGCCGCAGATAACGTCCGAGGGAAAGCCGGTTGTATTTTTCGTCCCGAACGACGTTTTCTCGCATCACGAGGCCGGGGTGACGAGGGACGAGTTGCAATGGCTTCTCGACAACCCCGATAGGCTGAAGGACGTCTATTTCGTCTTCGGCCTCTACGATACCGTCAGGAGAAAAGATTACCGGCAATTGCTCGGCTCGCCGCGACGGATGCTGCGAGCGGAGAACGCCCTCGCACAGGCCTTCGGCGATCACAAAAGATATCTGGCCGCGCCGCGCGAAACGACCGCGACAGCGCGCCAGGAGACGCAAGCGGAACCTGTCGCGTTGCGGGAGACAAGCGGTGCGGCGCCTCGCGCGTGGCGCGGCGGGCGGTGGCCGTGGCTGGCGCGGTGGCTCGGTGACGATTATGCGATGCTGCAGGAACCGATCGAGCAGATGTTCTGGGGCGCGGTCATCCTGTCAGGCGCCTTGCTGGGCATTCCGTATCCGCTGATCTTTGCGTTCGGCGCGGTCCCGTACATCCTCCTGCATTATGTCGGCATTCCGCAAGGGATGCCGGCGCCGTTATTTACCGACATATTCATGATGACCGTGCTCAACGGTATCGTGATCGCAACATTTGCGCTGTCGCCATCCCTGGGCCTGCCGGTGTTCCTGAATGCCACATATCTCCACCATCTCTATAATCGATCCCTGTGCGATTCCCGCGACCTGAAAATGCACGCGCGGTACGATAGTGCATCACAGATGCCTGTGACCGACCATCTTCCTGCGCCCGGAAAAGCGATGGGCGCTTTGTCTATGTCGATAGCCGTTGCCGCCGTGATCGGTACGGCAGTCGCCTTATACTCTGTCGGCGTGTTTGTGGGCCTGCAGAAGAGCGTGATGAAGCTTCTCCATATTGCCGTGGCGCCCCGCCGCGACGTTTTCATGCTGATCTGGCATTTCACGGGGCTCAATTGCATTGCATGGTTTACCGCGCTTGCTTCGACAGGGTCTTTGATAGGTTCGGCCTTCGGCGGGATCGCGCCGCGGCGGATAATGCCCGTTGCCACGGCGGTCAGTCTCGCGGTGATGGGTGTTCCTGCGGTATCGGCTTTTGTGGCCGGCGGGATTATCTATCTCCTGTGCAACAGTGACCAGCTTGTCTTGCTGTTGCATGCACTGAGCGATCCGGCGAAGCTTGCGGTGGTCGCGGCATGGATGAGTGTCGCCCGGCTGGGACTGTTCGGATCTGACCGATCTGAGCAGGTGCTGTATCTGGTATCGGCGTTGTACAGTTCGGATAAGGACACCGTCCGTGTCGCAGCGGGGATTCTCGGGAAGTCGGGAAATCAGGAGGGGATTCGGGCGCTGGTTGATCGGATGCAAACGCCTGATCACGAACTCCGGCAGGCGTGTGTCGACGGGTTGCGTGCCGCCGGCGCGGCAGGGGTGCCAGCGTTGCTTCCGCTGGTGAGAGGGACGGATACTGGGATCCGCTGTGCCGCGCTCAACCTGTTGGGCAATGCCGGCGACAAGAACGTTGTCGACAGCATTGCCGCATCGCTCGATGACGAAAACTGGTATGTGCGGGTCAATGCGGCGCAGGCGCTCGAGCGTCTGGGTGACGGCAGAGGCGCATCGGTGATAGCGCAGCGCGATAGCATCGAACGGCCTCTGCGCGACCGGTATCGCCGCTTCATCTCGCGTGCATGGGAGAAGCTCGCCGTGAAATATGCCTTGTTCAGGCATTTGGCGAAAGGAGCTGAGACGGATATCGGAAGACTGCAAACGCTAGATCAGATGCGAAAATATGCGGCAGACACAGCGTCTTTTATTGAAGAGTGCGCTGGTGAAGATGGCGAAGATCGTGACGCGGCGATGATGCAGGCCGCGGCAGAATTCCGGAATATCGCCTCAAGCATACACCTGCCGGAGCCGGAACGGGTTTTGGCGGCGCAGGGGGCTGCACAGCCGCTTTTCGTGAGGGCGATGGGGCTCGTGTTCGGCGATGTGGAGATGCTGCTGCTGCCGGAACGGTTCGCATCGTTGAGCGCGGGGGCGTATGCGCGGGATATCGTCGGATCTATGGCTGACACCGTGCCGGCGTTTGTGAAAAACACAGCTTATCAGCTCGCGGGCCTTGTCTGGAAGCCTGTGCTTTTCCTGCAGAACATCTGGAGTGCTCTCGGACAGGAGGCCGATGTCATCAGGGGCCGTGCGCAGAGCGTGATCACTGCCGAGGTGGAACGCATAACGCCGGCGCCGCAAATTCCGGAGAAACTTGTCATCAGCCGTATCGGCAAGAGGATCGAAGTGGATACGGCGGCATTTGTTCTCGACGGGGATGCTGGTGCCGTCGCACTCAAAGATCCTGAGACCGGCGCGCCGATACGAGAGCTTGCCCTGAGACGAGTCGCGATCGACGCGTCGAAGGCCGCGGACATCGTGAGCTCGCTGCCTGTCCCGGATGCGGGTCACGCGGCGCTGATTCAGACGGTCCTCGGTATCATGAAGAGTCTGCCTGCCGACAAGGCCCCGGTGTGGTGCGGCTTCGGGGATCTTGTACGTGACCTCTTCGGCTTTGCGGCCGCGGGAGGCGGGGTCGCGCCGCTGATCGCTCTCTACGAGCCGCTCATGCGCGACCCGGTCGCTGTGTTCCACGAGGCGTGCGAGTACCTGATAGCGGCGGGCCTTATCAGCGCGCGGATCGAGGGCGAACGCGTTATTGTCTTGCGGGATGCGGCGGGCGCTGAGATCGGGCGCGTTTCCCTGACCAGGGATGATGCGGCGAAGCAGCTCGTCAAAGGCCCGGACGCGCAGCATTATATGGTCAGGGCGCTGACCCGCGAGCTGTTCTGCGAGGCGGATGTCAAACTGCGCGACTTTATAAAACGGAAGCAGTTCGAGACGGTGATAGCCCCGATGTCGCCTCAGGATATCCGGACGCTGATTGGGTTCGTCGAACAGCTTGACGTCTTTTTTGCCGGAGCCGGGGCTCGCAAAGGCGCGGCGAAGCTTCGATGGCCGGAGTCTCTGCTCATGCTGGTCCGCGGCGGGCTGATCACGCGGTATGATCTTATGAATAGAGGGATCCTCAGGATCGTTCAGGACGCGTACGGTTCCGCCGAAAGCAGTTCAGGTTTCGAGGCGGACGCTTTCATCGTACGCGCTGCCGAGATTGTCGGCGCACTGCGAGAGCGGGGGATCCTGACTGAAAAAGAGGCGGCCGATGCGCTGCCGGTCGTTGCCGCTGTGCGCCGGGGTGACGGCGCAGGCACGGCGCGATATGCAACGTTGTGTGCGGCGTTGGCCGAGCTGGCACGATCGAAAGCGATCGTCAGATCGGATCTCGCCCTGACAATGAAGCGTGCGGTTGCGTTGATCGGATCAGATATCCAGAATAAACCGAAAGAGGGGGTACATGCGCTTTCGTCACTCGCTGCGGCAGGATTGCTGACAACGGATGATATTGCCGGCGCCGGGATCGCCGCGAAGCTGGCGCAGCTCGTTTCGGTGCCGGATCAGAATGTCCGCTGCGAAGCTGCGCAATGCCTCGCCGGTCTGGCGCAAGCGCGGCTTGTTGAAGCGGATGATATCGTGCCGATGATACAGTTCGAGAAGATCACCGCCCATGTCAACGATCACCAGCTCGACAAGCGGGGAAAAGACGCGCAGGTGATCGAGATCCTGGCGAAGAGCGGGATGATGCCCGGCCGTTATCTGAACGACGCCGGACTGATCGACCGGCTCGCTGCGGGCCTCGCTTCCCGAGACGATTCACCCCGCTTGAGGAGCGCAGGAGCGCTTGCCGCGCTTGTGAAAGCCGGCTCCGCGGTCGATATCGAAAAGATCAGAGCGAAGATACCGTTCCGCGATCTCGATCGCGCTCTGAACGCCGCGCCCATGCTGCGGTCTCAGTCCGATATGGCTTTCCTGCATGTGCTCGCCTCCGGCGGGTTGCTGCGCGGAGATGATATCGATATCAAGGCGCTGTTGGCGAAGTATGAAGCGGATCTTCTGCCGCTGGACGCCACCTCTTTCCGCTCGCTTAAACAGCTCGCGGAGACGGCGCTGTTGCTCGGGATCCGGCCGGACATGAACGAAGCGTTCTCGAAAGTTATGGGCATGATCCCGTCGCTGTCACCCTATCCGCTCCGGTTTGCCGCCGAGCTCGTCGAGTATATTGCGCGGGAGCGCCTTGCTGACGATGGCCTCGTAGCCGGTGCGAGAGGGAAGCACGCCTTCGACGCTGTCGCAGCCGAGCTGAATGATGAAAACGGCGAGATCCAGATCTGCGGCGCCGCCGCGATCAAGGCGCTCTCGGAGGCGGGGCTGTTCGTCGACCGTGAGAACGTCGACATTGATCAGCTGCGCGCGAATATCGATTCCCCGCGTCTTACCAACGCCGACCGCCTCAGGATACTGCAGGCGGTGAGCCGCGGCGACGGCCCGGCGGACAAGAAAGAGGTCGAATCCCTGAAGCGGCTGATCGAATCGGCGCCTGACGGCGATCCGGCGCTGAAAGGATTCCTGTCTCTGATGAGCTCGTTCAGCCTCAGGGAGTCGACGGAGGCGCAGGACTATCTCGAGAGCAAGATCAAAAAGATCCTGCAGAAAGAAGCGCCTGCCGGCGGGCTCGTGCCGCTGAGCGCCCGTGAAAAAGCGCACGTAGACGCGCTCTGGCAGAGCTTCAGGCCGACGGCGCTTATCGATTTCGTTTTCAGGCGGGATTTCGATCCGTCGCTCCGTGCGGAGATACTTAGAGGCCTAGCGGCCGCCAAAGTCGTTGATGCCGGCTATGCCGATGTCAAAGATGCGGACGCTAAAGAGACACTGGATGCGATCTCACAGTTCCATGCCGAGTTCGGGATCATCCCTCCAAAGAATATGGTGCGTCCGTTTGTCACCGGACAGGCGACGTTCGAGGATATCCGTGAAAACAAGGACGCTATCAGGAGGCTCAAGGAGAGAGGGGATTACCGAGAGCTGATCCGCGCGCTGGTGAAAGACGAGAAGCTCATGGTCGCGTACTACTGCCTCGAGCAGTCGCCGTTCTTTTACCCCGGGACGACGACGATCAGCTTTGACATGTTCCGGGGGATACTTCAGGAGGCGGCGGGCGCGCTTGAGAAAGAAGATGAACTGGGCGTGACCCTTGCCATGCAGGGCGCTTTTTTCAAGGCGGGGCTGTCGGAGCGGGACGCTCAAGAGATGGCCGAGCGCCTCTTCCGCGGCGGGCCGCCGTTGCCGAACGGCGACCAGCATCTGAAGCGCGGGCGCTTTGCGCCGGTCGAGATCGACCTGTTCGACGTGTCTGACAGGTCGATCTCTGGCTACGGGCAGATTCAGCAGGAATTCATCGTCAGCCGGGCGAATATCGTCCTGTGCCTGAAATACGCTCATCTCGTGGCCGGACTCAGGAAGGATATCCCCAAGGTCGAATCCGAGAAAAAGCGCAAACAAATGTACAGGCGTTTTCTGCGCGCGGAGGAGCGGCTGCGGACCGGCAAGATCACGATCAGGGATGCGGTCAAAGCGCTTGTTTCGCTGAACAACATCGTCTATGAGCGGCAGACGACGAAGATCGGCACCATCCTGAACAACGCGGTCGACAGGGCGGTCACACGGGCGATGGCGCAAAATCCGGTCTATATCGACCTGCTGGCGCGCAGCACGGAGAGTTTTTACGCGGGGACGGCGACGGTGGAGTTCGACGACCTGACTCTTGCGGAGCTGGCTCGAGGGATGGACAGAGGTGTCCAGAGCATCGAGCGGCTCAAGAAGCTGCCCGACTCGCAACACCGCAAAGGATCTCCGGCTGTGATCGAGTCGCCGGAAGAGGCGCTCCAGCTGTTCTTCCTCGATCTCGCTAACAAAGGGAAGATACCCGGTGGGGGCGCTCTCGATGCGATCTTCCGAAAGCAGGTTAACGGCTATCTCGACAGCGTGAAGCGCTATTGCGCTGCCGTCAGGAAGCCTTCGTCGGGAGTCGCGGCGCCGGTGCTCTACCTCGATTACGTCGACAAGAATAACCTGTTCGAGGCACTCAGGTTCGCAGACGGCGCCCACACCTGCAACACCTCCGGCCACGACACGTACCTGGGAGAGGCTTCGCGCTGGCTGACGGACGCGACGACTTTCTTCTTCCAGATCACCACCGAGCCGCGCGGCGGCAAGCAGATCGGATGGCTGAAGTGCTGGCTGGGCGTCGACGACGACGGCTACCCGTTCATCGGGGCCAACTATCTGTTCCTGAACCCCCAGTATGCCGACGAGAAGGTGCGAGATGCGGTCTGTAAAAAGGTGGAAGAGATATTCTTCAAGCATCGCGTGTCGATGGTCGCCCAGACCAAGCGATCGCTGCGTGACGCCAATGCGATGCCGCCTCCGGACTGGTATTCGCTCGCCGAGATGAGGATCGTGCGCCTGCAGAGCCTGATCGACGGCAAGGGTCCGATCAAGGCGGACGTCAAGATAGAGGGCAACAAGCCGGTCATGGTCAGGATGCACGTTTCGCCGAACCCGGCGACCGCATCCAGGGCGGCGCTGTCCGTTACGGCGTTCAGGCCGCTGAAGAAACAGCCCGATATAACGCACCATGTCCTGCGCGAGATATTCAGGCGCGCGGCGCGCGAAGAGACGTTGTCCGTCCAGGACGCCAGGAGCGGGCAGATCAGGCAGCTCTACGTGATCGACGTAAGGCGGTTGAGCGATTATCCCGAGGGTAATAAATACCTGCTCAATGCGCTGAAGGAATGGCTGCAGTATCCCGATGTCCGGGTGAAATATCCCGAAGCGGTCGCGCAGATCTCAGCGATCCTCGAGGATGCGGACATCCCGCAGCGGTCGCGGACGCTTTTTGTCATGACTCCAGGCGGTACCATAGAGGGGATCATGAAGACGGCAGGATTGCACATGGCGGAATATGTCGAGGCCGCCCCGTGGAACAGGGGAGAGGCGCTGCAGGGACGCCGCTATAAGGGGATCGGCCCGCAGATGTTCTATCTGATGCTGAAAGACTTCGGCGTCGCCGCGGACCTCGACCCGGTCAAGACGGCGGATTTCATGAAGAGGACCGACGTCAAGTTCCTTGAGCCGTCAGAGCAGACAAAAGAGCTGTTCGGCGCATGCAACTATGGCCCGGACGGCATGCTGATACCCGTTGAATGGGTTCGCGACGAGGAGCATCTCGCGAGATGGTACGTGCTTTCCGAAAATTCGAGGATAGCGCTCGTCAATTTCATGAAAGTCCAGGAGGCAATCATGGGGCTCGGGCGCTTGCAGCAGACGGTTGCGCAACATGCCCGGCCGGCGCCTGTCGTTGAAAAGTCCGCGAAAGCCGGCTCTCCGATATCTTCGATGGGACGGTTCATCAAGACGCCGCTGAACGGCCCGGTAACCGAATTTATCGGATGGATGGATGCGGTAATGGGGCGCTCAGAGGCGGCATTGAACGACGAGGAGCTCAAGGGGATGTCCCACTTTATCGGGATCGATGAGGGTGACGCTTCGAAGATACGGCGGCGAACCCGGCAGATGGCTCAGGCGGCGTACGCGTTCGCGCAGTCTATCCCCGACGACGGAAAAATGAATATTTTCCTTCTCAGGGACGCGTTCAGCCTCTACTACGCGGCAAAAGCGCTCGGCCGCAATGCGCAGGCGGTCTATATATCGAAGGCGTTTTTCAAGAAACTGGCGGGGACGAATACCGCCGATTTTATCATGCCGACGGTTGTCGCAGAGGTGAAGCAGGCGATGGGACTGCATGAGCGTGACGCCGTGCCGGCCGAGCGGTTCGCGGATTTCAAGGAGCGGTTCTTCACGCTTTTCGATAAGATGCTCTTGGACCCGTCGTCGCTGCAAAATCCCGACGTGCGTAACGCCGCGCCGGCATTGCAAAAAGCCGCGGCAGCCGCGGAGGCTTATCTGCGCGCTTCGGGGATCACCCCGGAATCAGCTGCCCGCGACGGTATCCGTTTCATCGATACGACTGTTACAGGGACGCTTGTTCTCTTCATGGAAGGCGTCATGCGCTCGGCGATGAAACGCGCGGGGATGGCCGGAACGGATATCCAGGGGAAAACCGCGGGCTGGATGTATTACAGCAAACTGTCGGATGCCATGAGCTTTACCCGCGATGCGGAAACGATGCGGATCGTCGAGGGGATCGACTATCCGGTGTCGTACGACGATGCCGCAAAAAATACCGGCGCGGTGCCGCTCATGCGCGAGACCGGAGCGTCGTCAAAACGTTCATTCCTCTATCTCCTGAATGCACTCAAGAGCGAATTGTCGGTGATCCCCCTAAAAGAGGCGGGTCGGTCGGTTGCGCCTGCTGTTCCGAAAGCCGACTATCTGCAGGTCAGGGAACCGTTCTACAGCGAGGTGTCGAAAAAGGACGGCAGCGTGGTTTCTTTCCTGGACGCGGAGGGCGCCAGGGCGTTTGGGGAGAAGCTTGTCGCTGAGAAACAGGCGGAGAAATACGAAGATATCATGGTAGCAGGCCGCAGTTTTACCGTCATCGTCGAGAACGGCGTCGAGCTGACCGGGGAAATGGCAAAGGTCCTGATCGAGGAGGCGCTGAAACGAACTGCTGATGCGGGCGGCGATATCGGCAGGCTGCCGGGCACGCTTGTCATTTCGCTCCTCGACAGTTCATCGCATCTTTTCGAGGACCACCTTGCCAACGGGTTCATCGGCGTCAATAAAGCGATAAAGACGATCAAAAGCGAACCGGTGAGAAGCTTGCTCGTGCGGATCGGTGTGTTCCATGAGATTTGCCATGAGATCACCGGCGGGGCTGGCAGCGCGTTCGAGACGGCGCAGATGGAACGCGATGCGTGCTACGGCGGCGAGGTTGTTCCGCCGATAGCGGCGGCTCTCATCCTGCCGTCTCTTGAGGCGTGGTGCGCCGCGCATCTCGAAGGTGCGGCTGCCCCCTTTATTCAGTCACTCGCCGCGCAGATAGCGCGCATCGAGCAGGAGGCCGCGATGCCGCTCAAGTCTGCCGTTGCGCGTTATGGCGCGGGGGAATATATCCTGCGGTACCTTGATCATTACGAGCAGCAGCTTCGAACCTATGAAAAGCTCTACGCCGAGCCAAAGAATATCAGCAAAAAGGAGATGTGGCGTCTGGTTAAAGTCGCAGAAAAAGAGTATAACACCGCGAAGATAGTGAGCGGCGAGCTCAGACGTCGCATGGGAACCGATAACTCTTCAGCCGCGTTCATCAGGGCGATACGCGACACGCTTGCTGCGGAGCATAAAGGGCCGAGAAAATGCCAGCAGGATGCCGTGCGGATCATGGAGGCAGAACAGCGCGCACATCCTGACGTCGGTTTTGTCGCTGACGAAGTCCTGTTCGCCGACGGGGGATCATGGGTCGGCGATCTGCTCGATTTCGAGCTCAAGGGCGGCCGGTTCATGACGATGCGGACGCCGGACGGCGAACAGCCGTTGATAATCGTTAACCGGGGGATCCGTGATCTGAGCGGCGCCCTCAAGGTGATCGCGCACGAGCTGATGCACAAGAAGCTGGCGCGCGCGCACGCGCGAGTTCTCTCGGGTAGGGCGCTGCACGGGCTCCTCAGCGAGGCCTACGTCGAACAGCAGGCTGATAAGCTGTTCGATGGTATC
>ERZ795055.2122-NODE-2122-length-15295-cov-6.622113_pt1 | contig 15295 bp, 15 predicted proteins | sample MGYA00375139_ERZ795055 | MGnify/ENA primary metagenome ERZ795055 (study PRJEB30184, sample SAMN05720283) | anaerobic digester metagenome | isolation source: active sludge of municipal wastewater-treating anaerobic digesters | place: USA | collected 2015-01-23 ... | reverse complement strand
GACCTCGTAATCGACCGTGCCGAACACCTTCGAGTGGATGTATGCAGCAAGGAACTTATCCTCCCTCAGAGTACGCACGCCGGAGCGCCCGTTCAGAAGGCTTTCCATGATCTCCTTTTTGCCGTGACCGATCGGTGTGATCGATGACTCGGCTGTTATAACGACCCTTCTTTCCATCGGAACCCTATCCAGAGATCAGGACCTTGCCCTGATCAGTCCCTCGATGTAGTCGATTATCTGGTTTATATTGCGTATATCCATCGCCCGCTTTTTCTCTTCCTGCAAAAGCGGCGAGTCTATGAGCTCTTCAATGTATTCAAGCAGCACGATCGCGTCGATGCTGTCGAATTCGTGTTTTTCCCGAAGATTGTCGTCCAATCCCGGATTTTGTATTTCGAATTCCTCTTCGAGAAAAGCAAGTATCTTCTTTTTGATCTCGTCCCTGGTCATGCAGAGGCCCCTCCGGCGTCAGGTTCATTTACAATTCAGTGAATCCGGAAATCCCGGCTGAAGTATCCATACTATACATACGGTTATTTTTTGCAAGAATTTACTTCCACAGGAAAATTAAACGCGGCAACAGCCGGCGGAAAAATCTTGACCGGACCGGTCATGAGTATTTGTATGGCACCCATGAAACAATGCATCGAAACGATCCGCGGCTCCGGCCCGGTTTCACTGATCATAAGGCATGCGGAGCGCCACCCCATCAGCAGCATGAAGAATCCATTTGAAGCGATGCTCACCGAAAAGGGTGCAAGCGACGCTTTTACAATGGGAAAGCAAATGTCAGAACTGGGGGACGTCCGCTTATACCACAGCCCGGTCGCCCGGTGCCGCGATACCGCGATCAACATAGGAAAGGGCATATCGGAGAAAACCGGGGTGCAGGTGCCCGCAGAAATGATCTATGACCTCGGCGGTCCGTATATGAGGGGAGACTGGGACTATGTTTCGAGGCTCATTGATCAAATCGGGCAGGATTCATTCATACGACAGTGGTTCGACGGCATGCTGCCCGAGCGCGTATTGATGCCCCTGAAAGAGGCGGCTCTGAACCAGATGGCGATCCTCGCCGGGCAGCTTGCAAACACCGGCCCCTCTGCGATAAACGTGACCCACGACTGGAACATACTGATCCTTCGCGAATGGGCCTTCAATCTGAGGCATGAGGATCTGGGCTGGCCCGACTTCCTTGACGGTGTCCTGGCGCAAAGGGTCAATTCATCGATTCACCTCTGCTATCACGGGAAGCGGGCCGAAATCCCCCTCAACAAGCTATCACTGCCGGCCTGAAATCAATCGACAAACACACAGTATGCGGTCATGAGGATGATCCGCAGTCGGTCACCTGGCTGTTCAGCAGATCGACAGCATGCGGTATCGCTTTTTCGATGAATGCGAGGTTTTCCCTCACAGCCTTAGGGCTCCCGGGCAGATTAATTATCAGGGTTTTTTTTCTTATTCCGGAAACGGCCCTGGAGAGCATGGCGTGCGGCGTAATTTTCAGGGAATTGAATCTCATGGCCTCGGCGAATCCGGGAGCCTCCCGCTCGATCACGGCCCTGGTCGCCTCCGGGGTGACGTCCCGGGGTGCGAACCCGGTCCCACCGGTAGTCACGACCAGATCTGTCCCGGCATCGGAAAGCCGCACCAGTTCATTCTTGATCGCCTCAAGCTCATCAGGAACCACGGTTTCCGCCGTTACTGAATAAGCATGGGACTCGGCCCATTTTTTGATTTCAGGCCCTGACAGGTCCGCCCGCTCCCCTCGAGAGGAGCGATCGCTGACCGTTATGATCGCCACCTTTATATTCATGAATCCCCCCTGTTCATTCCTATCAGCGAAGCATGCTGTTCTATTTAGCAAGAATTATTTAACGAACACGATAAATATTAATATTCCGGATTCATCTGCTCGATATTCAAAAAAGAACCATGCCAGATACCGGTGATACGATTGACCCAGAGCAATAACAGCTATATCAAAAAGCACGGCAAATACCTGGACAATCGCATCGCAGCCATAAATGATTATGTCTCCAGGCGCCCCGATGAAGAGCTTCTCGTCGGCATCATCGACTTTCTGACCGATAACGGGGCCCCGTTCCTTCCAGCACAATACGGCCCTATCGCGAAGCCTCTTGATGAAATCAAAAAGCTCATCGAGACCTGGGACATACTGCATGAAGGAGACATTATCGGCTACATCTACGAGCAGATACAGTCCAGGAAAGACAGGAAATACAAGGGCCAGTTCTTCACTCAGGAAGACATGGTGGATCTCATCGTTTCACAATCTCTTGAATGTTCGGATAAAGAATCGATCAAGGTGCTCGACCCCGCCTGCGGTTCGGGACAGTTCCTGATCGCCGCCCTGAAACACCTGACTGCGCGAACATCCCTCGACATACGTGAAATTACCGCCGGACTGATTCACGGTTCTGACATTGATCCAGTCGCAGTGTCAATAGCAAAGTACAATCTGTCCCGGATTTCCGGATGCAGCATGGACGAGATAAATGTCCGCTGTACCGATTATTTATGCAGGGATGAACTCAATCTGTCTTCCGTGCATCAACCAGCGCCGAGCTACGACCTGATAATCGGCAATCCTCCGTGGGGAAGCGGGCTTGCAAACAAAAACAAGAAGTATTATCTCGACAACTACTACTCGGCCCGTTCCGGGCTCAATACCTTCACCCTTTTCATCGAAAGGTCGTTCGATTTCATCAATTCAACAGGCGTGATCTCATTCCTGCTGCCTGAAGCCTTTCTCAATATCAGGGGACATAAAAACACGCGAAAGCTCGTGCTTGAAAACGCCAGGATAAGAGCTATAACCGTATGCGGCGAGCTGTTCAAGGGTGTGTTCGCGCCCGCGATTTCCATAACAATGCAGCGCGAGAGCAGCGACGACGAAAGAAATAAAAGCATCGTTGAAATCCATTCCCTCGCCGGCACCCGGAATACCGCGGTCATGGTGCCCCAGTCGAGCTTTCATTCGACGCCGGACAACATCTTCAACATCAACTATACCCGGAAAGCTGTAAATATCATCAATTCCGTGAACGGGACCGATTGCTTTTATCTCAAGGGCAAGGCGAAGTTCTTTCTTGGAATTGTAACCGGAAACAACGCCCTGCACGTGAGCAATGAAAGGAGCGAGGAATACCCGGACCCTATAATCATCGGCAGGGACGTCCAGCAGTACAGGATCTCATTCGGAAATCATTACTTCAAATACGACAGGGACAGGCTGCAGCAGGTTGCGCCCAGGCACCTCTATACGACACCGGACAAGATCCTCTATAAATTCATCGGGAAGCGCCTTACCTTTGCACTCGACACAGAAGGGTATTTTTCGCTCAACAACGTGAACGGGTTTATACCGGAATACAGCTATATAAACATCGAATCAACCCTGTCGATTCTGAATTCATCAGTGATCCAGTATTTCTACGAAAAGAATTTTTTTACCATCAAGGTCCTGAGGGGAGATCTCGAGCGCCTGCCGATCAAGATCCTGAGTAAGGAAAGCCAGATAAGAATAAAAAAAATAGCAAGGAACATCCTGTCATCACCGGGAAAAGACTTCACGCGCGAACGGGAAACCATAGAAGACATAATATTTCATGAATACGGCATAAGCGACAGGCAGGCGTATTATATCAGCGAGTATCTGCAGTAGCAGGAACGCCGCAGGGAAACACGGCATATGCGTCGATTTTATCATCCCCCCTGTCATCGATGATTAAAATTCCCTTTTGTTCATAGATGATCAGGCGGTCCGCGCCGTTTTTAATCATATTCAGGCCGCTGTTTCCATAGCTGTATATGAAGTAATCAGCTCCTCTATCAAGAGCAACATTGTCGGTGGTCGTTCTGTTGTTCATGTAGCCGATTATCGCGTTGACTTTACCGTCCAGCATGAAAAAGGAAACGCTCCCGATTCTTAAAATTTTTTCGAATTTCACCCTGGGGCCCGTCTTCACTTTCAGTACATCATGCAATAGTTCTTTAAGGCCTGTACGGACATACGAGACATCCTGGCCCGCATATTTTCTGAGCACATCGCCCTCATGATCGCCAATAAGCGCTCCCTCTGACCCGATGCACGGGGCAACAAGCATTGGATCGCCTCCGACCATCACGGCCAGATCTTCCCGCGATTTCTGGGCGAATGCCGCGCATGAAACAACGACGATGCAGACAGCCAGCAGTTTTTTCATCTGATTTTATCAGCCTCGCGCGAAATTACCGGATAACGCCTCGGGAATTTACGGTCCGTATGATCTTTCTTGATAAACAGGAGCCCTGTTTCGCCGATTCCGAAATTTTTATGATTTCCGGAGCCCACTCCCGCCATACCGAGCTTTTCGGCATGGGCGATAACATCCGGATGCAGATTTTCCATCTCAAGCGATGAATAAATATACAGGAATCCGCCTGCCGCGACCAGGGGAGCTCCCATTTCGATGACAACATAAGGGGCGCCCATTGCCCTTGAAACCGCAAACCCGAAAAATTCCCTGAATCTCTCTTCTTTTCCGACATCTTCAGTGCGGGCATTGATTACCGACACGTTTTCCATTCCCATTTTAACGCAGACTTCCGAAATGAAGCCTGTTTTTTTAACTGATGACTCTATGAGAAAACCCCGTAAGTCATTTCTCAAGACAGATAGAGGGATTCCGGGCACCCCTGCCCCGCTCCCCAGGTCGCAGAAAACTGTTCCACGTGGAACGTTCAGGTCTTTAAAGGGCTCGATGCTCGATATGATCAGGTCTCTGACAATATCCTCGAGCGAATCGTGCCCGGTAAGATTGAAAAGCCTGTTGGAATAATAAACCGAATCCGCAAACAGCGCGAGCGAATGAATCTTCCTGTCGTCAAGGGCGATTCCCGAAGTTTCAACGGCATCCCTGATCAGCTTAGCGTGTTCCACGTGGAACACCTCCGTTTTTCTGCAGCGATTCGATATGCACGACAATTATCGAAACATCCGAAGGATCAACGCCGGATATCCTCATCGCCTGGCCGACCGTTCTCGGAAAAACATTCTTCAGCTTCTGCCTTGCTTCGTTTTTCAGCCCTTTTATCGAATCATAGTCGATATTTTCTGGAATCATGCGGTCTTCCATCTTTCCAAGGCGCTGTATTCTCTCGATGTCACGGCGTATATAGCCTTCATATTTTATCTCCATCTCAATAAGCGGGATAATGCTCTTGTCGATATCCATGTCCAGGATTTCCCTGATTCCGTTTATCGATATGTCAGGCCTCTTCAATATTTTCTCAAGATTCGTTTTTCCGCGGACATTGAACTTTTTATCCATGGTTGAAAGCAGATTAAAGACCCTGTCGTCAATATTAATGGTCGTGTTGCGCAGCTTTTCAGTCATGGCGTCAATATATTCATATTTATCATTCATTCTTCGGAATTCATCATCTGAAATGAGCCCGTATTCATGGCCATAATGCATAAGGCGCCTGTCAGCGTTATCCTGCCTCAACAGAAGCCTGTGCTCCGCTCTTGACGTGAACATCCGGTACGGCTCAAGGGTTCCTTTTGTCACCAGGTCATCGATGAGTACGCCGATATATGCTTCTGAACGCCTGAGCACCAGAGGCTCCCGACCCATTATGGCATTGCATGCATTCAATGACGCAATCAATCCCTGTGCTGCCGCCTCTTCATAGCCCGATGTTCCGTTTATCTGGCCTGCATGATAAAGTCCCCTGATCCGTTTTGTTTCAAGCGTTGGAAAAATTTCCGTGGGCGGAACGAAATCGTATTCAACCGCATATGCAGGCCGCATGACCCTGACATCTTCGAGGCCCGGGATGGTCCGTATCATCTCGAGCTGAACATCTTCAGGCAGCGAGCTCGAAAAACCGTTCACGTAATACTCGCTGGTATCGTAACCCTCGGGTTCAAGGAACAGCTGGTGCCTGGGCTTGTCGGAAAATCTGACCACCTTGTCCTCGATTGACGGACAGTATCTCGCTCCGATGCCCTTGATCTCTCCGCCGTAAAGCGGGGAACGATGTAGGTTATCTCTGATTATGCTGTGCGTTTTTTCATCGGTATAGGTGATCCAGCACGAGATCTGCCGACGTTCGATGCGTTCATTCGAAAAAGAAAACGGTGAAGGGACCGCATCCGGCAGCTGTTCCTCGCAGCGGCTGAAATCAATTGAGTTCCCGTTTATTCTCGGCGGCGTGCCGGTTTTGAGGCGCATGACCGGAAAACCGAGTCTTCTCAGCGAATCAGAAAGTCCCTCTGAAGAGAAATCGCCAAGCCTGCCGCACCTTTCCTTGTAACCGCCGATGTGGATGAGGCCCTTCAGGAATGTTCCGGTGCACAGTATCACGGCCCGGCCCAGGTGCTCCTGGCCCCGTATCGTTCTGACGCCCACCGCCCGTCCGTCCTCTGCCAGAATTTCCTCTGCGATATCCTGTATGATGGTCAGATTGTTCTGCCTCTCGAGCACATGCTTCATTCTAAGCTGGTATTCCTTCTTGTCCGCCTGTGCGCGCGGAGACCACACCGCCGGGCCCTTGCTTCTGTTGAGCATCTTGAAATGAATCCCGGTTGCGTCTATGGTCCTGCCCATCTCGCCGCCGAGAGCGTCTATCTCCCGGACAAGATGGCCTTTGGCAAGGCCTCCTATCGCGGGATTGCAGCTCATCTGGGCGATGGTATCGAGGTTCCCTGTCAGAAGAAGAGTCGATAGCCCTGTCCTCGATGAAAGAAGCGAGGCCTCGACTCCAGCGTGACCGGCGCCCACGACGATTATGTCATATCTGCGTATCATATTTAAATATAACAGCTGTTATTCTATAATTCGACGATATCTGGTATTAATTGCAGAACCGCCATGACGAGTCAATATTAATATGAACATCGGGTTCCGGTCGATTTATTATATACTTATATCACTGTTTTAATCACCGATAATTCAGGATAAAAATAGCTTTACTTTTAGCTGTTGAAAGGCTAATTTATGTCACATATGAGGCCGATGAACAGAGCATCTTCGAGAATATTGGCGGCTTTAACGGGTTTGCTTCTGGCCTATTCCTGCCAGAACCTCTCGCTGACGAAAGCCGGCAGGGAAAGGTCAATACCGGCGGTGATACATTCGATCGGCGGAAACGATCTGGGGCGAATCATCGTTTTTGCCGAAACGAAAGACCGGACGCAGATGGTGTTTGTCAGGGACATATATTCTTCTTCGGGATCTCCGGCTGATGTGAAAAGAAAAATGCGCGAATACATCGACTCAATTAAAAACTACCAGGGCAGAAAAGTGATCATCAGCTATTATGAAAACAGTATCGGGGATCTGATGATAACAGGCATCAGGAAACAATGAAATCCGCAAACATGCGATACACTATCTGTGTTGTTTTTCTCCTGTCCCTGCCCGTGTTTTCATGCAGAGGAACACAGCTTGTTTCACACGGGCCCGCATGGATAATCCACATACCTTCCGAATGGCGTCTTCTCGAAAAAGGAAAATCAAAGGACACCGTGTATGCCGCTTACAAGAGAATCCCGGTATACGGACAGGACCACGCCAAGACAGTCCCGTCATGCATGATAACCACCGGCACCGTCAATACCGGTACGACAATCTCCGAGCTCGCCTTGAACCAGCAGTCCGCAATAATCGCTGACATGGAAATCAAGGGATACAGGATTCATTCATTCAGAAAAGACCTGCAGGAAGAAATAAAAACCGCATTCAGGATCAACAACATTGTCAGCCTGGCGTATGAATACCGGCATGAAGACTCCGAGAAACCCTTTTTAACCATCGCGGTCTACGCAATCAAAGGCGGCAGCTACATCAATATCAACATCGATTCATCCGCTGAAACCTACCGGCGGCTTGGCAAGGAAATCTATCAGATAATATCATCTATAAGATAATCCGGGAGCGGCATCATGACACATTTAAAGCAGAACCTTCATGTTAAGCAGGGAGACATAACCAGAGAAAATACCGACGCCATCGTGAACGCCGCCAATCCCAGCCTTCTCGGGGGCGGGGGCGTCGACGGCGCCATTCACCGGGCCGCTGGTCCGGGGCTGCTCGAAGAATGCAGAAAACTTGGCGGATGCAGACATGGCGAGGCCCGGATAACCGGTGGGCACAACCTGAAAGCCCGCTTCGTTATCCATACGCCCGGGCCGGTGTATAAAAACGGCAGGAGCGGCGAGAAGGAAATCCTCGCGAACTCGTACCTGAACTGCATGAAGCTGGCATTGGAAAACCGGCTTGATTCGATCGCATTTCCCGCAATATCAACCGGCGTATACGGCTACCCCAGACAGGAAGCCTGTGAAGTCGCGGTAAACACCGTGCTTGAATTCATGATGGAAAAAAACTACGCCCCGCAGGTATATTTCGTTCTGTTTGACAGCGAGAACTATAAAATCTATAAGGATTACATCGAGAAACGACCATGAATTATCTTAATCAACTGACCACATCAGCGGAAAAATTCAAGAGCATTGTTTGCATGGGCCTTGATCCCGTGATCGAAGACATTCCGGTTCGGGCGCCGGCAGGCGAAGCGATCACCATCTTCTATCAGGAAATCCTGAACAAAATGGTCCAGTCCGGGGAGTATCCCTCTGCGGTGAAACCGAACTATGCATTTTACGCCCAGTACGGGATCGAAGGGATTCTGGCATTAGAAAAAATCATAACCCTTTTCAAAGCGCAGGGGATTCCGGTGATCCTGGATGTCAAGCGCGGGGATATCGGCAAAACTGCCGAGGCGTATGCGGCCGAGGCGTTCGATTTTTTCAAGGCGGATGCGGTGACGCTTTCTCCCTATATGGGATACGACTCCATCTCTCCGTTCATGAAAAGAAAACCGGACGGCGGTTTTTACATACTCACCAAGACGTCAAACAAGTCTTCCGGCGACCTGCAGGACATTGAAGCGGGCGGAAGGCCGCTCTTTCTTCATACAGCGCGAAAAATCATCGAATGGTACGGTCCCGGTATCGGATCTGTCGTCGGCGCCACGTATCCACAGCAGCTCGCGGCAGTGTCGGAAATTTTCATCAATTCCGGCAAAGACGTTCCCCTGCTCATACCGGGTGTCGGATCCCAGGGAGGAGACCTGGAGGCGGTCATGTCCGAACTGAAAAAATTTCCGGACATCAGGATCCACCGGATAAACTCCTCGAGCGCGATAAATTACGCGTACAAAAAAATGCAAGGGACCCCCTATCCCGAAGCGTCGGTAAAGGCGCTCAGGGAGCTGAACGACCAGATCAATGAATTGAGCAGATAATGGGCCCAATGATGAAAAACGGCGTATTGAAGCTCTTTCTCGATCAGCCCGGAACCAAAACAGGGGACAAGTACCGATTCAGAGTCACTTCACATCAATGACCCTGAACGAATACGGGAACGCCAGGTGCTCGAACCCGATATCGTTGTAAAAAAACTGCTGCTCGGATTCGCTTTCGAAGGCCACATGCTCCACGGCGTCGGCATAATGTCCCACAAGATAATCCCGGGCCAGGCCGTACCCTCCCCCGGGAACAAGGACATTGCACTCCTCAAGTTTTGAACGTACAAGCAGTTCGAGATTCCTTCCGGTCAAACGGATTATCGGCTCGATCAGGCTGTATCCGTCCAGGGCTTTTCTGAACACCCTGAATTCATCCATCACCTGATAGAACCTTACGGGAAGCCCGTCGCGCCACGGGTCGAACCTGTGCAGCCTGCGGTATAATGAATCAGTATCGAAATCCGCGATTGCCCGCTCGATCACGGCCTCATGTAAAAGCCCGTCATGAAAAAAAACAAGGTTGAACAGCTCGCTTCTTCCGAATAAATCCCCGAGATAACGCATTCCTTCCAGAGCCCTGTCGGCCCGTGTCAGCGTGATGAAAACCGAAAAAACGTTCGTATCGATGAGATGACTCCAGCGGGAAAATTGCCAGTTTTGAAGCGCGTCTCCGTTGAAGGAAACGCCCGCGATGAGTCCTCCCACGCCGTTTCTTATGAAATCAGGAAGACGCCGCTGGACATGAGAAAACCCGGTTCTCGATTCGCTGTACCAGATGATTTCCTTGAGAGCAGCGGTGTCGAAACCCCAACCTTTCAGATAGTAATACGGCGGCTCGTTCATGAAATCCACCCCACCGGAAATCGCAGCGTCCCTGATCGCGGCGCCGGGAAGCACCATCAGGGGATACAACTCGATACTGCCTGCGAGACCGGCGTCGACCAGCCTGTCGATTGTTGCGGCGAACGATTCCGGCGTGTCGCCAGGAAGCCCGGGGATGACGCCGATCTTCAGGTCAACGCCAGCTTTCTGAAGCATGATCATGCCTTCGAGCTCCCGGTCAGGATCGCCGCCCCGTCTCACTTTTTCGAGAGCGCCCCTGTTCAGGGTCTGGAGGCCCACTTCCAGGCTGTGAAATCCCGCTCGGTAGATGAGCTCAGCAGTTTCAGGCGTCATCCGGTCAGTGCGCATTTCGGTATGGAGTAAAACTCCCCTGTTTATTCCGGCCAAACGCCTGAGCTTTTCGTGGAAATCGCTGGTCCGGTCGAATGTCGGCGAAAGGAGGTAGGCCTCGGTTATACCGCTTCTTCCGGTCAGGCAGCGTTCGAGTATGTCAAAGGGAAGCTCGCGGACACGTAGACAGTTTTTCGAATAGTAGCAGTAGCTGCAGCGGTACGGGCACCCCCTGGTCATCTCGAGGAAGATCGACCCGTCGGGCATGGGGTTCAGGTAATTCGCGGTAAACGGCTCCACGATCGTTTGCGCATCGATCAGTTCTCCGGCCGGCTGGCATAGCACGCGGTTGCCGTTATACCCGGCTTCGGACACGCCCTTTTTGCCGGTATTCAGGAGCCTGTCGAAGAACCACTCCCCTTCCCCTGTCACAAAACGGTCAATATACGGATGCGCCGAATTCATGGCCACGGAGCCCTGGGCGATTTCAGGCCCTCCGAAGAATATCTCGCAGGATTCGAGCTGTTCTTTCATCCTTACAGCGATCGACAGGGAGCGCTCGATGTTCCACAGGTAGCAGGTAAAGGCGACCGCGTCGGGCGAGAGATTTCTGAAATAGCGAAGGATAATCTCGTCCGAGCCGAAAAGCGACAGGTTGCGGGGAAGAATGTGCGTCTCGATCCTGGAACTGCATCTCCTGTTTATGTAAGCGGCCATCGACGCGGGCGCGTACTCGATATTGCCGGTCAGATATCCCTGGGTGTGATCCAGAAGGGGCAGCTGGATGAAAAGAATCTTCTTCATGTGAATATCGGTATCCGAAACCCACTGAATGGCAACAGGATTTTTTCGGATCGCGATTTTTTATCCAGCAACGCTGGATTCCAAGCGCCTGACGGATAATAATTTCTTTACAAAAACCCGCGCTTCATCCACGATTATTAAAGGGACACGGTGCAAAATACGGGAAACGCCATGGGTATCGCTCAGGAAATAATCATATTGATCATCGCGGGATTTATCGGCGGATTGGTTTTTCACCGGCTGAAGGCTCCGCTTATACTCGGATACATCTTCGCCGGTATGATCATCGGGCCCTATGCTCTCGGGATCGTTTCGGACATCAAGAACATCGAACTGCTCGCCGAAATCGGGGTCGCACTCCTGCTCTTCTCGATCGGCCTCGATTTTTCGTTCAGGGAACTCAAACAGGTTGGCGCCATCGCGATTTTCGGCACGCCCATCCAGGTGGCCCTGACGATCTGTTACGGGTTCGCCATCGGGCGGATTTTCGAATTCCCCACAGTCCCTTCTCTTCTGCTCGGCGCTGTCATGTCTCTGTCGAGTACAATGGTGGTTCTCAAGACCCTGATGAACCAGGACCTCATGGGCACGCTGTCGAGCAGGGTGATGATCGGCGTTCTCATCATGCAGGACCTCGCAGCAATCCCGATGATGATTATCATTCCTCAGATTAAGAATATCAATGAGGGCCTGGGATTTCTCGGTTTTGCGGTGCTGAAAGCCGCCATGTTTCTGGCGATAATCGTTTTTATCGGGACCAGGGCCATTCCCTTCATCCTCAAGATGATAGCACGATGGAATTCCCGGGAGCTGTTTTTGCTCGCGGTGACCGCGCTCGGGCTGGGGATAGGCTTTCTCACCCATATTGCCGGGCTGTCGTTCGCGTTCGGCGCGTTTGTCGCAGGCATGGTGCTGAACGAGTCAGACTACAGCCACCAGGCATTGAGCGACATCATCCCCCTGAGGGACATATTCGTGCTGTTTTTCTTCACGTCTATCGGAATGCTGTTCGATGCCGGGTTCATGCTTGAGAATCTCCCGGTTATCCTGCTCATCACCCTGGCGGTCCTTGTCGGCAAGGGGATTCTGTTCGCGGCGATAAGCAGGTCTTTCGGATACAGAAACGTCATCCCCCTTGCCATGGCCCTGAGCCTTTCCCAGATCGGCGAATTCTCTTTCGTCCTCCTGCGTATGGGACTCGCTGAAAAGATCATAAACAGGGAGCTGTACCTGATCATGCTCTCGGCCATCGTTATCACCATGATAGTAACGCCCTTCATGTCGCGGCTCACCAGACCGATTTATTCGCTGAAAAAGCGATGGAAAAAATCGGTCGAGATCGAGACCCTGAACATAACCGGCGCTGCGCTGAAAAACCACGTCGTCATAGCCGGCGGGGGTCGTGTCGGAAGGAACGTCGCATTCCTCATGAAAAATTTCGGCATCACCTGCCTGATCATCGAGCAGGAACACCGCCGATTCGAATACATGAAAAACCAGGGCATGCCGGTCATATACGGAGACGCGACCCAGGCGGCTGTGCTTGATGCGGCCCATATCGACCGGGCGGCCCTTTTGATCTCGACGATCCCCGGAATAATCGCGACCAGGGCGGTCCTGGGATACATAGCCGCCAATAAAATTAAGGTCAACGTCGTGGCGCGGGTCGAAGGAATGGAGGAGATGAAGGAGCTCTACGAATCAGGGGTCTACGAAGTGGTGCAGCCCGAATTCGAAGCGAGCCTTGAAATCATAAGACAGGCGCTGATCCACCTGGACATCCCGCTCACGGCGATACACGAATACACAGATAAAGTCAGGCGTTCTTCATATTCCCCCCGGCTCAAGCTCAGCCAGGCGCACAAACAGCTCGAACAGCTGAAATCGGTTTCTGCGCTCCTGGAGATGGTGTGGGTCAGAATCGAGCCCGGGAGCCGAGCCCAGGGAAAAACCGTCGGCGAGCTGAAGATACGGACCACTACCGGAATTTCGGTTGTCGGGGTTTCCAGGGAGGACGCTTTTTTCCCGAACCCTGACGTCGACTTCCGCTTTGAAGCGGATGATTACGTCGCGATAATCGGGAGATCCCATCAAAGGGATCTCTTTAAAGAAATGTATACCGCCTGACTGATCGGCCAGGCATTCAGACTGCAGGAGGCGCCATGAAAAAACAGTCAATAGTCATGATGATCTGTTCCGCCGCGATATTAATTCTCTCGTCATTGTATCCGGTGCGGACAATGCCGTCAGAGAGACCATCAAAAGGGGCAATTGTCTACGTGCCTGCTTATTCATCGATCTTTCACGGAGACCGCCGCAACGAAATACGGCTGACCGTCACATTGAGCATCCGCAACACTGACCCGAAACAACCGATCACCATAACCCGGGTAGACTATTACGATTCAGCCGGGAAAATGCTGGCCAGATACATCAAATCGCCGTTCACGCTGAATGCGCTCGCATCATCCAGCTTTCTGATCCCCGAATCAGAAAACAGGGGCGGGGCCGGGGCCAAATTCATCGTAGAGTGGCACGCCCAGGATCCGGTTTCGAAACCGATAATAGAAACGATCATGATCGGCACCAGGGGACAGCAGGGTATATCATTTAACTCGCGAGGGAAGGAGATCGCGGAATAAATACCCTTGGGTTCCCATTGCATGATCGCGCTACAATACTGCGGTCTGCAGTATGATCCCGGCATATCAATCAGTTCCCGGATTCAAAAAAAGGCATTAATTGATTGAAATTATTCAAGGCCGATCCTATGATATAATGCCATTGAAAAATACGACATAGTCGAATGGATTGAACCGATAATGAATTATCATGTATCTTGATATCATCAACAAAAAATGGAACATCCTCGCGATTGACGACAGCAAACTCAACCGCGCCATAATCAAAAAAACTCTGGGCGATCTCAATATGCTGGTCGACGAAGCGTCCGACGGCATTGAAGGACTCGACGCGCTTAAAAAGAAAAAGTACGACCTTGTCCTGGTCGACTATGTAATGCCCAATCTCGACGGATTCGGATTTCTGTCCAAATTCAAGGACTACATCGGCGACAGCTTCGTACCGGTCATCCTCATGACCGGTACTGACGACCTCAACTCAAAGATCAAGGGTCTGACCATAGGAGCGGACGATTTCCTGCTCAAGCCCCTCAACAACAACGAACTGGTTGCCCGTGTGTTTTCGCTTCTCAGGCTCAAGCACGCCCATGACGAACTCTACGAAAAAAACATGCAGATACAGTGGGAGCTCGAAGCCGCAAAAAAAGTACAGCAATTCATCATCCCGAAAAATTTCAAGAGCTTCACCTACCCGTCGGTAAGCGGTCTTTATCTTCCGATAGAGGATATCGGAGGGGACTACTTCGACTGTTACAACATCGACGATAAAACGAGCGGATTTCTTATCGCGGACGTTACCGGACACGGCATACCCGCCGCCCTCGTCATGGCAATGTCCAAGATGATATTCAGCATCTACGCCGCCCGCTTCGACAGGCCGGGTCAATTCCTCAAAACGATAAATTCCAATATAAAAAGCGTGCTTCTCGACGGCCAGTACATCACATGCTTTTACATCATCTACGACGACAGCGATAAAAAAATATACTACTCCAATGCCGGCCACACCAGGGCGCTGTTTTACCGGGCGGGTTCCGAAAAAATCCTCGCGCTCGACACGAAAGGATACTTCATCGGGATTTTAGAAGAATCCGATTATGAAGAAAAAAATCTCGCGATCGAAAGCGGCGATCGCCTTTTCATCTATACCGACGGTCTGAGCGAGATAAAAAACAGCGCCAAGGAGGAATTCGGCGAAAAGAGGATCGCATCATTCATCAGGAAAAACAACGGCCTCAAAGGGGACTCTTTTTGCAGCGCGCTGTACCATGAAATCGAAAGCTTCGCCACGATGTCGGAAAGAAGCGACGATCTCGCTTTTCTGAACATTGAATTCTGATCATGCTTCTCAA
>ERZ795055.2118-NODE-2118-length-15309-cov-5.304969_pt1 | contig 15309 bp, 11 predicted proteins | sample MGYA00375139_ERZ795055 | MGnify/ENA primary metagenome ERZ795055 (study PRJEB30184, sample SAMN05720283) | anaerobic digester metagenome | isolation source: active sludge of municipal wastewater-treating anaerobic digesters | place: USA | collected 2015-01-23 ... | reverse complement strand
CGGAAGAAATTCGTTGAAAGCGTTCTTAAATTCATAAAGGAATATGATATTGACGGACTTGATATTGACTGGGAATACCCGGGATTACCAGGCGACGACAATCCTTACAGTCCTGCCGACAAGGAGAATTTCACAAAGCTTATGTGCGAACTAAAAACAGGAATGAACACTATCTGCGACTACCTTGTATTAACATGGGCCTCAGCAGGCTGGGAGCGCGCTTTTGATTACATTGAACTTGACAAGGTTATGCAGTGCGTCAACTATGTCAACGTAATGTCTTATGATCTTGCAGGAGGAGGTGATCCTTATACCTCACATCATACCAACCTTGGACTTATTAAGATGGAAGACATTCAGGGAACACCTGCTGCCGCAAAAATGATTGAGGAAGGTGATTCAACAAAACCGTTTTCAACAGAGAAAATTGTAACAATGCTTATTGAAAAGGGAGTCAATCCCTCACAGATCGTAATAGGTTCAAATTTCTCGGGAAGAGCATGGCAGGGTGTTCCGCCTGAAAATAACGGGCTTTATCAGCTCAACAGGGGAAGGGCAATACTCAGGGCAGGTTACTCAGCGATAAGGGAAAGCATGGAAGATAAAAACGGTTTCACAAGATTCTGGGACCCGGTGGCAAAAGCTCCCTATCTCTATAATGCAAAGGACAGCCTCTTCATCACCTACGATGACACCATGTCGGTAAGACTCAAAACAAAATATGTTGCTGAAAAGAGCCTGGGAGGCATAATGTTCTGGCAGCTTGGCGCCGATGTTCAGCAGGATGGTCTTGTAGATGCCATTTACGCTGAGAAAATGAGAAACAAAAGGACTGAATAAAAGTCTTTTAATCAATCAGCGTTTATCAGCGAGATCAGCGGGCAAATAGTTCCCGCAGAGCTCGCTGATTTTCGCTGATTTATAATTACCTTTTCAGAATATACCAGATAGTCTTATACTGGGCTCCGACATTAAGGACCTGTTCTCCTCTTTTCTTTCCGACTTTAACTTCTATAGTCTCCATTCCGGTGGGATCAAGGGCAAATACCCGGAAGGCAGGCATTCCCGAGAATCTGATCTGAGCAGGTATTCCCTCTGTTCTTGAAGGAGAATTTCCCCATTTATTGCCCACAGTAGTATGTTTCTCATCCCATCCCATATCGGTATTTTCAGCCCTCCCTGCAGCAATAAGCAGCACCTTATCCGATTCTTCAACAGGTTTTCCGTCGAGCGAGGTAAGGGTAATCGCCGCCCAGTTATATTCAGTTGTATCCATTGCTATTGTCACTGATCCAAGGGAGATATTCTTTCCTCCGATATAACCTACTGCACCTTTTGCTGCGGGAGCATTTATGCTATAGACTGCATTCACCGAATCCCTGTTATCCCATATTATTTCACCCGTCTCACTTACCCATGGACCTTCGGGAGCAGGAATGATTTCTGACAGTTTCCTCTCACCAGCTTTTGTATCGACGCCTATCGGGTGCAGAAGGGTAAGTGCATTTACCGAACCCGCCTCATCCCATATATAATTCATATTAGTCACATGAAGCTTGAGTTTATCTCCGTACTTCACCAGATCACCTGCAACTGATTCCTGAGGAAGTCCGAGTGTAACATAATGTTCCCCGGGCTTCACTGCACCCATCCTGAAAATAACTGCTCCTGCAGGAACAAAAACATTTTTCAGGGGATGACCGCTTGTATGGAAGAAATTAGTCATCCTTCCTGCATCGTACGGATTACCTGTTGCAAAATGATATATCCCGTCAAAATCCTGGAAAGCACAGAAAGAGTTCAGCATGGGATACATTTCAGCAACAAAGAAATTAGGCGCCGGATGATCGTACTCGCTGATTGTCAGTGGCATGCCTATCACTCTGTGCTGGCCAAAGCGAAGAAGGGTACCGCCCTTTTTGTCAGAAACCATTGAGGAATTTCTTATTCTCCAGTCAGTTGATGACCAGCTCCTGCCGGGAAATGAAGGATGTTCCCAGTATGAGTGCATGTCGATAAAATCGGAATATTCTGATTCCCTGATGATTCCGGCATTGCCGCTGTATGAAGCCTGCGACTCGCAAATAAGTGACTTTATTCCGAGATCCTTTTTAAAATATTCTGTCATCTCCTTGGCATAAGACATTTCAGTGTCAACAAGGAAATTCCACAATGCTTCCTTCTGTTTTTCAGTCGCACCTTCTGAATAATTTTCAATTATCCTGATAAGGTCAGCTCCGGCTGCTCCCTTTTTAGCCTCGGGATGCGTATTGAGCCATGAAGTCCATAAACCCTTCAGGTAAGCCATGTGCGTTTTGTTAAGTTTTGGCAGGAGATACCAGCTGGATAGAAGTGAGTTTTCATTATTCACTTCAACAAAGGCTACAGCCGGTTCTTCTGCATAAGTGGTGCCCGTATAAGGATTTTTATGCAACAAAAGCATTTTTGCATAATTCTTCTGCATCTCAAAATAAGGCCTGTAAAAATGGTCAATTGTCTTTCCGTAATTGAACTGATCAATCCCTTTATAATCAAGTCCCGGATAGTCAAAGGAAACATGTGTATTTATATTTGTATAGATACCATTCCGTTTCAGCTCATATATAAGCCAGTCAAGCTTATCAAGCTGTTCAGGATCAAGGGCTTTCTTTTCCTTGTCCCAGATGCCTCCGGGAGCTGACTGATTATCCATGTGGTGAAAGCGGATAACATTCATTCCCATCTTTTTGAGATGTGCAGCAAGCGAGGTAGCGGTTGCCTTATCAATGAAGCAGGAACCGAATGTGAGATTGTCACCGAAAAAACGGATCCTGTTACCGTTGCCATCTGCAAAATGGCCATCTTTAAGCGTCACAAAACCTGAGTTTCCGGCAGGTTCACTGTTGAGAAATGACATGTCAACAACTGTTGAAGTTGTGTCAAGATCCTGAACGACAAAATCAAACCATCCATGTTCCCTGACTGAACCTGAATCATTACAGGAGTTCAGGGAGAAAATTAAAGCCGCAGCCAGAATTATCATGGCTGGTAAACTGATAAGAGATTTTTTCATGGGTTAAGGGGAATTAAATTGAGACAATTTATAAGATCAAAAACGTACTATCTGAATTTATCCTGGATCACCGTAGCCTCCCTCAGTTGTTCATCATAATCAGGCAGGTAAGTTTCAGCTGAAATACGGGAGCTTTGTTACAGCCGGATCGAAATTAAGCTTCTTCCTTATTGCCCCGGCCTCTGCTTCTGTAATCACAGTCTGGCGGATGACTTCAACACAGGATTCCAGGGAGGCAAAATTATCCATTCCGACATTGAGAACCGACACTGGAAGAGTCATTGCATATCTCAGCAGATCATCACCTGACACATTGCCGATAAGGACATTCTGTGCCATAACCTTTATTGCTATAATTCCAAGGTCTCTCTTGATAGCCAGTGGAAGCATATTGTCCTCATTGCCATTTGAACGGGAAGCATTCATCGGACACATAACAACATCTATATCAAACTCTTTTAAGGCTTTCTGGGAAGCTTCATTCCATTTATGGTATGAGAATCCGATATTCTGCACAACCTTCTCCTGCTTAAGTTTCAGAAAAGCCTTGTAACCGCCGCTGCTTCCAAGCAGTGTATCAACATCTTCAACCTTGTCGATTGAATGCATGCAGTAAAGGTCGAGATGATCGGTGCCAAGCTTGCCGAGTGTTGTTTCAATATCCTTCATTACTGCATCATAGGTCCTGCTGCCTGATTTAGAATTAAGGAATATCCGGTTTCTGTATTTCGGCACCAGAAACTTGCCATACCGTTCTTCAGAAAGACCGTTTCCATAAGACCTGGCGGTATCAAAATATGTAATCCCAAGGTTTATTGCATGATCAATATGTTTCTGCAGGAGTTCATCCTTTACAGGCCAGTTGCACCATTGTGAACCGCCACCGAATCCCAGCCACGACACCATTCTGTTTGTACGGCCAAGTCTTTTCTGTGGAAGCTGCCCTTCAGGAGTTACATACTTAACAGCCTCTTTGCCTGATGCATTGCCGGTTAAGGAAGGAACAAAGGCTGCTGTTGAAGTGACAGCGGCTGTCTGAATAAATTTACGTCGTGTGAATGGAGTCTTCATGGCATTACAGTTTACGTGAATAGTCCAAGTTATTATTTTTAATTTACAAATGAAGTTTTTTTAACTTATTATTCCGTTAAAAATGATTAATTTGGATACCGGACTAAAACAATCAAAGATGAAAACTTTACCCTTCCTCCCCTTGCTTATCCTGATTTTCAGCTGTTGCAGAAGCAATGAAAAAATCAACCCTGTGAAAGCAGAAATTGAAATCAAATCAACAATAGTAAATGAAAACTTCGGTGGTGTCGGATTTGATGTATTTGACCACATGCATAAGGCATCAAGATGGAATTACGAACAGGTTTTCGCAAAAAGATGGAGGGAGCTCAATCCTTCATTTGCACGTGTACCTGACGATTGCAGATGGGATTTCGAAAAAATTGATGAGCATCTTTGGTTCCTCGATGTAATGAAAGAAACAAACACTGAGATATACGTTACAACTTTCAGTAACAAATGCCTTATGAAAGGCAAAAATGAAGCTGAATATGTGAAGCATGAAGTTGATAACCTGGAATATATGAAAAAGGTGAAAGGGTTCAGCAACATCACATATTATTGCATGGCAAATGAATTATCGCTGGATGAATGGGCTTCAATGACAAAAGACCTTGACTTCTTCAAAAAAATACACGGAATGCTTTATAATGAGATAAATGCAAGAGGTCTTGATATTGGCTTGCTTGCTTCCGATGCATCTCCATTTGAATACTGGCATACAATTGAGTGGTCGGCAAACAATATGGACAGTATATCCGCAATTTACGGAGGACACCACTATATAAACAATTACGACCTTTTTGACAATTCATTTTACAGCTACTTCTACAAAAAGATAAAGTGGGGAACCGATCTGGCAAAGAGCAAAAACAAAATGTTCATTGTCGGCGAGTTCGGCGCCAAGCAAAACAGTAACATAATCGATTCTGTTATGCATGATGCAAATATGTATAATCACACACCGCTTGAAACATATATGGGAATCCAGGTTTCAGAAGCCATTATGGCTATTATAAACGCAGGCGTGTATGCATGTGGCTACTGGACCTTCAGCGACTTCCCTTTCCCAACAACAAGCCACAGGACAAATAAATGGGGACTGTATCACTGGGAAATAGACAATTATACTACAAAACCGAGTTACTACTGCCTTGGACTTCTGACCAAGTTCTTCAGGGGACCTGCAGAAGCTTATGAAGTTGTGACCTCCGATTCACTCATCCGCATTTCGGCAATCAGGAACAAGGAGAACGGAACAGTTTCAGTTGCCCTAGTAAACAGAAATAACCTGCCAACAACAGTAAAAGTCAGTATGGGCGGACTTTCCGGAGACAAACCATTCAGAAAATATCTGTATGACCCTGAAAATGTGCCATTTAATTATTTTGGCGACCTCCAGGACCCCTGCGGCAAAATTGCCCTTAAAAACAATGATCTCCTTGATGTTGTACCGCCCCAGTCACTTGTTGTTTACACAACCTGTTATGATGATGATCCTCCTGCTGAGATAAAAGGCCTGAACATTGAAAGGAAGAAAGATGAAGGAGGGCGTGAAAGAGCCTTCCTTACCTGGGAGGCCAGCACAGAAAAGGATTTCTGCTATTACAGGATCTACAGATCAGAAATACCTGAAGTTGAAATATCCCCCAGAAAAGAGGTAGGAACAACAATAAGCAACTCTTTCAGAGACCTGTCTGTACACAGTATGCCAGCCTACTATTATAAGGTGATTGCTGTTGACCAGTCAGGAAACGCGAGTAAATAGCGGTTTAGCAGTTTAGCAATTTAGCAGCTTAGCGGTTTAGCAGCATAGAAGGCTAAACAGGTATTTATGAACTACCAACTATCAGCTACCAGCTAAATTGCTACGAACTATTTCCCTTTCCGGATGTTTTATTATTTTCAGACCCGATATGAAAGACACTTACAGAAACATTGTGGAACTAATGGATCCACCGCCATACCACTGGGTTGGAGATGGATTCAGGGTACATAATTTTTTCCCGGCCCTTCCGGCAATAGGGCTTGACGGAATGAGCCCGTTTTTTCTGATGGACTATGGGGCCAGGCATTACTTCCCTCCTTCATCAAAACCAAGGGGTGTGGGAGTTCACCCACACAGGGGTATTGAAACGGTAACAATCTCTTACCAGGGCAGGGTTGCTCATCATGACAGCTCAGGAAATTCTGGAGTTATAGGTGAAGGAGATGTTCAATGGATGACAGCTGGAGGAGGAGTGCTTCACAAGGAATATCATGAAGAGGAATTCAACAGGAAGGGTGGCCATTTTCAGATGGTACAGCTGTGGGTGAACCTGCCGGCAAAATATAAAATGACGCCTGCAAAATACCAGGCAATAGAAAACGGCAAGATGGGGAAATATTTATCTGATGATGGAAAAAGCAGTGCAGATATTATTGCCGGTGAATTCAAAGGAGTAAAGGGACCTGCATTTACATTTTCACCTGTAAACCTGTTCAATTTCAGAATGCTGAAGGAGGCTGAAGAGATCTTGTCTTTCCCTGAAACATATAACGCCGGCATTCTTGTCCCGGAAGGTGGAATTATTGTCAACGACAGCGCTGAAGTATCTGAAAATCAGTTCGTTTATTTTGGTCACAGGGGAAAAGACATAAAAGTGAAGGCTCAGAGTAACTGCATTATTCTTGTAATGAGCGGAGCCCCCCTGAACGAGCCGATTGCCCCTCATGGCCCCTTTGTTATGAATACAAAGGAAGAGATACAGCAGGCTTATGAAGATTATTACAATGGAAAATTTGGTTATCTGGAAGATTAATAATTATTATGGCACAAATCATTAAAGCGCCCTCAGTTATCAAGGCAGCAGGCACAAAGAACAAAATCATAAATGAATACTTTGGAAGGGTAAACAGCAAAACCTCAGCTGTCAGTATTGCTCACATGAAAAGCCCGGAAGGCTGGGTAGAGCCCGGACAATGCCCTGAATTTGACGAATATACTCTTGTCCTGAAAGGCAAGCTGAAAATAGCGGTAAAAGACAAAGAATACATAGTTTCGGAAGGTGAAGCTATTATGACGGGACAAAAGGAATGGGTACAATACAGCACTCCTTTCAGCGGAGGGGCAGAATATATTGCAGTGTGTCTGCCTGCATTCTCACCTGATCTTGTTAAGCGCGATTCTGATTAGACTTTCTGGCTTTAACAATCAGATATATAGTAAATCCGATACCAAGGGCAAGCATTATATACCCAAGGTAAGGATATATCTGTTCCCTGATTTCATAAAGGTAATAACCAATTATTGCAAGACAAATATTCCACAGTCCTGCTCCTATAAATGTGAACAGGACAAAATCCCTCAGGCTCATTTTTGCAAGTCCTGCAGGTATTGAAATAAGGTGACGCACACCCGGGACAAGCCTCCCGATAAAAGTTGATGACCTGCCATTTTTCACGAAATACTCTTCAACATGTATTACTTTTTCCTCAGAAAGAAGGAAAAGCTTTCCAATCTTTGATCCGGCAAACTTATGCACGATAGGCCGGCCAAGGTAATAGGCCAGTGAGTAATTGATTAGTGAGCCGGCCAGTGCTCCTATTGTGCCAAAAAGGACTACAAGGAAGACATTCAGATCACCCTGTGCTGCCTTGTATGCAGCAAAAGGAACAACAATCTCTGATGGCAGAGGAACAAAAGTACTTTCAATTGCCATCAGAAGAGCCACCGTAAAATAATTCAGGTTGGCCATATACCAGTCAAAGAGTGTCTGAAAAAGATCCATCATATCAGTAAAAATTTAGTCATGCCCCGGCATGACAGAATGCAATTATAATCTTTTTAATTTTCCCGGACAACTATATGCGGAATACTGTTATGAATAACCCCTGGGACGCAGGATGAGACGCGTGGACTGATCCCAGGTAAAATACTTCCATGCCCAGTTGAAGAATATTATCAGCTTGTTCCTGACTCCCACAATGCTCATCAGGTGTATGAACATCCATACATACCATCCGAAGATCCCCTGGAAATGAACAAAAGGAAGTTCAACTACAGCAAGATGCCTCCCTATTGTTGCCATAGTTCCAAGGTCCCTGTATGAAAACTCCTTCTCATGCCTACCCGATAACTTTGCTTTCAGGTTTGAGGCAAGCAGCTTTGCCTGTTGTATTGCAACCTGCGCCACCTGAGGATGGCCTTTTGGAAATTTTTTGTCCTGCATGCAGGCTATATCACCAATCGCATAGATTCCTTCATATCCGCTAATCCTGTTGTACCTGTCGGTTATTATCCTGCCGCTTTTTGTAAAACACTTGTCATCGATACCCTCAATTGCATTTCCCTTTATTCCCGCTGTCCAGATGAGCATCTTTGTCAAAACCTGTTCCCCGTTGTCAAGATAAACTGCATTCTCATCACAGCCTACAGCTTTCAATCCCGTCAGGACCTTAACTCCGGCTTTTTCAAGAAACTCCCTGGCTTTTCCTGATGACTTTTCTGACATCACATTGAGAAGCCTGTCAGCAGCTTCAATAAGATAAATCTTCGGACCGTTTTCCTTCAGTTCCGGATAGTCTTTGGGAATTATGTGCCTGCTCATCTCAGCAAGGGCACCTGCAATCTCTACACCCGAGGGCCCTCCTCCTATTATAACTATGTTCAGAAATTTTGAACGCTCTGCAGCATCCTGAACCATAAGTGCATTTTCAAAATTCATCAGCAGGCTATTTCTCAGGTCAATGACTTCGGATATTGTCTTCATTGCCTTTGCATTCTGCTGCATCTGAACAGAACCGAAGAATGAATTTGTTGCCCCGTGTGCAAGAACCAGGTAATCATATCCTATTGTCCCTGATGTTGTTGCCAGCTTTTTATTTACAGCATCAACTGATTTTACTTCGGCCTTACGTATATGAAAATCATCGTAATTCTGGAAAATCTTCCTTAGCGGGAAAAGTATTGATGAAGCATCGAGACCGGCTGATGCCACCTGATAAAACAGAGGAGGGAACTGATGGTAGTTGTGCTTGTCTATCACAACAACCTGGTAACCTGAGTTTTTCATTTTTCTTGCAAGAGTCAGCCCTCCGAAACCGCAACCTGTTATGACTACTCTTTTTCTTCCGCTGTCAGGAATATTTAACATAATCAGCTTAGTATATTATACTTATAAATTTAGATATTATCGAGTAAAATGACATTGCAGCTTCTCAGTAATTTAACTGTTAATTATTTCACAATAAACAACGGCTGTTCATTATTGTTCGTAATCAGTGCTGTTTTTTTTATGTAATTATTATCTTTGGTTAAGAGGTTCTGCCTAATTAAAGTTTTAACTCAAATATTCTGCAAAATGAAAACCCTGACTTTCAGATTACTGACATTATTGCTTTCTGCTACTTTTTTCATGTCATGCAAAACCGGCGATAAGGACTGGGGACCAGACATTTACAAGCCCGATAACTCCTTTAAGGTAGTAGGATACCTTTCGGGATGGAGCTTCGACAAGATAGATCAGCTTGAAATAGATAAACTCACTTATCTCGATCTTGCCTTTGCAAATCCTGACAAGGATGGCAGGCTCGTAATGGATGGAGGCTATGATCCGCGGCCCATAATTGAAAAAGGACATGCAGCAGGATTGAAGGTATTCATCTCGCTTGCCGGAGGTGGAAGACCAGACACTGTAATCTGGAAAAACCTGCTTCTGCCGGAAAACAGGATAGGTTTTATTGAGAACATTCTGAAATATGTTGAAGAGTACAGTTTTGACGGTGTAGATGTTGATATAGAAGGCAATCTCCTGCCATATACCGGACCCAATTACAATCCTTTTGTTGTAGAGCTAAGAGAAGCACTTCATTCAAAAGGAAAAGGGATATCAGCAGCGCTGGGTGCAACACACTTTCACAAGAATGTACACCAGGAAGCTCTTGATGCCTACGATTTTATAAATGTTATGGTCTATGATAAAACTGGAGTGTGGAGACCCGATGTAATTGGTCCGCATTCGCCTTATTCATTTGCAACTGATGCCCTTAAATACTGGACTGTTGATCTGAAAATTGCCCCTGAAAAAATAACACTGGGTGTGCCATTTTATGGCTTTGATTTCACACCACCAGCCAGGTATATCAACTACAGTGAGATCATTGCAAATGATGTCTCGCTTGCTTATGCTGATTCAACAGGGATGAGATATTATAATGGCATTCCGACAATAGTTCAAAAGGTTAAGCTTGCCAGGGATTCAAAACTGGGAGGCGTGATGATATGGGAAATACCCTGTGATGCAAACGGAGATCTGTCCTTATTACGCGCAATGGATCAGACACTTAAAGCCGGTGACTGCGATGTAAAAACCTTTTTCCGCGATGAAGATGGTGACGGATATGGAAATATTGCAAAACCATTCCAGGCCTGCTCAGCTCCCGAAGGATATGTTGAGAATATGGATGACAGGGATGATACAAATCCACGGATAAAAAAGTAACATAACTATCTGAAACACACCTGCTATAAGCTATTATGAAGCTGATATCCGCACTCAGGCCGCCTGATAACTGGAAACTCCCGGTTATTATCCTGCTGGGAATATTTACAGGGATGGGAATGTACCTGTTAAAAATATCAAATGCAGTTTCATATCTCGGAGATGAGCCTTCAACCTGCACAAACTGCCATATCATGGCGCCACAGTATGCCACATGGTATCACAGCTCCCACAGGGAGAAAACAACTTGCAATGACTGTCATGTGCCTCATAATAACGTATTTAATAAATATTTCTTCAAGGCAAAAGATGGCATGAGGCATGCAACAATATTCACCCTCCGCAGGGAACCGCAGGTTATTTTCATAAAGGAAGCAGGACGGGAGGCAGTTCATAAAAATTGCATAAGATGTCATTCCGGACTGCTTACAGACAGTAAGTTGCTCCGCTACAATACAAACACACACAAATTCAGGCTTGAGCGAAAATGCCAGGATTGTCACCGCGAAACACCACATGGCAGGGTAAACAGTCTTTCCAGTGCACCCTGGGCAAGAGTGCCTCTGCCCGGATCATCAGTGCCTGAATGGCTTAAAGAAATGACAAAATAAAACCAAAATAATGTAGAATCATGAGATCAGTACAGGAAATACTCAAACACAAACCATGGATGGGATGGCTGATATTTGCAGCTACAGCCTTGCTTGTTTTTCTTCTTGGCATGCTGGCTTCGTCAGTCATGGAACGCCGGGCGGAAGCAGTTTTTGCCTATACCCCAAATGTCAGATTTTCTGATACTGAACCACGTAATTCTGTCTGGGGCGAATTATTCCCGCGGGAGTATAATTCATACATGAAAACTGCCGATACAAGCTTCCGGAGTAAGTACAACGGTAACAAAATGGTTGACATGCTCGAAGAATCACCGAGAATGGTTATTCTCTGGGCAGGATACGCTTTTTCAAAGGAATATAACCAGGGCAGAGGTCACTTTTATGCAATTGATGACATCAGATCTGTGCTAAGGACAGGAGCTCCATCAAAAGAGCTTCCGAGCCCTCAGCCGAATACCTGCTGGACCTGCAAAAGCCCCGATGTACCGAGGCTGATGAGCAAAACAGGACCGGCTGAATTCTATAAGGGCACCTGGGATACAAAAGGCTCTGAGATAATAAACGGCATAGGCTGCGCCGATTGCCACGACTCAAAAACTATGAACCTCCGGATATCACGTCCTGCATTGATTGAAGCCTTTCAGGCCATGGGAAAAGATATTGAAAAATCATCACAGCAGGAAATGAGAAGCCTTGTCTGCGCCCAGTGCCATGTGGAGTATTATTTTAACAAGAAAATGACCGAAGGGGTGAGTTATCTTGTATTCCCATGGAAGAATGGCCTTGCTATTGAGGACATTGAAAAATACTACGACAATATTGAGTTTTCCGACTGGACTCATTCCCTTAGCCGCGCACCAATGCTCAAGGCCCAGCATCCTGATTATGAGGTCTTTCAGACCGGGACTCATGCCTCACGCGGAGTATCATGCGCTGACTGCCACATGCCATTCGTGAGCGAGGGAGGCCTTAAATTCACGAATCACCATATCCAAAGCCCTCTCAACAACATTTCAGGATCATGCCAGGTATGCCACCGTGAGGAGACTGAGAATCTTATAAAGGACGTTTACAGCAGGCAGGACAGGATAATTGAGAACAGGAATAAACTGGAGGAACTTCTTGTAAGATGCCACCTTGAAGCAAAAACAGCATGGGACAATGGTGCGAAGGAAGAACAGATGAAAGAGATTCTGAATGATATCAGGCGTGCTCAGTGGAGATGGGATTTCTCCGCTGCCGGTCACGGGAATTCATTTCATTCACCAGTTGAAACAGGAAGAATTATTTCAGGAGGTATCTCGTATGCAGCCGATGCAAGGGTGAAGCTTACCAGATTGCTTTACTCCCTCGGATACAATAAGGAGGTGCCTTATCCTGATATCTCAACAAAAGAAAAGGCACAGGCCTTCATCGGACTTGACATGGATAAGCTCCGGGCAGAAAAGAAAGTCTTTGTTGAGACAATCATACCGGAATGGGACAAAGCCGGCAGTGAAAGGGAATTGACATACCAGAAGTAACAACTGAATTACAGGGACTTAAGCAAAATTAAAAACTTCCATTTCAGGTAATAATATGTTTTCAGGTAATAACAGAAGAACAATATCCGCCCTGCTCCTGTCTGTGGTAATCCTGTCAACAGTCAGTGGGCAGTCAGGAAATTTCTATTTTACACGGACAGATGAGCCTGTTGAAAAGGCTTTCAGTCTTCTTGTACCGAAAGGTTGGATCACTGAAGGAGGGGCTATAAGAATACTTGATCCCAGTGTTGCAGGAGCCAATAACATGGTTGACTGTAAATTTGACCTTACTGTAAAAAAAGACAGGGAAGGCAGTGTGATGATACGATGGATGCCAGAGATGATGTGCATCGATCAGTCTTATGCATGGGGAAATCCTGAAGGAGCAATATTCAACAACACACTCGTAAGGAGGAAAAGAGATCCTGTTGCCTTTCTTGCTGAGGTGGCAATCCCCTATGCTCACACCGGAGCGCGGAATGTTAAGCTGATAACAGCCAAACAGCTGCCAAGCCTGGCCGAATTGTACAACAGGGGAGTTGATCCGGCAATGAGAATGGTAACAAACATGTCATATTATGCCGCGATGGCTGTGTTCAGGTATGAGGAGAATGGCATCAGCTACGAGGAAAGAATGATAACAGTTATTGAGGACTATGGCAATGCCGGAGGAGGGCTGTGGAAAAACAGGCAAAGCATGCTTATAAGATGCCCTGCAGGTGAGATGGATAAATGGGAACCTGTATTTAATGTAATACAGAATTCAGGCATCTGGAACCTGAAATGGATTGCAGGAGAGATTAATGGCCAGAGGCAAAGATCAGGCTTAATAGCAGCAACACAGAAGGAGCTTCAGGAGATTGATAATGCCATAAACGAAAACAGGAGAAGGACTTATTCGGAAATAAACAAGGACATGTACCTGACACTGACAGGGCAAAATGAATATACAAATCCCTTCACAGGAAAGGTAGAAACTGATACCGACAGCTGGAAGAACCGCTGGATAAATCAGAACGGTGACATCATTTATTCCGATAACGCCTCATATAATCCCAATAATGATCAATCACTTCAGGTCATGGGATTCAAAAGATCGACACCAAGGCAATGATTAATTGCTTTCAGTCCCGATAGCAATCGGGAGTATCTTTGATATATTGAGCACAACAAAGTATCGCTGATTCAACATCTTCTAATTGTTGTGAATTGCTTTCAGATTGTATCTTTGATATATTGAGCACAACCCTGATCTCTGTCTTTCCTCTCCTGATGCTGTTGTGAATTGCTTTCAGATTGTATCTTTGATATATTGAGCACAACTCTTGACTTTAAATTCCCTCGCACCCGTCCGTTGTGAATTGCTTTCAGATTGTATCTTTGATATATTGAGCACAACAATCTCTTTTTAATTGATTACAATCTCTACGTTGTGAATTGCTTTCAGATTGTATCTTTGATATATTGAGCACAACATAATTGAAGCAATGGAAGAATACGCCAATGTTGTGAATTGCTTTCAGATTGTATCTTTGATATATTGAGCACAACAGAAGCAGAAAAGAACTACAACCGAGGATGGTTGTGAATTGCTTTCAGATTGTATCTTTGATATATTGAGCACAACGAGCGGAATCCCTGAATTGGCTTTTGAAAGTTGTGAATTGCTTTCAGATTGTATCTTTGATATATTGAGCACAACTCGCCTTGCAAATAGTATTAACAGGAGCAGGTTGTGAATTGCTTTCAGATTGTATCTTTGATATATTGAGCACAACGCTGACATAGATATAGCACATGAACCTGCAGTTGTGAATTGCTTTCAGATTGTATCTTTGATATATTGAGCACAACAACAGCACATTTTAACGGCGAACTAGTAAGGTTGTGAATTGCTTTCAGATTGTATCTTTGATATATTGAGCACAACCTGGGCGAATCTTGCTCTTGGAGCGCTGAAGTTGTGAATTGCTTTCAGATTGTATCTTTGATATATTGAGCACAACATAGCGCAAATTATCCTCTTGATGGGGTTGGTTGTGAATTGCTTTCAGATTGTATCTTTGATATATTGAGCACAACGTTGCCAGTCTCGTTGATACTGCTGCATCTGTTGTGAATTGCTTTCAGATTGTATCTTTGATATATTGAGCACAACCTCCTTTGAAAAAGAACATAATGTCAGAATGTTGTGAATTGCTTTCAGATTGTATCTTTGATATATTGAGCACAACAAAGGTTTGCCGGATGATCCTATTGTACCGGTTGTGAATTGCTTTCAGATTGTATCTTTGATATATTGAGCACAACTGCGGCATGGTTTTCACCGAATGCCCCAAGGTTGTGAATTGCTTTCAGATTGTATCTTTGATATATTGAGCACAACGTGGTATAAATATATAGATGGCTTCTGGGGGTTGTGAATTGCTTTCAGATTGTATCTTTGATATATTGAGCACAACACTTAATGATTGGACATCCTCCATGTACTTGTTGTGAATTGCTTTCAGATTGTATCTTTGATATATTGAGCACAACGGTGTGGAAATGCGAGCGAGAAGGTCATT
>ERZ795055.2116-NODE-2116-length-15313-cov-5.692293_pt1 | contig 15313 bp, 8 predicted proteins | sample MGYA00375139_ERZ795055 | MGnify/ENA primary metagenome ERZ795055 (study PRJEB30184, sample SAMN05720283) | anaerobic digester metagenome | isolation source: active sludge of municipal wastewater-treating anaerobic digesters | place: USA | collected 2015-01-23 ... | reverse complement strand
TTTCAGGTTCTGACTGGGAAGGAGAATTCAGGAACAGGAAGAAAAACGGGGATCTATACTGGGAAAAAGCTATTATTTCACCAATTGCCGATGATACAGGCAGGGTTACAAATTTTGTTGCAATAAAGGAGGATATAACAGAAAGAAAAAGAACACATGAGGAACTGATAAGAGCAAAAGACAAAGCAGAAGAAAGTGACAGGCTTAAAACTGCCTTCCTGAATAATATTTCACATGAGATAAGAACTCCGATGAATGCCATAATAGGTTATTCTGCCCTTTTATCAGAATCCGACCTTGACGAATCTTCGAAAAATTTATACATCGATACAATAACACAAAGCAGCAACAAGCTTCTCGCAATAATAAGTGACATTATAGATATCTCAAATATTGAAGCAGGCGTCGCTCAGTTGTCAACTGATAAATTCAGTATAAATGAAAAGCTTGACACATTAAGAAAATTGTTCAACTCAAGAGCTGAGACAATGGGCATTGCTTTTAATGTAAAAATGACACACCCGGATAATGAGGCAGTTATGATTGGGGATGAGAAAAAAATGTTCCAGATCCTGTTTAGCATTGTTGAAAATGCATTCAAATTCACGCAAAAAGGTCATATAGATATCGGCTACAAGCTTGCCGGGGACTTTATTGAATTTTCCGTTTCTGATACCGGAATAGGAATACATCAAGACCAGCTGGCTAGGATTTTTGACAGGTTCTATCAGGTTGATCATTCACTTGCAAGAACCTATGAAGGAACCGGCCTGGGCCTGTCCATATCAAAAGCCTACACTGAGTTGATGGGAGGAAAGATTTGGGTTGAGTCAAAACCTGGGAAAGGCTCTGTCTTTTATCTCTCATTGCCTGTTATAAGTTCAGGGTATAAGGGAACTGGTAATGTTTTGCCTGAAAATGTAAAATCTGACAGATTATTTAAGGTTCTTCTTGTTGAGGATGATGAACTTAATGCCAGAGTGATGTCAAGTTACCTGAAACTTCCCGAAATCATGCTGAAATGGGTAAGAAGTGGTGAAGAAGCTGTTAAGTACTGCTTCACTGAGGAGAAGGTTGATCTTGTAATTATGGATCTGCGGCTTCCGGGTATAAGCGGGATAGAAGCTGTAAGAAAAATAAAGGAAAAATATCCTGAATTGTGCATTGTGGCTCAGACAGCTTACGCTTTGTCAGATGAATTTGCAGAAGCAACCTCTGCAGGATGCTCCGATTTTATTACAAAACCATTTTCAAAAGAATTTTTTGTTTCGAGAATCATGGATCAGTTGAAGCCCGGTAGAAACATCGAAATTTCATAAAACTAATCTTTTTCAAACCTCTGTCAAATTCCTGAATAGTGATAAAATTAATTGAAGAGCTGATAAAGTCAGCAAGAAACGGCGACAAGGACTTTTATTCGAATCTGATTTCATGTTATATGGACTTGTCCGGTGCTGATCATGCTTTGCTGTTTTCTTCAGACAGTCAGGATAAGCCGGGTTTGTTATGTGCTTCAGGTTCAGTCACGAGCGAGTCTGCCGGTCTGATTGATAATTATTTAAGAGATTACGGGTTACTTTTCAGGGAAATTGAAGAGAAGGGAAAAAAAGATTTATCATTTTTCTGTACAACAAGGGATGCGCGGTTTCTGATTTTCTTCCAGAGTGGCTTCAGAGGTTTGCTTGTTCTTGTATCTGATTCCGGGAAATTTAATCCTGAAATAACTTCTGAGACCAATGCCTTCACCGGAATTGTTATAAATCTTATTGCATTGGTCAATGAAAAACTCTGTTCGGAAAACCTGATAAGGGAGAAGAATGAAGAAAACTTACGTAAAACCAGATATCTGTCCGGTCTTATAAATGAACTGCGCACTCCCATAAATGCTATATCCGGTTTTGCTCAGCTGCTTAAGGAGCCGGATATTAAGAATGAGAATATTTCAAAGTATATAAATATTATTTCAGATACTTCGGAGAGTATTATCAGCAAAATCAGCTCATATAGTGATATTGCTGATCTGGAAGCAGGCAGAATTAAAGTTTTTAAGAACAAGATCAATCTGGAAAGATTGTTGAAAGAAATCGTTTCCAGATATAGCAAGATGTTCATTTTGAAGGGTATAAGTCTGGATTATAAAAATCTTGTAAACAGGAATGCTGGATATATATACGGCGATGAGGCAAAAATCAGACAGGTATTGGACATCCTGATCTCGAACGCATACAATAATACCTTTTCGGGCGTTGTGCTTGTAAGCAGCCGTATTTATGGGAAATATATCGAGTTCTGTGTTTCTGATACAGGATCAGGCATAAGTGAGCATGACCTGGAGAATATTTTTGATTACAGGGAAGGCCAGTCCTATATGATATCGAATTCCAGGGGATCAGGACTTGGATTATTAATCGCGAAATTATACACAAACCTGACAGGCGGCAATATCTGGTGTAAATCAGAGGAGGGCAGGGGATCAAGGTTCTATTTCACTATACCCAATAATCCTGTTCCTGTAAATGAGAATGTTAATATTGCAGCAAAGGAAAATGATCATAAAGCAATGAATGCAGGTAGAAAGAAAGTACTTGTTGCTGAGGATGATAATCTGAATTTTCACCTTATCCAAACCTTCCTCTCAAAGCTTGATCTTGAAGTTTTACGGGCTGAAAACGGGAAACAGGCTGTGGATATTTTTAAATCAGAAAGTATTGATCTGGTATTAATGGATATACGGATGCCTGTTATGGATGGATATACAGCCACGCGGCTCATAAGGGAATTAAATCAGGATGTTAAAATTATCGCGCAGACAGCTTATTCAAACGACAAGTCAATAGCAGTTTCAAACGGATGTAATGATTTTATTGCAAAGCCATTCAGCCGGAACCAGTTGGTGTCGCTTGTTACTAATTATCTGTAGCAGTGAGTTATCAGGGTATTTTAAGTCAGATCTGTTTTAGTCTTTTGATAAGGCAGTGTAAAGTAATAAACCGATCCTTCCCATGGATCACTTGATACGGTCATATTTCCACCAAGAGCCTTAAGAATTATCTTGCATTCAATGAGACTTGCCTCATTGTTATATACTGAAGGCAGTTTTGTTTCCTTGTATAACTGAAATTCGGATGATAATAATTTAGTCTCATATTCACTTAAGCCTCTTCCGGTATTCGAAACATAAAATTCAAGCATATCACCCTTCTTCATATAACCGAATGAAATATATCCTGATTCAGTGTCCATCAAGGCATTTCTGATGAGGCTCGAAAATACTGTTTTTAAAAGTCTGCCATCTGTTACTATCTCAGCCTCCTCGTCATTCAGGGTAGTGTCATACCTGAACTCTACACCCTTATTTAATGCAAATATCCGGAACATCATGTATATAAGCTGAAGAATTGTATTGATGCTTACAAGTTCTTTCTGTATACCATTTATCCTTTCAGTCTGCCTTGGATTTTCCGGTTCGGAAATATTTATAATAGAATCCTTGCTAAACATGGACATTTCAGTATTGTCAGTCCCTGATTTAATATCGGATTGCTGTGCCTGCATTTTGATATTTGAATGTTACTGATTAACAAACATTGCTTAAATAATATTTTCTGCTGATCTTCATGATCATAATATGGGGCTGAGAAAGCTAAATTCAGCCCCTTTCAATGAAAAGCCACTATGATCCGCCTAATTTTCGGACCCGGATGGCATTTTACCCTTCTGATGAATGAAGTTGAATAACTTTACACCCAGGGTTAACTGATGACTGCCAAATGTATTGGTGGCAACATTTGTGCTGAGGTTGTACGAATAATTTAGCAGAATACCGTTGTACACCTCTCCTCCGAAACCCAGACCCCATATCCCGCCTGTACGGTACACGAGCATCCCCTGGAACCTTTCAAGATACCTGGCCTCAGCGGCAAGCTCAAGCTGCGAAGGATAATGCTGACCGCCTCTTACAAGAATAATTGGTTTTACTGCTATGGATTCATTAATCCTGTAATCGTATGATGCATGAATAAGATAGTTCTTCAGGGGACGATACGTAATGTCTGCTTCGCTGTACTTTGCAGTTCCGAACATTACATTCGAGAATATGATCCCCGCTTCTATTGACTGAAACCTGTAAAGTGCGCTAAAATCAGTCGCGAGCTTTATCTTTGAACTTTCTTTTCCATACAGTAGCACTGCATCATCAACAAAATTCACATCGTTGTAATACTTTCCTAGATCAATTGAATTCCTGTAAAAGCCCATCGACATCGCGAAATTTACAATATGGTCTTTTGCAAGCTGTACTTCGTAATTATAGGTTCCCATCAGCATTGTCTGCTTAAAGATGTCGGTTTTATCATAGATGAATTTTCCGCCCAGCCCTACTTTCTTCATTAATCTGTCATTATAAGACAACTGGCAGGTTACAGGGCCTCCGTCAACACCCGTCCAGTCCGACCTGTAATCGAGAAAGAGAGTCTTCGGGTTCTTAATTCCCGCGTAAGATGGCGACATAGAGTATGAATTCACATTGTATGCCTCCATGAAAGGGAACTGCTGTGCAAATAAGCCTGAGGACAGTGCCAGCAAAACTGATATGTAAAGTAACTTTTTCATCTTTTTGGTTTTATTCTTTTTATCCTTACTTTATACTTTAAACTTTGATCTTTAAACTTTGAACCTGTTGCACTACCTGACAATATTTACCACACCCTTGACGATCGTATCCTTCTCGCTTGCCCTTATTATATAGTAGTAAGAAGCTTCAGGCAATGGCTTTCCGTTGAAGGTACCATCCCAGTCATTTTTGTAGGCTGAAGATTCATATACCATTTTGCCGTAACGGTTGTATATCTGCACGTGTATTGTTCCATATTGTTCAATATCAGGAATATACCAGTAGTCATTCATCCCGTCGTTGTTCGGTGTGAACAGTGATCGCAGATTGTCGAAGGTGGGCTGTGTTTCAATAGTCTGTGCAACAATTGCGGCAGGATTATAGTTATGATTGCCATCCTGATAAGCTGAGATTGTTACTGTACCTTCCCTTGTTACAGAAAGTATGTTTCCTGTTATTTCTGCAATATCCGGCTGTGAAGATTCAAAACTTACAGGCAGGCCGCTTGTCGAAATTGCTTCAAGTTCTTCGCTCTGTGTTGTCCTGAGTCCTTCTGTCACCTGCTGGAAAGTTATTATCTGATCAGCTTTAAATATTTCAAGAGAGCCGTTTTGATATTCAAAGGAGTAATTGTTATCTGAACCTCCGTCTGCAGTTATAATATAGCTCCCAGCATCAGAAGAAAGAATGGCAGAAGTGAATGCAGATGGCTCTGAATCAACTACTTTCACATCATCATCGTTTACAAATCCTGAGTATGACAGAGTCAGTTCCGGATTTGGCTGACCATATATCTTCGATTTGTCTTCCGCAGTTACTTCGAGAACAGCCTTGTCAACTGTAAGAGTTCCGTCCACATTAGTGATCTCATAGTTGTTGTCCGAACCTGTTGAAAGTTTAACGGGGTATGAGCCTGTACCTGATGACACTGTTGCTTCTGTAGAAGGAACAGGTGCAACATCGAGGGATGAAACTCCATCGCCATTAACGAAGCCTGTATATGAAACGGTAAGCTCAGGATTAACCTCGCTGTACGTCTTTGATTTATTATCAGCGATAGCAGTAAGTGCTGCCTTGCTTACTGTAAGAGATGCGTCAGTGCGGTTTATTACATAGTTATTGTCACTTCCGAGAGCAAGGATAACAGGGTATGTGCCAGCAGGAGAATTAGTTACTGCATCAGTAACAATTGACAGAGGTACATCAATGTCATTGCGGTCATCCCCGTTGACAAATCCTGAATATGTGATTGTCAGCTCCGGATTAGCTTCTCCGTAGACTCTGGTTTTGTTATCGGCAGTAGCATTTAGAGCTGCTTTGGTAATTCTGAAGTCGGCGGGAATATAACTAAATACATAGTTATTGTCATTGCCTCCATCAACTGTTATTGCACCAACATGAAGTCCGGCATCTGTATTAATAGTTACTGAGGTTGCTGCCAGTGGTTTCACGTCGAGAACATTTTCATCTTCACCTGATATGAAGCCGTTGTAAACAAATGTCAGGATGGGATTGACTGATCCGTATACTTTTTCTTTACTATCGGCAGTAACTAAAAGAGAAGCCTTATTAACAGTCAGATCTGCAGAATTAAATGTCATTGTATAGTTGCTGCTAAGCGCCAGGTCATTCTGGTTAATCGTGAATGAACCGACATTTTCACCGGCTGTTCTTGAAAGAGCGCCTGTGAAAGAATCGCCTGATACAAGTGCAGGTGTAAATGAGTAAGTAAGAGCAGGATCAGCTTCACCATAAACCTTAGTTTTCGCTTCAGCTGTCACAGCAACTGGTTTTGCAGTTATCGACAAGTTGGCTGAAGTGTAGCTCAGTGTGTAGTTGCTGCTGAGTGCAAGGTTATTCTTATTGATCGCGAATGAACCGACATTTTCACCAGCTGTTCTTGAAAGAGCGCCTGTGAAAGAATCGCCTGATACAAGTGCAGGTGTAAATGAGTAAGTAAGAGCAGGATCAGCTTCACCATAAACCTTAGTTTTCGCTTCAGCTGTCACAGCAACTGGTTTTGCAGTTATCGACAAGTTGGCTGAAGTGTAGCTCAGTGTGTAGTTGCTGCTGAGTGCAAGGTTATTCTTATTGATCGCGAATGAACCTACATTTTCACCGGCTGTTCTTGAAAGAGCGCCTGTAAAAGAATCGCCTGATACAAGTGCAGGTGTAAATGTGTATGTAAGAGCAGGGTCAGCTTCACCATAAACCTTTGTTTTTGCATCAGCTGTCACAGCAACTGGTTTTGCAGTGATCGACAGATCAGCTGAAGTATAATTAAGCGTATAGTTGCTGCTAACCGCCAGGCTATTCTTATTGATAGTGAATGTGCCGACATTTTCACCGGCTGTTCTTGAAAGTGAACCTGAAAATGAGTCACCTGATACAAGTGCAGGAGTAAATGTGTATGTAAGAGAGGGATCCGAATTACCATAGACTTTTGTTTTTGAATCAGCTGTTACTGAAATATTTTTTGAAGTAATTGACTGATCCGGAACAACCGGTTGAGCTGATAATGAATAGTTTGTTGCCAATCCGCCATTAGTCCCATTAGCGATGGAATAACCTGAGGCGGTAATTACTTTTGTTCCAACATTCTTATCGGCAAAAGTACCAGTTCCTGCAATTATTGCAAGTGTTTCTGAGCCGACACCTGTGCTTATTGTTCCACCACTCAGAACAGCAGTTGTTAAACCATCATACACTTTACTTGCAGCTGTTACACCTGTTATTGTAACCGGTCTTGCTGTGATCGACTGATTCGGGATAAGCGGTTGAGCTGATAATGAATAGTTTGAAGCAAGACCGCCATTGGTTCCATTGGTAAGTGCAAACCCGCTTGCAGTTACAGCTTTTGTTCCAACATTTTTGTCAGCAAATGTACCTGAACCGGCAGTGATTGCCAGTGTTTCGCTGCCAACCCCTGTGGTTACAGATCCACCACTTAATGTTGCAGTAGTTGTGCCATCGTAAGCCCTGCTTACCGCCGTCACTCCTACAATGGCAACAGATTTGGCTGTGATGTTTCCTGACAATGTTGGCTGAGATAATGAGTAATTGCCAGCAGCAGAACCTGTTATTGTCATTGAGGAATTTACAGTCTTTCCGGTTCCCACATTTGCATCATTAAAAGAGCCTGAAGCGGAATTGGAAAGTGTAACATCATCTGAACCTATCTTCCCCGACAGTGTTGCTCCGGTTATTGTTGCTGTTGAGGATCCGTCATATACTTTAGATGTGACTGACGACCCTGTTACTGTAAGAGACGCTTTGCTTATCGTAGCGCTGTTGCCCGGAGTTACATTGCTTAAAGAAGTAACAGATAATGCATATCTGTCAGTTAAGCTTGTAAGTGTAATTCCGGAAACATTTACAGTACTTGTGCCTGCATTTGCACTGGTCCATACAATAGTCGAACTGCTTGCCGGATTTTCACTGTTTACAGTACCTGAAAAAACAATTATCCCGCCTGTTGTTGCAGTTGTTGCATTATATGTTTTACTATTTACTGCTGAAACAGTAGCTGAGGATAATGTTATTTTTGAAACAGTACCTGATGCAGTTGCTGTTTTTGTTCCAGGCTGTGCATTGCTTGTTACGTCGCAGGTAATTGTTTTACCTACTTCACTGGCAGTTAACGTATATGTGCTGTTTGTTGCGCCACTTATACTCGTGCCATTTGCTTTCCATTGATAGGAAAGTGTTCCTGTTATACCAGGTACCGAGGTGATATTAGGAGTAACAGTCAGTGTCTGACCATACTGAATTGTGCCACTTATGACAGGGTTGCCATCTAGTTGTGGTACAGGAGCAAAATTGAAAACAGTAGTGGCAGGAACAGTTGTTGTAATACTACCTCCGGTTGCATAGTTAAGAGTGACAGACCATACTCCTGTGGCAGATGACTTCGGGAATGAAAAATATTTCTTGCCGTTTGCATCAGTGGAAGTTGTAATAGTAGTTGTCGTTCCACTTGGACTTTTTAATGAGTATGTTGCTGTCAGTCCAGATGCATTTACACTTTCATCAGATTTAAGATAAATGTTTATGCTGCTTCCGCTTACCAGCCAGGATTTGATTTCGTTGACCTGGTTAGCGCCTGTCCATGAGGCATCAGTACCCGGACCATCCATAAGGTATAGTGAAGCTACGGCTGTGGTCGAAGGAGTTGGAATAGTTCCATACGAGCCCAGCGGAGTATTATAGATCAGGTATGCTGTCTTTGCAGCCAGTTGCTGCGTTGATGTTAATGAACTGAGATTTGGTAATCCTAGTGCTGTAGCGAGTGTAGCATCGGTAGGTTCACTGGCAACATTTTTTATATTCTGATTGAGAGTGCCCGGAAGGTAAGTTCCAGTGCTTTCATCAGTTATAAAAACTACATTGTCGTCCTTGATGTTGGTAAGATATGCATTGTCCATATCATTAGAAGTAGCACTATAATTAGTCTGAGAGGTATTGGTAAGGTTGACAAAAAAGCGGTTTGTACTGTTATACAGATAGTCGGCATATTGGTACGCCTCAAGCGAAGAATTGCCTGATAATACACCGCCAAATGCCATCTCAAGATTAGAATAACGAAATCCGGTACCTTCATAGCAACCATGACCTTCATACAGCACAATCGGGCCAAACCCTCCAAATCCTGTATTTGTAAATGACAGTGAGTTAAACATGTTACTTTTTGATCCTGTCAGGTTTCCACTACCGTCAAGTTGCTGTATTGTTGCTGTTAATGATGTGCTGGTAATGCTCAGCTCAATATGGCTTTTTGTGTAAAAGGTATTAAAAGAAGAAGTAGCGATCAACTGACCTGGTTGATATGGCCAGGTACTGGTATTATAGGCAACGGAATACCAGTTATTATGAAAATTATCAGCATTAACATTTGTAAGCTTATAGATTTTAACTCCGGTAAGACTGTTAACAGGACTGCCGGCCCATGAAAATAGCAACAGGTATCCACTTATGGTTTTTGATGATCCTGTACCACTAGTCCCTCCATTAATCAGAAAACCGGCTGAGTGTAAGGTGTGTATGGAGACATTTGATGCATCGACATCAAATTTAACAGTTTTTGTTGATGCAACGTCTGCCGGATAATATAGGAAGTCGGCAGCGGCAATCTGGCCGTAGCCATAAAATTGCATGGCTGGTTTACTGTTTTCTACATAAGGGTAGATGTGAGACTGAAGGCCGTGTGTCTGCATCTGTGCCCAGATTGTTGGATTTGAAAGAAGAGTAGAAATTGTTGTCTTAGCGTATGCCCCGGCACTATAATAATCACTGACTCCGTAGTAATACCAGTTTGACGGAATGTTGCCATTATTGAAACCACCAGGGGATGCTGACCAAGCCGCCTGATTTGCGTACCATGCAGCATCATAATGATCGTAAACCTCCCATTTGGCAACATCAGTGGGATCAAGGGTAACAGCTGAGGTTGTAATCCTATAAGAGCCCGAAGTTGCTCCCAAAGTGTTGAGGTAGGTTGAAACATCGGTTGCAAAGTTTGTAGGATTGAGTCCGCGCGATGGGTCAAGATTCATAAAGACATCGTAGGTTGCAGAATTAGTAACCACCGGATTTTGTGCCTGCACCTGCATGATGGACAGCATCTGCAAATAAAAGAACAGTGCTAAAGCAATTAGCTTCTTAATTTGTAAAACTACTGGTCCTTTTTGTGTAAAAATATTCTTCATTTCTTTATATTTTAGGATGTTTTAACTATATTTTGAAGTGCTAATGCACCTTAACCATTTTAATATCAATGATCTCCCAGTCAGTGGCATTCTTTTCAGCTTCTACAATAAACCGGGCCATTTCGATAGCTTCTTTACCTGTTTTGTTATTAAGAACAAAGCCTGCGTTTGCCCTGTTCTGGCTAATCCTGAAATCCCAGAACAGCAGATAATACGGATTTGTAACTTTTTCAAGTTGGGCCCTGTCAACCAGAGCTACTGTACTTCCTGCTATAAGTATATTTGTACCAGCAGGAAAGGAGACTCCATGATTCAATATGTTAAGCTGTTTTCTAGTGCCATCACTGTTTAAAGGCAGCAATTGCTGAAAATCTTTCATTTCAATACATTTCTGGAGAACTGCTACAGTATCTTTTTCTGTTTGTCCGAAAACACCCGTAGAAATCAGGGTTAGAAGAAAAAATACGTTGAGGATTCTGATGAGGTTTTTCATTTACGTATGAGTTAGTTTATTGGTTTTTGTTTCTTTGTTTTGAATCTTCTACAACATTACAACCAACTCATGAATCCGGCATTATTTTAGTCCTTACATATACTTACATAAACCTTACATATCCTTACATGGATTATAAATAAGTGTAAGACAATGATTTAGAAAATGTAATAATGAGGAGAAAACAGCAAATTAGACCTGTGTCAGGTAATTTGATACCGGGAGATAGGACAAACAATTGGCCGGATTAACAGGACAAATGAATCCGGAATCTTATTATTTAATCTGGGATAGAGGAGTTACAAACTCATAAGGAACCTCATGAATCCTTCTTCGTTTTCAACGTTAATTTTCTTGCGCAGCCTGAATCTGGCGACATCTATGGCATTCGGTGTCTGGAACGTAATGGCTGCAATTTCTTTTGTTGTCATATTCATCCTGAGAAAGGCACATAGTCTTTTCTCGCGGACAGAGATATCGGGGATTGATAAAGTCAGACTTTCATAAAATCCCGGGTAAACCTTTTCGAATGAGATCTCAAATTCGTCCTGAAGATGTGCGTTTGTTCTGTCATTGAGCATCGATACGACTGAATTTAGTATTACCCGGCCATCGGGCGAGGTAAAAGGGAAGACCCTGTTAATCTCATTTATGGCTGCCTGTGTCATTTCTCCCTGCTTTATCATGTTAACTGCATTCAAAGCCAGTTGTTTAGTCTGTCCGGCTATTTCATTTTCAAGAAGCTCTATCTCCTGTTTTTTAATAAGTTCCTGCTGTGTCATTAGTTTTCTGTTGATTTCAATATGACTGATTTGTGTCATAACCCTAGCCATCAGCTCAACAGGATTGAATGGTTTTCTTATAAAATCAATTGCCCCGGCCTCCATGGCGCCCTTAAGTTTGTCAGTATCATATTCTGTTCCGGTGATCATTATTACAGGTATAGCCCTGGCTTTTTCATCGGCTTTTATCATTCTTATTGCTTCAACTCCGTTTAACTGTGGCATCTCCCAGTCCATTAGTATCAGATCAGGATGTTTCTTAATGGCAATTTCATACCCGGTCTTTCCATTTGTGGCAATAAGTAGCTGATACACGGGATTGTGTGAAATAAGATGACCTGTCAATAGCTTCAGATGCTCCGGATCATCATCTACAATCAGAATAGTGAGATTATCCATAAATTAATATCTTTTTATAGAACAAGTATATTGAATGTTTTTCCATTATATCTTTAAACACTAAAAATAAAGATATCATTTTAACCCGAAGCTAAATAGGTTTCTTTCTATGAATTTGATGGATCAAAATTTTCTGGCGCTTGTTTTTATTGTTTTACTTATTGCATTATCAGCCTTCTTCCTGTTTTATATTAAAAGATTAAGGAAAAAAATCCGTTTAATCGGGGATGAAAGGGAGAAAGACAGGATGAACTTCGAGACTATGGTAAAAGAGAGAACCCATACGCTTGAAAAGATACGCGATTCTGTTTCAGAATACGCTGTTCAGAAATCAGAACTCGCTCAGGAGCTTGATGCTAAAAACATCGAAATTTTGAAACAGAGGGACAACCTGTTCAAACAATCTGATAAGCTTAAAGATGCTTATGACGAGATAAAGAAACTGGAAGCTTACAGACAGCAGATGACAAGGATGATAATTCACGATCTTAAAAATCCCCTTAATCTTATAATTAATATAGCTGAATCAGATGATATCCCTGCAAAGTCGGGCAAGCTGATAACGAAACTTTCCTGGGGGATGCTCGACCTGATAGTTAATATTCTTGAAGTAAATAAGCTTGAAAAAATGAGGATGAAGATAGTAATGACTTCATTTTGTCTTGAATCAACAATTAATAAGCTTCTTGAAAAGTTCACTTATATTTTGTCAAGTTCTTCAGTGACACTTTTAAGTAACATCTCGGGAGATATCAGAATTTTTGGAGATATTCAGATTACCGAAAGAATTTTTGACAACCTTATAAGTAATGCAATTAAATATTCGTCGGCAGGTGGTATAATAAATATATCTGCTTCAGATGATGATGAATATGTCAGAATTGAGGTCAGGGATAATGGTGCTGGCATACCGAAGAATATTATGAATGAAGTTTTTGTTGAATATACTCATGGCGAAAACAGATCGTTCACCTATTCAAATCCCACCGGAATAGGACTGGCATATTGTAAACTGGCTGTAGAGGCAATGAATGGGAAAATAGGGATAATTTCCGAACACGGTAAAGGAACTATAGTGTGGTTCACACTTAAAAAGGATACTGCGAGTTTTTCTGAAGTTGTACAGGAAACAATACCTCCCGGAACTGAATTGAAAAGTCCTCAATTGTTCTCTGAAATGAGCACTAAAGAAATTGACAGGTTTGAATCCCTCATTTCAAGTCTTAGTGAGGCAGAAATAGATGAGGTATCCTCTATAATGAGAATTCTCGACGCTTATGAACCAGATGATTCCGGAAAGTATAACCTCTGGAAAGATCGGGTTCTTGAAGCAGCGTATAAAGGAGATGTAAATGCTTTCAGGAGCCTTCTGAATATGCTTAGTGAGTTTCGTGAATCAGATTTGAAGAATAAATAGAAGATTTATGTTTGATTCCGAAATGGTTTTACACCCACTGTTAGTGATAGTATCATATTGTTTTTTAAATACATTAACCTTGTAATAACCTGATTTATGAAGACCAGAACAACAGTAATCCTGTCATCGATGATGTTCCTCCAGTATTTTATCTGGGGTTCATGGTATGTAACTATGGGAACTTTTATGTCGAAGTACCTGGGTTCATCAGGCATCCAGATCGGCGCTGCCTACAGCGCTCTTGCAATAGCTACGATGATCTCTCCGTTCTTTGTCGGTATGGTTGCCGACCGCTATTTTGCTGCGCAGAAGGTTATGGGTATTCTTCATATTGTCGGAGGGATACTTCTTTTCCTTGCATCTAAAATAACAACCAACGGGGCCTTTTACTGGGTGATACTCTTCTATTCCTTAGCCTACATGCCTACAATTGCGCTTTCAAACAGCGTGGCTTTCAGACAAATGACAGATATCGGGACCCAGTTTCCTCCTATCAGGGTATTCGGAACAATAGGATGGGTAATATCGGGTTTCATGATTTCTTTCCTTGGCATAGAACAGACTCCCCTTACATTTTATATGGCAGCCCTTGTTTCAGTGGCTCTGGGTCTGTACAGTTTCTTCCTGCCCGATACACCTCCGCAAAAGGAAGTGCCTGCCTCCTCTGCAAAATCTGTCATGGGGATAGATGCCCTGGTGCTCTTCAGGGATAAGCCCTATCTGATATTTTTCATAGCAGCCATTTTTGTGTGCATTCCTCTTTCATTCTATTTTGGTTTTGCAAACCTTTTCCTTAATCAGTCAGGCATGCAGAATACAGCCGGTAAAATGGTGCTGGGACAGATCTCAGAAGCTTTATTCATTCTGGCTATACCTTTCCTTTTCAACAGGATAGGAGTGAAGAAAATGCTGATGATTGGCATGACTGCCTGGATTCTGCGTTACCTCTGTTTTGCCTATGGCAACATGGGCCCCAATGTATGGATGCTTTACACAGGTATAATACTCCATGGAGTGTGTTACGATTTCTTCTTCGTCACAGGCTACATGTATACCGAGAAAAAATCAAATGAGAGGATAAAAAGCGCTTCACAGGGACTCTTCACCTTCGTTACCTATGGACTGGGGATGTTCATCGGCACCTGGTTCTCAGGCTTTGTAACAACATACTATACTGTTGGGCAGGAGTACCAGTGGAGAAATATCTGGTTTGTACCGGCGTATATAGCAGTTGCAGTTCTCCTGCTGTTTATATTCTTCTTCAGGGAAAAGAAGGAAATTAATATTGTTAAGTAAGTAATTTGCCCTGCGGGTGTAATTCGCTTCGCTGTAATTCGTGGTAATTTGCGCTTCGCGCGTAATTTGGTCTTTGGCCGTAATTAGTTGTAATTAAGGAAATTGAATTACAATGAATTAACCCTAATTCTGCACAGTTACCTCCCACGTTCCGGGTTCATTTATTATGAACTCAAAGGTGACATCGGTTTGCACTGTACGCATGACATTCCAGGTGCGGTACTGTAGCCTTATATTCACAGGAAAGGTAACATTCTGAAGTCCGTAGGCATTACCCGGTCGGAATTCATCACCGCTTGAGGGAGACATCGAGAAGTCCTGAACAGTTGTGTTTGGAGAACCGGCAAGAGTAAGTTTAATCTTTACCTGATTGGGTGTATTTGCTGTTTTAACAAAAGCAGAACGTGCAACAAACCTGCTCTGAAGTACTTCGTATCTTTTAGTTTCTTTTTCTCCTATATACCTGTCGGCTCTCCAGTAACCTGTTCTTACAGAGTCGCTTCCGTAAACCATTCTTCCGGAGCCTTCCCTTAAGCCCTGTTTGAAATATCCTTCGTAATATGTTCCGTTCTCCCAGCGGTAAAGTCCAAGCCCTTCAGGAAGCCCTTT
>ERZ795055.2115-NODE-2115-length-15318-cov-4.315076_pt1 | contig 15318 bp, 11 predicted proteins | sample MGYA00375139_ERZ795055 | MGnify/ENA primary metagenome ERZ795055 (study PRJEB30184, sample SAMN05720283) | anaerobic digester metagenome | isolation source: active sludge of municipal wastewater-treating anaerobic digesters | place: USA | collected 2015-01-23 ... | reverse complement strand
TACTTTTTTGTAGAATGTAAGCGTCCGTTAAAAAAACGGGCGCTTTATTTTTATACTAAAAATTTCGATACCTTTGCAAACAAAAAAAATTGTATTTGAATTGAAAGTAATAATTAAAAACATGAATAATTCAATCATATTCCGAATAACTCTATTTTCATTTCTTATTTTCAACGCATTCACAAGCAATGTTTTGTCGCAAAATAATGCAAATCAATTCAGTTATCCCGAAATTAGTTTGTCTAGATTTGCTTCCAGCGCTAATCATTGGTACGGAATAAAAGATAAAAGCAATATTATCAATTTTTTACCCGAAAAACCACGCTACCAAACCAATGAAATAACTAAAATTGCTGATAATATTCTGCTTTTTCAGCGGAATAACGGTGGTTGGCTCAAAAATTATGATATGCAGGCCATTCTCACTTCTGAACAAGTTGATAGTGTTGTAAAAACGAAAGCATCAACACATACAACATTTGACAATTCAACTACTTACACTCAAATTGAATATTTAGCCAGCGTATATTCAATAACTCACACCGACAAATACAAAAAAGCATGTTTACGTGGCATTCAGTTTTGTTTGAATGCACAATATCCAAATGGTGGTTGGCCGCAATATTTCCCGATTGAGACTAAAAATTACAGTCGGAGAATTACATATAATGATGGCGCTTATATGGGGATTATGGAACTTATGCAGAAAATTGCAACCAGAGATTCTGATTACAATTTTGTAAGTGAACCTTTGCGAAAAAAGGTTCAAAATGCTTATAACAAAGGGCTTGAATGCATTCTAAACACGCAAATAGTGGAGAATGGGCGAATGACTGTTTGGTGTCAGCAACACGATGAAATTACGATGCAACCTGCTTGGGCAAGAGCTTTTGAGCCTCCATCCATCTGCAATGGCGAAAGTGTTTCCATAGTACTTTTCCTCATGAAAATCAAAAATCCCGATGATAGAATTATAAAATCTATTCAGAACGCAGTAAAATGGTTCGCCGAGTCTAAAATACTTTATACGCGGGTTGAAACGATAAATTCTGAAGCTGAAGATACCAAGTACCGAACTATCACAACCGACAATATCGTTGTGACGGATTCACTTGCAAAACCAATCTGGACCCGCTATTACGAGTTGGGATCACATCGTCCTCAATTTTGCAACCGCGATAGTAAGTTTGTTTATTCGTTGGCCGGAGTAAGTCGTGAAAGGCGTGTGGGCTACGGTTGGTACACTTATGAACCTCAAAAAGTCTTAAATAAATACCCGGCCTGGCAAAAAAAATGGGCACCAAATGAGAATGTGCTGAAGTAAAAATCACTTTTTAAAATTCCAGTCAACTTTTGAATATTTGCTATCCACCAAAAATTGTATTTCAGTGGAATACGACAGATTTTGTATTTGAGCGTTGTAGTAAATTTCAATTTGTTTTATCAGATTTTGCTTAAAATCATTCCTGTTTAAATCCTGATTTTTTTCAAGAAAGTAGTCTCTGATATTTTTCACCTTACTTGGTACTGACGCTGTGCCTTTTAAAGACAAATCCTTATCGTGAGACTGAAGCGATTTATTCAGATGATCAAGATTGGTTTCAAAAAGCAGCGTGCCATGATGTAATACTCTGTTATTACTTATATGCGAAGCAGTTCCTGAAATTTTAAAACCGTCCGGCAACCATAAATCCTTTCTTTTGCCAATTTCTACAGGTATATTTAAAACTTTCAATACATTGACAACCGGCAATAAAAAGTCAGCACTTAAAGTGGTTTGATTTGCTATATTGTTTGAAATAAAACAGAAATTAATATTGCCCAAATCATGATAAACAGCTCCCCCACCCGATATTCTTCTCACAATTTGAATATTGTTTTCTTTGCAAAATTCCAGATTAACTTCATTTCGAATCACCTGATTAGAGCCAATAATCACACTGGATTCATTCACATACAGAAACAACAAATCATCCTGTCGATTCGTGAATAAAAACTCCTCGGCAGCCAGATTAAAAGCAGGTGAAGTGGATGTAGAATAGATGATTTGCATAACCCCTAGTCCGTCAGCTGACGGAGAATTAAATTTATTTTATCTACCAAAAACATTGATTAAAATAATTGCAAAAGTACAAAAAATAAAAGGGAATTATGAAGATGAACTTGCATAATTCCCCTTTAGGGGTTAGGGGTTGTCTCTTTTATTTCACATTAAACGCCACCCGCAACTCATCAATTTCCTTGTCTCCCATGGGTTGAAGCGGTCCGATGGACGAGGCCATTACCAGTGAGTTTGCCGAAAACTCAGCTACTTCGAGGTAATCGAATGTATTAATCAGCTTATTACCGGTTACGATAACGCAGTCATTTTCAACAATTACCACACGATTTTTCGCAAACATTTCGGCTATAACTTCTGTATCATTATACAAACTTTCGAATGGAATTGAAGGTACATCTTGTAAGAAAATCCAGCTTTCGGGAATGGTACGCACATCAAACTTCTGATGACTAACCGCATGAGCCATTAAGTTGGTCGGCTGAGTTGTAATAATTGAATTGATATGCGGATACAGTTGATAAATGCGGTGATGAAGTGCTACCGAGCGACTTGGTTCTTTGCCGGCTTCGGTTGTACCGTTTTTTACCTGTACAATATTTTTAGGTAAAATATCCCAACGAGCCACATCGCGTGGTGTAATCAGAAAATCGTTGTCTTTCCAACGTACCGAAACTGTGCCGTAAGTAGAAATCATCAATCCCTGATCGCAGGCACGACGAATAATATTCACCATTTCTGTGCGAATTTCGCGTTCGTCCGAAGGATATTCCACATCCATGAATGGTGTGATATTTTTTGGAAAATGATTCACATATTTCGAAATCTGCTCATCGGTCAGTGTGTTTACTTTTCCAATTCGGCCGGCGTTTACAATGGTACGACAGCAAAATTCGAGCGTTTCGAAACGTTGGTAAGCGTCCATCATGTCGGTTCCACCCAACACAACGCCATGATTTTCCATTATCACTGCTTTGTACTTTTTGTTTTGAAATTCTTTGGCAATTTTCTCACCCAACTCTACGCTACCGGGACATCCGTAAGGCGCAAAACCAATTTCGCCACAAATTTTGCGAGCTTGCGGCACGATGCTGGTATCAGGAACAACCCTTGCAATACTGAAAGCAACCAATCCCGGTGGATGTGCGTGAATGATAGCCGTCAATTCGGGACGTGCTTCAAATATGGCCTTGTGAAATGGAAATTCGGACGATGGTTTGTGTTGACCAATCACCGTTCCGTCTTTTTTTACACACACAATGTCCTTCTCCGTCAACGATCCTTTGTCAACTGCCGAAGGCGTTATCCAAATATCACCGTTTCCATCTTTTATGGAAATGTTTCCACCTGAAGTAGTTGTCATTCCACTCCGGTAAATGCGTCCGATAATCACATTGATCTGTTCTTTCGGATGCATTAATTTTACATCGAGTTGTTTCATTTTTATTTTTATAAAATTGACTAATAGATATTTAATGCAAATTCAAAATTAGTATATCACCCAAAAAACCATTTGTGTAATTCGCCGTAATTTTTCTTGTACAATTTGAAGCTATCATTAATAATTTCCAATGCTGTTTCCTTACCAAAAAATTTCTCAATAACCACCGTTTTATTTTCAAGTTTTGTATAATCTTCAAAAAAACTCATGGTTTCCGAAATCAAATACTGAGGAAGTTCCGAAATATCGTTGTAATGGTTTACACTTGGATCGCCAAGAGCAACGGCAATAATTTTATCGTCGGCTTCTCCATTATCCAACATCCGCATTACTCCAATTACTTTTGCCTCCACAATGCACAGCGGAACAACTTCGATTTGTGATAGAATAAGAATATCCAACGGGTCATGATCATCGCAGTAACTTTGTGGTATAAAACCGTAATTAGCAGGATAGTAAACCGATGAATACAAGACCCGATCGAGTCTGAGTAAGCCACTTTCTTTGTCTAATTCGTACTTGGCACGTGTACCTTTGGGTATTTCAATAATACCTTTCACTACGAAAGGCGATTCGGTGTGTGGCACAACTTGATGCCAGGGATTGAAATTATTTCTCATAATGTCTTTATAAATGCAGTTATTTTTAGTTTATTATATCAATATTTACTGAAAATTGTAATGAATATTATTCCGGCTATTTAAAAACCAAAATTAATCAATAAAGTTCAAGTATTAAAAAAAACATTCTAAAAACATTTAATATTGTAAAGTTAGTTCGTGTACTTTAAAACAGTTCAACCCATTTTTTATAAAAATGGTGGAATCGAAATTCCACCATCTCAAATTAAATTAATCCTGCTGCGTTGTCAAGCAGAAAAGTTTCAGCCTCAACACTCCACAAACCAAGATTTTTATCACACATTTCGGCCAATGTTTTGTACACTTCATTCGTTTCACCCAGTTTTGCAAAATCCGAAATCGGCGTTAGCGGCATATCTACATGCGTATAAATAAGTTTCTTTCCGCCAGGTATTTCAGGTAAATGCTTTGTTGCTTCGATTACTGCGCCCAAACCGCCAATGTGTGTTACCAATCCGGCAGGGTCAAGACCCTTCGACATCATATCGAGTGCTTCCACCATGTCGTCAGTATTTCCACCGCTGGTTCCAACCACGTGTGTATAAGCATAATGAACGTTATAAAAATTGAACATGGCGCTGAATTTCGGATCGCTCGGACCTGCAAAGAAGTTCAGACAGCCGTCGAATGCCAAAATAGCATCGGCTTGCTCCACGACCGGTTTTACAGGTGCAAATGCAAATACATCGTCGTATCCATAACCATCGGTGATAGCTCTCAAATCTTCCACAGGATTTTCCATTTTGCCTGTGTTGATATATTGAAGGTCGATACCGCGTGATTTGGCAAAATCGACAGTATAAATTGTTGCAGCTCGGTCGAGACGAGTTTGATCAACATCAGTAACTACCAGCAATGATGGTTTGCGGTCATCGCGACGAAGCACATAGTTGATAGCTGCCAATCCCATTGGACCAACACCGGCCAGAATAGCCATTTTTCCACCTTCCACAATGTCCATTTTGTGAACATAACTTCCGGGAGTTGTATGATAGTTGGCATGCATTGCACCAATCACGCACGAAAGTGGTTCTGCCAACGAAGCTGGATAATAACCTTCGCCTTTGTATGCCAGCAGGCAGTCTTTTTCCATTACCTCGTTCGGGATAATCACGTAGGTTGCATCACCACCAATGTGTTGGTAGCTGTAACCCGGCGCACTCAACACGCCCACGGGACCATCTTCGTAATACAAAGCAGGTTGAATAGAAAATTTATCACCTGCACTGAATTTATCAGCCCATTTTGCACCGATTTGCACCAATTCTCCTGCAAATTCGTGTCCGATAATGATTGGATTTTCAGCGATATCGTTCGGTATACGTTTGTGGTTAGTAGCCTGAGTTGCTGCTTTGTATGATGACATACACAACGAGTCAGAAACTACTTTTGCCAATATTTCATTGTCTTTAATCTGTGGCAATTCGAACTCTTCCAATCGAAGATCTTTTTTGCCATATAAACGGATTGCGGTTGTTTTCATTATTCTTTTAGATATTGAGAATAAAGAACAAAGAGTAAAGACAGTTACTTACGTCTTTAAATGTAATTTATTCAGTGTTATATATTTCAGATTTTCAGAATAAAGAACAAAGTGAAAAATTAGTTCTTTCCTTTGTCTTTATTCTTTGCTCTTTGTTCTTTTGTCTAAGAAAGCATCACCTGCCCACCGGTAATTGGCAATGCCTGTCCGGTTTCGCCGCATTGTTCCATCAGGTACAGTGCACCTTTGGTAACATCCTCGGGTGAGCAACCTTTTTGCAACGGAACTTGTGCTAAATAAAACGCTTTCACATCGTCGATTGTTTTTGCACCGGGCACTTTTCCTGCATTTAAGTACTGTACAAACAATCCATTTTCAGGATCGCTCCAAAGCGGACCTTCGTAGAAATTACCCGGACAAATTGAGTTTACTTTGATACGGAACGGAGCCAATTCCAAAGCAAATGATTGTGTCAGACCAATGCCACCGAATTTTCCTCCTGCATACGCAAAGTTCGCCTTGCTACCGCGTAATCCCGATTTAGAATTTATCTGAATTATATCAGCATAATACTCCGGTGCGTATTTGGTTTGCAACTTCATAACTTTACTCACCACTTTGGTACAATAAAAATAAGCGTTATAGTTGATTTTGGTTACAAATTCAAAATCTTCAGGCGTCATATCTTCCAGTCCTCCGGCACGCAGCACACCTGCATTACTAATAAAAGTATCGATTGCTCCAAAGTTGCAAATGGTTTCGTGAACGAGGTTTTCGATGCTTGGAATTTCGCTTACGTTGGTTTTTACAAAGATGGCACGGTTACTTTTTGCAAAGGTATTGAATCGTTCCACCGTAGCAAGTCCAACAGTTTCGTTCATATCAGCCACTACAATATTTGCACCTTCCTGCAACAGGCAGCGGGCAATTCCTTCGCCAAAACCCTGTGCAGCACCGGTCACTATGATAGTTTTGTTTTCAGCACGACCTTTCGAAGCTCCTGCCGCTACACTGCGACGGTAGTTTTCAACTTCCCAATTATCAATAAAATCAATTTGAGCTTGCGTCATGGGGTGAGGTCCACCAAACGATTCGGAATAATACGCTATTTTCATTGCATCTTCGAACACATCCAGCAAAATATCACATTGCGCAGTATTATCACCTGCCGCTACTAATCCAATTCCTTTTATCAAAAAAATCTTGGGCTGATAACCAAATGTTTGGGTAAAGGAATTAATTCTTTCTTTCATTTCAGTAAGAAAGTTATTAATGCTTTCCTCATTTCCCCCTTCGGGGGTTAGGGGGCTGAAAATATAGTTCGATTTGCAATAAACTATCGCATCGGGCGTAAATGGTTTAGCAATTTTTGCCTGTGCCTCGTCAGTGTCGTAGAAGTGTTTGATTAAAGCATTCTTGCGCACCTTCAAAGTTTTTAAACCCTCTTTCGAAAGCATCATGCGGATAGCAGGAAGACACCCCACCCCAACCCTCCCCGAAAGGGAGGGAGATATCGCATCTTCATCGTTTGCAAAAACATTGAGATCCGTATCTTCTCCCCCTTTAGGAGGTTGGGGGGCAAGTTTCTCAAGAACCTCATTATAAATCACTTTTACTTCTTCAATGCTATTGGCAGCTACGAAGATTCCGTGATTTTGCAACCAAATTACTTGTGGTTCTTCATTGTAAGTGGCACGATATTCTTTGATGGCATCTTCCACTTTTTTGAACAATACATAACCCGGATCGGTGTATTCGATGTACAATGCTTTCGCTCCGAACAATTTTTTCAAATCACTTTCGGCATTGTTGGCACACATTAATCCGTTTACCAAGGTTGGATGCATGTGCACAACAAAGGCGAAATCTATGATGTTATGCATCGATGTTTCCACTGACGGACGCTTGCCTTTTGTGATGGTGGCGTCGGCCAAATCATTCTTCACTTGCTCCTCACGCTCAGCGGCATTAACGCTGTACACTTTGTCGGACATGAGGTTAAGTTTGGCTCTGTCTAACACAGCAAAACCATCCCCGGTAATAGTTGCCAAAGACGAACCACTGGCTTTTACCCAGATTTTCTCAGCGTTTTTGTACGATGTATTTCCACCGCCTGCAATTACAAAACGGCTATCACGGCCGTAAAATTGCGATATTGTAATGAGATCAGAAACACCAGCCCCCCAACCCCCTAAAGGGGGAGTAGAGAGCCCCCCTGCCCCCTGAAGGGGGAGTTGAGAGCGATTATCATTGTTATCTGTATTATTCATTGAAATTTATTTTTATATACCTAATATTTAAGTAATTATAAGACGAACTTGCATTTTTCCCCTTTAAGGGATAGTGGCTCTTATTCCCCCTTTAGGGGGTTAGGGGGCAGGGCCGTAATTAATTCGTCTCCCAATTTTATAAACTCTCCCCGTTTGCTTCTGTCGGCTTGTCCGTTGGCATCCACGTAACCACGCAGACCTTGAGCTACCAAATGTTGGTGAGCCGCTACCACGCAAACACCTTCGTAGTTTATTTGCGTCAAACGGTCGGTAAGCGGTGTACTGTTACGCGCAAAAAGTTCAATAGGCTCCATAGCAGGCGTGTTGTGTTCGCTACCGAATGTTACCACAAAGCCCTGATCGTGTAGATAGCTGGCATATTTCTCCAACAATTCCACACCGTTGCGGGTAGTGATAAATTCCACCGAATGAAAACCGCGCTCTGTCAATTGTTTGGCCACACGTTCCAAATCATTTTCAAAATCGGTGTAACCACCCTTGGCATCATCGGCTAAAAACGGATACGTTGGAATTCCGCCACCCGCCACAATAATATCGCAAACGGTTTGCATGGGTAGAAATGCCTTTGGATCTTCGGGAACGAATGCTCCCCCACCCGCTTTGAGCAAATTTGCACGAATTTCATTTTCAACTCCGGCAATGTCATTGATAGCAGATTTCAATTCTTTTCCGGCAAATAGTTTGCCGAAAAGTTCCTGAATTTTTATTTCAACGTTTCCACAAGCTTCATAGACTTTCAGGCGCAATGCTTTGGCCAAATGACGTTCACGGATAGAGCCTTTGGTGAGTTCATTCTTAATCCATTCGAAGTCCAGCGTAAAACCGGCATTATTCACAGCCAGAATTTCATTTACCTTGCCACACATGGCTTCAACCTGTGCATTGGCTTCATTCGTTACGTCAGCCAATTGTGTAGCAAAGGGTTCTGCTAACACAAACGGATACGAAAGTCCTTTCCCACTCAGGTAGGTACGACCGGGATTTCCGGGATCATTCACCCGCAAACCGGCTTGTTGGTCGGCTTCGTTCAGACTTATAAATTCGATATTGAACAACGGATACAAGCCGCGTTCTTTGCAACCCACTGCCCATGCTTCGTAGCCGGCAGTAGTATAAAAATCATTGATACCAACCACTTTTACACCTTCGGCAACTGCCATGTCGAGCGCCTGATTTACATCAGTGAATGCACTGAATGAGTAAGGTGTGTGGAGATGTGCGTTTACTTTTTTCATAAATTATTATTCCCACCTCTCCCTAACCCTCTCCAATGGAGAAAGAAAGTACGAAAAACTAATTTCTGTGGGTTTGATATAAATACTATTAGTTAGTTCTTTTTAAAATTTAATTTTTTATTGTCCTTATTTTCGAGTTTCTTTACTATTAGTAGTTAGTAAATCTTCAGGCATTGTACCACCGATTTCCTCAATAGTTTTAAGAACTTTATTACCGACTTCGTTATGTGTTTAATTCGCTTTTTGTTTTCCTTTTATATATTAATGTCGCTCTTTCGTCACCAAAATAGATAATTGAGTTCAATATACCATTTCCGCAGATTAATATACCATTTCTGCTGGTCAATATACCATTTCTGCTGGTCAATATACCATTTCCGCTGGTCAATATACCATTTCTGCAGGTCAATATACCATTTCTGCAGGTCAATATACCATTTCTGCAGATCAATATACCATTTCCGTAGATCAATATACCATTTCCGTAGGTTAATATACCATTTCGGCATGTTAAAAATTACATTTCGGATAAAAAAACTGATTTCAGTTAAAATACTCTTTGTCAGCCAATTGGAATCAAAACATAATTACTTCAAAACCACAAAGACACCAATTCTTTTATAGAATCAGTGCCTTAGCATTCATTAAATTACACTCCCATTTTCGATCTTCTTACAAACTCGGCATCAGTAAAGTTCTGACCGGGAATGTATCCAGCTAATGGTTGAATGCGTTCATTGATCATATCGAGGAACCACGATGGTTGCGCGAAGAATGAGCTTTCCAATTCGTAGGCCGGTGTAATCCAGTTGCGTGAACCAAGCACACAAACAGGAGCATCAAGATAATCAAAACAAAGTTGATTGATACTTGCTGCAAAATCATTGAGGAATGAGCCACGAGCAGTTGCATCGCCGGCAACAATGATTTTACCTGTTTTTTTAACCGATTCAATTACTTTTTCGTAGTTGAATGGAACCAGCGAACGTGCATCGATAACTTCGGCTGTCATACCGTATTTTTCTTCCAGTTCTTTAGCGGCAGCCAAAGCAGGATAAAGCGTGTGACCAATGGTCAGGAAAGTAACATCGTTACCAACTTTTTTCACATCCGGCTCACCGAAAGGAATTTCGTAGTAACCTTCGGGCACACCACCTTCGTGGAATTGCTCTCCAATTTCGTAAATACGTTGACTTTCGAAATAAATAACCGGGTCAGTACCTTGCAAAGCGGAGTTCATCAAACCTTTGGCATCATAAGGAGTTACAGGGAAGCAAACTTTGATACCCGGAATGTGAGCCACCAACGAAGTCCAGTCCTGAGAGTGTTGTGCACCGTATTTTGACCCAACCGAAACCCGAAGTGTAATCGGCATTTTCAATACATTACCGCTCATGGCCTGCCATTTAGGCATTTGGTTAAATACTTCATCGCCGCAACGACCCAGGAAGTCGCAATACATAATTTCTGGAACCACTCGTCCACCGCACATGGCATAACCAATGGCTGTACCCACGATAGAAGCTTCAGAGATTGGTGAGTTGAACAAACGGTGATAAGGCAAAGCTTCGGTCATACCGCCATAAACAGCAAATGCTCCACCCCAATCGCGGTTTTCTTCGCCATAAGCAATAAGTGATGCATCTTTGTAGAAACGATCCATCATGGCTTCGAAAATTCCATCGCGCAACTGATATTGTTTCATTTTGCTGAATGGTTTTCCATCTTTATCGAATGCAAAACGTTCTTTAGCAGCAATTTTCTTAACACGCGAATTTTCTTCCAATGTCATCAGCACATCCGGTTTTGCAGAGCTAAATGCATCTACCGAACCATTCGAGAACATCATATCGCCAATTTTCTCCGGATTTGTCATCAAAGGAGAAATCACAGGGTCGATTGATTTCAGGAACATTTCGTAAATCAACGCTTTGATATCGGCTTGCGTTGCGTCTAAATCGGTTTGCGTAACTACTTTTGCATCAACTAATTGTTCACCATAGCTGGCAATACAATCTTGTTTTTCCCAGGCTTCCACTTCTTCTTTCGAACGATACGATGATGCATCCGAAGGTGAGTGTCCGCTGTAACGGTATGTTAACACGTCCAATAAAACCGGTCCGCGTTTTTCTTCAATTATTATGCGTTTGCGCTTGTAAGCATCAATTACAGCCAACGGATTGTAACCGTCAACACGTTCAGCGTGCATTTGTTCTTCATTCACACCGGCACCAATACGGGCAGCAATACCATAACCCATGGTTTCGCCACAAGTTTGTCCACCCATTCCGTATTGATTATTCATGATGTTAATAATCACCGGCAAACCACCTTTCATATCACCTTCCCACAACTCGTTGAACTGATCCATGGCCGAAAAAGTAATACCTTCCCACACAGGACCACAGGCCATAGAAGCATCACCAATGTTGGCTACCACCATGCCGGGTTTACGATTTACTTTTTTGTATAATGCGGCGCCTACGGCAATATCGCCCGAACCACCTACAAGTGCGTTATTAGGATAAACACCAAATGGAGTAAAAAATGCGTGCATCGATCCACCCAAACCACGGTTGAAACCGGTTTCGCGGGCAAAAATTTCGGCCAATGTACCATAAACCAAAAATCGGCGAGCCAGTTCTTTGGTTGTACCGGTGAAATCTTTTTTTACCACTGCCACTACTGCTCCATCGAAAAATGAATCCATAATGTCAGTCAATTCTTTGTCGCTGAGTTTATGGATAGCTGACATACCTTTGGCCAGAATTTCGCCGTGCGAACGGTGGCTACCAAAGATAAAATCATCAACAGTGAGCGTCCAGGCCATACCTACAGCTGCCGATTCCTGTCCAATAGACAAGTGTGCAGGGCCGGGATGGTTGTAAGAAGTTCCGTTGTATTCCCCTTTTGTTTTGATGAGGTTCAACATGGTTTCGAACTCACGAATCAATGCCATATCGTGATAAATGGCTTTGAATTCTTCGTCGGTAAAATTACCTTTTTCGTCGTTTACCGTTTTCTGGTATTGATTTACCGGAATGGGTTGAAATTCCACGAACCCCGGTTTCCGTGCTTCTGACGGATCAATGAATTGTATTTTTGGCATGATGTTTAATATGACCCCCAACCCCTAAAGGGGTAAGAGTAGTTAGTATTAATTATTTCAGTTTATAAGATAAGAGACGAGAGTAACCCAGTTCCCCTTTAGGGGTTAGGGGTTGTTTTAAAATGCAAATATTGTTTCTTTAAATATCTCACTTACAGTTGGATGTGGGAACACAACTTCCTGTAATTCTTCGATCGTCATTTCCTGTTCGATGGCCATACAAGCACCGTAAATCATTTCGCTGCAGGGATTTCCAAGCATGTGAACACCTATAACTTCGCCGTATTTTGCACCTACCAACACTTTGCAAAGTCCTGAACCACCTTCGTTTTCGGCTACGAATCGTCCGGCGTAAGCCATTGGCAACTTTGCTACTTTAAAGTCTATGCCTTTTGCTTTGGCCGATTCTTCCGTTTCGCCAACGCCTGCTACTTCCGGATTGGTGTAAACTACGCCCGGAATAGCATTGTAACGCATTTGGTCGGTACGACCGGTGAGGTTGTTTACCACCACTTCGCCTTCGCGACTTGCTGTGTGTGCCAATAACGAGAATCCGGTAACATCGCCAGCTGCAAATACATTCGGTACGTTGGTGCGCATTTTTTCATCGGTTTTGATTCCGCCTTTGAATAACTCAACATTCAAATTTTCAAGCCCAAAGCCTTTTGTTATTGCACGACGCCCAACGCTCATCAGGATTTTTTCTCCTTCGATAGTTTGTGTTTGCCCATCTTTTTCGAAAATAACATTATTGCCTTCGATTTTCACTACTTTGGCATTCAGGTTAAATTCAATTCCTTTTTTACCATAAATATCGCGCAACATGGCAGAAATTTCAAAGTCTAAACCGCCCAAAATTTCAGGAAGCATTTCAACCACAGTTACTTTTGTACCCAGGCTATTGTAAAAACTCGCAAATTCCATTCCGATAACGCCACCACCGATAACTACCAACGATTTTGGTTGCTCTTTCAAATCCAGAATTTCGCGGTTAGTCAGGATAATTTCACCCGCTTCGGCCAATCCGGGAATGGGTGGAACAAATGCTTCGGAACCGGTACAAATTAATAAGTTTGCTCCCAAATAGCTTTCACCACCACAAGTCACTTCAACACCTTTGGGACTGCGTCCTACAATTGTAGCTTCGCCCTTCACCACTGTAACGTGGTGCAATTTCATTTTGCCTTCGACACCGGCAACGAGTTTACGAACTACTTTATTTTTGCGGGCAACAATTTTACCAAAATCAAAACGGATATTATCGCCAAATACACCGTATTTATCACCGTGTAGGGCATTTTCATACGTTTTTGCGCTGTAAAGTAATGTCTTGGTAGGAATGCAACCTTCGTTCAGACATACGCCACCCATTTTATTTTTTTCAAAAAGAATTACATTAAGTCCTTTATGTCCTGCACGTTCTGCAGCTACATATCCGGCCGGACCACCACCGATAATGATTAAATCAAACATAAATTCATTTACTATTTTATCATTTACTATTTACAATTGAATATATTGAAGCGTCAAATTTACAATTTTCTTTATATCTAAAGTCTTTGCTCTTTAATCTTTATTCTAAAATATATCCAATTCCAATGTTTCAATCTCAATGGCTATCTGTTTCAAAAAGCGGGTAGCTTCGCCGCCGTCCAAAGCACGATGATCGTAAGTTAAGCTCAAACCGATATAAGGAACAAATGCATAAACGCCATCACCCAAATCTTTCGGACGTGGTACAATGGTGTTCACACCCAAAATGGCTGATTGAGGCAAATTGATAACCGGCGTAAACATTTCCACACCGTATGCTCCAAGATTCGAAACAGTGAATGTAGCTGCTTCGGCGGCTAACAATTCGGGTGAAATTGCCCCTTTTTTACAACTGTTCGCTACTTCTTTCATCTGATTTGAAAGTCCGATGATGGATAAATCGTCGGCATTACGAACTGCAGGAACCATTAAACCACGTTCGGTATCAACAGCAAGTCCGAGGTGAACTTTGTTGAACAAACGCATCGATTCGCCCAGAAAATGTGAGTTGGCGTTCGGGAATTTCTTCAACGCTTTTACTACGGCAAAACATACAAAGTCATTGATAGTGAGATTTGCAGAAATCGTTCCGGCTTCGAAAGCGGCTTTGGCTTTCTTGCGTAAGTTCTGGATATTTCGGGCATCAGCTCCCAAATGGTGAGTCAATTGCGCCGAATTTTGTAATGAAGCGTGCATTGCTTTTGCAATGAGCTTCCGCATATTGGTCAGTTTTTTATCTTCGTAATCCACACCGTAAATGGTGTTTACAGGCGCAGTCAAATCAGTTGATTTCGCAGTACCGGCAAGTCCTGAACCTGCACTTTGAGGTTGAATGCCTTCTTCTGCAGCAATTTTCTTAGCCAACGCAGTCATTTCCGGACGGTTTTCCAAAGCAGTCAACACGTCTTTTTCAATCACACGGCCTTTTGGACCCGAACCAACTAATTCGCTTGCGTTCAACGCTTCTTTTTCGGCCAAGTTTTTGGCACGTGGAGAAACAAAAGAAGTTTGAGAGTTTGAAGAGTTTGTTGTTTCGGGTTTCGTGTTTCGTGTTTCATGTTTCGCTTCAACAGCAGGTTCTACTTCTTTAATCTTTGTTCCTTGTTCTTTATTCTCTGTTACAACTGGTATTCCGCCTTGCAATAATCCGGCATACTCGTCACCGGATTGGCCGATAACCATCATGTCCAACAATACAGCAACTTCATCGCCATCGTTGTAAAAACTTTCAAGCACCACACCATCAACGGGCGATTCTTCTTCAAAAGTGGCTTTATCAGTTTCGTAAGCAAACAAAACATCCCCTTTTTTTACGGTATCGCCTTTTTTCTTTTTTATTTCGGTAATGATACAACTCTCCACCGATTGACCCTGTTTGGGCAAAATAACTACTACAGCCATATATTTTAATAATATTAGAAATTATCAGTATTTTAAAATTTTGTTGCAAAAAAAAATAAGATAAAGCTATTTTATTTTTCTGTAAAGATAATCATGGTCTTTAGTTGTTGTAACACAGTTTTTGG
>ERZ795055.2105-NODE-2105-length-15351-cov-11.967312_pt1 | contig 15351 bp, 12 predicted proteins | sample MGYA00375139_ERZ795055 | MGnify/ENA primary metagenome ERZ795055 (study PRJEB30184, sample SAMN05720283) | anaerobic digester metagenome | isolation source: active sludge of municipal wastewater-treating anaerobic digesters | place: USA | collected 2015-01-23 ... | reverse complement strand
AGTTGTAGACTCGCTTTGGGCAACGGCAGGTGGGCTTTGTGGCTCCTACGCGCCCGTGGACTACTTCCTGGTCAACACGCCGGCCAACAGCAATTTGGTCATCACGCTCACGGGGTTCCAAGGCGACTTGGACTTGGTCTTGTACGGGCCGTTTTTCGCAGGCGAAACCGTCAACACCGACCGCCATGCCGACACCAGTGTCAGCAACAACGCCACCGAAAAGGTTGAGGCCTTTACCCGGCCCAATGCTACGTACCTGGCGCGCATCTCACGCTATATCGGTGGTACAACCCCCACCACCAATGACCATACGCACTACGATTTGACGGCCAGCGTTACGGCCGGACCGGCCTGCGCCGAGGATGCTTTCGATGCTGTCGACGCCGCCATGGCCGGCCTGCCGGATAGTAGAGCAACCGTCAAAGTGAGGACATAACTACAGTTGTAGACTCGCTTTGGGCAACGGCAGGTGGGCTTTGTGGCTCCTACGCGCCAAGACGCGTTGCCCGACGACCGAGCGTTGGCCTTGGCGTTGTCCCCGCGCGAGAATCCGAGTTTGGCTGAGGCGTTGCGAACCACGACAATGACGAAACTCGGGCGGACGCTGTTTCACGCGCACTACACGTTTGCCAAGAAGTTGTCGCACTCCGCAGACTCACAGGATCAACGTCATCGGATGACGCCGGCCTCAAGACCCATCCTTGCGCGCCAATACTTGTCAGGGTCGCCCGACCTGATTGTGCCGAGCCTGTTGGCGTCGTGTCCGCAAGCGCACGAGCGATTCATGCGTTCGGCACAATCCACCTGGAACGCAATCGACCAAATGCTCGATGCTGGCGTACCCGCCGAACAGGCCTTGTATCTGTTGCCCAACGCCTTTCGGATAGTAGAGCAACCGTCAAAGTGAGGACATAACTACAGTTGTAGACTCGCTTTGGGCAACGGCAGGTGGGCTTTGTGGCTCCTACGCGCCCTCACAGGGTTCGCCGGGGACGTCAACGATTTCAGGGTCTTGGCATTTGCGAGCTTCGCATTCCTTCTTGTCGGCGTTCCAGTCGGTACAGGGCGGGCAGCTCTCGGTGGTGAAAGACCAGGAGTAGGGCTCCATGGTGTTGCCGGCGAGGTCGCGGACATCGGATACGGTCACAGTATAGGTAGTTGCCGGAGTAAGTGGTTCCAACACTGTAAATTCAGCATCGACATCAAACTCGCGTGGAACAAAATTCCAATACCCATCAATCGTCGGCAAAATCTTGGCCGCGTCGGCGGCGCTAGCTAGATCGATACCTGATACAACGCCATTTACCTCGGGGTCTGTCAGCTGAAACGAGACGGTATTAGTGAGATAGTCGATGTCGCTACCTTGAGGGAACTCCCCAACCAGCGAGGGTCTGTCCGTGTCCACGAAAAATAAGTGAGACACATCCGGACCCGGGTTGTACACGGAGAGGTCCTCATCCGCGTCCAACAAAGATCCGTCGAGCCCTTGCGCACTCACGCGGATCTGGTACTTCCCTGATGACATCCCGGTGTTGATCTCAACTGAACTCACCCACGTGTCCTGCGGATACTTCGTTTCCGACCACGTCCCGTTGCCAAAGGCATTCTGCAGGAACGGCGGTTCGGAACCGAATGTCGCCGAGAAACCACTGGCGTCAGGGATCGGCGTGTCGAACTGGACGACAACATCAACAAAACCAGGGCCGATTGGAAGCCTCTTCGCGATGCTCGGGTTGTCGTGGAATAGGTCCGGGTTCTGGGTGCCAAGATATGCCACACCGCTGGAAGTACGCAGCGTGGTACTGATCACGACCGGCGAATCGGCTATATGTAAAAACGAGAAGGTTATTGGGTATTCATCGTCTTCAATAGATCCATTTGCGTTGGCATCGTAGGACAGTACAAGCAGGTCGGACAGGGCGCGGTGAAGGTGATTGTTGGTATGCGCGGACACATATATTTCGGTCTCTGACAGTCTCGTATCTATTGTCACCGAATGGAAGTTGTTCGCCGCGTCAACCGAGAGGGCGATCGCATCACCCGGCATGCCGGACAACATCGCCGGGTATTGGTCGTAGGGAAACCGCAGCACCGATGAGTACGCGCCATGAAACTGAGTAAGCGCTTCTGGAAGCTCTGCTGCGCGGACCAGCGACTGGTAGGCGTCGAGATAGCCCTGTTCTGACGTAAAGCGAATACCGCCTGCACGAAGGCACTGCGAGACGAAGTTTGTGCAGTCGTTCGGGTACGACTCATAAGCTGGGTTCCTGAAGTCGCCTCCATACCGAAGAGCATAGGCGCGCGCGGCCAACCGGTCGTAGGCAAATGCGACGGTTGTGGGGAGGCAGATCTGCAGCACAGCGACAAGACGCAGTAGAACACGGATAGTGTTGGCTGCAGCCATGACTACCTCCCTTCGTTGGGCAGCGGCAGCGTGCCGGAATTTTCGTTGGTGACAGCCGAGTGGCCCCCAAGGTATCGGGCGCGTTTTCTTACCCGTTCATCGAAGTCCGCAGTCGCGTCGTCAACGATTTTCTGCGCTCTGGAGCGAAGTACAGGGTCCACCCTTGCCGTGTTAACGCCCACGAGGGCCGCACTTCGTGCCTCACTGCCTTTGCAATCTTCAAGGCACCGCGCGCCAATCTCGAAGGCCGCTGCTGTTTCGCCAAGGCGACCGAGTTCGATACTCGCATACCCACGAGTCAAATCGTCGTACTTGTCAGCCGATTTCAAGAGGGACCGGCCGGCCTCGTTGTACAGGCCCCTCGGAATGGCGATACCACTCGTGGGATCCATTTCAACCATCACCAGGCGCTGCAACAACACCCGACGGCCACCGCTCATCAACGCCTCATCAATCGCCGCAATGGCGTGGGTGACATCTTCTCCAAGACGGTACAACGCGAGCGCCGCCTCAACACCCAGCTCATCTTTCCGTTGTAGACATCGTTTCAGTTCAGCAATGGCCTCACTACGAAGCGCATCGTCTTTTGCAATTCCGCGGATGTCAGAAAGACCAAGGATCTCGACCGCCTTCAACCGCGCATTGGGTTCATCCCTCTCGTTGCGCAGTATTTTCAACAACTCGGGTAGCGACGCGTCTGCAAGGTGGGTGTCAGTCGAGTTCTTTGAGAAGTATTGAGAGGCGCGCTTTAGTCCAGGGTCGGCTGACCGCCACTCATCTGGAACGGCGCGGGTCGGCGCGTTTGTGACAGGATCAGTCGCTGGTTTTTCGGCCTGACAAGCGACGCCAAACAAGGACAGACACGACAATAGTCCAGCCGCCTTGAGCGACCAACCGCGTCGGCCCCCAGTTGACCGAACAAAAACGCACGCCGTTGTTGACATCTTGTTGGCTGTCTCATTCTTCATGCCCGTCCTCCACACACCCCGCGGTGCGTTTCCATTCTCGTGATCGGTTAACTGCGATGCTCGCCAACAGGTTGGCGCTGACAAACCCGCAGCCGCCGCATCACCGCGACCGGCCTGAGCCCTTGCGCAAACTGCCTGTGTTTGCACGCCCACCCCTGTTTGCGCCCACCAGCAACCCCAAACCCCCGGGCCCCCGCCCCTCGCTGGCTTGCGCGAGAACGATGCTGGCATAGTCGCGATCGGCATGACAAGGAAAAACTAGCGATATCAGGCAGATGCAACATAGGTTGCATACGATTCGACCCTTGTTGTTGCATGTCAGTGTATCGAAAGCCCGGCGGAATCAGGACATTTCGGAAGGCGCGGCATGCGGAATGACGGCGGGCGGCCTATTCGCGATTGGTCATCATGACTTCCACATTCAGCGAGCGAGTCGTATGTGGCTTACGCCGCCTCAAGCCGTTGAATCTGTGCGTCCAATCCCGCATCACGCCCAGCCGCCAACTCCTTCGCCGCTTCCAACTCCCGCTTCGCCGCCTGCACGTCCCCTGCCATTAGCATCTGCTCGGCCGCATGCACCTTCGCCATCGCTTGCCACATCGCCGGCGCCATCGGGTCGCCAATCTCAGGCGCCTGCACAAACCCCGGACACGTCGGCGCGTAGGAGCCACAAAGCCCACCTGCCGTTGCCCAAAGCGAGTCTACAACTGTAGTTATGTCCTCACTTTGACGGTTGCTCTACTATCCGGGGATGGCAGGGACTAGCGTCGCGGCGCCTTTCCGGCCGGTTATGGCGTCGTAGACCATCTCGGGTCTGCTCGGTCATCGATCGAAGCGCGGCTCGCACGTCGCCGCCCACGGTGTGGTCGGGGCTCACCGCAGCCCGGAAATCAGCTCGGCCGAGTTTCTGGACAGGACGCGGTACGAACAGGAACGACAGATGGACGTCTCGAGACCCACTGCAACGGTCCGGGCTAAGGTCGCCGCGATTGAGTTGAAGGGCAAACGATTCCGCAGGATCGCACCGGAACACCAGCGGAGCTACGCGCCCTTACCAACCAACTTGACGTACTGGGCAACGCACCCCACGACGACCTGGGCGGCGCCAATCTTGGACTTGCGTTCGTCCAAGAAGGTCTCCATCGCTCCGCTGTGATCCACCTCGATGGCGAATCCCGCCGTGCCTTTCTTAACCCTGGAACGAAGCAGCGCCCCTATGGAGCGACGAAACTGACCGAACGTTTCCTTTAAGGCCCTGTGCTCAGGCCAGTAGGCGAACACGCCTACTAGGAAGCCCACCCGTACTGGCATGCCGACATGTGGCACGCAGAGCTGCTCGATGAGACGCTCGATGTACTGAGCGCGCTTGGCCAGGGAGTAACTTGGATACAGAATCTTGGATTCGACAACGGCGACAGGGCGTCGCCACGCTCTCGGGTCGTTCGGGCCATGTGGGATAACGACGACATCGTGCTGTCGGCCATTCCACTCCGGGTAGGCCGTTAACCGCGTGCCGCGCAAGCCGTGGGCAATGACGCGAAAGAGTTCGCCGTTCAGCCACTGCTCGCACGCGGCACCTGCAAAAACACATGGGCGATTCCGCTCGCTGACGAGCGTGTCGCGCAAGCCGTAGAACCAGGACTTCGGGTTGACCCCTTTTCGCTTCATGTCCGATCAATCGGCAATCTTGCACTCCGCCAAGGTTTCGTAGCCTGCCTTGATGATGCAAGTCATGCCGTCCGGGCACCGGTGTGCACCCTCTGAACTACAGGGTGTCGGCAACAGGCCCGTCCAGAGCCAGGGGACGAAGATGCTGTGTTTGACGAGTCCGCAATGTTGGTTCACCAACTCGGTCAGCCTCTTCAAACGGTCAATAGTGATACCCGGGCGATGGATCGCTCCCCTGATAGCCGTTTGGAACTGGGTATGCATATCGCTCAGCGCTCTGACGTCGTCCTTAGTCGTGGGGGCGCCTGCGGATTCCCATTTCGAGAGTGCCGGCCGGCAGATGTCGAACCAGCGATTCCACTCTCGAGCCATCGGATCCTCTTTGTCTTGGTAGACCCAACTCGCTTGAGCCGCCAGGTCGGCAGCGTCCATCGCGGCCTTGTATTCGGCAAGAGCGGTCTCAAAACGCTTCTCCTTGGGAAACATTGCGACGAGCTGTTGAGCCGACGCCACACGCCTGGTGTGATCTTCGGGGGAGGTGGCCGGAAGGACAGCAAGGGCCTGGACGCCAATCTCAATCTCCCGTTTCTCTTGCTGCCTGGAGAATTCCTTCTTGTTGGCCTTCACGACCGCATTCAATTCTGTGAGGCATGACAGGGCTCCAGGGCCGGCAGCTTGGGCGCAGGACTCGATGGCCTCGCCCCACAACGCATCCACCTTCTTCTGAAGACGCGGGTCTGGGGGAAACCGCGACAGTATCGGCATATTGCCGAACTTGACCTTGGGGTCGCTGATCTCATCGAGGGTGGCCGCGACTGCGTCGACGAGCACCGTCTGATCTCCCTTCGACAGCTTCTTCTTCCCGCCCTGCGTGAGCGAGCTGGAAACGGACAAGAGGCATCCAAGACGCTGCTGGGCTGCCAGAGCGGCACAGTTGCCAATGAGGTCCTTCAGCGCAGGAGCACCAAGAGCGGGCGACGACAGCAGACCGACAAAAACAAATACCACAGTACGGAACATCACCACCCCCTTGCGTGAGCCGACGTAGCTATCGAGTGCTGTCGATCCTAAAAATCGGTTCCAAAGCGGCACCCTCGTTGATCCATAGCCTGTCCGACGGGCTTGCTGCAATGTGGCCCCGATGGCACACGGAAAGATCAACCGCACCGGAGGTGCGGCGCAGAGCTTTGCCGGAGAGAGCACGGCCTCGCCTCCGCGAGCTGCGCTGGCGCTGGAGACAGGCGCCTCCACCCCGCCTAAAGCTCCCCCCGTTCGCGGAGGCTCACCGTGGCGGTGTCGGTGACGATCACGTGGTCGAGGAGCTCGATTCCGAGGAGATCGCCGACGGCCTTGAGACGCTTGGTCAGCTCGATGTCCTCCCGGCTCGGGGTGGGGTCGCCGCTCGGGTGGGAGTGACTGGCTACGATCCCGCTGGCGCCCAGAGCGACCGCAGTGCGGTAGACCGTGCGCGGGTCCACCGGGCAGGAGTCGATCGCGCCGACCGCGGCGATGGTGAAACCGATGAGCCTGTTCTTCACGTCGAGGATCAGAACGCAGAAGTGCTCTTGCGCGGTGTCGCCTATGAGCACCTGGGCGATGCGGCCGACATCGGCGGGCTCGCGGACCGGATCGCCGTAGGGTGCGCCGGCCTCGGCGAGCTTCACGCGCCTGACCCGCAACTCGTAGTTCTTGATGCTCTCCATGTCCGTAGCTCCTTTGTGCTGCGGAGCCCCCGTGGCCCCGTCGCCAAAGCCGCGGGGCACGGCGGGCGGAGCGCAAAAGGAGCAGCGAGCGATCGCCGGAGCGGCAGATCCGCGGCGAAGGCCGTGCGGTGAACGACACCGAGGCTGGCGCGAGCGTGCCGGAGGCAGGCGCAGTGACAGCCCGGTGGAGTCCGCAACGGCCGAGTCGAGGTCAGTCGCGGAGACGGGCGGGAGCGGTCGGACGTGAAGAGCAGCGGGCTACCGGGAGGGCAGGGTGGGGAAGTTGCCGCGGCGCGTCTCTTCGGCGCTGGGGCCGGATCCGCGGCGGCGTCAACGCTCGGCTATCGGACGACGTGGTCAGGACACCAACGGGTGCTCCTGGAGGGCGTGGTCGGAGCCCGCAAGCAGCCCGAGCGGCGGTGGCTAGATCGTAGCGACGGGTGCCGGCGTGCTGCGCGTGACTATCGTCCGGTCTGTCTCGGCGGCCGGGATCGGCGAGCGCCGGCCGACCATGCGCCAGGTCGAGGTCGTCAGGGCCTCGAGCAGGTTGACGACCCTCATGGCGAACATGCAGGCGACACCCCAAGCCAAGGACCGACGCGGGGGCCGCCGAGGTCACCGCGCCGCAGACCGGCGTTGCTGCGCAACGATGAGACGGCGGCATCCTACCCTGCGAGGAGGCCGCGGATGCCGCCGCAGTCCCTACACGTGACGACCGTGACGCGCTCGCAGCCCTGGGCGAAGTAACGCGCGATCGTTGGCCGCGCCTCGAGCATCTGCCGCGTGTGCGCCACCAGAGCGTCTGTCGAGCTCGTGATCACGCGAACCTCGGGCCGCGACAGGATCCCGCAGTGCTGGCAGAGGTCGAACGGGGCCAGCGGCGCGTAGGAACCACAAAGGCCACCTGCCGTTGCCCAAAGCGAGTCTACAACTCAGCTTATGTACTCACTTCGCCGACGGCACCACTATCCAGTTCATTCCCGCCCGCAACGAGAACGCTCGGACCCGCGTGCCAATCGCAGACCCGCGCGCGAGATCAAGCCCTCATAGGTCACATGTTGCCAGGAACATCTGGCCAGCTGAATGCCTTGGGAAGGATAAAATGTGACATGTGATGACCCGACCCCCTATATTATTCGACGTCTTCCGAGCCCCGGGACTGCTACAACAGAATGACGTCGATCACATGGCCAACAACGATCGGATCTCCTATATGGCTCGGTTGCCACTCACTCGTCTGCTTCCGTTGGTCCGGCTCGGTTGGCCGCGTTCTTGAAATGTACACCCTATCCGAGCTTGACCATTCAGCAGGCGCCACAGCCGGGCGGTGGGTCAGCCAGCCTTCGTGGCGCTCACCGTTTCCGAATTTCAGACACAATTTCCGACAAGGATCACGAATCGCCTGCTCCCACTTCTTTGTAAGCACCGAGTCCATCTCGACCATCCAATCTAGTCCTCAGAATCCCACTACACCCCGAGGGGTCGTATACCAGGCTGCGCCGTCACCAAGCTGCCCATGCTCGCTGAATCCCCAGCACTTGATCCCACCAGTGGTGGTTCGAACACACGAATGGTAGTTTCCTGCTGTCGGGGTAGTCGCGTCCGAAGACAGTCCAACGACATCCACGGGAGTATAATGAGACGTTGCCGTCCCATCCCCGAGTTGCCCGTAGCTGTTGAGTCCCCAGCATTTTGCTTGGCCTAAGGTCGTGACTGCACATGTATGCTCGAGACCGGCGGCTATTGAGGCGACACCGGAGGGTAGGCCAGAAACGGCGACGAAAACGTGCCGCCAGGTTGTCGTTCCATCCCCAAGTTGCCCATAATCATTGTTGCCCCAACAACGGGCCGCTCCCGAAGTTGTGACTACACACGTATGATAAGCGCCTGTTGCAAGCTTTGCTACGCCGGAAGCCATACCGGTAGAGTTCACCGGAGTGTGCCTGTCGATCGTTGTCCCGTCTCCGACCTGGCCAAACCCGTTGTAACCCCAACACTTGATCCCACCCGAGGTCGTTCGCGCGCAGCTATGATAGAAACCCGCTGAGATGGCAGCGGCCCCAGACGTCAAGCCTGAGACGTTCACCGGCGTATATCGATCGGTGGACGTCCCATCGCCAACCGGGCCGTTATCATTCAGGCCCCAACACTTCACTCCACCCGCTGTCGTCAGCGCGCATGAGTGATTGAGGCCGACTGCAATCGCCGCAGCCCCCGATGTCAAGCCGGTAACATCTATCGGGACAACACTATCCGTCGTCGTCCCATTGCCGAGTTGACCAAATGGGTTCGCACCCCAACATTTCACCCCTCCTGAAGTAGTCAGCGCACAAGCGTGGTAGATGCCGGACGCAACGCTGGCAACACCAGACGTCAGTCCCGACACGTCCACAGGAAGTTGTTGGTCTATCTTGGTCCCATCGCCTAGCTGGCCGAATTGGTTGTTTCCCCAGCACTTGGCGCCCCCACCTGATGTCACTGCACATTCTTGCTCGTAGCCGGCGAAAACGAAGGCCGTGCCGGACGTCAAGCCGACAACATCTACTGGAACGTGATCAGTGTTGGCGGTTCCGTCCCCTACCTGCCCGAACACGTTGCTCCCCCAGCACTTGATTGTTTCTGACGTTGTCATCGCACAGGAATGATCGTAGCCGGAAGCCATCGTTGCAACGCCAGCAGCCAGAGAATTCACGTTCACCGGGGTATTCCCGTCGTTCGTTGTTCCGTCGCCATTTTGCCCATAGTGATTGTATCCCCAGCACCTCGCGCCCCCCGACGTGGTCAGTGCGCAGGAATGTCTAAAACCGGCCACGATGAATGAAACATTGTTGCTGAAACCGAGAACATTCACGGGAACGAGTCGACCGCCCACCGTCGTTCCGTCCCCCAGTTGTCCCATCTGATTCAGCCCCCAGCAATTGGCGGCGCCCAATGCAGTAACTCCGCAAGTGTGGTTGCCCCCTGCAGATATGCTCGCGAGCCCCGACGATCCGTAGTAGGTGACAAAGGTCGGGGTGCTGCTTGATGTCCCGGCTCCATCACCCAGCTGACCGAGAGTTCCACGCCCCCAGCATCGCCCCCCGCCACTAGACGTAAGCGCACACCCGTGCTGGTGCCCCGCGCTGACAGAGGCGATACCTGAAGCCAACCCCGACACATTGACAGGCGTGTTCCTGTTCGTAGTCGTCCCGTCACCAAGCTGACCGTAATCATTCAGGCCCCAACACTTCACTCCACCCGCAGTTGTGCGCGCACACGTGTGTTGGTAGCCAGCCGTGATCGATGCAATACCCGAGGAAAGGCCGACCACGTCCACCGGGGAGAGTCTCTTTGTTGTCGTCCCATCCCCAAGCTGCCCGGCGCTGTTACCTCCCCAGCACTTGACACCACCGGTCGTCGTCAATGCACACGAGTGGCCGCCTCCGGCAGCGACCGCAGCCACGCCAGCCGTCAACCCAACGACACCTTGTGGAGAATTTCGCGACGTGGTCGTTCCGTCACCGAGTTGCCCGGTGTCGTTGAAGCCCCAGCAGGTGACCCCACCCCACGAGGTGAGGGCGCACGCGTGCTGGTCACCTGTGACTACTACCGGCCTCGTTCTGCAGCTCGCTGTGCAATAGACAGATGACCCTCCATCATCGCATGCCTCCGTATCCGAACACAGGATTCCGTCGCCGCAAGTCGGGACACTTCCAGGACCCGTGCAAGTCGCATTGCACGTTCCGCATGACGTCGCGTGCCCGTCATCACAACTCTCTATATCTGAACAAAGAATGCTATCGCCACAGACGCTGACCTTCGCATCGCCGCCATCGGCGCTTGTTGCTGAAAGTCCTGCCCCGTTCTCATAGTACGAACGAAACCGGTAGCACATGCCGTTGATACCGGTGAAGACACCAGCGTTGATTGTGGCTGTCGCCCAGTTGCTCCACGTCGAGTTGCAGCTTCCGTCAGCACCAAGCAAGGCTGTTTGAAACTCAATGTGATTGACGGCAATCCCTGAATCGCTATCGCTACCGGTTGATGACACGTCGATTGTCGGCACGGGGGCACAACCACTCGCATAGGAAACCGTGACACTGGTAGGTGCGGTTGTGTCCACCGCCATCGAGGCAGACCCGGTGCTCGTTGTCCCGGTGTTGTTCTGAGCACACATGTACAGCGTCCGCAGGCCTCCGTTGCCCGTCAGGATCGGTGTCGGTGTCGCGGCATAGTCGGTTCCTGTCGCACAGGCGTCATTGACGTCCCACTTGAACTTGACCCATGCTATTCCCGACTGGGCGTCTATCGCGGTGATCGCTACGTCCGTTGCCGTCGTGAACCAGCCTGTCTGGTTCGCGGATACGGTCGGAGCGGTCGCATCCACCTTCACGTCACCGCCTGCTGAACTGTCGGTTCGAAGTCCAGCACCATTGATCGCGTATGCTCTAAACCGGTAGCAGTTGCCGCTCGTCGCCGTGAAATTGCCGCCGCTCAGAGTGGCAGGTGTCCATGTCGAGCCCCAAGCGCCGCACGAGCCGCTGCTCAGGGCCACACTCATGTACTGCAGGCCGCTCGAAGCGATCCCCGACTCGGAGTCCGATGGTGTCCCCGTCGTGATCGCTAAGCTCGTCGAGGTCACGTACCCCGCGCTGTACGTGACGCTCACGCCGGTTGGAGCGGTCGCATCCACCTTCACGTCACCGCCTGCTGAACTGTCGGTTCGAAGTCCAGCACCATTGATCGCGTATGCTCTAAACCGGTAGCAGTTGCCGCTCGTGGCCGTGAAGTTTCCACTCACCAGCGTGGCCGCCGCCCAACTCGACCCCCATGTCCCGCACGCACCGCCGCTGAGAGCCACGCTCATATACTCCACGCCGCTCGACGCTATTCCAGACTCGGAGTCCGATGGTGTCCCCGTCGTGATCGCTAAGCTCGTCGAAGACGTGTACCCCGCGCTGTACGTGACGCTCACGCCGGTCGTCCCGCTGGTGTCCACCTTCACGTCGCCGCCCGCCGAGCTGTCAGTGCGCAGCCCAGCGCCGTTGATCGCATACGCCCTGAACCGGTAGCAGTTGCCGCTCGTCGCCGTGAAATTGCCGCCGCTCAGAGTGGCAGGTGTCCATGTCGAGCCCCAAGCGCCGCACGAGCCGCTGCTCAGGGCCACACTCATGTACTGCAGGCCGCTCGAAGCGATCCCCGACTCGGAGTCCGATGGTGTCCCCGTCGTGATCGCTAAGCTCGTCGAGGTCACGTACCCCGCCGTGTAGCTGATGGTCACGCCGGTCGTCCCGCTGGTGTCCACCTTCACGTCGCCGCCCGCCGAGCTGTCAGTGCGCAGCCCAGCGCCGTTGATCGCATACGCCCTGAACCGGTAGCAGTTGCCGCTCGTCGCCGTGAAATTGCCGCCGCTCAGAGTGGCAGGTGTCCATGTCGAGCCCCAAGCGCCGCACGAGCCGCTGCTCAGGGCCACACTCATGTACTGCAGGCCGCTCGAAGCGATCCCCGACTCGGAGTCCGATGGTGTCCCCGTCGTGATCGCTAAGCTCGTCGAGGTCACGTACCCCGCCGTGTAGCTGATGCTTACGCCCGTGGGGGCGGTTGTGTCGACCGCCATCGTCTGGCTCGAAAACCCGACCGTGCCCGCGTTGTTCTGGGCGCACATGAAGAGCGTGTGCAATGCACCATCGCCGTAGAAAATCGGGATCTCTCCCACATAGGATTCTCCGGCCAAGCAGGCGACGTCCGAATCCCACTCGTATCGCGTCCATGCGATTCCCGACTCTGGATCGACGGACGTTATGAACACGTCCGTGGCCACAGTCTGCCAGCCTGACTTGTCGGCCGCAACCAGCGGCGCAGTCGTGTCGAGTCCCACAGTGGTGCCTGCCGTGGCTTGTGCGCCCGCGTTGTTCTGAGCGCAAATGTAGAGGGTGTGCAGCGAGCCGTTCGCTGTCGGAATTGGGATGGGGCCAAGATAGGACAGGCCAGATGTACACGCATTGTCGGTGTCCCATTGATACTTGGTCCACGACAATCCGGATTCCGCATCAGTCACGCTCAACGTGACATTCGTTGCGTCCGTGAACCACCCCGACTTGTCCGCCGACAGCAGCGGCGCTGTTGTATCGACCGCCATCGTTGCGCTTGCCGTTCCTTGGATTCCAGCGTTGTCTTGGACGCACATGTACAGTGTGTGCAGCGTGCCACCACCCGTTGGGATCGGAATCGGTGCCGTATACGCAGACCCCGACAAACACGCGTCGTTTGTGTCCCATTGGTACTTGGTCCACGCAACTCCCGACTCTACGTCGGCGGCCGTGATTGCTACGTCGGTCGCAACCGTATACCAGCCAGACCTGTTGGTCGAGACGGTCGGAGCGGTAGTGTCTGATCCCGATTTGTCACCATCACCTGTACCGGTAGCCCCAGCATCAGTCTTGCCAGAGCAGGCGGCGACTACTGTGGCCAAAGATAGCAGCATTAGAATGCGCAAAACATGTCTAGAGAACTTCATTGTCTCTCCCCTCACGTTTGTCATCATCGCTGTTCTTGAGTTCGCTCGGACCACGATCGTTGACCGTCTTGTCGCACGACCGACAGGGAGTCCTTGTTCTGTGCGCCGAGATGCGCACTTCGGACTTTCACGCGCCATGCCATCCTTTCCAGAGTACCACGAGGCGGAAGCGGAGTCCCGCATACCGGCCCATGCGATGCGAGATTACACGTATGGTATTTCGCGTTTGAAAGGCCCCCAGATTCCCGCATCAAAATGACGCCGTCTGTCGCGGCCGGTAAGGCGCGGAGATCAACGCAAGCTGATTGAATTGTTGCCGGTGGGAACTGACAGAGGGATAGGGATACCCCGAGCCCCCGTCAGTCCGCCATTGCCCCCGGGCAAGAGATGCCCCATGAGATCACGACAACACCCAAGGATTTCAACGGCCGGCTCTTGATTCGTAGTTTGGATTGGAACAACACTCAATGCCGACGCTCCCGCGCACTGGGACTTGTCAGGTGGGGGGGATTCGAAATGAAGAATGGCAGTCGGTCACCGATCCTACTTGCCGCAATGCTTTCCTTCGGTTGTGTCGACTCCGCAAACGACCTCATAGCCGCCGGTGACGAGGCCTTTGACGAGAGCGATCTCCCCCGAGCGCACCAGCATTACACACAAGCAATTGTGCAGGCCGGGCGCGAGTACGACGCCGCCGCCGCTAGGGCCGCCGAGGGGCGGTTGCTGACAGTCTACTTCGTGTCAAATGATTCCGGCGGTCGACAACAAGCCATGACGTGGGTAGCCACTACGGCATGCACGACGCCCGACGCCCTCCAAGCATTCAAGGCGAATCGCGTGCCGGACTCGACGCTTGCTTCCTTGGCGCCAAGCAAGAGGGACCAAGTGGCGGCCATGATCCTCGAGGAATTCAGGAGACGCGCTGACAACGAACCCATGCGTTCTGGCGTGGCGAACTGCCGCAAAACACTGGACCAGGGCAAACTTGTCGAGGCGACCGGTTGCGCAGCGGAGGTGCTCAGAGGCGCGCCTGCAGACTGCCTGACCGACCTTACTCCGGCGAAGAATCTACTTGCTGAGGCCACATGCCTTCAGTCCGTCAGCCAGGCCGCTCGTCCAACTCGGGAACGAACGGCGTGCCTTCTCGATCTCGCATCCCTTCCGCGGCCCTCTTCTCAAGTAGTAGAGGGACTACGCGCAATGCGACGGCAGTATCTTCAGCTTTCAGATGCGACACTCAACGAAGTTCTGGACGAAGAGATCCATCATCTGCCGGCCTCGGAGCGGCAGGAGCTGCTCAGAGACCGATACTTCGCGCCGTCTTGGGGGATGGATGGCGGGACCTCGGAAGGATTGGCCCTGGCGCTTCGGAAGAGACTCCAGGCCCGATCCGTGGACAACCTAAAGAAGGCAAAAAGCCTTCTTGTCGAAACGAGGAGAATGCTGAGATCACCTGACCTGCCAACGCTGGAGGCAGCGACACAGATGCTCGTGGAGGTCATGGGCCTAGTGGGGCCGCAGGCCGAGATACCCGTTACGAACGTCACGGCTGCAACTCGGATCGCAGACGCAGCGTCCGCACTGCATTCGCAACTCGACAACAAGATTGCCCGTGCACGGCAACGCCTCGAAGCACAAAGGGAGCGTCAAGAAGCGCGTGAACGGCGCCGGCAGGAGGCCGCCGAGGAACGTTGCAAAGGATGCGAGTTGCGGATGATGCGGTGTATGGAACGCTGCAACTACCCCCCTATGACACAAAGCCAGCTCAGCTGCTTGACGAGGTGTGGCCCCGAGTTCCATCCGTGTGCTGCAGGGTGTAACTGAGATAGCGACACGGACAGCCGCGCACGACCCCCGTCAAATTGACTATGGTTGCCGACTCTCCGAGAAGGGGATTGGGGGCATCGAAGAACCGCGTTAGGTCGCGCAGGCACGTTTCCGAAGATCCGGCGTCGGCGCGTAGGAGCCACAAAGCCCACCTGCCGTTGCCCAAAGCGAGTCTACAACTGTAGTTATGTCCTCACTTTGACGGTTGCTCTACTATCCGGGTATCCGTGCCGGCGCGCGCCCGTAGCTCATATGGATAGAGCACCGGCCTTCTAAGCCGGGGGC
>ERZ795055.2104-NODE-2104-length-15353-cov-45.632893_pt1 | contig 15353 bp, 11 predicted proteins | sample MGYA00375139_ERZ795055 | MGnify/ENA primary metagenome ERZ795055 (study PRJEB30184, sample SAMN05720283) | anaerobic digester metagenome | isolation source: active sludge of municipal wastewater-treating anaerobic digesters | place: USA | collected 2015-01-23 ... | reverse complement strand
CAACCGGAATATTGCTTACAATTTTATCAACCGTCTGGAGTGGTTGTATTCCAATGTTAAGATTAAGCTCATCTCTGATGATATCTGTTCTCCCTACAATGGACATGTTCATAGCGTTGCTTTTAACGAACAGGTCGTTACTGGACAGGATACCATCCTGGAGAGAAAATGTGCCTTTAACCGATGTAAATGGCATTCCTTCGGTGATCATGTCCGGCAGTTGGAATTTAAGCAGTTGTGACACGTTCAGAATAGAGAAGACTTTGGACAGAACGGCATATTTGTTTAGAGAGCCTTTTTCCATCACGAGTGTTGCAGTTCCCTGCATCGTTTTTTTCAGGTCGGACATGTTTGCACCTTCCGCAGTCAAATCACCCTTCATGGTCAATGTGCCTGTCATCGACACTTTTTCAGAACCGGCATATTTTATAATTTGTTCCGCTGACATCTTATCAAGAATGAAACCTATCTTGTATTGCGCAACACCACCCGGAGCAAAAACAATACGACCTTTCCCGGAGAAACCACCATTGAAGGCGTTCATTTCAAACGCGGATATGTCTATCGTCTGCTGTCGATAGGTTAATGTGGTGCGCAGCTCCGAGTAAGGAATCGCGTTTATCTTACCTTTATGAGATTGCACTGAGGCCTTCAGGGATAACTTCTCTGATGTTGATGTCTCTTTTTTAAGGGTGTTTATTTTAGAGAGGAGGACGATATCGTCCATATCAAGATAGGTTGAGGTGACATGGATATCGAAGAATGGTTTCTTAACATTCGGCATAGCGCCCGTTACGCTGAACACCGAGTCATTCATCTGGGTGGACAGCCGTTTTATTAAAAGCCCATTGTCACTGAAAACGATATCCCCTGCAAAGTTTCTCAGCTTTATTGCACCGGATGGGCTTTGCAATCCGACATCTTCAAGATTAAGGAGGTCTGAAGAGAATTTCACACGGACAGATGGATTCGTGAAGTCTTTCACTGTTGCCCTGCCTTGTATTAAGGAACCTCCGATTCGGCCTGTAAGCAAAGATGTATCCAATCTGTTTTTCCCGAGGCTGACCGAGCCGTTTAAGGCATTGATCGCCTTGAGTGTTGCAACGGGCTTAAAGGCTACGCCTGAAAATGAGATGTTGCCTTGCAAATCAAGATCTGCGACAGATTTTGGCATGCCGCTGCCGGTAAGGGTTAAACGCATGCTTCCGCGGGGCTGATAGGTCGCTATTCGGGGCAGATTAGATAAAAGATCCTCAATTTGAAATGGGTTTGATTCAACAATAAATGAAGAAAGGTACTTATCTTGGATGCGGTAAAGTGCCGTTGCATTCACATTCAGAGAGGCCAGCTGGTAGGAAAAGGCTTCAACCTGCACTTTGCCATTTTTAATGTTGGACTTAAAAACAACCCGATTGCTTTGCGATTGCGGCTTGGTAAACACATCATCATAGCTGTATGAAGCACCTGTAAGATCCCAGCGGCCAGATAATGCATAGTTATTCGTCGTGCCTGATCCTGTCATTTGGAGAGACGTCTTCCCTGTGAAGGCAAAACTGCCGCCCCCGCCTATGCCAAGAAACCATGCAATCTCTTTTTGTCTGGGTATGATAGTCGCGGCGAATGGATAGCTGGCAGGGGTAGCCAGGCAATAATCGGCAATTCTTCCTTCCAGAGCCACGGGTGATTCCCCGAATTTTCCGGACATATTATGCAGGAGAAAGTCCTTACCACGCAATTCCAGTTCACCTTTGATGCGGCTGAAAATGGGGACGTTCTTGCCATAGGAAAGCATGCCCTCGTCCACACCGACTTTAACATGGAGAACATTGTAATTCTCATTTTCATCCATATGGGTAATTTGGCTGATCCGCCCGTTGATGCTGCCTTCTTTAAGCTGGTATATCCCGCCCTTGATACGTGTTTTGATAAAATCGGCCACACCCCCTGATATAATGCCATAAGGGATAAAGGCGCCAAACTTCTCCAGGGAAACAGGGGAGGAAAATGCTTCTGCTGTAATCAGCGGATCATCCTTGTCGATATCTTTAATCGCGCATCTTCCCGATATTTGAAAATCATCGACCGTGAGAGTCAGCTTGTCCATGGTGATCTCGGAAGGGGTGCGCTGTATTTTATAGCCAAGACTTACCTCTTTTGGCGTCAGAGCGGCATGGAATACTTCCGGATATCGCAGGTTCAAGCTCTTTACGGCAACTGATCCTTCTGAACTAAACCGGGAGGCATTTCCTTTGAGGTGAGTATCGATATTCAAGATCCCCGTCGTTTTCCGAAAAGGCAGATACTTTTCATAATATGGTCCGTATCGTTCGATGCTCAGACCGGCCGCTTTAATCCTGGCATCAATGCTGCTGTTCACAAGGGATTCATTCCCCTCGGAGAGCTTGACATTGCCGGTAATGGATAGAGTCCCCTTCTTTCCCCGCTGATCGACAGTGGCCGAGATTTTAAGATCAGCCACCTGCCCACGGACGGGATTCTTTATATTAAAATCAATATTTTCCAGATTGACCGTCAACCCCGGTGGGATAATATGCTGATCGGTAAATGTCACGGCGCCATGATGAACGATAATTCTCCTGATCTCAATGGCCGAGGTCTCTTGTCTTTCCAAGAGGTCACTGATATTGAAGACGCCCTCGCCGTCCCGGCACAAAATGCCGGCCGGTTTCTCAAGATGAATCCTTTTGATAACAATTTTCCCCCGCAGCAGGGGAAGGACGGCTACTTTGAAGGTAACTCTCTCTACCGTTGCGAAAGTGTCCCTTCCATTTTTTTCTTTGATCGTAATTCCCCTGAAAGTGAAGGTAGGGCCGAAATAGAAAGAGAATTCTTCATTTTCATAGGATACTTCACGGCCCAGTGACGTGTTGAGGAAGGCGATAATATTCCCCTTGTAGGCATCAAGATGGGACAGTTTGATTAGAACAACGGAGATGGCCACCGCTGTGGAAATGAAAATGAATGCAGTGATTAGAAGTATTATAATCTTCTTTCGGGTTGGTTTTTTCATATCATAAAGAATAAACGGTATAATGAGAAAAATAAAGAAAGAAAAAAACAGAGCCGAATTGACTTTCTCCCATCCACCCTTTATTTAACGATTTTAAAAATCTCTTTGGCCTTCGGATCGGCCGCGGTGCGCAGCAGTTCGAACAAAACCATTTCCGTGGAGGCGATCTGCGCACCGACGCTTTTGATGGCGGAAATGCCCACGTCTCGGTTTTGAGGCGTCCGCGACGATACGGCATCTGCGACCAGATGAACGTTGTATCCGTTCGACATTAAGTCCAGCGCGGTCTGATAAACGCAGATGTGGCATTCGATCCCGGTCAGAACGACGTGACGGCGTGAGAGGGATTCCAGCCGGTCGCGAAAGGAGGTATTGGCCCAGCAGCTGAAGGTTTCTTTGGCTATCGGTTTTACATCGTTCATTTCGTTGGCCAACTGGAGGATCGTGGGCCCCAGTTTTTCCGGGATTTGTTCCGTCGCCAGGATTGGTAGGTTTAGCGCTTGAAAGCCCTGAATCAGCTTCACGTTGTTGGCGAAAAGATTTTCCTTATCGTACATGGCCTGGGCCAGATTGCCCTGAAAGTCGATCAGGATTAAGACGGCGGCGATACGGCTCAGCATGAGACCTCCTTGGGTAAATGGATTGACAATTTAGTGAATTTGATTGGATCTTGTCAATCATAATTATTGCCCGCATTATTCAAAGGCTTAATATCGCCATCGTTGACGAAGCGCGTTTTTTTTCGTATGTTGTCATCGTCTGCTGATTTTGGGGAACGTTTTGTTGATGAAAGCAGGCGGCGCCGGACTCCTGTAAATGGATAACTGTTTTACCCTCAACTTTTATTAACGTGAGATTCCATCTTTTCGATGTATGCTGATATTTTAACATTTAACGGTATTGAAGCAACGCGGGGCGCGAGACATCCATGAAAATTCCGAAAAAGGCAGGCGCTACGGGTGAAGCCGCCGGAGAGGCAGAAGTCGGCGTTGCCCTGGCCGAGGTGGTAACAGCAGGCGATGAGATGGCTTCGTGACCGCGGCGGAGTACCGCGAAACCATCCGGCGTATGCTTTGCGATACACCGTCGATCGCGCGGGAAAAATCCTGTTCCAGACGGTATAAAAGCTATCTAGGGGAAATGATAAAAAGAGAGGACCGAGCATGAGAAACAGGTTTATCGTTCTGATCGATTTTTCGGAATATTCCAAAAACCTTCTGCAATTTGCCGCGGACTGGAGCGCAAGAATTAAAGCCGAAATCGTTCTGGTTCACAGCATTCCTGTCTTACTGCCGGCCATGACGCTCACCGAAAGCAAAAAAAAGATAACAGCTTTGGCCAATGCCGATGCCGTAAAACAATTGAGGACGCTGTCGCAATCCGTGCTTCCTCCCGGAAAATCCGCCAAACATCTTGCGGCGGAAAAACCGCTTGTCGTCTTATTGAATGAATTGCTCGGACAGCATCACCATCATCTGATATTTTTAGGCGTCAAAGGCACGAACCTGCTCAAGAAAATATTTATCGGCAGCGAGGCCGTCAAGATCATTGACGGAATCAATAATGTAGTTGTGGCCCTGCCACAGGATGCTCCCTGTTGTACCCCCGATTCCATTCATGTGGCCGTTCAAAAAAGATATCCCTTGAATGTTTTTGAACTCAACAAATTTCTGAAATTCACTGGCGACGACATCAAAAAAATGACGTTCTTTTCATTGCTCACTTCTGAAGATGATCTGGATGCGACGTTGAAATATTTGAAGGAACTGGCGGCATTGTATGCCGACAAACGGGAAACCGCTTATGATCTTTATCACGCAAATGATGAGTTAATCAGTCTAAAAGCTCTGATTGCGGAAAAAACGAACGAGTTTATCGTGGTTCAAAGGGGTTCCCGGATGCTTTTTGACCAGTTTTTCAGAACGTTTCTTGTCAATGAACTGGTGTATGAAGGCCGCACGCCGCTGATCATCCTGCCGTAGCAGCAGAAGCGCCCATTTTAGTATTGATTTGCCTGGCTGAAGTTTTTTATTAATAATCCATCCAGGAATCCGTTTTGATCAACAGCACGGGCACACAGGCCTCGTGCAAAATCTTCAGCGCCACACTGCCCAGCATCGTTCTTTTCCCGGTGCCCGGAGATTTGCCGATCAGCCCCGTATAGCCCCGGGTGGCCATGATAATCAAATCAAATCCGTTACTCTGGGCGTAATCGGAGACAATGGTGGCGGGTCTGTCGCCTTCGATCAGGACGGAATTCACTTTAATTCCATGGGCAGAAAGCTTTGCTTCTACATCCGTCAGATATTTTTTAGCCTCGGCAATCGCGCTGTTTTTCAATTCAACGTAACCCTGATGGTCATGCAGGTTCTTAAATTCAGGATAATCAACCGAGAAAACCCTGACAATCGTAACTTCTCTTGCCATAGTGTTTTTCATCATTTTTTTAACATGTGGCAGCGCATATTCCGCAAGCTTCGATCCATCCAGTGGAACAAGGATTTTCTGATACATACGGGATCTCTCCTTTCATCAACGGTGAATGTTTCCTCGTGCCGGGCGGATCTTTTTTTAGCGCGGGTTCGCTGGCCGTGGTGCGAACAAGCTTCGATTCATTTTCTTTTTTGCATAGGGTGACTTTCCTTTTGACAACCCTTGACTTTTTCCCTGACAGGCATTGCACGCCGGTGTGATGCCATGTCGCCCTGATTTGTAAGCAGCTTGCAAAACGGATAAACGACTCATATCTTAAACCTTTCTAAGACAGCGACGTTTTTCTTACATCGACTGGGCCATCTTCAAACCGTTTACCAATTCAAAATTTCGGAAAGCATCATATTTCTTTTCGTCAAACGGAAAATCCCAGGTTCCGCGCCGGTGAACGATTTTCCCGCCGAAACCGGTTTTAAACCGGTACAGGCCATAAAAAGGATGGCTGGAATCCGGGCCGGGGGACACGGCGCCCATGTCGTAAGTCAGGCAACCCCGGGTCCGCGCGATGCGAATCATTTCCCAATGCAGCGCATGGGAGCCCATCAAGTCACGTCTCTCGCTTGATGAAGCGCCAAATAAATAGAGGGCCTGCCTTCCCGAGACGACAAAGATTCCGCCGGCCAGAACATCCGGGCCTTTTGCCGCCAGAAGAAAAAAAGTTTCGTACCCTTTGCGGCTTTGCACCGTCGCGGAAAAAAGCGCGGAAAAATGGCGATAGGAGCACGCAGGGAAGCCGTTGCGATTAGCCGTCTGAAGATACCGTTTGTAGAAAACGGGCAGCATGTCCGTCGATGCGCGAAAGACCGAAACGCCTTTTTTCCGCGCCAAGCCAATATTGTAACGCGTCTTTGGTTTCATGTCCGAAAAAATCTTTTCTATCGGCGGCCGAAGGTCAAGAATCAGAGCATCGGCTACAGTCAGGTCCGCGTCGGCTTTTCGCAAATTCCAGGTAAGCGTTCCGAAGTTCATACGCATTTCCCGGAGCCGCACCGGCGGCCGCTCCAACCAGGATTGCCCATTGTTCTCAGCGGGCATATAGGCCGATTTCCAGGGAAGATCGTAGCGGAGAAAGGCGATTGACGAATCCAGATGCTTCATGAGATTCAGCGACAACGCTTCCAGAAAAAGACCCTGCTTTTCGGTCTCCGGCCCCGCCTCGGGTCCTTGGGGAACATAAGCGACGGCAAGTCCGGTGCCGAGCGTCCGGATCAAAATCAGAACGTCTCCCTTTTGCCCCGCCGAGGATTGATAATCAAACGCAACCGGATGCCACCCGAGATGAGATTTGACTTTACTCCAGTAAACGGACTGAAACAGGATGTCGGTTGGCAGCAATGTGTCGACTTTTTTAGGTTGTATTGTTATATTCATTTAATAACACTCCGATTTTCACGTAAACTATAATAGACATAAGTCTTCTTGTAAATACCAATAGAATGCAATATAATTACCTATAAAATATAGGCAATTATATTTGTATCAGACTTCAACGAAAGAGTAGAAGGATGGATAAAGAAGACGGCGTTGAAATTGTCCTGCAGGAGCGCGTTAAAGAATTGAATTGTCTGTATGGAATGGCGCGCCTTGCGGAGCGTTATCACCATTCCATGGAAGAATTTCTCAGATCGCTCGTTGATTTTCTTCCTCAATCCTGGCGTTATGAAAATGTCGCCTGTGCGCGCATCGACTTTCAGGGCGAAATTTTTAAAAGCAGAAAGTACGCGTGGACCCAATGGCGGCAAAGCGCTCAAATCCGCGTGAATAATGAACCCGCGGGCGACGTGACCATTCTATACATGGAAGAACGACCTGAGGCGGATGAAGGGCCTTTTCTTAAAGAAGAGAGGGCCCTCCTGGAGGAAATCGCGAAGCGTATCGGCGAAATTGCCGTCCGGGTCATCGCCCGGCAGGATTTGGAAAATTACAACAGCCAGCTTTTGACGGAAAGAAAGTCGCTGCAGGAAGCGAACGTCGCCCTGCGTGTCGTTCTTTCCAACATTGAAGATGAAAAAAGAAGAATTTATGAAAATGTGCGTTTAAGTATCGATAAGGTCGTCATGCCGGTACTTCACGCTTTGACGCCCGCCGTACCGAAAAATAAGGCGAAGTACCTGGAGATGATCAGGACGAGTCTTGAGGAAGTCGCATTGCCTTTTAACAATCGGAGCATGGATATTTTACATATCCTGACGCCCGCGGAAGTGAACATCTGCAATATGATACGCAATGGGTTGCGGACCAAGGAAATAGCCGAGCTTCGCGGAGTTTCCGAGGCGACCATCCATCGGCATCGTGAGCATATCCGCCGAAAATTGAAAATCGCTAATCAGCAAATCAACCTCACGACTTACCTGCAATCGCATCTGCCGCCCACCGCGTCCCGACCTGATCAAAACATATAACCGGCAGGCCATTCAGCCCGGATTGCCACATGGCCGAAAGAATCATTCACCCGGAATTACTACAGCCTTTATTCTCCGCACCTCGATTTACATGTAGACGGGTCGATTTTCTTATAGAAAGATGTCGATAAATTCCGATGCGGACACCTGCTTTTTGTTTTTAATCGTTCTCTTACCGCCGGTTTCATTCGTGACCGCGCATTGTTTGTAAACTGTGCAGTTGCCGTTTTTGTCCGGCCGGAATCCGCGGCAGACGCGCAGCACATCCGGCGATATCTCATCGATCAAAACGATTTTCCCGTCGCCGTATTTCAGCCGGCCGAGTTCAAATTTGCCGTCAATGACATGCAGCTTTTTAGAGGTGAATTCCCGCGACACGATTTCGGCGATTTTTTTCACCAGCTTTACGCTGTCGGCGATTTCCTTCCGGGTGAGCGCGCCGGTTTCCTCGAGCGCTTCCGTTGTAATCAGGATGTCACTGTCACCTTTGGTCCACGCCTCGACGACTTTATGCATATTCCGGCAGGGCCGCACAAAAGGGTATCTTCTCCAGAAGCTGCCGGTGGCGTTGTTGCGCCAGGTGAATTCGAGATTCGAAAGCGGCGCCGAACCGGGAAATTCCGGCGCGGCTTCTTTCATGGAGAGCGCAATGGCCGGCTCCACGATCATTTCATTGTCGCTGATGGTTTCAATGTAGTGCGTCGCCACGCCTCTGGCTTTGAGCATTTTAAAAAAATGCGTGGCAAACCGGCAGGCAATGGCCCCCTTGCCCGGAATTTCACCGACGACCACGTCATATCCCGGATCGAAAACGACTTTTCCGTTTTCTATATAGCCGGTACCTCTGTCCGTAAAAACAAATCTGTATTTTCCTTTGTGCGCCCCGCCAGTTATTTTGAAAACGTCTTTTGATTTACCGCGATAAACCAGATTTTGCTCCACCATGTCATCATCTCCTTATTAAAAAATCTTGTAATCAAACAGGCGAACCACTTAGCTTTTTTTTCTTGAAATATCCAGGGCAAATCCATGGATGAAGAAATGAAAATCCTTTTTTTATCCGGTCGGGAAATTGAGGAATTTCTTATCGGCTGGTGAGAAATTCCCCGATTTTCCGACCTTGAGAACTTCCCAGCACACAACTGTAAAGCAAAATTCTTATATTGAATGAAGCGCCGGAATTCAAGGCATTACGAGCATGACGTTTTCCGAATTTTTCTTCAATCAGGCGATTGGCATAAGACTTGCCATTGGAGTCGGCATCACCAGACAGGGAGGACGCCATGACCAGAAAAAAACAAGGAATTTGTTTAACCTGCGTGCATTTTACAAAATGCGTATTGCCAACGGCGGACTGTTTAACGGGAGGCATCCAATTTTGTGAGGAATACCAGACGGTTTGTCTTGCGCCCGTCGTTGTAACGGATGAACAACCAAAAAATGTGATGAAGCCAACGCCATCCGGCATTCTGGGGCTTTGCAGTGATTGCAATCACTCTTCCTACTGCAGTTTTCCCAAACCGGAATCCGGCGTGTGGCACTGCGAAGACTATCAGTAGCATCAAAAAAATATGGCGAAGAAGTTCGGATAAGTTTCGCTGGGAAAGGAATAAAAATGACCTCTGAAGTGATCGAAGAAATTATTGCGAATCATACGGACAGGCAGGGATCGATCATGACGATACTCGAAGACATCCAGAATAAATTTAACTATCTGCCGGAAGAAGCCCTGAAAATCGTCGCCCGCCAAACCGGGCGGTCCCTGGTGGATATTTACGGGGTGGCCACCTTTTACAAGGCCTTCAGTCTGAAACCGCGCGGAAAACATCTGATTTCCTGTTGTCAGGGAACGGCCTGTCACGTCCGGGGCGGTCAGGCCATCGCCGAGGAATTCAAGCGTGAGCTCAATATCGAGCCGGGTGAAACAACCGCCGACAACGAAATTACCTTTGAAACGGTTAACTGTCTAGGCGCGTGCGCGCTGGGCCCCATCGTTGTTTCTGACGGTCATTATTCGGCGAATGTGAATAAGAGAGAGATCAGGCAAATCATTCAGCAGACAAAGGACGGAACTTACGAGTCAGACAAAGATGCGACCAAAAACACATTCCCGCTGGAAGTATCCTGTCCCCAATGCGGTCGAAGCTTGATGGACCATGAAAATCACCTCCACGGTCATCCTGCCGTTTTGATCAACGTCTCCGCGGGAGACCACAACGGCCGGGTCAGGTTTTCATCCCTGTACGGAAATTTCACCAAAACGTATGAGCATGATATTTCCGCAAATACGGCGGTCAAGTTTTTCTGCCCCCATTGCGGCTCAGGGTTTCCAAGCAGCGCCCGTTGCATCGAATGCGGCGATCCCATGGCCGACATGAGCGTAAACGGAAAAGACGGCGTTCTCAGCATCTGCACCCGTAAAGAATGCAACGGGCAGATGCTCGATCTCAACAAAACGACAATAGATTAACGGATATGAATATGAATAAACTCACATCAATAGACGAATTCATCGCCATGCAAAAACAACTTGCCGTAAATGGACGTGGAGATATTCCGACCATTGTCATTTCTTCCGGCACCTGCGGTCAGGCCAGCGGGGCGAACGCTTTAATCCTTGCCGCTAAAAAGGAACTGCTGCAAAAGAAGCTTACAGACAAGATTCGGCTGCGCATGACAGGCTGTCACGGGTTGTGCGCCATGGAGCCATCCATCCTGGTGGAGCCCCGGCGGACATTCTATCCGAAGCTCAAACCGGACGACATGGCGAAGATTATAGACGCGATAACGAAAGACGCGGTTGTCAGCGAGTTGCTTTTTGTCGATCCTGAAACAGGAAAAACCATTGAGAAACAGGATGATATTCCTTTTTTCAAAAAACAGCTGCGGACCATCATGGGACGAAACGAAAAGGTCGACCCCGTCCGCATCCAGGATTACATAGAAAACGGCGGGTATCTGTCTCTCGCCAAAGTTATATCCCGGAATGATCCGGCGTTTGTTCCCGAAGAAATCTCGGCGTCGGGACTGAGGGGAAGAGGAGGCGCGGGCTTTCCCACGGGACAGAAATGGAAACTCTTCGCGGCCCAGAAAAACAGCGCCGTAAAATACATTATCTGCAATGCCGACGAAGGAGATCCGGGCGCTTACATGGACAGGAGCGTTCTCGAAGGAAATCCGCACAGCATCCTTGAAGGCATGCTGTGCGGCGCTTACGCCACCGGCGCATCGGAGGGCATCATTTACATTCGCACCGAATATCCGCTGGCGATCAAACATCTGAACGCCGCCCTTCGGCAGGCCAGGGAGCTAGGCGTTCTGGGGAAAAATATTCTGGGGAGCGGATTCTCTTTTGACATCGGCATTGTCAAAGGCGCCGGCGCCTTTGTCTGCGGCGAAGAAACGGCGTTAATCAAATCCATCGAGGGCAAAATGGGCGAGCCCCGCCAGAGACCGCCCTTCCCCGTTGTGAAGGGCATCAACGGAAAACCGACGATGATCAGCAATGTTGAAACATGGGCAAATATTCCCGTGATCCTCGGCAACGGGGCTCAGGCTTTCGCCGCCATCGGGACGGAGAAAAGCTCCGGAACAAAGATATTCAGCCTTGTAGGCAAGATCAAGAACACCGGCCTCGTCGAGATTCCCATGGGAATGACCATCAACGAGGTTGTCCGGACTATCGGCGGCGGAACCTCGGGGAAAGGAAAGATCAAGGCCATCCAGACCGGCGGGCCGTCGGGCGGCTGTATCCCGGCGTCGATGTTTGACATGTCCATTGACTATGAAAGTCTGAAGAATGCGGGCTCTATTGTGGGCTCCGGAGGCATGATTGTCATGGACGACAGCACCTGCATGGTGGACGTCGCCAAATACTTTATGAACTTCCTCAAAGACGAGTCCTGCGGCAAATGCTTTACCTGCCGTAAAGGAACGCAGCGGATGTACGAAATTCTGGAAGACATCACGCTTGGCAAGGGAACGCCTGAACATCTGGCGCTTCTCGAGGAGCTGGCGCAAACCGTGCGAGACACCACCATGTGCGGCCTCGGCCAGACTGCGGCCAATCCTGTTTTCAGCACGCTGAAGTATTTCCGCGAAGAATACGAACGGCACATCAACGATAAACGGTGCGATGCCTTTGTCTGCAAGCAGTTGACCGGCGCACCCTGCCAGTCCGCCTGTCCCGTGGACACGGAACCCTGGCGGTATGTCGCCATGATTGAGAAAGGCGATTACGAGGAGGCTTACCGGGTCATCCGCTCCGCCAACCCGTTTCCCGCAGTCAGTTCCCGGGTGTGCGACCGCAAGTGCGAAAGCCGCTGCAGTCTGGGCGCAAGCGGCGGCGAGGCCGTTTCCATTCGCGCTTTGAAACGCTTTGTCACCGATCGGGTCAAACCGTCTGTTTACAGCCCCGTTCCCGCGAAAAAGAAGAAACAGAAGGTCGCCGTCATCGGCGCCGGCCCGGCGGGCATCAGCGCCGCTCATGGCCTTTCTTTGCTGGGATACGGTGTAACGGTTTTCGAGTCGGAAGACCGGCCCGGCGGCATGCTGGCCTGCTCGCTTCCCGCCTACCGGCTGCCCCGGAACATTGTCGAAAAGGAAATTAAAACCCTTTTGAACAAAAACATCAAAATGCAGTACGGCCGCGCCCTGGGGAGAGACTTCAGCCTTCATGATCTGTTTGTCGATAAATATGACGCGGTCTTTCTGGCCTTCGGCGCGCATGAAAGCATGCGTCTGGATCTCGCGCACGAAGATGTCGCGGGCGTCTATCCCTCCATTCAGTTTTTGAAAGCCTTCAACATGAAAGGCGACGAACTGGCGCGCGGGCACGTAGGCGTCATCGGCGGCGGCAATTCGGCGGTGGACGCGGCGCGCGTCGCGCTTCGCCAGAAGGACGTCACCGCCGTGTCTCTTTTCTACCGGCGTACCCGCGAGGAAATGCCCGCCTATGAAGAGGAAATCGAAGCGGCCCTCGAAGAAGGCGTGCGGATTGAAACGCTGATCTCGCCCGTGAAGATTCAGGTCCGCCAGGAGGAAATCGACGCGGCCGTCCGGGAAGGCGTCGAACTGGAAACCCTGGTTTCGCCCATCAAAATCCATTCCCGCAAGGGCCATCTGGTGGACATTGAATGCATCAGGAACCGTTTGGGCGAGGTGGACGCGTCAGGCCGACGCAAACCCGAACCCATCCCCGGAAGCGAATTCAGGGTTAAACTCGATACGCTCATTGTGGCCGTCGGCGAAAAACCGAAAAGCGAATTTCTGGCCTCCATGGGACTGGCCATCGACAGGAACGGCCGGATCAAAGTGAACGCCAAAACGCTGGAAACCAATCTGAGAGCCGTCTTTGCGGGTGGCGATCTGGTGACCGGTCCGAACACGGTCATCGACGCGATCGCGGCCGGGAAAAAAGCCGCCGAAACCATTGACCGTTACCTGCAAAAGCAGGCGCTCACCAAACCGGCTAAGCCCAAGCTTCCCGGTATTTATATTGAACCGGCCCGGGTTGATGAATCCGCGGAAACAACGGCGGACCGCGCCGTGAATCCCTCGCTGACTCCTGCTGAGAGAGTGAAAAATTTCCGGGAAGTGGAATCGACGCTGCCGGAAAATCCGGCCCGGTCGGAAGCAAGACGCTGTCTGCGCTGCGACCTGGCGTTTACTGAAAAATTGTCCCCCGACATGCCGCTTGCGGCTGTCAGAGAAGGAGCAAAGAAATGATCAATCTGAAAATTAACGGTTTGACCGTATCCGTTGAAAAGGGAACCACGGTCCTTGAGGCCGCCCGGTTTCTGGGCTTTCCCATTCCGACGTTGTGCCACAAAGAAGGGCTTTCGCCTTACGGCGCCTGCCGGCTCTGTGTGGTGGAAATCGGCGCCCCCCCGGCAACCCGGCTTGTTTCATCGTGCACCTATCCCGCCGAAGAGGGGCTTGTCGTACGCACCGCCTCGGAGCGCGTGGTAAAGGCGCGCAAAATGATCATCGAACTTTTGCTGGCCTCCTGTCCGCAGTCCAAAATCATTCAGGACATCGCTTCGGCCCACGGCGTACGCAGACAGCGTTTCCGTCAGGAGCATGATGATTGCATCCTTTGCGGCTTGTGCGTGCGCATGTGCAAGGAACAGATGATGGCCGGGGCCATCGGGTTCCGCGGCCGCGGACACTCCAGAAGCCTCGGCACGCCGTTTGATATTAAATCCGACGTTTGCCGGCTCTGCGGCGGTTGTATGGAGGTTTGTCCGGCCTGCCAGGCCCGGTGCACATACAATGAACCGGACAAGGCGATCTGCGGCGGCTGCGCGAACCTGAGTCCGCCCTGCGTCGAAAAAGAACAGTTCCACGATATGATGTGTTACATGTCACCCTGCGTGGCATGCGAAATTAAAAAATGATCAAATGCAGAAAGGAGCATGAATATATGTCTTTTTCAAGAATCAACACCTCCAGCGCAACGCTTACAAAAAACAGAACGGAAGAGTCCATCACGCCGTCGTCGGGCATGTGCGTCACATGCATCGACGGTTGTGTCGGCATGTGTGAGATCGGCAAATCCGCGTACCGCGGCCACGAGGTCATCTATCCTCAGCCTTTCGGCGTGATCACGACGGCAGCCGAAAAGCGCTATCCGGTCGATTACTCGCACTTCAACATCATGGGAACGGCCGCCGGCGCATACGGCATTGAAGCCGACAGCGACAAGGCCATCTTTCCGGCCGTCAATCTTGAAGTGGTCATCGGCCACGACAAGGGCATCAAATTCCGTCTGCCCTGGCTGATTTCCGGCATCGGCTCCACCAACATCGCCAAAAACAACTGGGAAGGGCTCGCCATCGGCTCCGCCCTGGCGGGAACGGGCCTGACCATCGGCGAGAACGTCGTCGGCATGGATCCCGAAACCGTTTTCAAAAACGGAAACATCGTGGACACCGTTGACCTGAAACGCCGCGTCAAACTCTACACGGACCATCAGCGCGACGGCTACGGAGCGATTATCGTGCAGGCCAATCTGGAAGACTGCCGCCTGAAAGTTCATCAATACGCCATTGAAAAACTCGGAGTCCAGTGCGTGGAGCTCAAATGGGGCCAGGGCGCCAAAGACATCGGCGGCGAAGTGAAAATCAAGGATTTGAAAAAGGCCCAGATGCTTCAGGATCGCGGCTACATTGTTCTGCCCAATCCCCATGATCCCAACGTGATCAAAGCCTTTGAAAGAGGCTCGTTCAAAGAATTTGAAAGACATTCACGTGTCGGCATGGTGACGGAAGAAGGATTCGCCGAAACCATCGAAGGGCTGCGCAAGGCCGGAGCAAAATACATCTTCCTGAAAACGGGCGCCTACCGTCCCGTCGATCTGGCGCGGGCCATTACCTTTGCGTCCAAGTACAAACTGGATCTGCTGACGGTGGACGCCGCCGGCGGCG
>ERZ795055.2101-NODE-2101-length-15359-cov-13.808155_pt1 | contig 15359 bp, 15 predicted proteins | sample MGYA00375139_ERZ795055 | MGnify/ENA primary metagenome ERZ795055 (study PRJEB30184, sample SAMN05720283) | anaerobic digester metagenome | isolation source: active sludge of municipal wastewater-treating anaerobic digesters | place: USA | collected 2015-01-23 ... | reverse complement strand
CCACGCTCGAAGCCATCGCGCAGGCGCTGTTCAAGTCGTGGTTCGTCGATTTCGATCCCGTCCGCGCCAAGCAGGAAGGTCGCCCCCCTGAAGGGATGGATGAGGCCACCGCTGCGCTGTTTCCTGATGGATTCGAGGAATCGGCGTTGGGGTTGGTTCCGAGGGGGTGGCAGGTTGTTTCCTTTACCGACACCGTGGATGTGATAGGCGGCGGAACCCCAAAGACCTCGGTTACCGAATACTGGAATGGCCACATACCGTGGTTTTCCGTTGTCGATGCACCTGAACCGGGCAATGTCTTCGTGATTGGAACTGAAAAGCAGATCACGGAAGCCGGACTGGCCAATTCATCAACCAAGCTACTCGCAGGGGGAACAACGATCATTTCGGCCCGGGGAACAGTGGGACGTTTGGCACTGACGGGAAGAGAGATGGCGATGAATCAGTCTTGCTATGGTCTTCGCGGCAAAGCGGGCGATGCCTACTTCACCTATTTTTGTACGTGTCGGCTTGTAGAAACGTTGAAGCAGCGAACGCATGGCTCCGTATTCGACACGATCACTCGCAATACTCTGGCCGGTGTTGTTACGGTCCACCCCGAAAAATTGGTGATTTTGGCCTTTGAGCGTTTGCTGTCACCGGTGATGGAACGGATTCGAGAGAATCTTGAGCAAGCCCAAACCCTCGCCACCCTCCGCGACACCCTGCTCCCCCGCCTGATCTCCGGCCAGTTGCGCCTACCTGAAGCCGAGCAGTTGGTGCCGGCTTGAGAATCAACAAGAGTTTTGGAGAAAAATATGCCTGCACTCGGAAAACTGGAACGCGTAGAACTGCGCGACGTGTGGCAACACGAAGCCTACCATTTCACCCCGTGGTTGGCAGAACCCACCAATTTGGAAATCCTAGGGCAGGAGTTGGGGCTCGAATTAGAACTGGTTGGCTTGGAAGTATCTGTCGGCCCCTACTCGGCAGATATTGTCTGCAAAGACAGCATGAACGGCAGCCACGTGCTGATCGAAAATCAGTTGGAAAAAACAGATCATAGCCATCTGGGCCAGATTCTGACCTATGCCGCTGCGCTGGAGGCGAAGACGGTTGTCTGGGTCGCCGCCCGATTCACCGATGAACATCGCGCCGCAATTGATTGGCTCAATGAGATCACCCACGAAGAATGGCAATTCTTTGCCATGGAGATCGAACTGTGGCGCATTGGCACTTCCGAGCCCGCACCGAAATTCAATGTGATCTGCAGGCCCAATGACTGGAGTCGGGCCGTTCGGGAGGAGGCCGCGAAGGTGGAAAGCAGCAGTCCAACCCGCGCTTTGCAGTTGCGCTTCTGGACCGCGTTCCGCGACTACATGGTTGAAAAGGGACAACGAGGGCCAAAACCGTCAGCGCAGTCGTGGCAATCATTCAGCGTCGGTCGCACCGGATTCTCGGTGGAGGGTGTCGTGAAGCGTACCGAGCAACAACTGGCCGCGAGGCTCTACATCAATTGCGATGACCTTCCGCCGAAACGAGTCTTCCGCTATCTGGAAGGACGCAAGTCCGAAATTCATCAAACGCTCGGCTTTCCACTAGAGTGGCATGAGTCACCATCAAAAAAGGGGAGCGTTGCCGTTGCTACGTGGCCAAATTGTCCATTGGACGATGAAAATCGTTGGCATGAATATCAGGACTGGCTCGCCAATACGGTCAGCAAAATGGTCGCGACATTCCGACCGCTGATTGCCAACTTGCAGGAAAGTGACCTCCCGTCGGTCCCTTCAACGACCGAGGAAACCACGCAGTGACTGTGTTGCGGTGACGCCATGACCGAAGACCAACTCGAACAGGAAGCCCTCGGCTGGCTGGCGGAAGTCGGCTACATCACCCGTTACGGCCTGAGCATCGCCCCCGATGGCGACAGCCCCGAGCGCAGCGACTACCGGCAGGTGCTGCTGGAGGATCGGCTGCGTGCCGCGGTCGACCGGCTGAACCCGGCCATTCCCGCCGTCGCCCGCGCCGATGCCATCCAGCAGGTGATCGACCTCGGCATCCCGGCTCAGCTTTCCGCCAATCGCCGCTTCCATCAGTTGCTGGTCACCGGCGTCCCAGTGCAATACCAACAGGCCGGCGACACCCGCGGCGATTTCGTCAAACTGATCGACTGGGCCGACCCGGCGGCCAACGAGTGGCTGGCGGTGAACCAGTTCTCGATCAAGGGGCCACACCATACCCGGCGCCCCGACATCATCCTCTTCGTCAATGGCCTGCCGTTGGTGCTGCTGGAACTGAAGAACCCGGCCGACGAGAACGCCGACATCTGGAAAGCCTACGACCAGATCCAGACCTACAAGGAACAGATACCCGACGTCTTCAACTACAACGAACTGTTGGTCATCTCCGACGGCAGCGAGGCTCGCTTCGGCTCCCTGTCCGCCGACAGCGAACGCTTCATGCAGTGGCGCACCATCGACGGCGCGAGCATCGACCCGCTCGGCCAGTTCGACGAACTGGAAACGATGATTCGCGGCCTGCTGGCCCCCGCCTACCTGCTCGACTACCTGCGCTTTTTCGTCCTGTTCGAGGATGACGGCAATCTGGTCAAGAAGATCGCCGGCTACCACCAGTTCCATGCCGTTCGCGCCGCCATCAATCAGGTGGTCATCGCCGCGCGCCCCGGCGGCACCCACAAGGGCGGCGTCGTCTGGCACACCCAAGGCAGCGGCAAGAGCATCACCATGACCTGCTTCGCCGCCCGGGTCATGCAAAACACGGCGATGGAGAACCCGACCATCGTCGTCATCACCGACCGCAACGACCTCGACGGCCAGTTGTTCGGCGTCTTCTCGCTGGCGCAGGACTTGTTGCGCGAAGAGCCGGTACAGGCCAGCACCCGGCAAGACCTGCGCGCCAAGCTGGGCAACCGGCCTTCGGGCGGCATCGTCTTCGCCACTATCCAGAAGTTCATGCCCGGCGAGGATGAGGACACCTTCCCGGTGCTCTCCGAGCGTCACAACATCGTCGTCATCGCCGATGAGGCGCACCGCACCCAGTACGGCTTCGAGGCCAAGCTGAAGGGCAAGGAAGGGCACGAGAAATATCAGGTCGGCTATGCCCAGCACCTGCGCGACGCGCTGCCCAATGCCACCTTCGTCGCCTTCACCGGCACCCCGGTGTCTTCCGAAGACCGCGACACCCGCGCCGTGTTCGGCGACTACATCCACATCTACGACATGCAGCAGGCACAGGAGGATGGCGCCACGGTGGCCATCTACTTCGAGTCGCGCCTTGCCAAGCTGGCCCTGAAGCAGGAAGACATGCCGGAGATCGATGCCGAGGTCGATGAACTGGCCGAGGACGAGGAAGAAGACCAGCAGGCCAAGCTGAAGAGTCGCTGGGCGGCCTTGGAGAAGGTGGTCGGCGCCGAACCGCGGGTGGCGGCCGTCGCCACCGATCTGGTCGCCCACTTCGAGGAACGCAACAAGGCGCAGCACGGCAAGGCGATGATCGTCGCCATGAGCCGCGACATCTGCGTCCACCTGTACAACGAGATCATCAAGCTGCGCCCGGACTGGCACGACCCCGACCCCGAGCGGGGAGCGATCAAGATCGTCATGACCGGCTCGGCCAGCGACAAGGCACTGCTGCGCCCCCACCTCTACAGCGCACAGGTCAAGAAGCGGCTGGAGAAACGTTTCAAAGACCCGGCCGACCCGCTGCAACTGGTGATCGTCCGCGATATGTGGCTGACCGGCTTCGATGCGCCCTGTGTCCATACGCTGTACGTGGACAAGCCGATGAAGGGCCACAACCTGATGCAGGCCATCGCCCGCGTCAATCGCGTGTTCAAGGACAAGCAGGGCGGGCTGGTGGTCGATTACATCGGCATTGCCAATGAACTGCGCAGTGCCCTCAAGGAATACACGGCCAGCAACGGCCGCGGCCGGCCGACCGTCGATTCGGCCGAAGCCTACGCCGTGCTCGAAGAGAAGCTCGACATCCTGCGGGCCTTGCTGCATGGCTACGACTACAGCGACTTCCTGACCAGTGGCCACAAACGGCTGGCCGGCGCGGCCAACCATGTGCTGGCGCAGAAGGACGGCAAGAAACGCTTTGCCGATACCGCACTGGCGATGAGCAAGGCATTCTCGCTGTGCTGCACACTGAACGAAGCGAAGGCGGTCCGCGAAGAGGTGGCCTTCTTCCAAGCCGTGAAGGTGATCCTGACCAAGCGCGACATCAGCCAGCAGAAGCGCAGCGACGAACAGCGCGAACTGGCGATCCGCCAGATCATTAATTCGGCCGTGGTTTCCGAAGAGGTGGTCGATGTCTTCGACGCCGTCGGGCTGGACAAACCGAACATCGGCATCCTCGACGATGCCTTCCTTGCCGAAGTGCGCAACCTGCCGGAACGCAATCTCGCTGTCGAGCTGCTGGAGAGGCTGCTGGAAGGCGAGATCAAGACCCGCTTTGCCGGCAACGTGGTGCAGTCGAAGAAGTTCTCCGAGTTGCTGGCCGACGTGGTCAAGCGTTACCAGAACCGGGCCATCGAAACGGCACAGGTGATCGAGGAACTGATCGAGATGGCCAAGAAGTTTCGCGCCGCCGCCAGCCGGGGCGAGGAACTGGGCCTGAGCGATGACGAGGTCCGCTTCTACGATGCGCTGGCCGACAACGAATCGGCGGTGCGCGAACTATCCGACGAAACGCTGAAGAAGATCGCCCATGAACTGACCGAGAACCTGCGCCAGAACCTGAGCGTCGATTGGTCGGCGAGGGAAAGCGTCCGTGCCAAGCTGCGCCTGATGGTCAAGCGCATCCTGCGCAAGTACAAATACCCGCCGGATCAGCAGGAAGCGGCGGTTGAACTGGTGCTGCAGCAGGCGGAGGCGTTGGGGGAGGTTTGGGCTTAGCCAGAGCCGGCTAATGATCGATACACACTCAATCAGTTGAAGCTACCAGAGCAAATGTGAGTGGAGTGCATTTGATCGCAGTATGACCGTGGACCTATAACTGACAGCCTGCGACCCGAAGCGGCACATGGCGAATTAGGAAAGCGGACGTTCAGGAACTTTTGACATGAAAGGCTCGCCCCGGCTTGCCGGGGCGGGCCCTCTCGATGGAAGGGTTAGGCCGCACTCGTGAGCCAGAAGTTCTTGCTTGCCTTATTAAGCTGCGAGTCGAGACTGTCCCAAGCGAATCCAGCGTTACGAATGAGCAAACCAAGGTCCTCGACGATCAGCTGCATTGCCTCCATGACTCGTTTGAGATCCCCCCATTTAATGCCTAAGGCAGATATGTCCACGAACTGATACTTGTCGGCAACGAGGTGGACTTCAGTGTGTGCGGAGACCTTGTCCCGCACCGTCTGAAAGGCAAGTAGTGCTGCGTCCGACTGGAGCGTCAGCCAGCAGGCTTGGGTTCTCGCAAGGATTTCATCGAACTGCTGACGCCGTTCTGACTGCTCCCGCTGTTCCATGCGTTGTAACGCTTCCTTTATTTCCGGGTCTGTTTCTTCCTCTACGCTTGGTATCACCCAGATAGCAAAGGCTTCTCGAAGCTCATCTCGAACGGTCTCTTGTTGAAGCGCAGACTGAAGCTTCTTGATGCTCGGAGTCCGCTCGTCTTTGTCGAGCGAAAGCTTGGCCATGTCTTGCGCACAAGATAGGAACAAGGAGTGGCGCAATGTCAGGAAGCCGTGGGAGCGCAGCCCGGAACCGTACTCTTTGACAACCTCTTGGTCAAAGAGCAGTGGATGCAGCATTGCGTATCGCTGGCGGAGCGCGATGAAGGCATCCAATAGATGACCGGTATGTGCTTGGAGCTTCTCGATCTGAGTGGGCATTGTTTGTGCGGTCTAATGTATAGGTAACCGGCAACCGCGCGAGGTGGTCGGTTCGAAGAGCATCTCGCTTTCGGTTACCCTGTTGAGCGGAGTGTTATGTGTGGGGGGCACTATCTGCCAAAACGTCGTTCATATGTTTGTGTGTGTCACGAAGGAGATTGGTGGTATTGATCAATATATCGCGCCCCGTGTCTTCCCCCAGACGTCGGGCCATGACGCGCATCAAGTACTTTCCTCTACCCTCAGGGTTGGCGATTACATAGCTTTGCCTGTACATCTTCTCGTCTGAGAGGAGCGGACGAATGTCTGGGCGTGAATTGACGAAGTTATAGATCGTTTTCACGATATGCATCCGCGCCAATTCGGCGCTAGCTCTTGCTGAGTGCTCAAGATAGGCCGCGTTTGAATCCTCGTCAGTGAGAATTTCGATGATCGTTAAGCATGAATAGGGTTGATCAACAACTTGTTCGACATATGTAAGCGTCAAAGCAAACCGCCCTTCATAGTCGCCCCAGTCGACTGACCAGTCGGTGTGAAACTCGGGAGCGTTTGTACGCGAGAGGTTTGGGTTTGTTACCTTCGATATCCCTTCGATGATGGTCCGCAAACCGTCATCGAAGTTTGTACGAAAATCGGCATAAAGCTTTCCACGCGCAAAGATTGGAATTTCACAGTCCTCCAAGAGGACTGGCAGCACAACGACCCGTTTTTCCTCAAGTTCTTTGAGGAACCCCGCATTTATTTCTTTGTTGCACCACATAGACGTTATTGATGCCTTTGACAGAATAACCAACAAGGCACTTGCCCCATCGATAGCCTTCTGCACGCGATCAACTATTGAATCACCGATACTGAGTTCCCATCGGTCGAGCCAAACATTAACGTTCCGCCTGACAAGTTGCATAGCCAGAGCGTCAACAAATTCTTTATTCTGGTGCGAATAGCTTATGAAGACAGGCATTCGGGGCTCCGAGAAACGTGGTCAAGGTGCAGATGCATAACCGGCGTTCCGCCGGTTTCTCGGCGGAGCGTCCGTGTTGGCAGGGTTAGCCACCATTGGGGGAGTGAAGAAATGACGGCGCATTGGAATGAGCGAATAGAACGGTGGCCTGACTACCTGCGAGACAAGATATTGAGCGCCACCCAAGCGCGGAGAGAGCGGCGGCATCAATTTCTTCCTGCCGAACTAGAGAGGCGTTGGTGCGTGTAACGTAAAACAGAAGGTCAAGTTCGTGCTTGGAGCTACGGTATTTCTCCTCAAAGGCAAGTTGGCTCGCCTGAGCGGAAACTAGAGCATAGATTGTTGTGGGTGGGGGAACATCGTACGAAAACTGAGGGCCAATAACATCTTCAAGCTTTGTAGCTTCCATCAGACGTTCGTAGTTAGCACTGATCTCGTCGCTGCGCTTGGTCCCAGGGGCCAAGATTTCTTTGACCTGAAAACTTGCCCCACGGAAGTGAACGTCGGTCTTGCTACGTTGGTTCGGAGAGTCGAGTTCGGAGCTGAGAAAGTCGATCCCCCGATGCTGAAGGAACTCGGCCACGACCCAGCGCTCTCGCTCCTCCTTTCCCTTATTTGAGAAGAAAAGCAGTTCTTCATAAGCTGATGCCCGCATCGAAGCGAGGAGTTCATCATCGGATCGGAAGATTTTTGGCGTTTCGGTCATGGTGGCTAACGAAAAGCATTTATCCGCCGACGCGGATGAGGTTGAGGAAGGCGAGGCGGCATATCGACGGATAAACCTCGTTGGACTGAATCGCTGCGATGGCGGTCATTATGGGAATTGTAAGGCGGCAACTCAGTAATGCGGACAACTGGATACAGCCTCGAAGGTCTGCTACGGGGCGAAATCTTCGATGCCCGGTTGTGGCCGAACAGAGACATTTAGCCGTCTTGCGGTTCAATCCACTTCGACTCTTCGACTGGGGCAAGTCTGGATATGTGCGCAGCCTGAACGCCCGTGTCTGAAAATTCTCAACCCGATTGTTCGGAAGCAAAGCTCCTCCCGCCAACAACCAAAATACGCCGGAAAATCTTCAACCAGCCTTAACCACCGCCAACCCCTCCCACGCCGTCGTATAACCCGGCGATAACCACATTGCCGACGCACAGGCAGGGGCAGAGGCATATCTAGACGCACTTCCTGATCCTCGTCCAGCTAACATGATCCTCTGCGAGACACCAGTAATCTCTCTTGCAGGAAGTCAGCTATTGCGTACCAATGGTCGAAAGACCCAGCTATTGTCGGCAGCCAATGCCTTATATTGAAGGCTGCAGACCGTCGATAAGTACCAGCAAGGACTCGCGTGCTTCAGGGGCTATTGATCCGTAGCGCACTAGAAATTTTGCCAACCGATCATCATCACAGTAGAAATAGGCCGTCGGGACACCGAGCACAGCCGCCAGTTTTTCTGCTGTCCCAAACGGTGGTTCATGCGTGCCCGTCTCGTAGCGGCTCATTCTGGCGCTGCTGCTGCCCTCGTCCATCCCGATCATTACGCCCAGTTTGTCCTGAGCAATTCCCGCACGGAGGCGCGCTTCTCTTAAGCGTCGACCGAATAGCGTATTGGGAATGGATAGCCGTGGCATCCATCGATATTCGTAGAACGATGTTGTTTCGACTCTACGAAAATCGTAGGATTAGGCTCTTTATCTACGTTTGGAGAATGCTGTGTCTATCGTCTACAAGAAGAAATTACCCGATTCGGCACGCTACATCCCAATGATCCTCTCCGCGTTACGCAGCCTAGGCGGAGACGCCAAGGCTGCCGATGTGCGGCAGTGGATCGCAGAGCAACTTGCCGCTCACGGCGAAGAGGTTCCCGAGACAACGCTGAATTCCGGAGCGCCGAAGTTCGCGAACGACATTCAGTGGGCTCGCATGTATTTGGTTAATGCCAGCCTTTTGGAACCAATGAAGACCGCTGGCTACGGCAAGTGGAAGCTAACCCGGGACGGTTGGAGTTTCCCTCTTGGCACGGATTCGGCTCGCACGATATTCGAACTTACTGCAAACAAGGGGAAAGAGCAGAACAGCGACACGCAGGACGCACCAGATGACCCCGTGCAAGGAGAGCTTAAGGGAACGAAGTCATGGGAGTTTGTCCTGAAAGGCTTGCTCACCTCGATGCCACACCAAGGCTTCGAACGCCTCTGCGCTGCGCTCATGATGAAGAATGGCCTCGCTTTCCCCAAGGTAACCGGCAAGTCCGGTGATGGCGGGATCGATGGCGAAGGCATGCTGCCGATCGATGATTTCGGGCTGATTCGCGCACCTGTGGCATGGCAGTGCAAGCGATTCAAAGACGGAAGCGTTGGCTCCCAAGCCGTGCGCGACTTCCGGGGATCCATTGAGGGGCGTGCCAGATATGGCCTGATTTTTACCTCCTCGACCTTCACCACGAGCGCTGAGCTAGAGGCGAGGCGGCCGGGAGCAACTCCCATCGAACTGGTCGATCTTGAGACATTGATCAACCTGATGGGAAGCAAAGGAATAGGAATAACGAAGTCTTGCGACGTAGCCGGTGGTTTGGAAATCGACAGCAATTTCTTCGAGCCCTTCCTCGTTTCGAGTAGTGCTCAAGATATGGCCGAGGACCTGTTATCGAAAGCCGCAGGGCACAGTTGATAGATTACTCGAACGATGGCAATGTCATTGTGCCGACAGATCCCATTGTTCATTGCGGTGACCTCTCGGCCGTACTCCGCACGACAGTAAGAGCCTCAAGTTGGGCTGCTCGGAAGAAAACAACGAATCTTGACCGGAGTGACCCGCTCCCCGGAAACGGATAAACGAGCCTTCCGGCTTTGCCGGACAACAGCCAAATATTGCCAACAGCCGCGAAAATCGGCTACGACGGCGGAAGTGCAACCTACCACGACCGTGCGTGACGCTGGGGCAGGCGGAGAGGCCACCCGATAGGGCAACAGCCCATGGCGGTTCGACAAAGGTGTACCCCGTGCCCCCATGGGCAGGCAGGTGGTACGGGTAGCGGGTGATCTCTCTTTGGGAGAAATGCAACAAGTTAGACAGCCCCAGAATAGGCTCATCGCCTGAGCCTCGAAGGACAAATACTTGCAAAGAACCCAGCCGGCCCGCCAATGGCCAAGGCCATCAGTCACAAAACGAGAAAGGATGAAACAACATGACGAAACAACATCCGAAGGCTGCTGTTCCAACAAAGGAAGATCTGCTGAAGTACTTCACGATTTCCTCTGGATATCGCATTGTCGCAACCGTCAATGCCTACCGGCAGCGGTACGGTAAATGGCCGGTCAAGGTATCGATGGACACCGGAATGTTTGAAGCGCTTCCAAGAGATATATTCACGCCACTTGGCTGGGAAATGATGGCTTCGAAGCTCACGCTGGCGGCAAACGATAAAGGCACGGTCATAGCCGAAGGTGACGACGGCACCAGCTTCGATTACGAGGATGTCGAAGAGCACCAGCCACCAATAGGTGAACGTGCCGATGAATGGATATGGGGCATCAAACTAGTCGGTTAAGAAGATCAGTCGCTCTTCGCCTCGCGAGTATTTCCTAGAAGTACCGAAAGTTGTCGATTCCTTGAGGCAACGCATCACTAGCCCTTGAAAATGCCCACGGAATCGGCGACAGTGATTCAAATATTCGAGCCGAAAATCGACAATGCACTTTCATCCGAAGCCAGACGACGACGGCAAACAAGTCGCCATCCTCCACCCTTCCGAGCCAAGCCCCGTAAGCTGCTGGGAGAGCGCCGCAGAGGCCGCAACGGTCGTGCCTGAAGGTTCGATGCCGGCCGAACTGAACGGTATCGCCTTCCAGCCTTGGCAGGCACCCACCACCGACGAGGAATGGGCTGCTGTCGAGGGACAGGCGGACATTGAAGAACCGCCATTCACGGCACCGCCCGGGAAGCATGCTGCCGCTGGCGTAGTGGTCGCCGAGCCGGATGGCCGGGTATGGCTGGTGAGCCCGAGCAATGGCCACGGTGGGTACAAGCACACGTTCCCGAAGGGCCGTCCAGAGACTGGCGCATCGCTTCAAGCAACGGCAATCCGCGAAGCCTTCGAGGAATCCGGCCTCAAGGTCGAAATTACCGGCTTCCTCGCCGACCTGTCGCGCAGCACAACGCGAACGCGCTACTACACTGCTCGCCGCACCGGGGGCACCCCGGCCGCCATGGGCTGGGAGTCGCAAGCGGTGCATCTGGTCCCGCGCTCACGACTGGCTGAATTTCTAACCAACGCGAACGATGCGCCATTCTTCAAGCTATTGGGGGGCTGACCGTGTGGATTTTCCTGCCAGACAGCATGCTATCCATCGTCCAGAAACCCGGGGATGCCAAGGCCGGCACTCTGACAGTTCGCGCACGGATCAAGGGCGACATCGAACGGGTTTTCCCCGAAGCCGCGGTCGCTGAGAACGCCGGCACCGACTACCGCTTTCGGGCGAGCATTCCACGCGAGCAGGTAGCCAAGGCGATGCACGATCAGGTGATGGCGCTGGATTATTCCAACTTCAAGGGCGCCGTCAAAGACAGGGCGCGTCATGATGCATACCTCCGGTGCTGGTCGGCGATGCATGCCCTGCAGTAAGACAAAAAGTAAAGTCCCAGAAAGACTGACCAAATCACCTGCGTTTGCCAGTGAAAACCGAGCCAGATACGACATGATTGAGCATATCGTCCTTCCGTTTTCGCTTCTTTTTCGTCACCTTTCGAACAGGGAGAACTGGCTCTTCAACTGGGATTCGTGCCTTCGCAATGCAGGCCGGACAAAGGTTCAAGATCCCGTGATTGGTTTCTGCCCGGCGAATTTCTCCATCATCCGAACAGAAGCTACAGCCTTGAACGCCAATAACATGTCCAACCTCCCCTCGCAATTGAAGTGGAGCAACCTTTGGCTTTCTAATTTTTCCCATTTTCAAGCGATTAGATGTTTAGGTAATGGGAAAACATGAAGCAATTCCTTTCATGTGCCAACAAATAAGCACCATAGCGCCTTGCTGAATGTTTGCAACTAATTGACAAACAATGACGCATGCGAATGAGACAACTGCTATTTGTATCACTTTCAAATTGAACAGAATACCGGAACAATCTTAGCATGTGCGGACGCTACGCCCTCTCAGCCACGGCTACTGAACTGATCGAGCACTTCCAGCTTCTGTCCTGTTTGGACTTCCCCGCCCGCTACAACATCGCCCCGCAGAGCACCATCCCGATCATCCGCTACAAACCTGACGCCGGCCGCGTCGGGCAATTGGTGCGCTGGGGTTTGATCCCATCGTGGGCGGAAGTCCCTAGCGTCGGCAACAAGCTGAACAACGCCCGCGGCGAAACCGTGGCTGAGAAACGACCCTTCCGGTCGAGCTTTGCCAAGCACCGTTGCCTGATCCCAGCCAATGGTTTTTACGAATGGCAGGCCATCACGGAGGCCGGCAAGGTCCGCAAGCAGCCCTACTACATCCACCCGACCGCCCCCGGCGATTTCTTCGCCTTCGCCGGCCTGCTGGCTGCATGGACCCCACCAGACGGCGAAACGGTCGTCTCGACCTGCATCATCACCACTGGACCAAACGAGGTCATGGCACCCATCCACGACCGCATGCCGGTCATCCTGCAGCCCGGGCAGTTCGATGCTTGGCTTGATCCGGACAACCACGACACGGACGCACTGAAGGCGATGCTGGAGCCTTGCCGGCCAGACTTGATGGAAGCCTACCCGGTCAGTCCGGCGGTCAATCGCGCCGGAGTCGAGGGGGCGGCGTGTATTGAACCGCTTGCAAATTTTGCAACTGACTAATCGTTGCTGTCGGCGACGATTTCATACGGCTTTAGCACTCCGACATCACGCGCCCACTCTTCGAGGTCCATATGGGTGTGCGAAAGATTGAGCTTGAGCATCTTGCCGGAGCAATGGAAATGCCGTCAGAATGAGAGCCTTGGCAACCCTCGAACATGACGCATGGGCCGCAAGAAAACATCTCCGCTCGAAGACCTGATGGATATAACGGCGCAATTGCCGTGGAAGGCCGGGGTCATCCTCGCATTCATTGCCTATGTGGTGCTTCATTATTTCGCCACCCGTGCCCAGATGACGACCAATCCGGTTGAGTTGAAGTCACTTGGCAAGACGGTTGGGGATAGCGTGGTGCATGGCATCGGTACTGTGCTGGCGAGCGTCTTCCAGTACATCCTGCCGCTGGTTTTTCTGCTCGGTTCATTCATTTCCTTTACACGTCGGCGCCGGCAGCGCGAGATTCACCAACAGGTCGGCAGTGATACCGCAACCAACGCGATGGAGAAAATCAACTGGCGCGACTTCGAGGGATTGGTAGCCGAGTGTTTCAGGCAACAGGGCTATCGTATTGTCGAGCGTGGCGGTGACGGGCCGGACGGGGGCGTCGATTTGGAATTGTACATGGGCAGCGACAAGTATCTCGTCCAGTGCAAGCAATGGAAAACTTACAAGGTCGGCGTTGCAACAGTACGCGAGCTGTATGGGGTCATGACAGCCGAGCGGGCAATCGGTGGCTTTGTTGTGACCTCCGGAGCCTTCACCGATGATGCCAAGGCTTTCGCCGAAGGTCGCTCGATCAAGTTGGTCGATGCCCGGAAGCTGCACGCGATGGTTGGCGGCAAACTCGGTGGCGTAGCAGTACAACGGCCTGCGCCGGTCGCCAGTGAGGCACCGGCTTGCCCCAAATGCGGAAGCCCGATGGTCAAGCGCGTTGCCAAGAAGGGTACTCAGACGGGTAAAGAGTTTTGGGGCTGTTCCAACTATCCCACGTGCCGTGGAATCCGGAACTAAATGGATGAAGACTCAATTGTTCGGCGTGATGGCTATTGTGTTGACGTTTCTCTCCGGCGGCTAGGATTGTGGGCCGACCAGAACCCAATCCCGCCTTGGGATTGGCGAAAAGCGCAGAAGGCTCAACGCTGATTGCCCACTGGATCAGGCGACGATTCGATCACTGCGCGACACCACCAGCCCTGTACGCTCTCGACGCAATCGGCACCATCCAAGCAGCGCTCCGTCCCAACCAGAAGAAAGCCAATCTTGGACATCCGAACCAGAACGGGGTCGAAAATCGGCTGCAGAAGGGTGGGATGGTATTCAACAGTGGCGTGCATCAGCTTCGCAATCCGGATTGCCCGATTTGAGGCGTTTCCCTGCAGCCAGTCCGACAGCAGCAGATTCCCGACAACCGGCGTAGCGGTTCGGATTTCTTCGCGGGAGAAGCGGACCCCGTTGCGGTGCGTTTGGACGACGGCGAATAGCATCCGGTTACTGTACGGATATACAGCAATCAACGCAATCCCGACCGAAACATCGTACCAGCCTAACCCACCCAATCACATCCCGTATTGATGGGTGCTTTGATGGGTACAAAAACAAAACGCCCCGAAGGGCGCATGATTTCGATGTTGCTGGCGGAGAGGGCGGGATTCGAACCCGCGTTAGGGTATTACCCTAAACACGCTTTCCAGGCGTGCGACTTAAACCACTCATCCACCTCTCCGAGAGGCGCGCATTGTAACAGAGGGCCGTGGTTCGTCAAAGGAACTTTCGTACCCAAGCCAATCCTATCCATAGGATGAATAGCAGCAAGAATGTAAGCATACTCACTGCCTTTCCCGAGGTCCCGGTCGGGAGCAGTTTGGCGGTCAGTTTTCGCGGTGGCGCGGTTATCAGGTCGAAAAAACGATAAATGGCGTTTTGTTGTCGGCGCCGGCCGGCCAACAGATGAAGAAAGCCTTGACCGATCAGGCACAAGCCCAGCATTTCGACGATGGCACGCAGCGCACCGATCAGGAAGAGGAGCACACCGCTGCCCTACTCGTCATCGATGCCGAACCGTTTTTCCAGTTGTCGCATGCGTCGGTTATAAATCCAGATCAGGAAAAGATAGATAACCAGCGTGCCCTGCGCTGCCATATAGAAGCCCAGCGGAAAGCCAAACAGGCTGAAGTCGTTGAGTTCCTGGGCGAACCAGGGGAACCCGAAGGTGATCACCACCCAGATGCCGAGCAACGCCAAGGTCAGGCTCCGGGTCTTCCGCCAGTAAAGATTGGAATCCATCATTGCTCGCGATGCCGGGAATGGCGAATGCGGTCGAGAAATGCCGTGGCATCATTGTCTGGTTGCCCGGTAAACAGGCTGACCACGACAATGGTAAGGAATCCGGCAGCCACGCCGAGCACGCCGGCCGATGTGGACTGAAGGTAAAACCACGGATCCATGCGCAGATTGCTGACACCCAGCCAGGTAATGGTGTCGAATTCGACGCGGAATATGTAGTACACGGTGATTAACAGGCCGACCAGCATGCCGGCCAGCGCCCCGGCACGCGTCGCCCTTCGCCAGAAGATACCGAGCACGAGCGCTGGGAAGAATGCCGAGGCGGCGATTGAAAAGGCCCAGGCGACCATCGACAGGATGGTGCCCGGCTTTTGCGCGGCGACCGTGGCCGCCAGCACGGCAACCACCAGCAACATCGACTTGGAGATCACGAGGCGGAACTGGGTCGAGGAGTCGG
>ERZ795055.2094-NODE-2094-length-15392-cov-6.346939_pt1 | contig 15392 bp, 22 predicted proteins | sample MGYA00375139_ERZ795055 | MGnify/ENA primary metagenome ERZ795055 (study PRJEB30184, sample SAMN05720283) | anaerobic digester metagenome | isolation source: active sludge of municipal wastewater-treating anaerobic digesters | place: USA | collected 2015-01-23 ... | reverse complement strand
CCGGCGCGCGCCCGTAGCTCATATGGATAGAGCACCGGCCTTCTAAGCCGGGGGCAGCTGGTTCGAATCCAGCCGGGCGCGCCAGTACTTAGCTCGATCTGAGTACGCGCCGCGGCCACTTTGCGGCCAAACCCGTCGAAAGTCGCTTGTGATCCTGCAGTGTTCTTGGGGAGCACTGCAGGAGACGATTACCGACCTCCCGCGTAGGAGCGGGGTCATGGCGAGCATCGTCAAAGACAAGAGCAAGTGGCGCGTTCGGTGGTTTGACGCCAACGGCGTTCGTCACAGTGAAACCTTCGATCGGCACGACGACGCCAAGCTCGGCAAACAGCGGCGCGAGCTTGAGTTGGAAGAGACGATCCGCGGACTACGCGGCCTCGCCCCCGTCAACCGGACCGTGGCCGAGCTGTGCGACTACTGGTTAGCCAAACGCGCACCCCTGAAGCGCAGTGAGGAAGACGACAAATCGATCATTCGCGCGCACCTGCGCCCGGCATTTGGCCACGTCCGCGTGCGCGATCTGGGCGCCGCCCACTTCGACAACTTCTTGGTGGCCCGTACCCACCTCGCCCCTCAGACCGTGGCCCATCACTTGATGCTTCTCGGCACGATGCTCAGGCTTGCCGTTGATCTCGGATGGCTCGACAGAATTCCGCGGATCCCGAAGCCCAAGATTCGCCAAGTGTCGCAGGAGTTCCGCTACCTCCGAACGAAAGACGAGATCGCAAGGTTCCTCACGGCCGCACGCGCCCAGGGCCCCGACGTGCTCGCCTTGTACGCCACCGCGGTCTACACGGGCATGCGCGCTGGCGAGCTTGCGGGCCTGCATTGGGACGATATCGACTTCGACAAGCGCCTGATCACGGTGCAACGCAGCTTCGACGGGCCCACCAAGGCGGGTGACGTGCGCTACGTGCCTATCCTTGCCCCCTTGCTGCCAATTCTTCAGGCATGGCGCCTGCAACGCCCTGGATCCCTGGTGTTTGTGAACTACGCCGATCGGATGCTGCAACCCAAGGGACCGCACTTTCAGGAGATCTTCCACCGCACGCTGAGCGCAGCCGGTCTGCCGCGGGTGATGGTGGGCGCCAAGCTGCGCAGCTACATCCGCTTTCACGATCTGCGCCACACCTTCGCAAGCCATTGGGTCATGGGTGGGGGCGACATCTTCAAGCTGCAGAAGATCCTCGGCCACCACTCTACCCAAATGACGCTACGGTACGCGCACCTGGCGCCTACGGCTTTTGCCGACGACCTGGACAGGCTCGGAACGGCCGCACCCCTCGGACATCAGGCACAGGTGATCAACTTGGAGCAAGTGGCCACGGCATAGCCACAAGGCGGGCGTCCTGCAGTGAACGCCAAAGCACTGCAGGAGACGCCACGGATTCCAAATGGCAACCTCGGCGCAACGCTGGCCAATGAAGGCAAGCACACAAACCTGACGGAGTTTGCCATGCCAATGAGCCTGATCGGTTACGACGCAGCGGCGCAGATCCTAGGAGTTCGGCCGGGCACCCTTTACGCCTGGGTCTCGCAAGAGCGCGTGCCCCACATCCGGTTTTCGGCGCGATGCGTGAAGTTCGATGCTGTCGAGTTGGAGGCGTGGGCGCAAGGACACAGGGTTCCTGGGTCTCAAGAACCGCTCACCATGAAGACAAAAAGATCAACGGAGCCGGATCGCGCAAGGTGTTGATTCAGCAAATGATATTCTGTCAACTTGTCGGATTCTGCCATGTTTTCAAGCACTTACAGAGTTTTTCTTGTTGACCAATTCAAAAAACAAGTTCAGTTTGGCCCCGATGATCAAGAGCACTGACACCGCCCGAACCTTGGACCGAGAGATCGCCGCGCTTGAGTTGCGCAAGTCGGCTATCGCGGCCGAACTCGATCAGGCTGAACAAGCGGCACACCTTGACGACGCCCAGGCCGAGGCAAAAGCCGAGGCATACAAGAACGCACGGATTGCGGCCATCCTGGCAAAGCAGCCTCCACCTGAGCCCCCCAGCGTAGCCGACGATGATGCCATCGAGCTGTTGAATGAGGCGCTTCGTGAGGTCAACGGCCAAATCCAAGGCCTACGCGCCGCCCTGAGGGTGGCCAGGATGCAGGAGATCACGAAGCTCAAGGCCCAGATCGAAGCTAGGGCGCCTACGGCCCTTGCGGAGTTTCGAGCCAGCTTCCTGTCGGAAGTCGAGCGGCTTTGGAGCCTTCAGGCCAGCGTGGGCCTTTCAGATTTCACGATTGCCTGGCCGGGCGTGCGCGAGGGTTACGTTTCCCCCGCTGACGTTCACGGATTCAGGATCGTCACAGGCACAAGCCAGGCGTTCCCTCCACCCCAGATCCAGCCTGGATCCCCAGCAAGTGAGGCCATGTTGAACCGCGGGATTGAGGACTAATCGTGCCCGGTGCGGCGTGGGGCTTGGGGTCGCGAGGCCCCCGGGTTCTTTCCATTCCCGGCCTTTGAGCCTCACGCGCACTGGGCACCTTTTGAGGGTTGAGAGATGCAACAGACACCAAAAGCAGTGGTCACGCGCGCGGATGGCACGCCGATGAAGGCGCTCATGACCTACCTCCCCCTGCCGGTCGCGGCGCAGCTCCAAGTGGTGGCCGCCATGCAGGGCAAGCGCGCAACGGCATTCGTCCGCGAAGCCATAGAGGTGGCCCTGGAGCGCGCCAAGACCCTCCCGACGAACATCGAAGGGATCCGATGGCAGGGCGATCCCGAGCCCACACGAATTCCCCGCGCCAACGACGACTACCAGAATCTTCAAGATCAGGCGCGCGACGCCCGACACATCCAAAACCTCTTGAAGAGGCAACCCAAGTGAACGCAATAGAACAAGCGGCGATCGAACGCATGCGGGCTCGCAACCGCACAGCGTGGCAGCAAGCGTTGACAGCACACCGAGCCGACAGCGACGGCGGTATCGACTTGCCGCTGTACATCCCACCCATGATCGCCGCGAAGATGCGAACGGCATGGGCTCGGGAAGAGTGGCCCGCGATGGTGTTGGATGCCATCGAAACCACGCTTGCGGGCGAGGTTGGCGCACACCCACCACCCAAGGAAGATCCCGAGGGTGAGGGAGCCCCAGAAGGCCGCGGCGACTCTATCCTTGCGGACGGCCAAACCTTCGACGGGGGCGCCTATCGGTGCGCCGATGGTGGGGCCGTGAGGCTCGATGAGCGATCACCAGAGGCGCACAAGCGCTTCAAGTCCTGGGCAACCGAAGTCGGTAGACGACCGTTTTGACGATGAAGTGAGCGCGGCGCCCCTGCCAAGAGATCGCCGCGCCCGAGAGAAAGAACACATGAGACATACCACACCCAAGCGCTTCATGCGCAACCTTGAGGGTTGGGGTTACAAGTTCTCCCTGACCCCTGAAGGCCTGGCCGTTGATCCCCCGATCGCCCTAGACCTTTCAGAGCGTGAAAAGACCTACATCCGGGATCACGCCGACGAACTGATCGCGATCCTGAAGAACCGCCAGGCCGCGAATTAGCGTCTGTTCCCACGGCTTGCAACCGTGGGGTTTCTGCCGGTCGCGGGGCTCGCCTCAGGGCCCCGCGACTGGTCACTGAGGCAACATGATCCCTGTGACCATCAATAGTGCCGTCAACCTCCCCGATGCATTGACACGCTTCGATCTCCCGGACTTCTCGACGCTGTGCGCGGAGATCGTCCGCGCGGCTAGCCCCGGCGCGAAGACCGACTCAGATCTTTTGGTCCCCGTGGCCGAGTGGTCGAAGCTCTACCGTGAGGACGCAAACGCCGTCACTATGTCGCCAATCTTCTGTGCCGACATTGACAGCGTGACTGACACACAGGCTGCGACACTGCTCGATTCCCTCTCCGGGGTTTCGTGCATCGTTCACACGACCCATAGCCACCTCACAGAAGCAAAGCACGGCCTGAATTGCCTTCGGGCCGTGATTGAACTTGATCGCCCCTACCCCGCAAGCGAGTACAAGCGCCTTTGGGCCGGGGCGAACGCCAGGCTCTGCGGGTTGCTCGACCCGAAGACGGAAGAAGTGATCACGCGGGGCTACTACCTCCCCTCGTATGACCCGGCGCGCGCCGCGGACTTTCAGTGTGAGCACCAGGAGGGCGCGCCGTGGTCCGTCGACGCACTCTTGGGCATGGGCGACGTACCTACGCGCGCGGCCGTGGTCGACGTGCTCACGGCTTGGGCGCGACAAGGAAAGGACGCAGAGAGAAAAGCCACGGCCAAGGCCGCGCTGGCGCTTCTCGAAGGCCGCAATGACATCCCTATCGGCCAAGGACAGCGCAACGGCTTCCTCGCGAGCCTAAGCGGCTTCCTGGCCCACGCCTTCGCGCGCGCGAACGCGGCCGGCATCGCCGCTCACTTTGCGCCGGGTTGGCCTGCGTTCAACGCCGATGCGAAATACCCGCCCGAGGCCTTCGCGGCGATGATCGAGCGCTTCCAAGCCCCCGAACGGGTGACGCTCGCAGAGCAAGAGGGGCGCCACGTTTTCGATCCCGGCGCGCCGATGCGTACCGCGCGCACGTTCGTTGCCGAGGCATTTGCGCACGCCGAGGGGCCAACCCTGTACGCGACCGGCGGCGACCTTCTGCAATGGACCGGGACGCACTGGACGGAGCTACCGCAGCCCGAGCTTGAGAGCGCGCTTTTTGATTACCTGGACGCGGCGGACACGACAAACGAGAAGGGGGAACAGGTCCACTTCAACCCTACCCGGTTCAAGGTCGGCGAGGTCGTGGCCGCGACGCGGGCCGTGGCCTACTTGTCCGCCGGGGAGATCCCGCGCTGGCTCAGGGACGGCGAGCCGAAGGCGACGGAGATCGTGGCCTGCCAAAACGGGTTGCTGCACCTTCCCTCTCGGCGCCTCTTGCCGCACACACCCGCCTTCCTCGGGCGCAACGTCCTGCCGTACGCCTACGATCCACAGGCCCCCGCCCCGGCGCGCTGGGGGCGTTTCTTGGCCGAGGTCTTCAAGGATGACGACGGCGCCCGGGACGCACTGCAAGAGGTCATGGGCTACCTACTCACGCAGGACACGCGACAGCAGAAGCTCTTCCTATTCGTCGGCCCGAAGCGAAGCGGCAAGGGCACGGTGGGCCGCGTCCTGCGGGAGCTTCTCGGCGCAGAGAACGTGACTGGCCCGACCTTGAACAGCCTACAGGGGCCTTTCGGGTTGCAGCCGTTGATCGGGAAACAGGCCGCCATCATCGCGGACGCTCGCCTTGGGGGCCGGGCAGAACAACAGGTGATCGTTGAACGCCTGTTGTCGCTTTCAGGCGAAGACCTGGCGACCGTCGATCGCAAGAATCGGGAGGCCTGGACCGGCCGCCTCGGCGCCCGCGTCCTGATCCTCTCGAATGAGCTGCCCCGACTGGCCGACGCTTCCGGCGCGCTGGCCGGGCGCTTCATGATCGTCCCCTTCGAGCAGAGCTTTTTCGGCCGCGAAGATCCTGGGCTCACCGATGCCCTTTTAGGCGAGCTTCCCGGGATCCTGAATTGGGCACTCGAAGGGGAGGCCCGTTTACGTGCCCGTGGCCACTTCGTGCAACCGGCATCGGCGACCGAGCTACAAGCGGAACTCGAAGACCTGGGTAGCCCCGTTTCGGCGTTCCTGCGGGATGCCTGTGAGGTCGGCCCCGGATTCGAGGTGGACCGGGATGCCCTTTTCAGCGCGTGGCGACTCTGGGGAACCCGCCAGGGCAGAGAGCACGCAGGCACGCAGGCCACCTTCGGCCGGGACCTGCGGGCGGCCGTCGCGGGGCTCAAGGACATTCGACACAAGGCCAAGGACGGAACCAGGACCAGGACCTACCAGGGATTGCGGCTCCAGCCGGCCGCACCGCGCGTAACCCCAGTGGGTCCAGGCAAAAACGAAAATGGGCACGCTGTAACATCTCAAAACAATTGACGAATTTAGTAGGGTCCAGGCAGGTCCAGGCAATTTGGGATCGTGGCTTCTAGGCGAAAATGAGTCGGGAGAAGAGAGATCATGATCATTTCTGTAGAAGAGCGTGCAATGGCAGGGTCCATGGACCTGCCTGGACCCAACCTCCTTGTGGCTGACCCTTACGCCGTTTCCTGCCCGAAATGCCTCGCACGGCCCGGCGGGCGGTGCCTTTCTCGGGGTGGTCGGGAGCTTCTCGATCCCCACACAGCGCGGCGCCGGGCGTGGGTGAAGGCAGCCGACGCAAAGCCCCGGGTAGAGAGGTCGCATGCGTCGCTGTAGCGTGTGCATCCATCCCGAGCGGGCGGCTATCGACGCATCCCAAGCCCCGAATCGACGCATAGCGGCTCGGTACGGCTTGAGTGAGGCGGCCGTGCGTCGACACAAGGCCCACCTGAGCGCGCCGAAAGCCCCTACCGACGCACCCCGAGCCCTGGCTAGGGTCGAGGCCGCCCGCCTTCAAGCCCTGGCGCTCTTGGATGACGTGCTTCGATCAGACGGCTTTGGGGTCCTGAGCGCCGCCGAAAAAGCCCGCCAAGTTCTGGAAGGCCAAGGCGTCGAGATCGAGCGCGTTGCCTCCCCCACCGCTGACGCCCTGGAATGGATCGAGGTTGCTACCCCATTCGAGCGCCGAGCCTTGAGCAGAATCGAGGCCCGTTGCCGTGAAAGGTCTGAACATGCCCAGAAAATGCACCGTCTGTGACCACCCCCACCGCGCGGAGATAGACGCGGCCATTGTTGAAGGGACATCGTTACGGGTCGTAGCGGGTCACGCTTCGTTGTCGTTCGCGGCCATGCAACGGCACGCCAAGGCGCATCTTCCTCCCGCCATCGTGAAGGCGGCCGAGGTGAAGGCCGAGATCCTGGAGGTGGCCCGAGCTGAAACGCTCTTGGATCAGGTCAAAGCGTTGCAGATCCGAGCCTTGGAGCTTCTCGACCAAGCCGAGGCCTCGGGGGAGATCAGAAACGCCTTGGCCGGTGTGCGAGAGTGTCGCGGGATTCTGGAACTTCTCGGGCGAGTCACCCGGGAGCTTGGCCCGCAAACCGCGGTGGGCGTTGCCGTGGTGACACAACCTCCCGACACCAACTGGGCCGAACAGCTCGGGCGCTTGTCCATGGCCGACCTCAAAGAACTTGAACGCTTGCACGCGGTCATGACTGGCGAGCTTCCCCCGACCGCAGCGACAGGCCCCAACCTCCGCGACCGAATGCGGGTTGCCCAAGGAAGACGCACCAACGAGCAACGGTGATCGCAAGGTGAGCGTGACCGCAACCATTCAGGCGGATGATTTGGGTAGGTTCGAGGCGTTGTAGACCTCCGCTGATGCCGCCCGTGCTTCATCAAGATGCGCCGTCTGCGCGACCCGATCGGGTTCTACTGCAATAGCTGCCTTTGCGCCGCTCAAGTACGACGATCTCGCGTTCCAAAATTCGGTGGGTGGGTTCCGGTGCGGACATTTCACCGCATGGGGATCATCGACGGAATGGGCCTATCGGTGGTCGGCACCAGCGCGACCTCGGCGCACACCCGAGGGCCGCTTGGGCCCCGGTTTTCCAAGGTCACGTGGCAGGCGGAAAGTCGGAAGTGTCACGGGCGGCAACCCCAGCCGAACGGTAGTCGCTTGAAAGATCTCGCGAAAATACGGCCAAGCGTTGTGTAGTGCGTTGATTTCGGCAAAACCACCAAACAGAATCCGGCGCCCCTCCTGCGGAGGCGCCTCGGCCGTGAGTTTGTAGTCAAGCAGGAAGCAAGCATGCACGGCTGCGAGTTCTTCCTTCTCAGACGAGCCCTCGGCTTCGGCGAACGCACGAATGCCAACGGTCAACGCAACCTCAAGAGTCTTGGTGTTCTCGTCAAACGAGTGTTCAGCGACGGGACGGCTCACCTCCCAGCCCCGCATGGTCTTTGCGAATGCAGCAAAGTCGGACGGTCCGGTTGCATCGATGTGACCGAGTCGAAGCGACTTCAATTCGACAACCCGCGCGACCAACGCAGCCGCGTCGAGAGGTCGAAGTTTTTCAAAATCCACAGTACTGCCAACGCGCGTTGCCATTGCTGTCACCACCCTAAAAGTCCTTGCGGCAACACTTGTCACCAGCAAGACGCCCCGCGTTCTCCCAATCAAACAACGTTGGGACGGGGGTGTCCTCGCTTTCATACGCAAAAACCATCGAGTTCGCGTAGGTAAGCCAGGACGCTCCCGTCCCCGAGGGCGCAGGTGCCTCGGAACTGCACGACTCAAGCCACACAGGACCAGACTCAGTCACTTCCATGGGGACGGTAAACAAGGGACCAACGCCGGCCGCACGTTGACGCAGTCGCACATGGACCTCGTGACTCACAGCGTCAGCGATCTCGACCATCGTCTTGATAGTGAGATTCCGACCACGTCGGAGAGATTGAGTAACGTGCGCAGAGGTCTTTCCAAGACGACGAGCCAGGTCACTTCGAGAAAGGTTCTGCATTTCAAGTAGATGGTCAAGTTGCTCAACAAACTCAAAGGAGGCCCGTTCCATGTCGAGTTCGCGACGGAACAAGGGGTCCTCAAGTTGCTGTTCGACCCACGATTTTTCCCCGGTCATCGTTTCCTCCCGCACGCACTGGTTGTGCTTCTCGGGTGCGTTTTGAGAAGTTCGGTCTTTCGGTTGTGGTAATCCTGCCTGATGCGAATCGCCTCGTTTACTTGACGAGTGTCGATATCATCCTCCTTCTTGCCTCCGAACCCGTGTGTGAGAACAAGAACCCCCTGTTCACCTTCTGCGAAACTCGGTATCCGGGTCTTGCTCGCAATATCCTTGAAGGCACCAAGCCCCTTGGCGCCCTTGTTCTTTGAGTCATCCCATGGATGAAAATCAGTCCCACGCAGGCGACCCTCGTTACCCATCTTGACGAACCGAAGCATGTAACGTGCCTTCGCAGCAGCATCCAACCCGTTCAGAAACTCAAATGCCGGAGCACCACCGTTAGGGTCCTTGTACGCGTAGATCACGCGCAAAGGCCCCCTGTGCACTAGCCGAACCAGTTCCTCAAAGATGGGCATTCGCCTCCATCGCTAACATATAGATTAACAAGGTTCAAGACTAACGCAAGGACGTAACTGAAAAGAGAACCGGAGGCCCCACCCTGTCCCCAGCAATATGCGCACATCCGCTGCCACTTGCGGACTATGACCGCCCAAACAGGTCACCCACCTCCACGTTGAACGCCCGGCAAAGCCGTTCAAGCGTTCGCAACGTGGCGTTCGTCGCGCCATCTTCTAGCCGTTGGTATTGGCGCAGGTGCATCCGCGCGGCTACGGCAGCGCCCTCCTGCGTAAGCCCTGAGCGAACGCGGAGACGGCGCAACGATCGCGCCAGCCGTTGGTGAAGTCGCGGAGTAGCCACGGCACGACCGTAGGGCGCAGATCCTCTCGACCGCTACGACATCTATGTCGTAAACTCGAAGTAACAAGATCGGCGGGTGCTTTGGACGCCGATCGCGAGGGGGTTCAAATGAGGCATTCGCAACCGCGATCACTGGCAACCTTGGCCCTGGCGCTCGCCACAGCTGCGCCGCTGATTGCAGCGCCACGCATGGCCTCGTCGAAGCCCTACGAGGGCCCGGCCGGACTGAAATGGGGGCAAACGCGGGCGGAGGTGCGCGCGATTCTCGAAGAGAAATTCGAATTCCAAGACGAAAACCCGATGGATGGCGTCATCATCCAGGCGTACACCGGCGAGTTTGCTGGCGAGCCTGCCGACGCAATCGGCGTCTTCTTCATCGACGACAAGCTCGTGCAGCTGGCCGTGGTTTACCCGAGCGTCGACAGCCGCCCTGCCTCAAAACGATGGGAAGTGATCGTTCAGAAGATGACTGAAACCTACGGTGCCCCGACCGCCGCAAGCAACCCGCCCAAGGGTGCGGAAATGTCGGACGCTTTCAAGGCGTACCCGAACACCAAGAACAAGCAGCGGATCCAGGAGCTTGCACAGGCGTTCGACGGCGCCAACGCAACGCTCCGCTACCAACAGTTGGATGCGGCCATAGTGTCGGGCTCGTGGGAACCAAAGGCTCAATGGACATTCGATGCCGATGTTCGAATCGAGGTATCGGTTCGGGTGGACCCTCCCGACGAATACGGTCAGCGAACCTTGCGGGTCGTCTGGTTGTTCAACAAGTACAAGATCATGGCAGCGGCCAAAGCCAAGGCACCACGAGACTTCTAGGAGCGCCCCACCTCCGGTTGAGACTTCACCGAGGCCTGACCGATCAGCGTTTCGTTCACCCACTGGCGCACGACCGCCTTTGCCGCGTCGGTGTCGAGCGGCGTGTCGCTTCCCAACCAACCAAGAATTGACGCAGCGGGCGCCGCCTTCCTAACGTACCGGGCTTGACGCTTCTTGAGTTGCTCAACGTTCGCGGTCCGATCAAGCGCAGCCTCTTCGGGCCCGCCCAGCTCGGAGATCTTCGCGCTCGACAACGCCAACGCATCGATCTGCCCAACGGTGAGGGGCTTCCGCGGATAGCCTGCCACAGCCCAGGCACGCACCAGCTGTTCACGTACCTCGGCGCGCGTGAGGTGACCCCGCTTCACGCCCTTGTAGATCTCGGCGACGGCCTCGCAAAACGCGCCAAGCACATAGTCATCGCGGCATTGGCGCTCAAGGCGACGGTTCAGGCGGTCGACTGAGACGACAACGTCGCTAACGGCAGCAATCACACCGGCATCATGAACGGACAACGGGGCGCCTGCCTGCAAAGCCTTGGCACCCTCGGACACGCCTGGGCCCTTGTATGGGTGCCCGGTGATCGCCTCGGCCAACTCGTGGGAGGTGAGCAGCCCGTGATCGTAGGCCATCGCCACCACCAAGAAGCGACGAGCGGCGTCGCGCATGGCCTCGATCGTCGGGAGATCGGCAAGCTTAAGCGATTTCGCGCGCCCGCCCTTGGAGGCGCCGCGCCCTTGGGGATTACCTGCGCGCCGTGGCCCTGTCTTCGTTCGGTTTGCCATCGCTATCGATCCCCTTGCCAGTCGTGCGGCCATTCTGCGGCCAAAGAATGGTGAAACAACCCAAAAACTACAAGCACGACAAGGATCGGGTTGTGGTAAAATGCGGTTCGGCAAGCAGAACAAGGGAGGCGGAATCGCCAAAGCGATCTTCTAAGCCGGGGGCAGCTGGTTCGAATCCAGCCGGGCGCGCCACTATCCAAGCCCCGCGCTTAGATTCTCCCTGTTGGGGTTCGGTCCTTAGGGTTCTTCTCAATTCGCAATGGGTTGTCGCAAAATGGCCACAACGACGGCACGCACTTTCGGTGCCCACGACCATGAGGAGAATCTTTTTATGAAGCGACCCAGCGAATCGACGAGTTCCTCCAGAGTCATTGCCGGCGCCAGCATCGTGGCTGTGTTGGTGAGCGGCGCCATCAGCTGCTTGACAGCCGTGTGGACCACCCAGCAAAGAGATGTGGCAGATCGCAGCAGGGAGCTACTGCAAGAAAGGCGACAGGCGCTGTTGGACGCCTTAACCGTGATCGACTGGGTCTACGCCAATACCCCATTCCGGGGTACGTCGAAGACTCCACCTCGAACGTGGGACGTTCAGTTGGCGCGGGACGCAATGAATCGCATGTACGTCTACTGTAGGGATCCCCAAAGGACGATCGCCGTGTTCGTCTATGCGATTGGAGCGCACAACCCAGAAATCGAGCAGCCTCAGGATCTGTCGCCCGCGCGGGTAAACGCTTTTCGTCGCGAGGTGGCACGAGAACTTGACTTCAGCCTCTCAGATCTCGATGACACACACGCTTGGCTGGCTGGCCTGAACGGAGCCGAATAGGCTGACGTTCACGGCTCATTGGTACAACTGCCCTAACGGTGGACAAAACCCAACAGTTGGAACCCGGTACCGTGCACGGCCTGGCCATCACGGGAGCCCCCGTTGCAGGGCAATGTCGGCACCGACAGAGACCCAACGACGGCGACAAGCGACGTGCCCACACAGAGCACGGAAAACGCCTTTGGCGCAAAAAACAGCACCTATGTATGGCAAATTGACCATATTTTGCCATACTTGTATACTGTCTACATGAAGAATGCATTCAGAAAAGTCACGGTCAACATCCCTGTTGAAATCCTTGAGCAGGCGACCCAGATGACCGGCCAGGGCATCACTTCTACAGTCATCGCTGGCTTGCGAGAGCTGGAGAAGAGGGCCAAGCGATCGGCCTTGCGCAACCTCAAGGGCAAGGTTCGTTTCAAGCTGGACCTCGACACGAGCCGCCAATGATTCTTGTCGACACCTCGGCTTGGGTCGACTTCTTCCGCGGTGCGGGACGATTCTCAACGCTAGTTGATGAGGCGTTGGAGACCAACCAGGTCGCGCTGTGTGGCCCGGTCCTCACGGAACTTCGACGCGGCCTCAACTCCAAGACAGAGCGGTCGCACGTCCTTGGCCTCTTGGGTGGCTGCCATCTGCTGGCTCAACCGGATCATCTCTGGGAGGAGGCTGGTGAACTCGGGTTCTACTTGGCCCGCAGGGGTGTCGCCGCCAAGTCGATTGACCTTCTCATCGCCTGCTACGCGCTTGCGCACGACGTGCCTGTCATGACTGCTGATTCTGACTTTTCGCACATGAGAAGGGCCGGAATCGGTATTGCACTCGTAGACGTTTAGCGCAAAACAGGCATGGACCAACAGCCACACGTTCGAGTGCTGCGCGTTCTCCGAGCTTTGCCCAACAGCTCGGCGCCACCCAGCTTGGGTACGTTTTGTTACAACCCAGGCGCGCCAGCCTTGTGTCTAGCTGATCGACTCCCAGTGCTCGTACAGCCATGTCGCGATTTGTTCTAGGCTGACCCTATTCTCGATGACCTCGCCCACCAGGAAAGACTCCGCCTCGTCCGCGGATGCGACGATCCGATAACCATTGAGCCGAAGAAACACGGCCGTGAGGGCAAATGCGATCCGCTTGTTGCCGTCGATGAAGCCGTGGTTCATCGTGAAGCTTTGGAGGAGTGCCGCCCCCTGAGCTGCGAGTGTTTCGTAGTATCCAGACTGTGGTCGGGCCAGAGCACTTTCGATCAATCCGAAATCACGCACGCCGTGTTGACCGCCAAATCGGTCGATCAGCATGCGGTACAGATGCAGTGCTTCTTCGAGCGTTGGATAGAAAATGGTCTTCATGCGGCCGCTACTTGGCGAGACGTCGCAAGAGCTCATCGTTCTCGTTCATCACTTCGATGACCGCATCGTGGAACGCGGGCCGAACGCGAACGCGGCCCAAGAGTAGCTTGCCCGCCTCAGTCAACACGCTGCTGAGAGTCCGCCCTTCTGCCTTCGAGTAGGCACGCAGCTCGTCAAGTACCTCAGCATCGATTTGCGAGCTGAACTTGGTAAGTGTGGCCATAAGCTAACGCTAGTTTTTCATGGCTATGTCGTCAAGATGTTTCTTGATTTATCAAGAAACACACAACAGTCGGCAGTTCACCCGCCCTTCCGGCCTCGGCGATCAGCGCGGGAACTGACGAAGTAGCCGACATGCTGAAGGTCGCACCCTGTAACCGTAAGAAATCCCGGTCATTCTAGCCAGCGTTCGTAACGAAGCCGACGGGTTGGAGTCCAAAGGGCTCCGTGCTCAAAACGAAGCGCCTAGGGCCAAAACCAGGCGCCGCGGGGTCTCAAAATGGGCAAAAACAGGTTCGTTTTGGCGGCCGAGGCGTCGGATCCAACAACGGAAGGCTAAATTCAACAACGGAAGCTCTAGCGGTGGCGATCGCGGCCCACGCCGAGCATGCCTGTTAATGGCAGCACATCCTGACCGGTGTTATCGTGCCGACCAAACCCTGGAGCCCGAGATGCACGCTAAGCGCTTTGTTTCGATACCCGCTGCGGTTTGGCTCGCCCTGCTCGCAAGTCAGCCTGGCTGTACGAAAACCGAAACGCTGGCGCCCCCCTCGCCGCCACCTGAAACGGTCACTCCCCCCACCCCTGCAAGCGTCCCGCCGGCTTCACCTACGCTGCCCACCACCGAACCAGGATGGGAATTCGTCGAGGTCAACGGCAGCGTTACCGTTGGGGGAAAGCCCGCGCTCAAGGGCACGCCCATTGGCAAAAACGACGAGATCATCACGGGCCCTAAGAGCTCCGCGCTGATCGCAGTCGGCAGCGGCAGCATCGTGGAGGTTCGTGAGCGGACACAGATGAAGCTCGGCAGCTCCGAGCGACGCAAAATCTCGGTGCAGCTCACGGTGGGCAAGCTCTGGAGCTTCTTTGAAAAACCCACCGACTACGAAGTCGTAACCGCCAACGCCGTCGCCGGTGTGCGCGGGACGGTCTTCTTTGCCGACGCTTCGCGGAAGAACACGACGTTCATCTGCGCCTGCAAGGGCAAGACTCACATCCACGAATCCACAGAAGGTCGGGTGGCCAAATCGCGCGCCTTCGATAAAGAGGTGGACGGCCACGACTGGGAACACCGCGCGGTGGCGTTCATCACCAAAGGCAAAACCACCGTCGTGAAGGAGTTCCCGCCGATTACCGAGGTCCCACCCAAGAAACCCATTACACACACAGCACAACAGGCCGCACAGATTTTGAACGTCCTGCGAGCCCAGCCGCTCTAACACTCAGGGTGTCTGCTCATGGCGCCGTGTTGCGGTGCACGCCGGCTTAGAAAAGCGGCGGCTGCGGCCCCGGAATGATGCCCGCGAGATCAGGATCCTCGCCTGGCACACCAGGTTTTGCATCCCGATCGGCCTTTTCACGCCGCCGCTGGTCGCGACGGTCGGCCTTTTCGTTTTGATACTGTTGCCGTTCCTTTTCCTTCTGCCGCTTGGTAGCTCCTGGATTCAACTGCGTGCCTTTCTTGAGACGCGCAAACGCCTCACAGCTCGACATCCACGAAAGACCGGAGGGAACTCGTGCATGTGGGCCGACGCAGCTTGGACAGCGCCTTGGCCTCGATTTGGCGAATACGCTCGCGGGTGACCCCGAAATCCTGCCCAACCTCTTCAAGCGTGTGGGCATGGGACTCACCGATGCCAAAACGCATGCGCATGATCTTCTCTTCGCGTGGCGTCAGCGTGCCCAAAATGCAGCGCATCTTGGCCGCCAGATCATTGGCCACCGTGACATCCACCGGCGATTCCGAGCTCCCGTCCGCCACCATCTGGCCGAGGGTCGTGTCCTCGTCACCAATCGGCGTCTCCAAGGACACCGGCTCCTTGACAGTCTCCAGCACTTTGCGAACACGATGGCTCGCAATGCCAAGCTTGGTCGCCACCTCATCGGTGCCAGGCTCCCGGCCCAAACGGGTCGCAAGGTAGCGCGTCGTCCGAATCACCTTGTTGGTGGACTCGTAGATATGCACCGGCACACGGATCGTGCGGGCTTGGTCAGCGATGGCCCGCGTCACAGCCTGGCGGATCCACCAGGTAGCGTACGTGGAGAACTTGTATCCAC